>Ga0207712_10000133_pt1 | contig 78811 bp, 20 predicted proteins | sample KBSS44metaG_FD_184402 | JGI IMG/M metagenome (GOLD analysis project Ga0207712, IMG submission 184402) | Switchgrass rhizosphere microbial communities from Kellogg Biological Station, Michigan, USA - KBS S4-4 metaG (SPAdes) (version 2) | ecosystem: Host-associated > Plants > Roots > Rhizosphere...
GCGAGGGGGTGATGCCAAAGACGCTCAACGTCGATGCCCCCTCCTCGAAGATCGACTGGGAGGCGGGCAAGGTCGAGCTGCTGACCGAGGCGAGGGAGTGGGAGGCCAACGGGAGGCCGCGGCGGGCCGGGATCTCCGCCTTTGGCATGAGCGGCACGAATGCCCATCTGATCTTGGAGGAGGGGCCCGTGGCCGGACGGGACCCCGGCCCGGGCACCTCCTCCAAGGACCGCAACCGGGAGGGGCTCGCCCTCCCGGTCGGTCCTGCACCGCTCCTCCTCTCCGCCAGGGGGAGCGAGGCGCTGGCCGCGCTGGCCGCGCGCCTTGCCGCTCACATCGAGGAGAACCCCGAGCTGGAGCTCGGCGACCTCGCCCGGGCGCTGGCGACCACCAGGGCGCAGCACGGGCACCGGGCCGGGGTCGTGGCGGCGGAGCGCGAGGGGGCGCTCGCCGGGCTGCTGGCCCTCGCCGCGGGCGAAAGCCACCCCGCCGTTCTCACCGGCTCGGCCCATCAAAAGCGCTCGCCCGTGCTCCTCTTCCCCGGCCAGGGCTCCCAGTGGGTCGGCATGGGGATCGAGCTGGCCGGGTCCTCGCCGGTCTTCGCCGCGGCCCTTGCCGAGTGCGAAGAGGCGCTGGCGCCGCACCTCGACTTCAACCTGCGCGATGCGATCGCCGGCAGCGAGGGGGCGCCCTCGCTGGAGCGAGTCGAGGTAGTCCAGCCCGCCCTCTTCGCCCTCATGGTCAGCCTCGCCCGCCTCTGGCAGGCCTGCGGTGTCAGGCCGGCGGCGGTGGTCGGCCACTCCCAGGGAGAGATCGCCGCCGCCCACATCGCCGGGGGGCTTTCGCTCGAAGACGCGGCTCGCCTGGCGGCCGTGCGGGCCAAGCTGATCGCGAAGATCGCCGGCCGGGGCGGGATGGTCTCCGTGATCGCCCCCCGTGTGCGGGTCGAAGGGCTGATCGAGCCCTGGGGCGGTGAGATCGAGATCGCCGCCTACAACGGCCCTTCGGCGACGCTCGTCTCAGGTGCCGGTGAGGCGCTCTCGGGACTCCTCGCCGCGTGCTCGGAGCTGGAGGACGTCAGTGCCCGCGAGGTGGCCGTCGATTACGCCTCGCACTCCCGCCACGTCGAGGTCCTGCGCGAGGAGATCCTCGACTCGCTCGCCGGCATCTCCCCGCGCACGGGAGAGATCCCATTCCACTCCACGGTCAGTGGCGGACCGCTCGACACCGCCGAGCTGGATGCCGAGTACTGGTATCGCAACCTGCGCCAGCCGGTGCGCTTCGAGCAGGTGACGGAGGGACTGCTTGCAAGCGACCGCCGCGCCCTGATCGAGGTCAGCCCCCATCCGGTCTTGGCCCTGGCGCTGAACGAGATGATCGACCAGGTTGCTCCCGAGGGGGCGAGCGTGATCGAGACCCTGCGCCGTGAGGAGGGCACGGAGCGCTTCCTCAGCTCCCTTCTCGCCGCCCACGCCAGCGGCACCCCGGTCGATTGGGACGCCTTCTTCAAGGACGCGGGCCCCAGCGTCGTCTCGCTCCCCACTTACCCCTTCCAGCGCAAGCGCTACTGGTCGACGTCGGCCCGGGGCGGCACCGACCTCAGCGCGATCGGGCAGATGCCCCTCTCGCACCCCTTCCTGGCGGCGGCGATCGAGGAGCCAGACGGCGGAGGCCTCTCGCTCAGCGGCCGCATCTCCCTTGCCGAGCACTCCTGGTTGGAGGACCACGCGGTCGCCGGGGCCACGATCGTGCCGGGCACGGTCTTCTTGGAGCTGGCGCTGCGCGCTGGCCGGGAGGTCGGGGCGGGGGCGGTCGAGGAGCTCACTTTGAGCGCGCCGCTCGCGCTCACCGATGCACCGGTGGCGCTGCGGGTCTCCCTCTCGGCGCCCGAGCAGGGCAGGCGCGAGATCGCGATCCACTCTCGTCCCGAGGAAGAGGGCGCGCGGTGGACGAAGAACGCCGCCGGCGCTCTTGCCGATGACGCCCGCTTCGAGGCCGAGCCCCTGGGCGAGTGGCCGCCGCGGGGCGCGGAGCAGGTTGAGCTGACCTACCTGCGTGCCCGCCTCGCCGAGGCCGGCTTCGAATACGGCGAGGCCTTCCAGGGATTGAGCGGCGCCTGGCGTCGCGGCACCGAGATCTACGCCGAGGCCTCGCTGCCCACGCTGCCGCGCGATGGCTTCGTCGCCCACCCGGCGCTGCTCGACGCGGCGCTGCACCCACTTGCCCTGGGGGCGGAGCAGGAGCTGCGCCTGCTCTTCTCGGTCAGCGGTGTCTCGTTGCCGGACGGGCTCGGCAGCGAGGTTCGGGTGAGGATCCGCGGGGACGAGCGCGACGCCCGGATCGAGCTCTTCGACGAGCTTGGCAAGCCGCTCGGCGGGATCGAGTCCGGGGTGATCCGGCCCTTCGATCCCGCTCAGCTGGCGACCGGAGAGGCGGATCCGCTCTACGAGCTCACCTGGCAGGCGGCGTCCGCTGAGGACGGCGAACCTCGCTCCCGGACGGAGATCGAGGACCTGCGCAAGGGCGGCGGCAGCGCCCAGGAGCTCTGCGTCCGCGCGCTCGGGCGCATCCAGTCTTTCCTGGCTGAGGAAGCGGAGGACGCTCGGCTCGCCTTTCTCGTCGAGGGCGCGTCCAGCGCAGCCCCCGGGGAGCCTCGGGATCCTGGAGCGGCCGCCGTGGCCGGGCTGGTCGGCTCGGCGGCCTCCGAGCATCCAGGGCGCTTTTGCCTGATCGACACGGACGGGAGCGAGGCCTCCGAGGCGGCGCTGGAGATCGCGCTCGCCAGTCCGGAGCCACAGCTCGCTTTGCGCGAGGGACAGCTCCTGGCGCCGCGCTTGGTCGAGAGCGCAGAGCCGGACGAGGCGGGGCCGGTTGAGCTCGACCCCGAGCGGACCGTGCTGATCACCGGTGCCAGCGGTGGCCTCGGTTCGTTGATCGCGAGGCACCTGGTGGAGACCCACGGCGCGCGGCACCTGCTCCTGGCGAGCCGCTCCGGCGAGGAGGCCGCAGGAGCAAAGGAGCTGCGGGAAGAGCTCGACGCGCTGGGGGCGACGGTGCGGATCGTTGCCTGCGACGTCTCCGAGCGCGAGCGGGTAGCCGCGCTGCTCGACGGGATCAACGCAGAGCACCCCCTTGGCGCGGTCATCCACTGCGCCGCCGTCCTCGACGACGCCACCGTGCAGGCCGCCAACGCCGCGCAGATCGAGCGCGTCTTCGCCCCCAAGGCCGGGGGGGCACAGCACCTGGATGAGCTGACCCGGGAGCTCGGCCTCTCCCACTTCGTCTGCTTCTCGGCCGCCGCCGGCCTGCTCGGCTCCTCCGGCCTGGGCGCCTACGCCGCGGCCAATTGCTTCCTGGACGGGCTCGTCGCTCGCCGCCGGGTTGCGGGGCTCGCCGGCACCTCGATCGCCTGGGGGCCGTGGCAGCCGGAGAGCGGCATGGCCGCGGACCTCAGCGAGGCGGACCTGGCTCGGTTCGGACGCAGCGCCCTCGCCCTGCTCTCCGCCGAGCGGGGACTCGCTCTCTTCGACCGGGCGCTCCTCGGGAGCGGGGGTCTGGTCGCCGCGATCGGCTTCGATCGCGGCGAGCTCCGGGCCAGGGCGGCCGCCGGCACGCTGCCGCCGTTGCTCACCGGCCTCGCTCCGGCCCGGCCCCTCGCCGCGGCTTCCTCCCCGCCGGCCACCCGCATCACCGGTCTGTCCGAGCCGGAGCGCGAGCGCAAGCTGGCGGAGCTCGTTCGCGGCGAGGCCGCGGCCGTGCTCGGCCATGACTCCGCCGCCGAGGTCGCTCCCGATCGGGCCTTCAAGGACCTCGGCTTCGACTCGCTGGCGGCGGTGGAGCTGCGCAATCGGCTCAACGAGGCGACCGGGCTGCGCCTCGCCTCGACCGCGGTCTTCGACTACCCGACGCCCGCAGCTTTGACGAGCCATCTGCTGGCTCAGACCGGGGGGGCCAGCGCCCCGGCGAGCGGGACCGCGGCGCGGGCCCGGGCCAGCGAGGAGCCGATCGCGATCGTCGGCATGGCCTGCCGCCTGCCCGGCGGGGCCGATTCGCCGCAGGGGCTGTGGGAGATGCTGGCGGCCGGCCGGGACGCGATCGGGCCGCTGCCGACGGATCGCGGTTGGGACCCCGAGAGCGTCTACACCGACACTCCCGATTCGCCCGAGTACCTGCGCGAGGGCGGCTTCCTCGCTGGGGCCGCCGAGTTCGACCCCGCCTTCTTCGGCATCTCCCCGCGCGAGGCGACGGCGATGGATCCCCAGCAGCGGCTGGCGCTCGAATCCTCCTGGGAGGCGCTGGAAGACGCCGGGATCGACCCGCTCGGGCTGCAGGGGTCGGAGACGGGGGTCTTCACCGGGGTCTCGGACTCCGATTACGGGGTCTCGGTGGCGGACGCCTCCAACGCGAGCGCCAGCGTCACCTCGGGCCGCGTCTCCTACGCGCTCGGCCTCGAGGGACCGGCGATCAGCGTCGACACCGCCTGCTCCTCCTCGCTGGTCGCGATCCACCTGGCGGCCAACGCCCTGCAGCGGGGAGAGTGCGATCTGGCCCTGGCGGGCGGCGTCGCGGTGCTGGTCACTCCGATGGTGTTCGGCTACTTCAGCAACCAGCAGGGCCTGGCACGGGACGGGCGCAGCAAGTCCTTTGCCGAGAGCGCGGACGGCGCCGGCTTCTCTGAGGGCGCCGGCGTCCTCGTCCTGGAGCGGCTCTCCGACGCCGAAGCCAAGGGCCACCACATCCTCGCCACGATCCGCGGCAGCGCGGTCAACCAGGACGGCGCCTCCAACGGGCTCACCGCCCCCAACGGGCCATCGCAGGAACGCGTGATCCGCCAGGCGCTAGCCAACGCCGGACTCGAACCCGCCGACATCGACATGGTCGAGGCCCACGGCACCGGCACCTCGCTCGGCGACCCGATCGAGGCCGGTGCCCTGCTCGCCACCTACGGCCGGGACCGCGAGCAGCCGCTGATGCTTGGCTCGCTGAAGTCGAACGTCGGCCACGCCCAGGCCGCGGCGGGAGTGAGCGGCGTGATCAAGGCCGTGCTTGCGATGCGCGAGGGGACGATGCCGAAGACCCTCCACGTCGACCAACCCTCTTCCAAGATCGATTGGGAGACGGGCAGGGTCGAGCTGCTGACCGAGGCGCGCGAGTGGGAGGCCAACGGCCGCCCGCGCCGAGCCGGCGTCTCCTCCTTTGGCATCAGCGGCACCAACGCGCACCTGATCTTGGAGGAGGGGCCCGTGGCCGGACGGGACCCCGGCCCGGGCGCCTCCTCCAAGGACCTGGACGGGGAGAGCTCCTTCCCCGCTGGTCCTTTGCCGCTGCTCATCTCCGCCAAAGAGGAGGCGCTGGCCGAGCAGGCGGCTCGCCTCGGCGCCCACATCGAGCAGCACCCCGAGCTCTCACTCGCTGACCTTGCCTACTCGCTCGCCACGACCAGGCCGGGGCTGCAGAGGAGGGCGGTGCTTCTCGCCGAGGACCGGGAGGAGCTCGTTGAGGGACTCGGCGCTCTCGCAAGAGGCGAGCGCCCACCGAACGCGGCCCTCGCCAAGGCCTCCACGAGCCCCTCACTCGCCTACCTCTTCACCGGCCAGGGCTCCCAGCGCCCGGGGATGGGCCAGGAGCTCTCTGAGACCTACCCCGCCTACCGCGAAGCGCTCGATCAGGTCTTCACAGAGATCGACCCGCTGATCGATCGCTCCCTCGCCGCGCTGATCTTCAGCGAGGAGGGCTCGAGCGAGGCGACTGATCTCTCCCACACCACCTACGCCCAGCCCGCCCTCTTTGCCACCCAGGTAGCCCTCGGCCGTCTCTATGAGAGCTGGGGTCTTGCCCCCGAGGCGATGGCCGGCCACTCGGTTGGGGAGATCAGCGCCGCCCACCTCGCCGGCGTGCTCTCGCTGAAGGACGCGGCAAAGCTCGTCTGCTCGCGCGGCGCCCTGATGGGTGCCCTGCCAGAGGGCGGGGCGATGCTGGCGATCGAGGCGACTGAGGCAGAAGCGCTGGAGCTGATCGAAGGCAAGGAGTCAGAGCTCTCGCTGGCGGCGATCAACTCGCCCAGCTCCTGCGTCATCTCGGGAGCCGAGGCGGCGATCGATTCCTGCGAGGCCGCCTGGAAGGGGCAGGGCAAGCGAGCCAAGCGCCTCGACGTCTCCCACGCCTTCCACTCGCCGCTGATGGAGCCGATGCTGGAGGAGTTCGCCGAGGTCTGCGAGGGCCTCGACTTCCACGCACCCAAGCTGCCGATCGTCTCCTGCCTCACCGGCGAGCTGCTCACCGCGGAGCAGGCCACCGATCCCGCCTACTGGGTCAATCACGTGCGCCAGCCGGTTCGCTTTGCCGCCGCGGTCGAGAGCCTGCTCGGCGAAGGCACCACCACCGCCTTGGAGCTCGGTCCCGACCCGGTGCTCTGCGCGATGGCCGATGAGTGCCTCGGCGAGGAGCAGGAGATCACCCTCGCTCCAGCCCTTCGCTCCGGGCACCCCGAGCCCCAGAGCGCCCTCGGCGCTCTCGCCACCGCCCACGTGACTGGAGCCTCGGTCGACTGGGACGCCTTCTTCAACGGCTCAGGCGCCCGGCAGGTCCCACTGCCCACCTATCCCTTCCAGCGCCAGCGCTACTGGCTCTCACCGCAGAGCAAGGGAGCCGACCCCGCCGCTCTTGGTCACACGCCCCTCTCGCACCCCTTCTGGGCGGTGGCGATCGACGACCCCGAAAGCGAAGGTCTCTCCCTCAGCGGTCGCGTCTCCCTCACCGAGCACCCGTGGTTGGCCGATCACGCCCTTGGCGCCAACGCGATCATGCCCGGCACCGCCTTCCTCGAGGCGGCGCTCTACGCCGGGCAGGGGGCGGGGACCCCCGTGGTGGAGGAGCTGTCGCTGGAGGCACCGCTTGCGCTGGGTGACGTTCCGGTGGCGCTGCGCCTCTCGCTCTCGGCGCCCAGCGAGGGAAGGCGGCAGATCTCGATCCACTCGCGCCCTGAGGAAGAGGGGGCGCGGTGGGTCAAGCACGCGACCGGCACCCTCGCCGAAGGCGAGTCAGCGGTGCCCGTCGCCGAGGGCTTCCTGGTCCACCCGGACCGACTCGACTCGTCCCTGCGCCCCGATGCCACCGAGGAGGAGGAGACCCACCGCTTCGTTTCGTTCTCCGGCGCCTTCCTGGAGGCGGGGGCAGAGGGTGAGCTGGAGGTGAGGGTCGCGGGCGCGGCGACTCGTCCCTTCGATCCCGCGGAGCTTCCTGCCCAGGCAAGCGGCCCTCTGTACGCCCTGGCCTGGGAGCGCACGGAGCTCTCGGCGAGCGAGGGCCCGGAGGCGTCCGGTGAGCAGCGTCGGGAGGTCGAGATTTGGCGGGCCCCGGAGGACGCCGAGGCCAAAGCGGCGAGCGCCGCGCTCTTGGCAAAGCTCCAGGGCTTCCTCTCCGCCGAAGCGGAGGGCTCGCGCCTGGCGATCGTCGTCAACGGCGCTTTTGCCGCCTCGGCCGCAGAGTCGCCCGATCCGACCCAAGCCGCGCTCGCGGGCCTCGCCGGCTCGGCGGCGTCGGAGCATCCCGGACGGGTCGTCCTGATCGACACCGACGACAGCGATGGCTCAAAAGCGATCCTGCCTCGAGCTCTCTGGGGCGGCGAGCCTCAGCTTGCCCTGCGCGAGGGGGAGCTCCTGGCACCACGCCTGGCCACGAGCGCTGAGAGTGAGCCCGAAGAGAGGCCGGGCAAGCTCGACCCCGAGCGCACCGTCCTGCTCACCGGCGCCACCGGCGGTCTCGGCTCGCTCGTCGCGAAACACCTGGTCGAGGCTCACGGCGTGCGGCACCTGCTCCTGGTCAGCCGCTCGGGCGAAGCGGCGCAGGGGGCAAGGGAGCTGCGCGAGGAGCTCGAAGCGCTGGGGGCCGGGGTCCGGATCGCCGCCCGCGACGTCTCCGATCGTGAGCAGGTGCAGGAGCTGCTCGCGAGCATCGACTCCGCCCATCCCCTCGGTGCGGTCGTCCACTGCGCCGCCGTCCTCGATGACGCCACCGTGCAGGGCGCAAGCGCCGAGCAGCTCGAGCGCGTCTTTGGGCCCAAGGTCGACGGCGCTGCCTACCTCAGCGAGCTGACCAGAGGCCTGGACCTCACCCACTTCGTCTGCTTCTCCTCGATCGCCGGCCTCTTCGGGTCCCCGGGCCAGGGGGCCTACGCCGCCGCCAACCGCTACCTCGATGCGCTTGCTCAGCAGCGGAGGGCGGAAGGGCTCGCCGCCACCTCGATCGCTTGGGGTCTCTGGCAGCGCGAGGGCTTGGCCTCGGGTCTCCACGACAAGGACATCGCCCGCATGAGCCGCGGTGGTATCGCGCCGCTCTCCGACGAGCAGGGCCTCTCGCTCCTCGATCGCGCCCTCGCGGACGCTGAGCCGTTCAGCGTCGCGCTCGCTCTCGATCGCACCGCGCTCAAGACGAAAGCAAAGGCGGGGACGCTGCCAGCGGTCCTGGCCGGGATCGCGCCACAAGGCCGGGGGCCCCACCGGGGTCAGGGGGCGCTGGTGCGGCGCCTGCTCGAGGCTCCGGAGGGCACGCGCTCCCGCCTCGCCGAGGACTTCGTTCGCACCGAGGTGGCGGCGATCCTCGGTCACGCCTCGCCCGCGCGGGTTGGACCGGGGGACGCCTTCAAGGAGCTCGGCTTCGACTCGCTGGCGGCGGTCGAGCTGCGCAACCGCTTGAGCGAGGCGACCGGTCTCCGCCTTGCCTCGTCGGCCGTCTTCGACTACCCCAGCTCGAGCGCCCTGGCCGCGCACCTCCTGGAGCAGATCGGCGAGAGCGCCCCGACGCGGCGCACCCCGGCCAGGGCCAAGTCGAGCGAGGAGCCGATCGCGATCGTCGGCATGGCCTGCCGCCTGCCGGGCGGGGTCTCCTCGCCGGGAGAGCTGTGGGATCTATTGCGGGCTGAGCGCGATGCGATCGGCGCCCTGCCCACCGACCGCGGCTGGGACCCGGAGAGCGTCTACGTCCTCCACCACGACAGCCCGGACTACCTGCGCGAGGGCGGTTTCCTCGCCGATGCCGCGGGCTTTGACCCGGCCTTCTTTGCGATCAGCCCGCGCGAGGCGGAGGCGATGGACCCCCAGCAGCGCCTCGCGCTCGAAGCCTCCTGGGAGGCGCTCGAGGACGCGGGCATCGACCCGCTGGGGCTAAAAGGATCGGAGACCGGGGTCTTCACCGGTGTCATCAACTCCTACTACGGGGTTACCCCGGTCGAAGGCTCGGGTGCCGCCACCAGCGCCGCCTCCGGCCGCGTCTCCTACAGCCTCGGCCTCGAGGGCCCGGCGATGACGGTCGACACCGCCTGCTCCTCCTCGCTGGTTGCGATCCACCTGGCGGCGAGCGCTCTGCAGCGCGGCGAGTGCAACCTCGCCCTCGCCGGCGGCTCCACCGTCCTCGCCACCCCCTCGGTCTTCGCCTACTTCTCCAATCAGCGCGGCCTGGCAAGCGACGGTCGCTCCAAGGCCTTCTCCGAGCAAGCCGCCGGCGTCGGTGTCTCCGAGGGCGCCGGCGTCCTCGTCTTGGAGCGGCTCTCCGACGCCGAAGCAAAGGGCCACCGCATCCTCGCCATGATCAGGGGAACCGCCGTCAACCAGGACGGCGCCTCCAACGGCCTCACCGCTCCCAACGGCCCCTCGCAGGAGCGGGTGATCCGCCAGGCACTCGCCAACGCCGGGCTCGTGCCGCAAGAGATCGACATGGTCGAGGCCCACGGCACCGGCACCTCGCTCGGTGACCCGATCGAGGCCGGGGCGATCCTCGCCACCTACGGCCAGGAAAGAGACGAGCCACTGATGCTCGGCTCGCTGAAGTCGAACATCGGCCACGCCCAGGCGGCAGCTGGGGTCTCTGGCGTGATCAAGGCGGTCCTGGCGATGCGCGAGGGCTTGATGCCAAAGACCCTCCACGCCGAGCAGCGCTCCTCGAAGATCGACTGGGAGGCGGGCGAGGTAGAGCTGCTTACCGAGGCCAGGGAGTGGGAGGCAAACGGCCACCCCCGCCGCGCCGGAGTCTCCTCCTTCGGGGCGACCGGCACCAACGCGCACCTGATCTTGGAGGAGGCGCCCGCCGCCGGACGGGACCCCGGCCCGGGCGCCTCCTCCAAGGACCTAGACGGGGAGAGCTCCTTCCCCGCTGGTCCTTTGCCGTTGCTCCTCTCCGCCAAAGCAGAGGAGGCGCTGGCCGAGCAAGCCGCTCGTCTCGGCGCCCACGTCGAGGAGAGCCCCGAGCTATCTCTCGCTGACCTTGCCTACTCGCTGGCCACCACCAGGGCGGGGTTGCGGCGCAGGGCGGTGCTTCTCGCCGAGGATGGGGAAGAGCTGGCTGAGGGACTCAACGCTCTCGCAAGAGGCGAGCGCCCGAACAACGCGGTCCTCGCCAAGACTCCACCGAGCCCATCGCTCGCCTATCTCTTCACCGGCCAGGGCTCCCAGCGCCCGGGGATGGGCCAGGAGCTCTATGAGACCTATCCCGCCTACAGCGAGGCGCTCGATCAGGTCTTCGATGAGATCGATCCCCTGATCGGTCGCTCCCTCGCCGAGCTGATCTTCAGCACCGAGGGCTCGAGCGAGGCCGCCGATCTCTCCCACACCACCTACGCCCAGCCCGCTCTCTTCGCCACGCAGGTAGCTCTTGGTCGTCTCTATGAGAGCTGGGGCCTGAAGCCAGAGGCGATGGCCGGTCACTCGGTCGGTGAGATCTCAGCCGCCCACCTCGCCGGCGTCGTCTCACTCAAAGACGCGGCGAAGCTCGTCTGCTCGCGCGGTGCCCTGATGGGAGCGCTGCCAGAGGGCGGGGCGATGCTGGCGATCGAGGCGACCGAGGCAGAAGCGCTGGAGCTGATCGAAGGCAAGGAGTCAGAGCTATCGCTGGCGGCGATCAACTCGCCCACCTCCTGCGTCATCTCCGGAACCGAAGCGGCGATCGACGTCTGCGAGGCCGCCTGGAAGAACAGGGGCAAGCGAGCCAAGCGCCTCGACGTCTCCCACGCCTTCCACTCGCCGCTGATGGAGCCGATGCTGGCGGAGTTCGCCGAGGTCTGCGCGAGCCTCGACTTCCAAGCCCCCCAAGTCCCGATCGTCTCCTGTCTCACCGGCGAGCTGCTCACCACAGAGCAAGCCACCGACCCCGCCTACTGGGTCAATCACGTGCGTCAACCGGTTCGCTTCGCCGCCGCGGTCTCGACCCTGCTCGGCGAAGGTGTCACCACCGCCTTGGAGCTCGGTCCCGACCCGGTGCTCTGCGCAATGGCCGATGAGTGCCTCGGCGAGGAGCAGGAGCTCACCCTCGCTCCAGCCCTCCGCTCCGGGCACCCCGAGCCCCAGAGCGCCCTCGGCGCTCTCGCCACCGCCCACGCGACCGGTGCTTCCGTCGACTGGGACGCCTTCTTCAAGGGCTCAGGCGCACGCCAGGTCCCACTGCCCACCTACGCCTTCCAGCGCCAGCGCTACTGGCTCTCACCGCAGAGCAAGGGAGCCGACCCCGCCGCTCTTGGTCACACGCCCCTCTCACACCCCTTCCTCGCGGCGGCGATCGAAGAGCCCGAAGGCGAAGGTCTCTCCCTCAGCGGCCGCATCTCCCTTGCCGAGCACCCGTGGCTCTCTGACCACGGCGTCGGCGATACCCCGATCCTGCCCGGCACCGCCTTCTTGGAGGCGGCGCTCTACGCCGGCGGGCAGGCGGGGACTCCAGTGGTCGAGGAGCTCCTGCTGCAAGCGCCACTTTCGATCACCGACACCCCGGTGGCGCTGCGGGTCTCGCTCTCCGCCCCCGAGGAAGGAAGGCGCGAGCTCTCGATCCACTCGCGTCTTGAAGGGGAGGACGCGCGGTGGGTAAAGCACGCCAGCGGCACCCTCGCCGAGGGCGAGCCCGCCGAGCTGGAGCCGCTGGGCGAGTGGCCGCCGCTTGGAGCCGAAGAGATCGAAGTTCACGACTTGCGAGCCCGCTTGGCTGAGGCCGGCTTCGACTACGGCGAGGCCTTCCAGGGTCTCGGTGCTGCTTGGCGAGAGGGCGACGAGATCTACGCCGAAGCCTCCCTGCCCGAAGCGCTCGCCGGCGAGGACTTCCTGATCCACCCGGCGCTGCTCGACTCATCGCTGCACCCCGCCGCCCTGGCGGCGGGGGAGGAGCTGCGCCTTCCCTTCTCCTTCTCGGGCATCTCGCTCGCCGCTCCCGCCCAAGGGGGGATACGGGTGCGCATCCACAGCGAGAAGGCGCAGGCGCGCATCGAGCTCTTCGACGAGCTCGGGGCTCCCCTCGGGCTGATCGAGAGCGCGATCGCTCGTCCCTTCGATCCCACCGCACTGCGCGCGGGCGGCCCCGACCCGCTCTACACACTGAGCTGGCAGGCGCTGACAGCTCCCGGCGAGGAGCTCGACCCAGGAACCCAGACCGAGATCTGGCGCGCGCCCACCGACGCGGGCCCCAAAGAGGCGAGCGCGGTCCTCCTGGCAAAGCTGCAGGACTTCCTCTCCACCGAAGACGAGGACTTCCGCCTGGCGATCCTCACTCAAGGCGCCTTTGCCGTCGATTCCACCGAGTGCCCCGACCCGACCCAGGCCGCGCTTGCTGGCCTCGCCGGCTCCGCCGCCTCCGAGCATCCCGGACGCGTCGTCCTGATCGACAGCGATGGCAGCGATGCCTCCGAAGCCGTCCTCCACATCGCGCTCACCAGCTCCGAGCCCCAGCTCACCCTGCGCGAGGGGGAGCTCTTGGCGCCGCGCCTGGCAGAGAGCAGCGAGCTGGTTGCACCGGCCGGCCCCTGGCGGCTTGGCCTCATGCCCGACAGGGAAGGAACCCTCGAGGGGCTCTCGCTGCTCGCCAACCCCGAGGCCGATGCACCGCTGGGACCGACCGAGGTGCGGATCGACGTGCGCGCGGCGGGGGTCAACTTTCGCGACGTCCTGATCGCCCTCGGCCTTTACCCCGAGCCCGCCGCGATGGGCAACGAAGCGGCCGGCATCGTGACCGAAGTCGGCGCGGACGTCGCCGATCTCGCCCCGGGGGATCGGGTGATGGGGGTGGTGCGAGACGCCTTCGCGCCGGTCGCGGTGGGCGATCGCGCGACGCTGCGCCCGCTTCCCGACAACTGGAGCTTCGAGCAGGGCGCGGCGCTGCCCACTGTCTTCCTCACCGCCCTCTATGCCTTCGAGGACCTGGCAAAGCTGCGGGCGGGGGAGAAGGTGCTGATCCACGCCGGCGCCGGCGCCGTCGGCATGGCCGCGATCGGCATCGCCCACCAGCGCGGCGCCGAGGTCTTCGCCACCGCCTCTCCCGCCAAGTGGCAGGTCCTGCGTGAGCTGGGGGTCGCCCCCGACCACATCGCCTCCTCGCGCGATCTCGGGTTCAGGGAGAAGTTCCTTGAGCTCACCGGCGGCGAGGGGGTGGACGTCGTCCTCAACGCCCTCGCGGGCGAGCTCGTCGACGCCTCGCTGGCGGTCCTTGCCGGCAAGGGGCGCTTCCTGGAGATGGGCAAGACCGACATCCGCGACGGCGCCGAGCTCGCCGTCTCCCACCCCGGCGTCTCCTACATCCCCTTCGACCTGGTCGAAGCGGGCCCCGAGCGCATCGGCGAGATGCTGGACGAGATCGCCGCCCTGATCGAGCGCGGCGAGCTGCGCCACTCGCCGCTGCGCAGCTGGGACATGCGCCAGGCGCCCGCGGCCTTCCGCCACCTGCGTGAGGGAAGGAACGTGGGCAAGGTCGTGCTCAGCGCGCCCCGCGCCCTGGATCCCGAGCGCACCGTCCTGATCACCGGCGCCACCGGCGGCCTCGGCCAGCTGATCGCGAAGCGCTTGGTCGAGAGTCACGCTGCCGGGCACCTGCTTCTTGCCAGCCGCTCCGGGGCCGAGGCGCGGGGGGCCGAAGAGCTGCGCGCCGAGCTCGAAACGCTGGGGGCGCGGGTCGGGATCGTCGCTTGCGATGTCTCCGATCGCTCCCAGGTGCAGGAGCTGCTTGCGGGCGTCGACCCCTCACACCCACTGGGCGCGGTCGTCCACTGCGCCGCCGTCCTCGACGACGCCACCGTGCAAGGCGCGAGCGCCGAGCAGCTCGAGCGCGTCTTCGCTGCCAAGGTCGATGGTGCCCAACACCTGCACGAGCTGACCCGAGAGCTCGACCTCTCTCACTTCGTCTGCTTCTCCTCGGTCGCCGGTCTCTTCGGGGGCGCTGGCCAGGGCGCCTACGCCGCCGCCAACCGCTACCTCGACGCGCTCGCCCAGGCGCGCAAGGTTGAGGGCCTCGAGGGCACCTCGATCGCCTGGGGCCTGTGGCAGCGCGAGACCGGCATGGCCGCGGGGTTGGCGGAGGCGGACGTGGCGCGGATCGGTCGCGGGGGCTTCGTGCCGCTCAGCGACGAGCGGGGTCTGGCGCTCTTCGATCGCGCGCTCGCCTCGAGCGAGTCGCTGGGCGCGGCGATGGCCCTCGATCGCGCGGCGCTGCGGGTGAAAGCGAGGACGGGAAGCCTGCCGACGCTCCTGGCCGGGATCGCGCCCCAGGGCCGGGCAGCCGCGCCGGGCTCGTCCGCCGGCGCTCGCTTCGGTGCCCTGCCCGGGGGGCGGGAGCGCGAGCAGGAGCTGGCGGAGCTCGTCCGCGGCGAGGTCGCGGCGGTGCTCGGCCACGAGGGCGCGGGGGCGATCGATCCCAGTACCGCCTTCAAGGAGCTCGGCTTCGACTCGCTGGCGGCGGTCGAGCTGCGCAACCGGCTCAAAGACGCAACCGGTCTCCGCCTCGCCTCGACCGCGGTCTTCGACTACCCCACGACCAGCGCCCTGGCCGCTCACCTGGCCGAGCAGATGAGCGGTACCGCGGGGCCGGCCAAGCGCACAGCGCCGAGCACGAGGACGACGGAGGAGCCGATCGCGATCGTCGGCATGGCCTGCCGGCTGCCGGGCGGGGTCTCCTCTCCGGCGCAGCTCTGGGAGCTGGTGCGGGCCGAGCGCGATGCGGTCGGCCCCTTCCCGACCGACCGCGGCTGGGACCTGGAGCGGCTCTACCACCCGGACCCCGATCACCTCGGCACCAGCTACACGCGCGAAGGCGGCTTCCTCGCCGACCCGACCTCCTTCGACGCTGAGTTCTTCGGCATCGCCCCGCGCGAGGCGCTGGCGATGGACCCCCAGCAGCGCCTGCTCCTGGAAACCGCCTGGGAGGTGCTGGAGGACGCCGGGATCTCGCCGGCGGCGCTGAGGGGCGCGCCCGCCGGGGTCTTCGTCGGCGCCGGCGGCGGTACCTACGAACCGGAGATCGAGGGCTACCGAATCATCGGCAGGGACGGCAGCATCCTGGCCGGGCGCGTCTCCTACGCGCTTGGCCTCGAGGGCCCGGCGATGACCGTCGACACCGCCTGCTCCTCCTCGCTGGTGGCGATGCACCTGGCGGCCGGGGCCCTGCGGCGGGGCGAGTGCGAGCTGGCCCTGGCGGGCGGCACGACCGTGCACTCCAGCCCCGTCAGCTACATCGACTCCAGCCGCCAGCGCGCCCTCTCCCCGGACGGCCGCTGCAAGTCCTTCTCGGCCGACGCCAACGGGACCGGTTGGTCGGAGGGGGTCGGGATGCTCGTCCTGGAGCGGCTCTCCGATGCCGAAGCGAATGGCCACCATGTCCTCGCCACGATTTGCGGCAGCGCCGTCAACCAGGACGGCGCCTCCAACGGCCTCACCGCTCCCAACGGGCCCTCGCAGGAGCGGGTGATCCGCCAGGCCTTGGCGAACGCCGGGCTGAAGGCGTCGGAGATCGACCTGGTCGAGGCCCACGGCACCGGCACCGAGCTGGGGGACCCGATCGAGGCCGGAGCCCTGCTCGCCGCCTACGGCCAGGAAAGGGAGGAGCCGCTGCGGCTCGGCTCGCTCAAGTCCAACATCGGTCACACCCTCGGCGCGGCGGGTGTCTCGGGCGTGATCAAGACGGTGCTGGCGATGCGCGAGGGCCTGATGCCGAAGACCCTCCACGCCGAGCGTCCCTCGCCGAAGATCGACTGGGAGGCCGGCAAGGTCGAGCTGCTGACCGAGGCGAGGGAGTGGGAGGCCAACGGTCACCCGCGGCGCGCCGCCGTCTCCTCCTTCGGCATCAGCGGCACCAACGCCCACCTGATCCTGGAGCAGGGGCCTGTGGTCGAAGAGGCGGAGAGGGAGGTCGCCGCTGGCTCGCCAGCGCTCTCGGGCCCGCTCGCATTCCTCCTCTCCGCCAAAGAAGAGGACGCCCTGGCTGAGCACGCCTCGCGCCTCGCGGCTCAGGTCGAGGAGACCCCCAGGCTCTCCCTCCTCGACCTCGCTTACTCGCTCGCGACAAAGAGGGACGGGCTGCAAAGCAGAGCGGTGCTCATCGCCGAGAGCGGGGAGGAGCTCGTCGAGGGGCTCAGCGCTCTCGCCAAGGGCGAGCGTCCCGCGAACGCCGCCCTTGCCAAGACCCCGCCGAACGCGCGCCTCGCCTACCTCTTCACCGGCCAGGGCTCGCAGCGCCCGGGGATGGGCCAGGAGCTCTATGAGACCTACCCGGCCTATCGCGAGGCGCTCGATCAGGTCTTCGCCGAGGTCGACCCGCTGATCGGTCGCTCCCTGGCGGAGCTGATCTTCAGTGCCGAAGGATCGAGCGAGGCGGCCGAGCTCGCCCACACCACCTACGCCCAGCCGGCCCTCTTCGCGACGCAGGTCGCCCTCGGCCGCCTGTATGGGAGCTGGGGGCTCAGCCCCGACGCGATGACGGGCCACTCAGTCGGTGAGATCGCCGCCGCTCACCTCGCCGGCGCCCTCTCGCTGAAGGACGCGGCGAAGCTCGTCTGCTCTCGCGGTGCCCTGATGGGTGCTCTGCCCGAGGGCGGGGCGATGCTGGCGATCGAGGCAACCGAGGCGGAAGCGCTTGAGCTGATCGCCGGTGAGGAGATCGAGCTCTCGCTGGCGGCGATCAACTCACCCAGCTCCTGCGTCATCTCCGGAACCGAGGCGGCGATCGATCAGTGCGAGGCCGCCTGGAAGGGACGGGGCAAGCGGACCAAGCGCCTCGACGTCTCCCACGCCTTCCACTCGCCGCTGATGGAACCGATGCTGGAGAAGTTCGCGGAGGTCTGCAAGAGCCTCGAGTTCAAGGCCCCCCGGCTTCCGGTCGTCTCCTGCCTGACCGGCGAGCCGCTCACCGAGGAGCAGATCGCGGACCCCTACTACTGGGTCATCCATGTCCGGGAGCCGGTGCGCTTTGCCGCCGCGGTCTCGACTCTGCTCACGGAAGGGATCACGACCGCCCTGGAGCTCGGTCCCGACCCCGTGCTCTGCGCGATGGCCGCCGAGTGCCTGGGGGAGGACGAAGAGCTCGCGCTTGCCTCGGCCCTGCGCTCCGGACAGCCGGAGGCCCGCAGCGCCCTGGGCGCTCTCGCTGCCGGTAACGCGGCCGGCGCCCCAGTCGATTGGGACACCTTCTTCAAGGGCTCGGGCGCGAAAGCGATTCCGCTGCCCACCTATCCCTTCCAGCGCAAGCGCTACTGGCTGGCGCCCCGCAAGGAGGCCGATCCCGCGGCGCTCGGCCAGGCGGCCCTCTCCCACCCGTTCTTCGCCGCCGAGATCGAGGACCCCGAGGGAGAGGGCCTCGCTCTCACCGGTCGCATCTCCCTGCAAGAACAGCCCTGGCTGGCTGACCACGCCCTCGCCGGGCGGGCGATCCTGCCCGGCACCGCCTTCCTCGAGGCCGCGCTCTACGCCGGGCAAAGGGTCGGAGCGCCCGTGGTCGAGGAGGTCTTGTTGCAGACCCCGCTTGCCCTTGGCGGGGGTCCGCTGGCGCTGCGAGTCACGGTCTCCGCCTCCGCCCAGGGCAGGCGGGAGCTCGCGATCTATTCCCGCCCCGAAGAAGAGGGGGCGCAGTGGGCAAAGCACGTCACCGGCGTTCTGACCGACGCCGAGCCCGGCGAGCCCGTGCCCCTGGACGAGTGGCCTCCGGCCGGCGCTGAAGAGATCGAGATCGAGGACCTGCGCGCCCGCCTCGCCGAGGCCGGCTTCGAATATGGCGAGGCCTTTGGCGGTCTCGAGGCGGCCTGGCGGGGAGAGGGAGAGACCTGGGCGGAGGTCGCCCTGCCGGAGGCCCTCTCCGGTGAGGGCTTCCTCGTCCACCCCGCGCTGCTCGACGCCGCCCTTCACCCTGCCGCCCTGGCCGCGGGGCAGGAGATGCGCGTGCCGTTCTCCTTCAGGGGCATCTCGCTTGCCGCTCCCGCGCCCGCGAAGCTGCGGGTGCGGATCTCGAGCGAAGGCGAGGAGGCGCGGATCGAGCTCTTCGACGACCTCGGTACACCCCTCGGCTTGATCGAGGCCGCCGTGGGTCGGCCCTTCGACCCGACGGCTCTGCCGATCAGCGCGGGAGCGCCTCTCTACTCGCTGCGCTGGGAGCGGGCTGAGCTATCGGTCGGAGAGGAGGCGGAAGCGCTCGGTGAAGAGGGGAGAGAGGTCGCGATCTGGTGCGCCCCTGGGGGCATGAGCGCCGGCGAGGCAAGCGTCGCCCTGCTGGCAAAGCTCCAGGACTTCATCTCAACCGAGGAGGACGCGCGCCTCGCGATCGTCGTCAGTGGCGCCTTTGCCGCCTCGGACGCTGAGTCCCCCGACCCGATCCAGGCCGCGCTCGCCGGCCTCACCGGTTCCGCCGCGTCCGAGCACCCTGGCCAGGTCGTCCTCATCGACACGGACGGCAGTGACGCATCCGAAGCCGCACTACATAAAGCGACCCTTGCGACCGGTGAGCCACAGCTTGCCTTGCGTGAGGGAGAGACCTTGGTGCCGCGCTTGGCAGAGGCCGAGCGCGGCGAGGAGGAGACGGGCGCCCTCGACCCCGAGCGCACTGTCCTCATCACCGGGGCAACCGGCGGCCTCGGCGGCTTGCTCGCTCGTCACCTGATCGAGGCCCACGGCGCCCGTCACCTCCTGCTCGCCAGTCGTTCGGGCGAGGCTGCCGAGGGCGCCGCCGAGCTGCGCGAGGAGCTGGAGGCGCTGGGCGCCGAAGTCGGGATCGCCGCCTGTGATGTCTCCGATCGCGAGCAGGTCAATGAGCTGTTGCAGGCCGTCGACCCCGAGCACTCCCTCGGCGCCGTCTTCCACTGCGCCGCCGTCCTCGACGACGCCACCGTGCAGAGCGCGAGCGCCGAGCAGCTGCGACGCGTCTTTGCTCCAAAGGTCGACGGCGCCCGTCACCTGCATGAGCTGACCGCCGGGCTCGACCTCACCCACTTCGTCAGCTTCTCCTCGATCGCGGGTCTCTTTGGTGCGCCCGGGCAGGGCGCCTACGCCGGCGCCAACCGCTACCTCGACGCGCTCGCCCAGCAGCGAAGTGCCGAAGGCCTGCCGGCCACATCGATCGCCTGGGGCCTGTGGCAGCGCGAGGCCGGCATGAGCGGGGAGATCGGCGAGGCCGACCTCGCCCGCATCGCCCGCGGCGGCATCGCGCCGCTCAGCGACGAGCGCGGCCTCGAGCTCTTCGACCGGGCGCTTGCAATGGCGGAGGCGCCGTTCCTGACCGCGATGGCGCTCGACCGCTCAGCGCTCGCCGCGCGGGCCAGGGACGGAGAGCTGCCGGCGATCCTGGCCGCGCTGGCGCCGCGCTCGCGGGCCGCCGCTCCCGCCGCCCTTTCCCTTTCGGCCCTGCGGGGCCCCGAGAGCGAGCGAAAGCTGGCCGAGCTGGTGCGGTCGGAGGTCGCCGCGGTGCTTGGCCACGGAGGCGCGGCGGCGGTCGACCCCAACACCCCCTTCAAGGAGCTCGGCTTCGACTCGCTCGCCGCAGTCGAGCTGCGCAACCGCCTCCAGGCCGCGACCGGCTTGCGTCTGGGCAGCTCGATCGTCTTCGACTATCCCAGCGCTGCCGCCCTCGCCACCCATCTGAGCGAGCGCCTCGCCGGCGCGGCTCCGGCGAAGAGCGTCGTGCGCAGGACGCGTGCGAGCGAGGAGCCGATCGCGATCGTCGGCATGGCCTGCCGCCTGCCGGGCGGGGTCTCCTCGCCGGCGCAGCTTTGGGAGCTGGTGCGGGCTGAGCGCGACGCGGTCGGGCCGCTGCCCACCGATCGTGGCTGGGACCCCGAGCAGATCTACGTCGTGGGGCCTGACAGTCCCGACTACCGGAGCGAAGGCGGTTTCCTCGCCAACGCGGCGGAGTTCGACCCCGCTTTCTTCTCGATCGCCCCGCGCGAGGCGGAGACGATGGACCCCCAGCAGCGCCTCGCGCTCGAAGCCTCCTGGGAGGCGCTCGAGGACGCGGGCATCGACCCGCTCGGGTTGAAGGGGTCCGAGGCGGGGGTCTTCACCGGGGTGATGTTCCACGACTACGGAGTGGCGGGAGGGGAGGCCTCCAGCGCCGCCGGAGCCGCCTCCAGCGCTACCGCGGGCCGCGTCTCCTACACGCTCGGCCTCGAGGGCCCGGCGATGACGGTCGACACCGCCTGCTCCTCCTCGCTGGTTGCGATCCACCTGGCGGCGGGCGCTCTGCAGCGCGGTGAGTGCAACCTCGCCCTCGCCGGCGGCTCCACCGTCCTCGCCACCCCCTCGGTCTTCGCCTACTTCTCCAACCAACGTGGCCTGGCAAGCGACGGTCGCTCCAAGGCCTTCTCCGAGCAAGCCGACGGCGTCGGTGTCTCAGAGGGCGCCGGCGTCCTCGTCTTGGAGCGCCTCTCCGACGCCGAAGCCAAGGGCCACCGCATCCTCGCCACGATCCGTGGCAGCGCGGTCAACCAGGACGGCGCCTCCAACGGCCTCACCGCTCCCAACGGCCCCTCGCAGGAGCGGGTGATTCGCCAGGCCCTCGCCAACGCCGGCCTCGAGCCGCAAGAGATCGACATGGTCGAGGCGCACGGCACCGGCACCTCGCTCGGTGACCCGATCGAGGCCGGGGCGATCCTCGCCACCTACGGCCAGGAAAGAGACGAGCCACTGATGCTCGGCTCGCTGAAGTCCAACATCGGCCACGCCCAGGCCGCCGCCGGAGTGAGTGGCGTGATCAAGGCGGTCCTGGCGATGCGCGAGGGCCTGATGCCGAAGACCCTCCACGCCGAGCAGCGCTCCTCGAAGATCGACTGGGAGGCGGGAGAGGTAGAGCTGCTGACCGAGCCACGCGAGTGGGAGGCAAACGGCCACCCCCGCCGCGCCGGCGTCTCCTCCTTCGGGGCGACCGGCACCAACGCACACCTGATCTTGGAGGAGGCGCCCGCCGCCGGACGGGACCCCGGCTCGGGCGCCTCCTCCAAGGACCAAGACGGGGAGAGATCCTTCCCCGCTGGTCCTTTGCCGCTGCTCATCTCCGCCAAAGCAGAGGAGGCGCTGGCCGAGCAGGCCGCTCGTCTCGGCGCCCACATCGAGCAGCACCCCGAGCTATCCCTCGCTGACCTTGCCTACTCGCTCGCCACCACCAGGGCGGGGTTGCGGCGCAGGGCGGTGCTCCTCGCCGAGGATGGGGAAGAGCTGGCTGAGGGACTCAACGCTCTTGCCGAAGGCGAGCGCCCACCGAACGCCACCCTCGCCAAGGCCTCCACGAGCCCCTCGCTCGCCTACCTCTTCACCGGCCAGGGCTCCCAGCGCCCGGGGATGGGCCAGGAGCTATACGAGACCTACCCGGCCTATCGCGAGGCGCTCGATCAGGTCTTCGCCGAGGTCGACCCGCTGATCGGTCGCTCCCTCGCCGCGCTGATCTTCAGCGCCGAGGGATCGAGCGAGGCCGCCGATCTCTCCCACACCACCTACGCCCAGCCCGCCCTCTTCGCGACCCAGGTGGCGCTCGGTCGTCTCTATGAGAGCTGGGGCCTGAAGCCAGAGGCGATGGCCGGTCACTCCGTCGGTGAGATCTCAGCCGCCCACCTCGCCGGCGTCCTCTCGCTGAAGGACGCGGCGAAGCTCGTCTGCTCGCGCGGTGCCCTGATGGGAGCGCTGCCTGAGGGCGGGGCGATGCTGGCGATCGAGGCGAGCGAGGCAGAGGCGCTGGAGCTGATCGAAGGCAAGGAGTCAGAGCTATCGCTGGCGGCGATCAACTCGCCTACCTCCTGCGTCATCTCCGGAGCCGAAGCGGCGATCGACGATTGCGAAGCCGCCTGGAAGGGGCAGGGCAAGCGAGCCAAGCGCCTCGACGTCTCCCACGCCTTCCACTCACCCTTGATGGAGCCGATGCTGGAGGAGTTCGCCGAGGTCTGCGCGAGCCTCGACTTCCAGGCGCCTCAGCTCGCGATCGTCTCCTGCCTCACCGGCGAGCTGCTCACGACTGAGCAGGCCACCGACCCCGGCTACTGGGTCAATCACGTGCGCCAGCCGGTTCGCTTTGCCGCCGCGGTCGAGAGCCTGCTCGGCGAAGGCACCACCACCGCGCTCGAGCTCGGACCCGATCCCGTCCTCTGCGCGATGGCCGATGAGTGCCTCGGCGAGGAGCAGGAGCTCACCCTCGCTCCAGCCCTCCGCTCCGGGCACCCCGAGCCCCAGAGTGCTCTCGGCGCTCTCGCCACCGCCCATGCGACCGGTGCTTCCGTCGAGTGGGACGCCTTCTTCAAGGGCTCAGGCGCACGCCAGGTCCCACTGCCCACCTACGCCTTCCAGCGCCAGCGCTACTGGCTCTCACCGCAGAGCAAGGGCGGGGGCCCAAGCGCGGTGGGCCAGACCGCGCTCACTCATCCGTTCCTGGGCGCCGCCCTCGAAGACCCCGAGACCGAGGGTCTCTACCTCAGCGGCCGCATCTCCCTCGCCGAGCACCCGTGGCTTGCCGACCATGCCCTCGGCGCCAGCGCGATCCTCCCCGGCACCGCCTTCCTCGAGCTTGCGCTCTACGCCGGCGAGCAGGCGGGGGCCGCGCTGCTGGAGGAGCTGCTGCTGCAGGCGCCCCTGCCGCTCACCGACACCGCGGTTGCGCTTCGCATCTCACTCTCGGCGCTCGACGGTGGAAGGAGAGAGCTTGCGATCCACGCCCGCGCCGAGGAAGAGGGGGCGCAGTGGATCAAGCACGCCACGGGCACGCTCTCCGAGGACGCGTCCAGCGAGCTCGAGCCGATTGGCGAGTGGCCTCCCCCCGGCGCGGAGCCGGTCGAGGTCGAGGACCTGCACGCCCGCCTCGCCGAGGCCGGCTTCGAATACGGCGAGGCCTTCGGCGGCCTCGAGGCGGCCTGGCGGGGCGAGGGTACGACCTGGGCGGAGGTTTCCCTGCCCGAGGCTTTTGCCGCCGGCGACGGCTTCCGGATTCACCCGGCGCTGCTCGACGCCGCCCTGCATCCCGTCGCCCTGGCCGAGGGTCAGGAGATGCGCCTGCCCTTCTCCTTCACCGGCATCTCCCTCACCGCCCGCGCCCAAGCGCATCTGCGGGTGCGGATCTCGAGCGAAGGCGAGGAGGCGCGAATCGAGCTCTTCGATGACCACGGCGCGCCGCTCGGCCTGATCGAGGCCGCCGCTGGCCGTCCCTTCGATCCCACCGCGTTGCGTGTGGGTAACCCCGATCCCCTCTACACGCTGCGCTGGCAGCGCAGCGAGCTGTCCGTTGGAGAGGAGGCGGAAGCGCCGGGTAACGAGGGGGGAGAGCTTGAGATCTGGCGCGCCCCCGGGGGCTCGAGCGCCGGCGAGGCAAGCGTCGCCCTGCTGGCAAAGCTCCAGAGCTTCCTCTCAACCGAGGAGGACGCGCGCCTCGCGATCGTCGTCAGTGGCGCCTTTGCCGGCTCGGACTCCGAGTCCCCCGACCCGATCCAAGCCGCGCTTGCCGGCCTCGCTGGCTCGGCGGCCTCCGAGCACCCTGGCCGGATCGTCCTTATCGATACCGACGGCAGCGACGCATCCGAAGCCGCACTACATAAAGCGACCCTTGTGACGGGTGAGCCCCAGCTCGCCTTGCGCGAGGGAGAGCTCTTGGTGCCGCGCTTGGCAGAGGCCGAGCGCGGCGAGGAGGAGACGGGCGCCCTCGACCCCGAGCGCACTGTCCTCATCACCGGTGCAACCGGCGGCCTCGGCGGCTTGCTCGCTCGTCACCTGATCGAGGCCCACGGCGCCCGTCACCTCCTGCTCGCCAGTCGTTCGGGGGATGAGGCGGAAGGCGCCACCGAGCTGCGAGGTGAGCTAGAAGCGCTTGGAGCCGAGGTCCGGATCGCCGCCTGTGATGTCTCCGATCGCGAGCAGGTCAATGAGCTGTTGCAGGCCGTCGATTCCGAGCACTCCCTCGGCGCCGTCTTCCACTGCGCCGCCGTCCTCGACGACGCCACCGTGCAGAGCGCGAGCGCCGAGCAGCTGCGACGCGTCTTTGCTCCAAAGGTCGACGGCGCCTGGCACCTGCACGAGCTGACCCGAGAGCTCGACCTCACCCACTTCGTCAGCTTCTCCTCGATCGCGGGTCTCTTTGGTGCGCCCGGGCAGGGCGCCTACGCCGGCGCCAACCGCTACCTCGACGCGCTCGCCCAGCAACGAAGGACCGAAGGCCTGCCGGCCACATCGATCGCCTGGGGCCTTTGGCAGCGCGAGGCCGGCATGAGCGGCGAGATCAGCGAGGCCGACCTCGCCCGCATCGCCCGCGGTGGCATCGCGCCGCTCAGCGACGAGCGCGGCCTGGCGCTCTTCGACCGGGCGCTTGCCAGCCCCGAGCCGCTGAGCGCCGCGGTCGCGCTGAATCGCGCGGCATTGAGGATGAAAGCGCGGAACGGGACGCTGCCGGTGCTCTTGGCGGGAGTCGTGCCGCAGGCGAAAGCCCCGGCCGCCGCTGTTGGCAACTTCGCCGCCCTGCCCGCGGCCGAGCGCGAGCGCAAGCTGGCCGAGCTGGTCCGCGCCGAGGTCGCCGCGGTGCTTGGCCACGAAGGCGCGGCGGCGGTCGACCCCGATGCCGCCTTCAAGGAGCTCGGCTTCGACTCGCTGGCGGCGGTCGAGCTGCGCAACCGCCTCAACGAGGCGACCGGCCTGCGCATCGCCTCGACCGCGGTCTTCGACTACCCGACCGCGAGGGCGCTGGCTGCCCACCTCGCTGAGCGGACCGCCGGGACCGCCGCCCCGGCGAAAAGCGTCGCGCGGAAGGCTCGCGCGACCGAGGAGCCGATCGCGATCGTCGGCATGGCCTGTCGCCTGCCCGGCGGGGTCTCCACTCCGCGGGAGCTGTGGAAGCTGTTGCGGGCGGAGCGGGACGCGATCGGCCCGCTGCCCGAGGACCGCGGCTGGGATCCCGAGGGCGTCTACGTCCACCATCCCGATGGGCCCGAGTACCTGCGCGAGGGCGGCTTCCTCGCCGACGCGGCGCACTTCGACCCGGGCTTCTTCAGCATCAGCCCCCGCGACGCGACGGCGATGGATCCCCAGCAGCGCCTCGCGCTTGAATCCTCCTGGGAGGCGCTCGAGGACGCCGGCATCGACCCGCTCGGGCTGCGCGGCTCCGAGACCGGGGTCTTCACCGGGGTGATGTTTCACGAATACGGGGTGGCGGAGGGCGAGGCGTCGCTTGCCGCCGGGGCCGCCTCCAGCGCCACCGCCGGCCGCGTCTCCTACAGCCTCGGCCTCGAGGGCCCGGCGATGACGGTCGACACCGCCTGTTCCTCCTCGCTGGTTGCGATCCACCTGGCGGCCGGGGCCCTGCAGCGCGGCGAGTGCGACCTCGCCCTGGCGGGGGGCGCCACCGTGCTCGCCACCGCTTCGATCTTCGCCTACTTCTCCAACCAGCGGGGGCTGGCGGCTGACGGCCGCAGCAAGGCCTTCTCCGAGCAGGCTGACGGCCTCGGCATCTCCGAGGGCGGCGGCGTCCTCGTCCTGGAGCGCCTCTCGGACGCCGAAGCCAACGGCCACCGCATCCTCGCCACGATCCGCGGCAGCGCGGTCAACCAGGACGGCGCCTCAAACGGGATCACCGCCCCCAACGGCCCCTCACAGGAGCGGGTGATTCGCCAGGCCCTTGCCAACGCCGGGCTCGAGCCGCAAGAGATCGACATGGTCGAGGCGCACGGCACCGGCACCGCGCTGGGCGATCCGATCGAGGCCGGGGCGATCCTCGCCACCTACGGCCAGGACCGTGAGCAGCCACTGCGACTCGGCTCCTTGAAGTCCAACATCGGCCACGCCCAGGCCGCCGCCGGAGTGGGCGGCGTGATCAAGGCGGTCCTCTCGATGCGCGAGGGCTTGATGCCGAAGACGCTCCACGTCGACCGGCCCTCCTCGAAGGTCGACTGGGAGACGGGCAAGGTCGAGCTGCTCACAGAGGCAAGGGAGTGGGAGGCGGGCGATCACCCACGCCGCGCCGGAGTTTCTTCCTTTGGGGCGACCGGAACCAACGCCCATCTGATCTTGGAGGAGGCGCCTGCAGCCGGACGGGACCCTGGCTCGGGCGCCTCCGCCGAGGACTCACCCTCGGGCCTCGAGCTGCCGCGGGACGGGGAGAAGGGCCTCGTTCCGATCGCCCTCTCCGCCAAAGAGGAGCAGGCGCTCGCCGAGCAGGCCGCCCGTCTCGTCGCCCACATCGAGGAGAGTCCCGAGCTGGAGCTCAGGGACCTCGCTTACTCCCTCGCTACGACACGCGCAGGACTGCGGCGCAGGGCGGTGCTCCTCGCCGAGGATGGGGAAGAGCTGGCTGAGGGACTCAACGCTCTTGCCGAAGGCGAGCGCCCACCGAACGCGGCCCTCGCCAAGACCCCACCGAGCCCATCCCTCGCCTACCTCTTCACCGGCCAGGGCTCCCAGCGCCCGGGGATGGGCAGGGAGCTCTATGAGACCTACCCCGCCTATCGCGAGGCGCTCGATCAGGTCTTTGCCGAGATCGACCCGATGATCGATCGCTCCCTGGCGGAGCTGATCTTCAGCGCCGAGGGATCGAGCGAGGCCGCCGATCTCTCCCACACCACCTACGCCCAGCCCGCCCTCTTCGCGACCCAGGTGGCGCTCGGTCGTCTCTATGAGAGCTGGGGCCTGAAGCCAGAGGCGATGGCCGGTCACTCCGTCGGTGAGATCTCAGCCGCCCACCTCGCCGGCGTCCTCTCGCTGAAGGACGCGGCGAAGCTCGTCTGCTCGCGCGGTGCCCTGATGGGAGCGCTGCCTGAGGGCGGGGCGATGCTGGCGATCGAGGCGAGCGAGGCAGAGGCGCTGGAGCTGATCGAAGGCAAGGAGTCAGAGCTATCGCTGGCGGCGATCAACTCGCCTACCTCCTGCGTCATCTCCGGAGCCGAAGCGGCGATCGACGATTGCGAAGCCGCCTGGAAGGGGCAGGGCAAGCGAGCCAAGCGCCTCGACGTCTCCCACGCCTTCCACTCACCCTTGATGGAGCCGATGCTGGAGGAGTTCGCCGAGGTCTGCGCGAGCCTCGACTTCCAGGCGCCTCAGCTCGCGATCGTCTCCTGCCTCACCGGCGAGCTGCTCACGACTGAGCAGGCCACCGACCCCGGCTACTGGGTCAATCACGTGCGCCAGCCGGTTCGCTTTGCCGCCGCGGTCGAGAGCCTGCTCGGCGAAGGTGTCACCACCGCCTTGGAGCTCGGTCCCGACCCGGTGCTCTGCGCAATGGCCGACGAGTGTCTCGACGAAGGCCAAGAGCTCACCCTCGCTCCAGCCCTCCGCTCCGGGCACCCCGAGCCCAAGAGTGCCCTCGGTGCCCTCGCCACCGCCCACGCCACCGGCGCCCCGATCGACTGGAACGCCTTCTTCGCCGGATCGGGCGCCCGCCAGGTCCCACTGCCCACCTATCCCTTCCAGCGCCAGCGCTACTGGCTCTCACCGCAAAGCAAGGGCGGGGACCCAAGCGCCCTCGGCCAGAGCGCTCTCTCACACCCCTTCCTCGCGGCGGCGATCGAAGAGCCCGAAGGCGAAGGTCTCTCCCTCAGCGGCCGCATCTCCCTTGCCGAGCACCCGTGGCTCTCTGACCACGGCGTCGGCGATACCCCGATCCTGCCCGGCACCGCCTTCTTGGAGGCGGCGCTCTACGCAGGCGGGCAGGCGGGCACTCCAGTGGTCGAGGAGCTCCTGCTGCAGGCGCCGCTTTCGATCACCGACACCGCGGTGGCGCTGCGTGTCTCGCTCTCCGCCCCCGAGGAAGGAAGGCGCGAGCTCTCGATCCACTCGCGTCTCGAAGGGGAGGACGCGCAGTGGGTAAAGCACGCCGCCGGCACCCTCGCCGAGGGCGAGGCCGCCGAGCTGGAGCCGCTGGGCGAGTGGCCGCCGCTTGGAGCCGAAGAGATCGACGTCGACGACCTGCACGCCAGTTTGGCTGAGGCCGGCTTCGACTACGGCGAGGCCTTTCAGGGTCTCGGCGCTGCTTGGCGAGAGGGCGACGAGATCTTCGCCGAGGCGTCCCTGCCGGAGGGGCTTCAGGGCGATGACTTCCTCATCCACCCGGCGCTGCTCGACTCATCGCTGCACCCCGCCGCCCTGGCGGCGGGGGAGGAGCTGCGCCTTCCCTTCTCCTTCGCCGGCATCTCGCTCGCCGCTTCCGCCGGGGAAGAGCTGCGGGTGCGGATCAGTGGCGAGGGCGAGGGCGCCCGCGTCGGGCTCTTCGATGCCCTCGGCGCTCCCATGGGCCTGATCGAGAGGGTGACCTCACGTCCCTTCGATCCGGCCGCGTTGCGTGCGGGAGCTCCCGACCCCCTCTACGCGTTGAGCTGGCAGGCGCTGCCGGGCACAGATGAGGAGCCCGACGAGGCCGAGGCCTGGCGCGCGCCTGAAGGCGTCGACGCCAAAGAGGCAGCTCTCGCGCTGCTGGCAAGGCTGCAGAACTTCCTCGCAGGCGAGGCGGAGTACTCGCGCCTGGCGATCCTCACCCAAGGAGCCTTCGCCGTCGACGCCGGCGAGTCCCCCGACCCGACCCAGGCCGCGCTCGCCGGTCTCGCCGGCTCCGCCGCCTCCGAGCATCCCGGACGCGTCGTCCTGATCGACAGCGATGGCTCGGAGGCTTCCGAGGCCGCCCTCCAAGCAGCCCTCGCCAGCGCCGAGCCCCAGATCGCCCTGCGCGAGGGGGAGCTCCTGGCGCCGCAACTGGCCAAGGCCGAGCCCGGCGAAGGCGAAGCAACCGAGCTGGACCCCGAGCGCACCGTCGTCGTCACCGGCGCCACCGGCGGCCTCGGCGCGCTGATCGCCAAGCACCTGGTCGAGCGCCACGGCGCGAGGCATCTGCTGCTGGCGAGTCGCTCCGGCGAAGCGGCCGAGGGCGCGGCGCAGCTGCGCGAAGAGCTCGAAGGGATGGGAGCGCGGGTCTGGATCGCCGCCTGCGACGTCTCCGATCGCTCCCAGGTGGAGGGGTTGCTGGCGGACGTCGACCCCGAGCACCCGCTCGGCGCCGTCATCCACTGCGCCGCCGTCCTCGATGACGCCACAGTGCAGGGCGCCAGCGCCGAGCAGGTCGAGCGCGTCTTCGCTCCCAAGGTCGACGGCGCCCGCCACCTGCACGAGCTGACCCGGGAGCTCGAGCTCACGCACTTCGTCTGCTTCTCCTCGGCGGCCGGCCTCTTCGGTTCCCCTGGCCAGGGCGCTTACGCCGCCGCCAACCGCTACCTCGACGCGCTCGCCCAGCACCGCAGCGCCGAGGGTCTCGCCGCCACCTCGATCGCTTGGGGCCTGTGGCAGCGTGAGAGTGGCATGGTCGCGGGGCTCGGCGGCGCCGATGTCGCGCGGATCGCTCGCGGCGGCGTCGTCCCGCTCTCCGACGAGCGGGGCCTTGCGCTCTTCGATCGCGCCCTGGAGAGCCCGGAGCCGCTGCTGGCGGGGCTGGTGCTCAGTCGCACGAGGCGCCGGAAGGCGCCGGCGAGAGCCTCGGGCGCGCTCGCTGCCCTGTCCGCGCCGGAGCGCGATCGCAAGCTCGCCGAGCTGGTCCGCGCCGAGGTCGCCGCGATCCTCGGCCACGAGGAGGCTGGCTCCGTCGACCCCGCGGCCGCCTTCAAGGAGCTCGGCTTCGACTCGCTCGCCGCGGTTGAGCTGCGCAACCGGCTCAACGAGGCGACCGGCCTGCGCCTCGCCTCGACCGCCGTCTTCGACTACCCCAACGTCGCCGGCCTTGCCGCCCACTTGGCCGAGCGGATGTCGGGTGTCTCCCCAGGCCGGGTCGCGAGGCGCAGGGTGCGTTCGTCCGAGGAGCCGATCGCGATCGTCGGCATGGCCTGCCGCATGCCCGGCGGAGTCGCCACCCCGCGGGAGCTATGGGAGCTGGTGCGCGCCGAGCGCGACGCGGTCGGGCCGCTGCCGACCGACCGCGGCTGGGACCCCGATCGGATCTACGCCGTCCGCCCCGACGGCCCCGAATACCGGCGCGAAGGGGGCTTCCTCGCCGGCGCCGCCGAGTTCGATCCGGCCTTCTTCTCGATCGCCCCGCGCGAGGCGGAGGCGATGGACCCCCAGCAGCGGTTGGCGCTCGAATCCTCATGGGAGGCACTGGAGGACGCGGGGATCGACCCGCTCGCGCTGCGCGGCTCCGAGACGGGGGTCTTCACCGGGGTGATGTTCCACGAGTACGGCGTGGCCGGGGTGGATATGGCCCGGGCCGCGGGCGGCGCCTCCAGCGCCGCCGCCGGCCGCGTCTCCTACAGCCTCGGCCTCGAGGGCCCGGCGATGACCGTCGACACCGCCTGCTCCTCCTCGCTGGTTGCGATCCACCTGGCGGCGGGTGCCCTGCAGCGCAGCGAGTGCGACCTCGCCCTGGCGGGCGGCTCCACCGTCCTCGCCACCCCCTCGGTCATCTCCTACTTCTCGACCCAGCGCGGCCTCGCCGCCGACGGGCGCTCCAAGGCCTTCTCCGAGCAAGCCGACGGCGTCGGCATCTCCGAGGGCGCCGGGGTCCTGGTCATGGAGCGGCTCTCCGACGCCGAGGCCAAGGGCCACCGCATCCTCGCCACGATCCGTGGCACTGCGGTCAACCAGGACGGCGCCTCCAATGGCCTCACCGCCCCCAACGGCCCCTCCCAGGAGCGGGTGATCCGCCAGGCGCTCGCCAACGCCGGCCTCGAGCCGCGGGAGATCGACATGGTCGAGGCCCACGGAACGGGCACCTCGCTCGGTGACCCGATCGAGGCCGGTGCCCTGCTCGCCACCTACGGTCAGGACCGCGAGCAGCCGCTGATGCTCGGCTCGCTGAAGTCGAACATCGGCCACGCCCAGGCGGCAGCCGGGGTCTCGGGCGTGATCAAGACCGTGATGGCGATGCGCGAGCGCACGATGCCGAAGACCCTCCACGTCGATCAACCCTCTTCCAAGATCGATTGGGGGGCGGGCAAGGTCGAGCTGCTGACCGAGGCGCGCGAGTGGGAGAGCGACGGCAGGCCGCGCCGCGCCGGGGTCTCCTCCTTCGGCGCGACCGGCACCAACGCACACCTGATCTTGGAGGAGGCGCCCGTTGCCGGATGGGACCCCGGCTCGGGTGCCTCCGCCAAGGACCAAGATGGGGAGGAGGGCTCCTCGACCGCCGGTCCGCTGCCGCTGCTGCTCTCGGCCAAAGGGTCAGAGGCCCTGGCCGAGCAGGCCGCCCGCCTCACCGCCCACATCGAGCGGAACCCCGAGCTGGAGCCGAGTGACCTCGCTTATTCCCTCGCCACGAGCCGGGCCCAGCTGGAGCAGCGCGCGGTGCTGGCGGTGGAGAGCAGGGAGGAGGCCCTGGCGGCCCTCGACTCCCTTGCCAGGGGAGAGCGCTCGGCTGGCGCGACCCTCGCCAAGGCCTCCACGAGCCCATCCCTCGCCTACCTCTTCACCGGCCAGGGCTCCCAGCGCCCGGGGATGGGCCAGGAGCTATACGAGACCTATCCCGCCTACCGCGAGGCGCTCGATCAGGTCTTCGCGGAGATCGATCCCCTGATCGATCGCTCCCTGGCGGAGCTGATCTTCAGCACCGAGGGCTCGAGCGAGCCCACCGATCTCTCCCACACCACCTACGCCCAGCCCGCCCTCTTCGCCACCCAGGTAGCCCTCGGCCGTCTCTATGAGAGCTGGGGTCTTGCCCCCGAGGCGATGGCCGGCCACTCGGTCGGTGAGATCTCAGCCGCCCATCTCGCCGGCGTCCTCTCGCTCCCAGACGCCGGGAAGCTCGTCTGCTCGCGCGGCGCCCTGATGGGTGCGCTGCCAGAGGGCGGGGCGATGCTGGCGATCGAGGCGACTGAGGCAGAGGCGCTGGAGCTGATCGAAGGCAAGGAGTCAGAGCTCTCGCTGGCGGCGATCAACTCGCCCACCTCTTGTGTCATCTCCGGAACCGAAGCGGCGATCGAATCCTGCGAGGCCAACTGGAAGGAGCAGGGCAAGCGAGCCAAGCGCCTCGACGTCTCCCACGCCTTCCACTCACCGCTGATGGAGCCGATGCTGGAGGAGTTCGCCGAGGTCTGTGAGGGACTCGACTTCCAAGCCCCCCAAGTCCCGATCGTCTCCTGTCTCAGCGGCGAGCTGCTCACGACTGAGCAAGCAACCGATCCCAACTACTGGGTCACCCACGTGCGCCAGCCGGTTCGCTTTGCCGCCGCGGTCGAGAGCCTGCTCGGCGAAGGTGTCACCACCGCCTTGGAGCTCGGTCCCGACCCGGTGCTCTGCGCGATGGCCGATGAGTGCCTGGGCGAGGAGCAGGAGATCACTCTCGCTCCCGCTCTCCGCTCCGGGCACCCCGAGCCCCAGAGCGCCCTCGGCGCTCTCGCCACCGCCCATGCGACCGGTGCTTCCGTCGACTGGGACGCCTTCTTCAAAGGCTCGGACGCCCGGCAGGTCCCACTGCCCACCTATCCCTTCCAGCGCCAGCGCTACTGGCTCAGCCCCCAGAGCAGGGGAGCCGACCCCGCCGCGCTCGGCCAGGCACCCCTCTCGCACCCCTTCTGGGCGGTGGCGATCGACGACCCCGAAAGCGAGGGTTTCTCGCTCAGCGGTCGCGTCTCCCTCACCGAGCACCCCTGGTTGGCCGATCACGCCCTTGGCGCCAACGCGATCCTGCCCGGCACCGCCTTCCTCGAGGCCGCGCTCTACGCCGGCGAGCAGGCGGGGGCGCGCACCATCGAGGAGCTGACCCTGCTGGCCCCGCTCCCACTTGGCGATACGCCGGTGGCGCTGCGCCTCTCCGTCTCGGCACCCAAAGAGGGAAGCCGGCAGCTCTCGATCCATTCCCGGCTCGAGGAGGAGGGGGCCCAGTGGGTCAAGCACGCCACGGGCACGCTCTCCGAGGACGCTCCCAGGGAGCCCGAATCCCTGGGTGAGTGGCCCCCCGCCGGCGCTGAGCCGATCGAGATCGAGGACCTGCGCGCCCGCCTCGCCGAGGCCGGCTTCGAATACGGCGAGGCTTTCCAGTGCCTCGATGCCGCTTGGCGGGCCAATGGGGCGACCTACGCCGAGGCCTCCCTGTCCGAGGGCGAGGGCGGCGAGCGCTTCCTAATTCACCCCGCGCTCCTCGACTCGGCTTTCCATCCCGCCGCGATCGCCGCCGGAGAGGAGATGCGCCTGCCCTTCTCCTTCGCCGGCATCTCGCTCGCCGCTCCGGCTGGTGGGGAGCTGCGGGTTCGTATCAGCGGTGAGGGCGAGGAGGCCCGGATCGAGCTCTTCGATGCCATCGGCGCTCCCCTCGGCCTGATCGAGACCGTCAGGGCGCGGCCCTTCGATCCCGCCCAGCTGCCCGCCGCCGCGGGCGCCCCCCTGTATGCCCTGGACTGGGAGCGGGTCGGGGCGGCAGAGGCAGGCGAGGGCGCCGAGGCCGAGCTCTGGATTGCCCCCGAAGCCGGGAGTGCCCAAGAGGCGACCCTCGCCCTGTTGGCCAAGCTCCAGGAGTTTCTCGCCGCCGAGGAGGGGGGCTCGCGCCTGGCAATCCTCACCTGCGGCGCCTTCGCCACGGATTCCTCGCAGTCCCCGGACCCGATTCAGGCCGCCCTTGCCGGCCTCGCCGGCGCCGCCGCCTCCGAGCACCCAGGGCGCGTCGCCGTGATCGACACCGATGGCAGCGAGGCCTCCGAAGCGATGCTGAAGGCGGCGCTCGCCAGCGCCGAGCCCCAGCTCGCCCTGCGCGGGGGAGAGCTGCGGGCGCCGCGGTTGGTCAAGTCCCAACCCGATGCGGGCGAGCCGGTCGAGCTCGACCCCGAGCGCACCGTCCTCATCACCGGCGCCACCGGCGGCCTCGGCGCGCTGATCGCCAAGCACCTGGTCGGGCGCCACGGCGCCGAGCGGCTGCTGTTGGCGAGCCGCTCCGGCGAAGCGGCCGAGGGCGCGGCGCAGCTGCGCGGAGAGCTCGAAGGGCTTGGAGCGACGGTCCGCATCGCCGCCTGCGACGTATCCGATCGCTCCCAGGTCGAGGGGCTCCTCGCCGGCATCGATCCCGCCCATCCGCTCGGCGCCGTCATCCACTGCGCCGCCGTCCTCGATGACGCCACCGTGCAGGGCGCCAGCGCCGAGCAGGTCGAGCGCGTCTTCGCCCCCAAGGTCGACGGCGCCCGCCACCTGCACGAGCTGACCCGGGAGCTCGAGCTCACCCACTTCGTCTGCTTCTCCTCGATCGCGGGCCTCTTCGGCGCCGCCGGCCAGGGCGTCTACGCCGCCGCCAACCGCTACCTCGACGCGCTCGCCCAGGCGCGCAGCGGGGAAGGGCTCGCCGCCACCTCGATCGCCTGGGGCCTTTGGCGGCGGGAGGGCCTGACCTCGGGCCTTGGCGGCAAGGACGTCGCCCGCATGAGCCGCGGCGGCATCGCGCCGCTCTCCGACGATCAGGGGCTGGCGCTCTTCGACCGCGCCCTGGCGAGCTCCGCGCCCCTGAGCGCGGCTCTCGCGTTCGAGCGCGGTGCGTTAAGAGCACGGGCCAGGACCGGGGCGCTGCCACCGATGCTGGTCGGGGTCGTGCCGCGGGGCCCGGTGCCCAGCGATGGCCAGGGAGTGCTCGCGCGCCGCCTGCGCGAGGCGCCCCAGGAGGCGCGCGCCCGCCTCGCCGAGGACTTCGTCCGCGCTGAGGTCGCGGCGCTCCTCGGTCATTCCTCTCCCGCCCAGATCGGGCCCGGCGATGCCTTCAAGGACCTCGGCTTCGACTCGCTGGCGGCGGTCGAGCTGCGCAACCGGCTCGGCGAGTCGATCGAGGCGCGTCTGAGCAGCTCGGTGGTCTTCGACTACCCGACCGCGAAGGCCCTCGCCGCGCATCTGCTGGAGCAGGTCAGCGACAGGGGGGCGGCACCGGCGACCGAGCTGTCCGAGCTGGAGCGGGTGGTCGCCGAGATGGCCGCGGACGATCCAGGGCGGGGGTCGCTGGCGGGTCGCCTGCGCGCCCTGGCCGGCGAGCTCGAAGGGCGCCGGGCGCCCAACGGCGAGTCCGCCGCAACACAGCTCGAGCAGGCCTCGGACGAGGAGCTGCTCGATTTCATCGACACGCAAGTTGGGGGGCAGAACGGTGGCTGACGAGCGGAAACTGCGCGATTACCTGCGCCGGGTGACGATCGAGTTGACCGAAGAGCGCGAACGGCGCCGCGAGCCGATCGCGATCGTCGGCATGGCCTGCCGCTACCCCGCGGGGGTGAGCTCCCCCGAGCAGCTCTGGCGGATGCTGGAGGAGGGGCGCGACGGCATCGTCCCGATGCCCGCCGATCGCGACTGGAACGCCGACGCGCTCTATGACCCCGACCCGGACCAGGCGGGCGCGATGTACGTGCGCGAAAGCGGCTTCATCGAGCGGGCCGGTGAGTTCGACGCTGAGTTCTTCGGCATCTCCCCGCGCGAGGCGCTGGCGATGGATCCCCAGCAGCGGCTGCTGCTGGAAACGGCTTGGGAGGGGCTCGAGTCGGCCGCGATCGTCCCCACCGACCTGCAGGGCAGCAAGGTCGGCGTCTTCGCCGGGCTGATGCACCACGAATACGGCGCCGGCCTGCTGGGCTCGCGGGAAGACCTCGAGGGCCACCTCGCCACCGGTACCGCCGGCAGCGTCGCCTCGGGCCGCATCTCCTACCTGCTCGGCCTCGAGGGCCCGGCGATGACGATCGACACCGCCTGCTCCTCCTCGCTGGTGGCGATGCACCTGGCGGCGGCCGCCCTGCGGGCCGGCGAGTGCTCGCTCGCCCTCGCCGGCGGCGCGACCGTGATGTGGAGCCCCGACGCCTTCGTGCTCTTCTCCCGCCAGCGCGGCCTCGCCCCCGACGGCCGCTGCAAATCCTTCGCTGAGGGTGCCGACGGCACCGCCTGGGCCGAGGGCGCGGGGATGCTCGTCCTGGAGCGGCTCTCCGATGCCGAAGCCCAGGGCCATCGCGTCCTCGCCACGATCCGCGGCAGCGCCGTCAACCAGGACGGTGCCTCCAACGGCCTCACAGCCCCCAATGGTCCCTCGCAGGAGCGGGTGATCCGCCAGGCCCTCGACAACGCGGGCCTCGAGCCGGCCGAGATCGACATGGTCGAGGCCCACGGCACCGGCACCACGCTCGGCGATCCGATCGAGGCCGGCGCCCTGCTCGCCACCTACGGCCAGGACCGCGAGCAGCCGCTCTGGCTCGGCTCGCTCAAGTCCAACATCGGCCACGCCCAGGCCGCGGCGGGGGTCGGCGGCGTGATCAAGGCTGTGCTGTCGATGCGCGCGGGCCTGATGCCGAAGACCCTCCACGTCGACGAGCCCTCCTCGAAGATCGATTGGGAGGCCGGCAAGGTCGAGCTGCTGACCGAGTCGCGCAAGTGGCAGGCGGGGGAGAGGCCGCGCCGCGCCGCCGTCTCCTCCTTCGGCATCAGTGGCACCAACGCGCACCTGATCTTGGAGGAGGCGCCGGCGAGCGAAGCGGCGGAGGCGGAGAGCGCTGTGAACTCCGCCGGGCCCCTCGCCTTCCCGCTTTCGGCAAAGACGGACGCTGCTCTGGCCGAGCAGGCCTCTCGCCTCGCCACCCACGTCGGGCAGAGCCCCGAGCTCTCGCTCGTCGACCTCGCCTACTCGCTCGCGACCAGCCGCACTCGGCACGAGCGGGGGGCGGCGGTGGTGAGCGAAAGCCGCGAGGAGCTGTTCTCGGGACTAAACGCGCTCGCCCGGGGCGAGCGCCCGGCCGGTGCCGTTCGCGCCGCGGCCCCGGCGAGCCCCCGCCTCGCCTGCCTCTTCACCGGCCAGGGCTCCCAGCGCCCCGGGATGGGCAAGGAGCTCTACGAGACCTACCCGGCCTACCGCGAGGCCCTGGACGAAGCGCTGGCCCAGATCGACCCCCTGCTCGACCGCTCGCTGGCGGAGCTGATCTTCTGCGAGGAGGGCTCCGAGGAGGCCGCCGATCTCTCCAACACCGCCTACGCCCAGCCCGCCCTCTTCGCCACCCAGGTCGCCCTCGCTCGGCTCTACGAGAGCTGGGGCCTAAAGCCCGAAGCGATGGCCGGCCACTCGATCGGGGAGATCAGCGCCGCCCACCTCGCCGGCGTGCTCTCGCTCTCCGGCGCCGCTCGGCTCGTCTGCGCCCGCGGCTCGCTGATGGGTGCGCTGCCCGCGGGCGGGGCGATGCTGGCGATCGAGGCCACCGAGCGTGAGGCCCTGGCGCTGATCGCCGGCAGGGAGCCCGAGCTCTCGCTGGCGGCGATCAACTCGCCCAGCTCCTGCGTCATCTCGGGAGCACAGGAGGCGATCGATGCCTGCGAGGCCGCCTGGAAGGAGCAGGGCAAGCGGGCCAAGCGACTCGACGTATCCCACGCCTTCCACTCGCCCTTGATGGAGCCGATGCTGGAGGAGTTCGCGGAGGTCTGCGCGAGCCTCGACTTCCAGGCTCCCCAAGCCCCGATCGTCTCCTGTCTAAGCGGCGAGCTGCTCAGCGCAGGGCAGGCAACCGACCCCGCCTACTGGGTCGCCCACGTGCGCGAGCCGGTCCGCTTCGCCGCCGCGGTCTCGACCCTGCTCGGCGAAGGCACCACCACCGCGCTCGAGCTCGGTCCCGACCCGGTGCTCTGCGCGATGGCCGATGAGTGTCTCAGCGAGGATCAGGAGCTCACCCTCGCCCCGGCCCTGCGCTCCGGGCACCCGGAGCCCCGAAGCGCCCTCGGCGCCCTCGCCACCGCCCACGCCGCTGGCGCCCCGGTCGATTGGCAGGCCTTCTTCGAGGGCACGGGCGCCCGGACGATTCCGCTCCCCACCTACGCCTTCCAGCGCAAGCGCTTTTGGCTCACACCCCAGGGCAAGGCGGGGGTCGACCCCGCCGCGCTCGGTCAGGTCGCGCTCGCCCACCCGTTCCTGGCGGCGGCGATCGAGGACCCCGAAGGGGAGGGGCTCTCGCTCAGCGGCCGCGTCTCCCTTGCCGAGCACCCCTGGCTTGCCGACCACGCCCTCGGCGGCACCGCGATCATGCCCGGCACCGCCTTCCTCGAGGCCGCGCTCTACGCCGGCGAGCGCGTCGGCGCTCCGACGGTGGAGGAGCTGCTGCTGCTCGCGCCGTTGCCGCTCGGCGATGCGTCGGTGGCGCTGCGGCTCACCGTGGCCGCCCCTGTCGACGGCAGGCGCGAGATCTCGATCCACTCCCGCCCTGAAGAGGAAGGATCGCCGTGGACCAAGAACGCCACCGGGACCCTCTCCGAGCGGGTTCCCCAGCAGGCGGGGCCCCTCTCCGAGTGGCCGCCTTACGGTGCTAGGGAGGTCGAGGTCGAGGGCCTGCGCGCCCGTCTCGCCGAGGCTGGGTTCGAATACGGCGAGGCCTTCCAATGCCTCTCCGTGGCCTGGCAGGGCAGCGGCGAAATCTACGCCGAGGCCTCCGCCTCCGAGCAGCTCGACCGGCGCGAGGGCTTCCTGATCCACCCGGCGTTGCTCGACTCGGTCGGCAACGTGCTGCTCAGCGGGCCCGGCGACGGCGGCGACGGGAAGCTGCTCCTTCCCTACGCCTGGCGGGGAGTGCGGCTGAACCGCAGCGGCGTCTCCGCGCTGCGCATGCGGATGTCGCAGACCGAGGACGCTGGCTTCGCCGCCTTTGACCGCGACGGTGCCCTGGCGATCGGCGCCGAGTCGGTCGAGCTGCGCTTCGTCGACCGGGACGAGCTGCGCGCCACCCTCGGTGCCGAGCGCTCGCTCTACTCGCTCGCCTGGCAGGCGCTTCCCGCTCCTGCCGCCGGGGCACGTCCCGAGCCCGAGACCCTCGATGCTCGCGGCGCGGCGGAAGGGGCCGAGGCCCTCTGCGCCCGGGTCCTCGAGCGCATCCAGGGCTTCCTCGCCGCGGGGCAGAACGAGGAGACCCGCCTCGCCGTCCTCACCCAGGGCGCTTTCGCCACCGACCCCGGCGAGTCTCCCGACCTCGCCCAGGCCGCGCTCGCGGGCCTGGTCGGTGCCGCCGCCGCCGAGAACCCCGGGCGCTTCGCCCTGATCGACAGCGACGGCAGCGCCGCTTCGGAGCTCGCCCTGCGCAGCGCGCTTGCCAGCCAGGAGCCGCAGCTCGTCCTGCGCGAGGGGGAGCTCTCGGCGCCGCGCCTCGCCCAGGCGGCTGCGAGCGAGGCCAAGCCCATCGCCCTCGACCCCGAGCGCACCGTCCTCGTCACCGGCGGCACCGGCGGTCTCGGTCGCCTGGTTGCCCGCCACCTCGCCGGGGCCCACGGCGCCAGGCACCTGTTCCTCGTCAGCCGCTCGGGCGAGGGGGCCGCGGGCGCCGGCGAGCTGCGGCAAGAGCTGGAGGGACTGGGCGCCGCGGTGGAGATCGCCGCCTGCGACGTCTCCGATCGCGAGCAGCTGCAGCGGCTGCTCGACGGCATCGATCCCGAGCACCGCCTCGGCGCGGTGATCCACTGCGCCGGCCGGCTCGAGGACGCGACCGTGCCCAACGCCGGCGTCGAGCAGCTGGCGCGGGTCTTCGCCCCCAAGGTCACCGCCGCCCAGCACCTGCACGAGCTGACCGCGGGGCTCGATCTCACCCACTTCGTCCTCTTCTCCTCGATCGCCGGTGTCTTCGGCGGCGCCGGCCAGGGCGCCTACGCCGCCGCCAACCGCTGCCTCGACGCGCTCGCCCAGCAGCGCCGGGCCGCGGGCCTCGCCGCCACCTCGATGGCCTGGGGCCTGTGGACGGAAGAAAACGCCGCCACGGCCAATGTCGACGCGGTCGAGATCGCCCGCGTCCGGCGCCTGGCCGCCCAGCGCTTCTCCCTCTTGCCGCTCTCGCCCGAGCGCGGCCTGGCGCTCTTCGACGCCGCCCTCGGCCGGCCCGAGGAGCTGCTCGTCCCGGTCGATCTCGATTTCGCCCTCCTCCGCGGCCGGGCTCGCACCGATTCCCTCCCCGCTCTCTACAAGGGCCTGATCCGCGCCGCGGTCAAGGCCAGCGGCGAGGGCGGCTCGCTCGCCCGCCGCTTCGCCGCCGCCGGCGAGGCCGAGCGCGAGGACCTCGTGCTGGAGATCGTCCGCGGCCACGTCGCCGCCGTGCTCGGCCACGAATCGGCGGCGCAGGTCGCACCTGACAAGGCCTTCCGCGATCTCGGCTTCGACTCGCTCGCCGCGGTCGAGCTGCGCAACCGGCTCGAGGTCGACAGCGAGCTGAGCTTCGCCTCCAGCCTCGCCTTCGACTATCCGACCCCCGCCGCGGTGGCGGGGCACCTGTGCGAGAAGCTTGGCCCCGGCGCGCCTGAGTCGCGGCCGGTCGAGGAGCCCGAAGCTCTCGACCCGCTGGCAGTCGAGCAGATCGACTCGATGGACATCGGCGACCTGGTGCAGCGCACGCTCGCCGGCGAGGAGGCCGAGGAACCGGTGGGGGAGGTGGGGTGAAGCCCTCGCTCGAGCAGATCGAAGCGGCGCTGCGGGCGTCGGTCAAGGAGACGGAGCAGCTCCGCCAGCAGAACCGCGGCCTGCGCGAGGCGGCCGACGAGCCGATCGCGATCGTCGGCATGGCCTGCCGCTTCCCCGGCAAAGTCGACTCGCCGGCGGCGCTGTGGCGGCTGCTGGCCGGTGGCGAGGACGGGGTCGGCGCCTTCCCCGCCGACCGCGGCTGGGACCTGGAGCGCATCTACGACCCGGACCCGGAAGTGCCCTCGACCAGCACCACCCGCGAAGGCGGCTTCCTCCCCGACGCCGGCGATTTCGACCCCGGCTTCTTCGGCATCAGCCCGCGCGACGCGAACCCGATGGATCCGCAGGTGCGGCTGATGCTGGAATCGAGCTGGGAGGCGCTCGAGGACGCCGGGATCGATCCGGGGACGCTGCACGGCAGCGCCACCGGGGTCTTCGCCGGGGTGATGTACCACGACTACGGCTGGGGGCTGCCGCTGACGGCGGAGGCGGGCAAGGCGCTGGGAACGGGCGGCAGCAGCAGCGTCGTCTCCGGGCACGTCTCCTACAGCTTCGGTTTCGAGGGGCCGGCGATCAGCGTCGACACCGCCTGCTCCTCCTCGCTGGTGGCGATGCACCTGGCGGCGGGGGCGCTGCGCCGCGGCGAGTGCTCGCTGGCGCTGGCCGGCGGCGCGACCGTGCTCTCGACACCCAGCATCTTCGTCCAGTTCAGCCGCCAGGGCGGGGTGGCGCCGGACGGCCGCTGCAAGTCCTTCGCCGAGGGCGCCGACGGGGCCGGGTTCGCCGAGGGCGTCGGCGTCCTCGTGCTCGAGCGCCTCTCTGACGCCGAAGCCAAGGGGCATCGCGTGCTCGCCACGATTCGCGGCTCGGCGGTCAACCAGGACGGCGCCTCCAACGGCCTCACCGCCCCCAACGGCCCCTCGCAGGAGCGGGTGATCCGCCAGGCGCTAGCCAACGCCGGCCTCGAGCCCGCCGAGATCGAGATGGTCGAGGCCCACGGCACCGGCACCGCCCTCGGCGATCCGATCGAGGCCGGCGCCCTGCTCGCCACCTACGGCCAGGAAAGGGAGCGGCCGCTCTGGCTCGGCTCGCTCAAGTCGAACATCGGCCACGCCCAGGCCGCCGCTGGGGTCGGCGGCGTGATCAAGGCGGTGCTCTCGATGCGCGCGGGCCTGATGCCGAAGACCCTTCACGTCGAGGAGCCCTCCTCGAAGATCGATTGGGATGCGGGCAGGGTCGAGCTCCTGCGCGAGGCGAGGGAGTGGGAGGCCAACGGTCATCCCCGCCGCGCCGCCGTCTCCTCCTTCGGCGCGACCGGGACCAACGCTCACCTGATCCTCGAGGAGGCGCCCGCCGTGCCGGAGGGGCTCGCGGAGCCCGAGGTTGAGGGCGAGGCGGGAGACGCAGCGCTGCCCTTCGTCATCTCGGCCAAAGGAGAGGGGGCGCTGCGGGAGCAGGCCGCCCGTCTCGCCTCCCACGTCGAGGCCACGCCGCGGCTCGGCCTCGCCGACCTCTCCCACTCGCTGCTCGCCAGCCGCGCCCAGATGGAGCAGCGGGCGGCGGTTGTGGCCGCGGACCGGGGCGAGCTGCTCGCCAGGCTCACCGCGCTGGCGCGCGGCGAGGACGCGGCGGGCGTCGCCGTCGGCACCGCGGTGGAGCGGGCGAAGGTCGCCTTCCTCTTCTCCGGGCACGGATCGCAGTGGGTGGGCATGGCGACCGAGCTGCTTGCGGCTTCGCCGGTGTTCGCGGCCGCGATGCGCGAGTGCGAGGAAGCGCTCGAGCCCTTCGTCGATTGGTCGCTGGACGAGGTCCTGCGCGACCAGGGCGAGGGGTGGCTGCAGCAGGTCGACGTCGTGCAGCCGGCGATCTTCTCGGTGATGGTCTCGCTGGCGCGGCTGTGGCGGGCCTGTGGGGTCGAGCCGGCGGCGGTGGCCGGCCACTCCCAGGGCGAGATCGCCGCCGCCCACGTCTGCGGCGGCCTCTCGCTCGACGACGCGGCCCGCGTCACCGCGATCCGCAGCCAGATGATCTGGGGGCTGGCCGGCCAGGGCGGGCTGATCTCAATCCGCCTCGCCGCCGATCGCCTCACCGAGCTGGTCGGCCGCTGGGACAGCCGGATCGAGATCGCCGCGCTCAACGGTCCCGCCTCCGCGGTCCTCACCGGCGACAGCGAGTCGCTCGGCGAGCTGATGGCCGAGTGCGAGCGGCAGGGGATCTGGGCCCGCGACATCCCCGGCGCGGTTGCCGCCTCGCACTCGGTTCACATGGAGCCGCTGCGTGAGGAGCTGCTCGCCGCCCTGGCGCCGATCACGCCGCGCAGCGGCGAGGTTCCCTTCTACTCGACGGTCGACGGGGCGGTGATCGACACCGCTGGCCTCGACGCCGAGTACTGGTACCGCAACACCCGCCAGCCGGTGCTCTTCGAGCCGGTCGTGCGCGAGCTGCTCGGCGACGGCCACCGGGTGCTGATCGAGGTCAACCCGCACCCGGTCCTGGTGCCCGCGGTGCGCGACACGATCGAGGCCGAGGGCGGCCCGGCCGCGGCGCTCGGCACGCTGCGCCGCGGAGAAGGGGGGATCGAGCGCTTCCTGCTCTCGCTGGCGGCGGCGCACGCGCACGGGGCGCCGGTCGAGTGGCCCGCCTACTTCGCCACCGCCGGGGTCGAGCCGCACTCGGTGCCGCTGCCCACCTACCCCTTCCAGCGCAAGCGCTTCTGGCTCAACGCGTCCAGTGGTGCTGCCGGACTGGTCGAGGCCGGGCTGGCCGAGGCCAACCACCCCCTGCTCGGCGCCGCGATCGACGATCCCGAGGGGGAGGGGCTGACCCTCAGCGGCCGCGTCTCGCTCGACTCGGCGCCGTGGCTGTCCGACCACGCCGTCTTCGGCATGGTCCTGCTGCCGGGCACGGCCTTCGTCGAGCTGGCGCTGCGGGCAGGGGCCGAAGTCGATGCCCCGGTCGTTGAGGAGCTGACCGCAGAAGCGCCGCTGGTGCTGAGCGAGGGGGCGGCGGCGCTGCTGCGGGTCACGGTCGGCCCACCCGACGATCGCGGCCGGCGCGAGGTCGCGATCCACTCGCGTGGCGAGCAGAAGGAAGGGATGGGACCGTGGCTCCGCCACGCCCGCGGCACTCTCGCCGCCGAGGCCGCGGCGAGCGGTGATATCGCCTGGGCGGCCGAGTGGCCGCCGCCGGGAGCGGAGCCGATCGACGTCGCCGGCGCCTACGAGCGGCTGATCGACGCGGGGATCGAATACGGCCCCTCCTTCCAATGCCTGAGCGCCGCCTGGGAAGTTGGGGAGGAGCTCTTCGCCGAGGTCTCGCTCGCCGGCGACCGGCTCGAGGAGGCCAGCCGCTACGGAATCCACCCTGGCCTCTTCGACGCGCTCGCCCACGCCTGGGTCGCGCGCGCCCTGGGGAACCCCGGCGATGGCGGGGAGGCCGAGCTGCCGATGCCGTTCTCCTGGCGCGGGGTGCGGCTCGACGCCGCCGGGTCGAGCTCGCTGCGCGTGCGTCTCTCCGGCGCGCGCGAAGGAGGCGGGCTGACCGCGGTCGATGCCGGCGGCGCGCCCGTGCTCAGCGTCGAGTCGGTGGCGACCCGCCCGGTCGATCGCGCCCGCCTGCAGGCCGCGGTCCCGGACTCGAGCTCGCTGTACCGGGTCGAGTGGCAGTCCCTCGCCGCCCCGAGCGGAGATCCCGAGGGGGAGCAGGTGGTCGAGGACTTCCGCGCGCCCGCGGGAGGTGAGCCGACCGCGGCCGCGCGCGATCTCTGCGCCCGCGGCCTGGCCCGGATCCAGTCCTTTCTCGACGGGGCGGAGGGGGGCTCTCGACTCGTCCTGCTGGTCGAGGGCGCTTTGGCGGTCGGGGACGAGGCGCCGGCTCTTGCCGCCGCCGCGCTTGCCGGCTTGGTGCGCTCGGCCGCCTCCGAGCATCCCGGACGCTTCCTCCTGCTCGACACCGACGGCAGCGAGGCGTCCGAGCGGGTGCTTTCGGCGGCGCTCGCGGCCGATCCGCCCGAGGCCGAGCTCGCCCTGCGCGAGGGTGAGCTGCTCGCTCCCCGCCTCGCCCCGTCCGAGGCCGTCGGCGAGGGCGCGCCGCTCGACCCCGAGCGCACGATCCTCATCACCGGTGCCACCGGTGACGTCGGCGCCCTGGTCGCCGCCCACCTGGCGCAGAAGCACGGCGCCCGTCATCTGCTCCTCGTCAGTCGCTCGGGCGAGGACGCTCCGGGCGCCGCGGCGCTGCGCGAGGCGCTCGAGGCGACCGGCGCCGAGGTGCGGATCGCCGCCTGCGACATCTCCCGGCGCGACCAGCTCGAAGCGCTCTTGGCGGAGATCCCGGCGGCGCACCCGCTCGGCGCGGTGATTCATTCGGCCGCCGTGCTCGACGACGGGCTGGTCCAGTCGCTCGATCCCGAGCGCCTCGACCGCGTCTTCGCCCCCAAGGCCGACGCCGCCTGGCACCTGCACGAGCTCACCGCCGGGCACGAGCTCACCCACTTCGCCTGCTTCTCCTCGGTCTCCGGCCTGCTCGGCGGCGCCGCCCAGGCCAACTACGCCGCGGCCAATGCCTTCCTCGACGCGCTGGCGGCGCGACGGCGGGCGAGCGGGCTGCCGGCGGTCTCGATGGCCTGGGGCGGTTGGGAGCAGCGGGCCGAGGCGAAGGACGGCGCCGAGCCTGGCGCCGGCACCGGCAACGGCGGCGCCACCGACGCTGCACCCGACGCCGGACGCACAATGCGCCAGGCCGCCGAGCGACTCGCTCTCTTGCCGCTCTCCGCCGAGCGCGGGCTCGCCCTCTTCGACGCCGGCCTCGCCGCCCCCGAGCCACTTGTCGTCCCCGCCAGCTTTGATCTTCCTCTGCTGCGATCCCGCGCCCGCGGCGGCTCGATGCCGACGCTCTTCAGGGGCATGGTCCGCGTCCCCGCGGGCGCCGGCGGCGACGCCGGCAACCTCGCCCGTCGCCTCGCCGCCGCCGCGGAGGCCGAGCGCGAGGGGATCGCGCTGGAGCTGGTCCGCCGCCATGTCGCCGCCGTGCTTGGTCATGAGTCGCCCGCCGAGGTACCGCTCGACAGGGCCTTCCGCGATCTCGGCTTCGACTCGCTCGGGGCGGTTGAGCTGCGCAACCGCCTGGGGGCGGACTCCGGCGTCTCGCTGGCGGCAACCGCCGTCTTCGACTACCCGAGCCCGCGCGCCCTCGCCGGGCACCTGCTGGAGAGCATCGCCGGCGCCACCCCCGCGCCTCGCCTCGCGCCGGCGCGGGCTGCGGCGGAGGAGCCGATCGCGATCGTCGGCATGGCCTGTCGCTTTCCCGGCAACGTCGCCTCGCCGGCGCAGCTGTGGCGGCTGCTGTCTGGCGGCGAGGACGCGATCGGTGCTTTCCCGCAGGACCGGGGCTGGGACCTGGAGCGGCTCTTCGACCCCGAGCCGGGCACGCCGGGCAAGAGCTACGCCGATGAAGGCGGCTTCCTCTACGACGCCGCTGAATTCGACCCCGCGTTCTTCGAAGTCAGCCCCCGCGACGCGATTGAGATGGACCCCCAGCAACGCTTCATGCTGGAAACCTCCTGGGAGGCGCTGGAAGACGCCGGCGTCGACCCGGGTGCCCTCCGCGGCACTCAGAGCGGGGTCTTCGTCGGCACGATGTACCAGGACTACGGCGAGTCGGCGGGGATGACCTCGAGCGCCGTCTCCGGCCACATCTCCTACGCGCTCGGCCTCGAGGGCCCCTCGATCGCGGTCGACACCGCCTGCTCCTCCTCGCTGGTGGCGATGCACCTGGCGGCGGGGGCGCTGCAGCGGGGCGAGTGCGAGCTGGCGCTCGCCGGCGGCGTCACCATCCTCTCCAGCCCGACGGTCTTCGTCGAGTTCTCGCGCCAGCGCGGGCTCGCCGCCGACGGGCGCTGCAAGGCGTTCTCCGACGCGGCCGACGGGACGGGGGTCTCGGACGGCGTCGGCGTCCTCGTGCTCGAGCGCCTCTCTGACGCCGAAGCCAAGGGCCACCGTGTGCTCGCCACGATCCGCGGCTCGGCGGTCAACCAGGACGGCGCCTCCAACGGCCTCACCGCGCCAAACGGCCCCTCGCAGGAGCGGGTGATCCGCCAGGCGCTAGCCAACGCCGGCCTCGAGCCCGCCGAGGTCGAGATGGTCGAGGCCCACGGCACCGGCACCGCCCTGGGTGACCCGATCGAGGCCGGCGCCCTGCTCGCCACCTACGGCCAGGAAAGGGAGCGGCCGCTCTGGCTCGGCTCGCTCAAGTCGAACATCGGCCATGCCCAGGCCGCCGCTGGAGTCGGCGGCGTGATCAAGGCGGTGCTCTCGATGCGCGAGGGCCTGATGCCGAAGACCCTCCATGTAGATGAGCCCTCCTCGAAGATCGATTGGGATGCGGGCAGGGTCGAGCTGTTGCGCGAGGCGAGGGAGTGGGAGGCCAACGGTCATCCCCGCCGCGCCGCCGTCTCCTCCTTCGGCGCGACCGGCACCAACGCTCACCTGATCCTGGAGGAGGCGCCCGCCGTCCCGGAGGGGCTCGCGGAGCCCGAGGTTGAGGGCGAGGTGGGAGACGCAGCGCTGCCCTTCGTCATCTCGGCCAAAGGAGAGGCGGCGCTCGCCGCCCGCGCTGCCGGCCTCGTCGCTCACCTCGCCGAAGAGCCCGGGCTCGACCTGACCGATCTCGCCTACTCGCTCGCCAACCGCCCCGCGCTCGGGCGGCGGGCGGCGGTCCTGGCCAGTGACCGGGAGCGCTTGCTGGCGGGCCTGGAAGCGGTCGCCGCCGGGCGACCCGCGGGCAATGCGCTGACCGGCAAGGCACTGGATGGCGGGCTTGCCTTCCTCTTCAGCGGTCAGGGATCGCAGCGCCTCGGCATGGGCCGGGAGCTGCACGAAGCCGATCCCGTCTTCCGCGAGGAGCTCGACGAGATCCTCGCCGCGCTTGCCCCCCACATGGAGCGCTCTCTGGTCGAGGTGCTCTGGGCGGCCGAGGGCACCTCCGAGGCCGGCCTGCTCGACCGCACCGCCTTCGCCCAGCCGGCGCTCTTCGCCACCGAGGTCGCCCTCGCGCGCAGGCTGGAATCGCTGGGCTTGACCCCGACCCTGCTCGCCGGCCACTCGATCGGTGGGATCGCCGCCGCCCATCTCGGCGGGGTCTTCTCGCTCGATGACGCCAGCGCTCTGGTCGCGGCGCGGGGCCGCATGATGGACGAGCTGCCGGCGGGAGGGGCGATGGTCGCGATCGAGGCCGACGAGGAGGAAGCCTGCGGCGCGATCGCCGGCCTCGAGGAGGCGCTCGCGATCGCCGCGGTCAACGGCGAGCGGGCGGTCGTGATCTCCGGCGAGGAGGAGGCGCTGGAGCAGGTCCGGGCCGGCTTCGCCGAGCGCGACCGCAAGACCAAGCGGCTCGCCGTCAGCCACGCCTTCCACTCACCGCTGATCGAGCCGATGCTGGAGCGGTTCGGCGCCGTGGTGGCGGAGCTGGAGCTGCGGCCGCCGAGCGCCGCGATCGTCTCCGACAGCAGTGGTGAGCTGCTCAGCCCCGAGCAGGCGACCGACCCCGCCTACTGGGTCGCCCACGCCCGCCAGCCCGTCCGCTTCGCCGCCACGATCGGCTCGCTCGCCCGCCTCGGCGCCACCTGTTTCCTCGAGGTCGGGCCGGGAGCGGCGCTGGCGGCGATGGTGGGAGAGGGCCTGCCCGCTGACGAGGCGGTCGCGATCCCCTCTCTGCGCAAGGGACACAGCGAGCCCGACTCCCTGCTCCTGGCCCTTGCCGCGGCGAGCGTCGCCGGGGCCACGGTCGATTGGGAGAGGTTCTTCGCCGGCAGCGGCGGCCGCCGGGTCTCGCTGCCGACCTACCCATTCCAGCGCGCCCGCTACTGGCGCGACGCGACCCGCGGCGGCGGGGCTGCCGACGGCCCGGACGCCGCCGACCACCCGCTGCTGGGCGCCGCGGTCGAGCTCGCCGGCGAGCGGGAAGGGGCGGTGCTGCTCAGCGGCCGCCTCTCCCTCGCCACCCATCCCTGGCTGGCCGACCACAGCCTCGCCGGCCAGGCGATCGTCCCCGGCACCGCCCTGCTCGAGCTCGCCCTGCGCGCGGCGGCCGAGGTCGAGCTGGCGGTGGTCGAGGAGCTCACCCTGGCGGCGCCGCTGATCCTCCCCGAGGAGGGAACCGCCCAGCTCCAGCTGCGGGTCGAGCCGGCCGGGGAGGACGGTCGCCGCCAGCTCGCGATCTACTCGCGCCTCGGGGAAGAGCGAGCCGAGTGGAGCCTCAGCGCCTCCGGCGTGCTCGCGCCCGAGAGCGCGGCGCACTTCCCCGAGCCGCTCGCCGATTGGCCGCCCGTGGGCGCCGAGCCGATCGAGCGGGAGCGGGTCTACGACCTGCTGGCCGATCGCGGGGCGGAGCTCGGCCCCGCCTTCCAGGGGCTGACGGCGGCCTGGCGCGAGGGCGGGACGACCTACGCGGAAGCGTCCCTCGGCAACGCCGAGCAGGCCGAGGCCGACCGCTTCGGCGTTCACCCGGCCCTGCTCGACTCGCTCACCCACGCCGCCGCCGGCGCGGCGCTCGAAGGCGAGGAGGGGCTGGTCCTGCCCTTCGCCTGGCAGGGCGTGCGCCTGCACAACGGCGGTGCCGCGGCCCTGCGGGCGCGGCTCGATGAGAATGCCGGCCTCGTCGCCTTCGACGAGACGGGAGCGCCGGCGATCTCGATCGAGTCCGCCACGGTGCGCGGCGTCGACAGCGATCTGCTTCGGGCTGCGACCCGCCCGCTCTACTCGCTCGCCTGGCGACCGGCCGAGATCGGCTCCGGCGCCCCGGTGGCGGTCGAGGTCGCCGACCTCCGAACCGCCGCGGCCGCTACGGCGGACCCGCTCGACGTCGTCGCCGAAGTCCTGCGCCAGGCCCAGGACTGGGTCGCCGACGAGAGCCACGACGGGGTGCGCCTGGCCTTCCTCACCGAGGGTGCCGTCGGCGTTGCCGAGGGCGAGGAGGCGAACCCGGTGGCGGCAGCGGTCTGGGGCCTGGTGCGGACGGCGCAGAGCGAGCACCCGGGGCGCTTCGCCCTGGTCGACCTCGACCAAAGCGAGGCGTCGCGGACGGCGCTCGATGCCGCCCTCGCCGCCGGCGAGGAGGAGCCCCAGCTGGCGCTGCGGGCCGGTAGGGCGCTGGTGCCGAGGCTCGGGCGCGCGATCGGCGACGGAGCCGATGGTCAGGTCGAGCCGCTCGACCCGGCGCGGACGGTCCTGATCACGGGCGGGACCAGCGGCCTCGGCGCCGCCCTCGCCAGGCACCTGGTCGAGGGCCGGGGCGCGCGCCATCTGATCCTCGTCAGTCGCCGCGGCAGCGAGGCGCCCGGCGCGGCGGAGCTGGCGGTGGCCCTACATGAGGGCGGGGCGGAGAGCGTCCGGATCGAGGCCTGCGACATCGCCGACCGCAAGGCGCTCGCCGCGCTGCTGGGCTCGGTCGCGACCGAGCACCCGCTCGGCAGCGTGATCCACTCGGCCGCGGTGCTCGACGACGGGGTGCTGGGCTCGCTCGATCGCGATCGCCTCGCGCGCGTCTTCGCCCCCAAGGTCGAGGGAGCCTGGAACCTGCACGAGCTGACCCGCGACCAGGAGCTCTCGCGCTTCGTCATCTTCTCCTCGCTGGCGGGTCTCTTGGGCACCGCCGGGCAGGCCGGCTACGCCGCCGCCAACTCGTACCTCGACGCCCTTGCCGCCCGCCGCCGCGCCCAGGGGTTGCCGGGGCAGTCGATCGCCTGGGGCGCGCTCGGCGTCGCCAGCCTGCTCGGCGGCGAGGCCGAGGGCGAGGCGGTGGCGGAGCAGGTGCGGCGCCGGCTCGGCGTGGTGCCGCTGCCGCTCGCCCGCGCGGTCGAGCTCTTCGACGAGGCGGCCGCGCTCGGGCAGTCGCTGCTCGCCGCGGTCGACTTCGACGCGCCGACCCTGCGCCGGCAGGCGAAGGACGGCGCCCTGCTGCCGATCCAGCGAGATCTGGTGCGGTTGCCGGCGCGCCGCATCGCCGACACCGTCAGCCTCGCCGAGCGCCTCGCCGAGATCCCGGCCGATGAGTGGGAGGCGGTGACGACCGAGATCGTCCGCGAGCACGCCGCCGCCGTCCTCGGCCACGCCTCCGCCGAGGCGATCGAGCCCGACCGCCCCTTCCGTGAGCTCGGCTTCGACTCGCTGGCGGCGGTCGAGCTGCGCAACCGGCTCGGCGCGCTGAGCGGCGCGCCGCTGCCGCCGACGCTGGTCTTCGACTATCCCTCGGCGGCGGCGCTGGCGCGGCACCTGCTGGCCGAGCAGATGCCCGCCGAGGGGGCCGGTGCGGCGGCCGAGGACGCCGAGCCGGCCGAAGACGAGGCGCTCGAGCGGATCGACAGCATGGACGTCGACGAGCTGATCGAGCACAGTCTCACCCTGCAGGGGGGTGAGGAGTGAGCGAGGCGCAGGAGAAGCTGGCCGAGGCACTGCGCACGGCGCTGAAGGAGGCCGAGCGGCTGCGCTTGCGCAACCGCGAGCTGCGCGAGGCGGCGAGCGAGCCGATCGCGATCGTCGGCATGGCCTGCCGCTATCCGGGCGGGGTGAGCTCGCCGGCGCAGCTGTGGGAGCTGCTGCGCGACGGCGTCGACGCGATCGCCCCCTTCCCCGAGGACCGCGGCTGGGACATCGAGGGGATCTACGACCCCGATCCCGACGCGATCGGCGCCTGCAACACCCGCGAGGGCGGCTTTCTCGCCGACGTCGCCGGCTTCGACCCCGGCTTCTTCGGCATCAGCCCGCGCGAAGCGCTGGGCATGGACCCCCAGCAGCGGCTGCTGCTGGAGACGAGCTGGGAGGCCCTGGAGAACGCCGGGATCGACCCCCATAGCCTGCGCGGCACGCCCGCCGGCGTCTTCGCCGGGGTGATGTCACAGGAATACGCCGTCCCCTCGCTGGAGGTCGCCCCGGGCACGACCCACAGCCTGGTCTCCGGCCGGATCGCCTACACGCTCGGCCTCGAGGGCCCAGCGGTCAGCCTCGACACCGCCTGTTCCTCCTCGCTGGTGGCGCTCCACCTCGCCTGCGCCTCGCTGCGCGCCGGCGAGTGCTCGCTGGCGCTTGCCGGCGGCGCGACCGTCCTGGTCACGCCCAAGCCGCTGATCTGGTTCTCGCACCAGCGCGCCCTCGCCCCCGACGGACGCTGCAAGGCCTTCGGCGCTGGCGCCGACGGCGTCGGCTGGGGCGAGGGCAGCGGTGTGCTCGTGCTCGAGCGCCTCGCCGACGCGCGCGAGCGGGGCCACCAGGTGCTGGCGACGGTGCGCGGCTCCGCCGTCAACCAGGACGGCGCCTCCAACGGCTTCACCGCGCCCAACGGTCCCTCACAGGAGCGGGTGATTCGCCAGGCGCTCGCCGCCGCCGAGCTGGAGCCCGCCGACGTCGACGTGGTCGAGGCGCACGGCACCGGCACCGAGCTCGGCGACCCGATCGAGGCCGGCGCCCTGCTCGCCACCTACGGCAAGCAGCGCCAGAGGCCGCTGCGGCTCGGCTCGATCAAGTCGAACATCGGCCACACCCAGGCGGCCGCCGGCGTGGCCGGGGTGATCAAGGCGGTGCTGGCGATGCGCGAGGAGGTGCTGCCGCGCACCCTGCACGCGGAGCGGCCCTCGGCCGCGATCGAGTGGAACGGCGGCATCGAGCTCTTGCGTGAGTCGCGGGAGTGGAAACGCGGCGAGCGCACCCGCCGCGCCGCCATCTCCTCCTTTGGGATCAGCGGCACCAACGCCCACGTGATCCTCGAGGAGGCGCCCGTGGTGTCGGAGCCCGAGGAGTCGGAGCAACCCGCTAAGCCCGCCGGCGACGCAGTCGGGACCGACGCCAAATCGGCAGACGCTGGAGCTGCGCCGCTGGCGCCGCTGCCGGGCTGGGCCCCGGTGCCGCTTTCCGCCCGCTCCGAGCCCGCCCTGCGGGCTGCCGCTGGCGACCTCGCCGATCTGCTCCGCGCCGAGCCCGAGCTCGAGCCGGCGGGTCTCGCCCGCGCGCTCGCCACCCACCGGGCCCAGTTCGAGCACCGCGCCGCGATCGCCGCGCACGGTCGTGAGGGACTGCTCGACTCGCTCGAAGCCCTTGCCCGCGGCGAGGAGAACGACGCGCTCGCCACCAGCCTCGCTCGCGGCGAGCGCCGCCCGGTCTTCCTCTTCGGCGGCCAGGGCGCACAGTGGGTCGGGATGGGCGCCGAGCTGATCGACGCCTCACCCCGCTTCGCCGCCAGCATGCGCGCCTGCGAGGAGGCGCTCGCCCCGCACGTCGAGTGGTCGCTGGAGCAGGTGCTGCGGGGCGAGGACGACGCTTGGCTGGAGCGCCTCGACATCGTCCAGCCGGCGCTCTTCGCGGTGATGGTCTCGCTCGCCGATCTCTGGCGGGCCTGCGGCGTCAGGCCAGCGGGGGTGCTCGGTCACTCGCAGGGGGAGATCGCCGCCGCCCACGTCGCCGGCGCGCTCTCGCTCGGGGACGCGGCGCGGGTCGTCGCCCTGCGGGCGCGGGCGATGACCCGAATCGCCGGCGAGGGGGGGATGCTCTGGGTCTCGGTGCCGGCCGAGCGACTGCGGCCGCTGCTCGACGGGCTCGGCGGCCGCGCCTCGCTGGCGGCGATCAACGGTCCCGCTTCGCTGATCGTCTCGGGTGAGCCCGCGGCGCTGACCGAGCTCGCCGGGAGCTGCGCGGCGGACGGGGTGCAGACCCGTCCCGTCGCCGTCGATTACGCCGCCCACTCGGCCCAGATCGAGGCGCTGGAGGACGAGCTGCTGGAGGCGTTCGCGCCGGTCTCGCCGCGCTCGGGCGAGATCCCCTTCCACTCGACGGTCACCGGCGGCCGCCTCGACGGCGCCGAGCTCGGACCCTCCTACTGGTACCGCAACCTGCGCCAGACGGTGCTCTTCGAGCCGGCGCTGCGCACCCTGCTCGAGCGCGGCTCGCGCGCCTTCGTCGAGGTCGCGCCGCACCCGGTGCTCGCCTTCGGGGTCGAGGAAACGATCGCCGAGGCGCTCGACGAGGGCGCTGGCGCCGCGGTTTTCGGCGCCCTGCGGCGGGACGACGGCGGTGCCTCTCGCTTCACGCTCTCGCTCGCCGAGGCCCATGCCAACGGCGTTGCCCTCGACTGGGAGGCGACCCTCGCCGGCGCCGGGCAGCGGCGGGTCTCGCTGCCCACCTACCCCTTCCAGCGCGAGCGCTTCTGGCCGGAGGAGGCGGAGGCCGGCTCGGACCCACGGGCGCTGGGCCAGCAGGCACTTACACACCCGCTGCTCGGCGCGGCGGTCCCGACCGCCTCGGGCGAGCTCCTGCTCACCGGGCGCCTCGCCCGCCAGACCCATGCGCAGTGGCTCGCCGAGGACCCCGCCCTCGGCATCGCCCTCCTGCCGCCGGCCGCGGTGCTCGAGCTGGGGCTTGCCGCTGTCGACGCGGCGGCTTGCGGTGGAGTCGGGGAGCTGCGCTTGCGCGACCCCCTCATCGTCCCCGAGGACGCCGAGCTTCAGCTGCGGGTCGCGGTCGCCGCTGCTAGCGAGGGCGGTGATCGCCCGCTGGAGATCCACGCGCGCCCGCGCGGCGACGGGGAAGACGATGCGGAGTGGACGTGCCTGGCGACAGCGACGTTGCGCGGTGCCGGGGAGCTGGCGCCGGATCGCGCTCCGTCCTGGCCGCCCGCCGGAGGCGAGACCCTCGCGGTCGACGACGTCCACCGCCAAATCGACGAGCGGGAGGCGGAATGGAGCACCGGCCTGGCCCGGCTCGAGGCCGCCTGGCGCGATGGCGATCGCATCCACGCCGAGCTCGCGCTCGATCCCGAACGCGAGGGCGAGGCCGAGCGCTTCGTCCTGCACCCGGCGCTGCTGCAGCTCGCCCTGCAGGTAGGGGCGCTCTGCACGCCCGATCCACAGCCGGGCGCGGTCGAGCTGCTCGCCGCCTGCGGGGAGGCGTCCAGCCCGGTCGCTGCGGCGACGAAGCTGCGCATCTCCGCCGCCCCAAACCCCGAGGGCGGTTTCTCGCTCGACCTCCACGACGCCGCCGGCAGCCCGTTGGCCCGCTTCGAAGGTCTGAGCACCGCCGGCGTCGAGCTCGAGCGCCTGCGCAGCGAGGGAAGCGGGGGCTTGCGCCTGTTGGGGCTCGACTGGATCGAGCCGATGGCGCCGTCGTCACCCAACGGGGCCACGCCGCCCGATCTCATCATCACCGAGTGCGGCGTCGCCGAGGGCGACGTTCCCACGGTCGCGCTCGACGCCGCCGCCGCAACGCTTGAGTTGCTGCAGGAATGGATCGCCGATGAGAGCCGTGTGGAGTCCCGCTTGGTCCTGGTCACGCGGGGCGCGGTCGCCGCGGTGAAGGGCGAGCCCGTCGATCCGGCGTCGGCGGCGCTCTGGGGCCTCGTCGCCTCCGCCCAGGCCGAGCACCCCGACCGCTTCTCGCTGCTCGACGTCGAAGCAGGGGCAAACCTCGACCGCGACATCGCCGCCGCGCTCATCGTCACCGCCGCGGAGCCGCAGCTGGCGCTCCGAAACGGCGAGGTCCTCGTCCCCCGGCTCGCTCCGGTCGCGCCCGAAGCCGACGGCGAGCTGACCGTGGTCGATCCCGAGCGCACGGTCCTGATCTGCGACGGCGACGAACGGCTGGGAGTCGGGATCGCCGCCAGCCTGATCGAGTCCCACGGCGCGCGCCACGTGCTACTGGTCCAGGTCGTCGACCCCGCCGGCCCGGAGCCGCCGGCGCCGGTCGAGCTGGAGGGCCTCGACGCCGAGGTGCGGGTCGAGCGGTGGGACCCCAGCGACCGCGAGCGGCTGCAGAAGCTGCTCACCTCGATCGACCCCGCGCACCCGCTCGACGCCGTCATCCACGCTGCCCGCGTGCTCGACGACGGCGTGATCGAGTCGCTCGACCGCGATCGCCTCGAGGGCGCGCTGCTGCCGCGGGCCGAGGCGACCTGGCACCTGCATGAGCTGACCCGCGAGCTCGATCTCTCCCGCTTCCTGCTGATCTCCTGCGCCTCCGGCGTGGCCGGATCGGCCGCGCAAGCGAACTACGCCGCCGCCAACACCTTCCTCGACGGGCTCGCCGCCCACCGCCACGCGCTGGGCCTGCCGGCGACCTCGCTCGTCTGGGGGCCGGTTGCCGCCGTCGGCGGTGGTGGCATGAGCGATGCCTCGCGGGCGCGGCTCGGCCGCATCGGCCTGCGCCCGGCGACGCCGGAGCAGCTGCTGGCGCAGCTCGAAGCGGCGCTCGGCATCGGCCGCCCCCTCGTCGCCCAGATGGAGCTCGACCGCAACGCGCTGCGTGCCCGCGCCCGGGCCGAATCGCTGCCACCCGTCCTGCGCGGCTTCGTGCCGGCACCCCTGCGCGGCGGTGCGGCGGCCGAGGCGGCACTGGCCGCGCAACTGGCGGCGGCACCGGAGGAGGAGCGGGGGCGGATCGCGCTCGAGCTGGTGCTCGGCCACGTCGCCACCGTGCTCGGCCACGCCTCGCCCCGCGACGTCGAGCCCGACCGTCCCTTCCAGGAGCTCGGCTTCGACTCGCTGACCGCGGTCGAGCTGCGCAACCGCCTCAGCGCCGCCAGCGGCCTGCGCCTCGCCCCAGCGCTCGCCTTCGACTACCCGACGCCGGCGGCGCTCGCCGGCTATCTGGCCGAGCAGTGCGCGGCCGACGCCGGGGCCGCCAGCCCGGAGGAGGCGATCGAGGCCGCGCTCGCCTCGCTCGACCAGGCCCTTGCCGCGGTCGGCGAGGCCGGTGGGGCGCGGGAGCGGGTGGGGATGCGCCTGCGCGCGGCGCTCGCCGGCTTCTCCGGAGTCACCAGCGAACGAGTCGACGTCGGCGCCGAGGACCTGGCCGCGATGTCGCACGACGAGGTCTTTGCCCTGATCGACGAGGAGGTCGGCGATGAGCGATGAAGCGCGGCTGCGCGAGTACCTGGAGAAGGCGGCGCTCGACCTGCGGCGCACCCGCGAGCGCGTGCGCGAGCTGGAGCGCGGCGCCCACGAGCCGATCGCGATCGTCGGCATGAGCTGCCGCTACCCCGGCGGCGCCGGCTCCCCCGACCAGCTCTGGGACCTGCTCGCCGGCGGCGTCGACGCGATCACCGACTTCCCCGCCGACCGCGGCTGGGACCTCGACCGCCTCTATGACCCCGACCCCGACAACCTCGGCACCACCTACGTGCGCCGCGGCGGCTTCCTCGACGAGATGGCCGATTTCGACCCCGGCTTCTTCGGCATGGGCCCGCGCGAGGCGCCGCTGATCGACCCCCAGCAACGGCTGCTGCTGGAAGTCACCTGGGAGGCGCTGGAAGACGCCGGCATCGATCCCGGCGCGCTGCGCGGCAGCCAGACCGGCGTCTTCGTCGGCTGCGGCGCGGTCGAATACAGCCGCATGCTGTCGGGGGTGCCCGGGACGGGCGCCCTGATCACCGGCGGTTCGGGCAGCGTCGTCTCCGGCCGCATCTCCTACACCTTCGGCCTCGAGGGGCCGGCGATGACGGTCGACACCGCCTGCTCCTCTTCGCTCGTCGCCCTGCACCAGGCGGTGCTGTCGCTGCGCGCGGGGGAGTGCCCGCTCGCCCTGGCCGGGGGCGTGGCGGCGATGTTGACCCCGATCGCCTTCATCGACGTCAACAAGCAGCGCGGCCTCTCGGCCGACGGGCGCTGCAAGGCCTTCGCCGACGCCGCCGATGGCGTCGGCTTCTCCGAGGGGGTCGGCGTGCTCGCGCTCGAGCGCCTGGCGGACGCGAAGGCCAACGGCCACCCGGTGCTGGCGACGATCCGCGGCTCCGCCGTCAACCAGGACGGCGCCTCGAACGGGATCGCCGCGCCCAGCGGCCCCTCACAGGAGCGGGTGATCCGCCAGGCGCTCGCCAACGCCGGCTGCGCCCCCGCCGACGTCGACGCGGTCGAGGCCCACGGCACCGGCACCCTGCTCGGCGACCCGATCGAGGCCGGCGCCCTGCTCGCGACCTACGGCAAGGAGCGCGAGACGCCGCTGTGGCTCGGCTCGATCAAGTCGAACATCGGCCACGCGGCCGCCGCCTCGGGGGTCGCCGGGGTGATCAAGATGGTGCTGGCGCTGCGCGAGGGGGTGCTGCCGAAGACGCTCCACGTCGACCGGCCCTCGACTCAGATCGATTGGGAGGCCGGCTCGGTCGAGCTGCTGACCGAGGCCGAGCCCTGGGTAGCCAACGGTCGCCCGCGCTGGGCGGGCGTCTCCTCCTTCGGGGTCAGCGGCACCAACGTCCACGTCATCCTCGAGGAAGCACCGGCCCAGGCGGCCGAGCCCACAACAGAGCGGGCCGAGCCGCCGCTGGCGACCGCGCCGCCGCTGGTCCTCTCGGCCAAATCGGAGCCCGCCCTGGGCAAGGCGGCGGGCAACCTCGCCGCCCGGATGCGGGAGGAGGACGAGCCGGCGCCGGCGGACGTCGCCTTCACCCTGGCGACGGCACGCCCGTTGCTGGGACGGCGCGCCGCGGTCACCGGCAGCGATCGCGAGCAACTACTGGAACGGCTCGACGCCCTCGCGGCGGGCAGCGAGGCGGAGGGCGTCTGCGAGGGCAGTGCCCGCGGCGAGGCTCGCCCGGTCTTCGTCTTCCCCGGCTACGGCTCGCAGTGGCCGGGGATGGCGCTGGAGCTGCTCGACGCCTCATCGCTCTTCGCCACCGAGCTGCGCTGCTGCGACGAGGCGATCGCGGCCCATGTCGGCTGGTCGGCCGAGGCGGTCCTGCGCGGCGCCGAGGGGGTGCCGACGCTGGAGACGCCGGAGGTCAACGTGCTGGTGCTCTTCACGATCTCGGTCGCGCTGGCGAAGCTCTGGCGGGCCTGCGGGGTCGAGCCCAAAGGCGTCGTCGGCCACTCGCAGGGCGAGGTCACCGCGGCGCACGTCGCCGGCGGTCTCTCGCTCGAGGACGCGGCGCGGGTCGCGGTCGTGCGCACGCTGGCGCTGGCCAAGCTGGTCGGCGCCGGGGCGATCGCCTCGGTCGCGCTGCCCGCGGCGAAGCTGGAGTCGCGACTGGAGCGCTTCGGCGGCCGACTCGAGCTGGCAGGCGTCAACGGCCCCCGCGCCAGCGCCGTCTCCGGCGAGATCGAGCCGCTCGACGAGCTATTGGCGGAGTTGAAGGCCGAGGGCGCGAAAGCGCGCAAGGTCCCCGGCGCGGTCGCCGCCTCGCACTCGGTCCAGGTCGAGTCGCTGCGCGAGGAGCTGCTGGAGCAGCTGGCGGACATCCAGCCGCGCTCCGGAGAGGTTCCCTTCTACTCGACCGTCACCGGCGGGGTCTTCGACACAGCGGCGCTCGACGCCGAGTACTGGTTCCGCAACGCCCGCCAGACCGTCCTGCTCGAGCCGACCGTGCGCGGCCTGGTCGACGGCGGCTGCCGGGCGCTGCTCGAGGTCAGCCCCCACCCGGTTCTCGGCATCGGCCTGCGCGAAATCGTCGAGAGCTCGGCGGCGGGGGAGGGGGCGGCGACGGTGCTGGGGACGCTGCGCCGCGGCGAAGGCGGCCCGGAGCGCTTCGCGCTCTCGCTCGGCGAAGCCTGGGCGAATGGGGTCGAGGTGAGCTGGGACACCTTCTTCGCCGGGGGCGACGCGCAGCGCGTGAGCCTGCCGACCTACCCGTTCCAGCGCCGCCGCTACCTGCTTGACGCCCCGGCCGTGGGCGGCGACGCCAGCGGGGCCGGGCTGGCCGATCCAAAGCACCCGCTGCTGGCGGCTGCGATCGATTCGCCCACGGATGAGGGGCTCGAACTTTCCGGACGCCTCACCACCGAGGCCGCCCCCTGGCTCGGCGAGCGCACTCTCTTCGGCGAGGCCGTTTTCCCCGCCGCCGCCCAGCTCGAGCTGGCGCTGGCCGCGGCAGGAGCCGTAGGGAGGGTGGCGGTCGCGCGTCTCGATCTGGAGGCACCGCTTGTCTTGCCCGACGGTGGCGCCGTACAGCTGCGGGTCGGCGTCGCCGCGCCGGACGCGGAGGGTCGCCGGGAAATCGCGATTCATTCGCGGCCGCAAGCGCATGAAGAGGGAGTCGAGCCCGAGCCCTGGACCAGACATGCGCACGGCGCGCTGGACGCCGGGACTGTTGATCCGGACGGAGAAGACGCGGCCTTCGCCTCCGGTCCATGGTCGCCGGAGGATGCCGCGTTCGCCACGGCGGCCTGGCCGCCCGAGGGCGCGGAGGAGCTCGACCCGGCGCTGGTCTACGACCGTCTGGCCGAGGTCGGGATCGAGCACACGTCCCGCGGCCGTCACCTGCGCCGCGCCTGGCGCCGCGGCGAAGACCTCTTCGTTGAGGTCGCCCTGGGCGAGGACGGGTCCGAGGGCGGCGACTTCAGCGTCCATCCAGCCCTGCTCGAAGCGGCAGCCCTGGCCGGCCTGCAACTGGCCGGGGGCGAGGGCGAGGCGGTCCTGCCGGCTCACTGGAGCGGCGTCAGTGCCTATGGGCGCGGCGCCGGCTCGCCGGTGGCGGGAACGCTGCGAGTGCGACTCACCGGCGACGCCGAGGGCGTGCGTCTGCTCGCCTGCGATGAGGCGGGGGAGCCCGTGCTCGCGGTCGAGTCGCTGCGCGGCGAGCCGCTGGAGCCGAGCCAAGTCTCCGCCGCGCGCCGTCGGCGTTCGCTCTACCGGCTCGAGTGGGTCGCGGCCGCCAAGGAACCCGCACCGCGCACTCGCGTCGTCGCCCTGGGTGAGATCAGCCTGTCCGGCTTCGAGGGAGAGCGCTACCGCGATCTCGACGCCCTGCGCGCGGCGATCGCCGACGGCGCTCCGGTGCCCGACGTCGTCCTGGTGGAACCGCTTCCGGGGGCCGGTGAGGGCGAGCAGCTCGCCGCGGCGACGCGCGCCGGCGCCCGTGCCGGCCTCGACCTGGCCCAGGCCTGGCTCGCCACCGAGGGCCTCGAGGGCGCGCGACTGACCGTCCTCACCGAGCGAGCCGTCGCGACCGCCGAGGGTGAGATCCCCGACCTCCTCGCCGCGCCGCTCTGGGGTCTCTTCCACAGCGCCGCCAGCGAGCACCGAGGGCGTTTCGCGGTGCTCGACCGCGATGGCGATGAGCTATCGCCCTCGGTTCTCGCCAAAGCCCTCGCCGCCGGTGCCGACGAGCCGCAGCTCGCGATCCGCGCCGGCAGGGTCATGGCGCCGCGGCTCGCCCGTCCCGCTGCGGAGCAGCTCGACGTGGCGCCTCCGGCGCTCGACCCAGCGGCAACTGTTCTCATCACCGGTGGCCTCACCGGCGTCGGCGCCGCCGTCGCCCGCCATCTCGCCTCCGCGCACGGCGCTCGCCACCTCCTGCTCGTCAGCCGCCGCGGCGCCGAGACGGAGGGCGCGGCCGAGCTGGCCGCCGAGCTGGCCGAGCTTGGAGCCGAGGCCACCGTCGCCGCCTGCGACGTCGCCGAGCGCGAGCAGCTGCGGGCCCTGATCGAGGCGATCCCGGCGGAGCGGCCGCTGCGGATGGTCGTCCACTCGGCCGCGGTCCTCGACAACGGCGTGATCGAGTCGCTCGACGCCGAGCGCCTCGACCGGGTGCTGCGGCCCAAGGTTGACGCCGCCTGGTCACTGCACGAGCTGACCAGGGAGATGGAGATTCCCCAGTTCCTGCTCTTCTCCTCGGTCGCCGGCCTGCTCGGCGGCCCGGCCCAGGCCAACTACGCCGCCGCCAACGCCTTCCTCGACGCCCTCGCCGCGCACCGTCTCGCCGCCGGCCTGCCCGCGACCTCGATCGCCTGGGGCGGCTGGCTGCAGGAGACGAGCCTGCTCGAGGCGCTGGCCGATGTCGACCGCAAGCGGCTGGAACGCTCCGGCTTCGTCCCCTTCTCGGCCGAGGAGGGGGTGGAGATGTTCGACGCCGCCCGCGCCGGCGAGGGCTCGCTGCTGGCCCCGGTCGGCCTCGACCTCGCGGCGCTGCGCGAGCAGGCGGCGATCGGCGTGCTGCCGGCGCCCCTTCGCGACCTCGTCGGCTCGCCCGGTGGCGCCGCGGACGAGCGCGACCTGCGCGAGCGACTGCGGGCTATGTCCCAATCCGAGCGGCAGACCGCGGTGCTCGACCTGGTCCTGGCCGAGGCGGCGACGGTGCTCGGCTACGGCTCCGGCGCTGAGGTCGACGCCGAGATGCTGTTGCCGGAACTGGGCCTCGACTCGCTGGGCACGGTCGAGCTGCGCAACCGCGTCGCCGCCGCCACCGGGGTGCGGGTGACGATGCTGGCGCTCAGCGACAACCCGACGCTGGCCGCGGTCGCGAGCTACATCGCCGAGCAGCTCGACAGCGCGGGCGACGCCACCCCCGGCGAGGGAGAAGCGGCCGCGGACGGCATCTCACTCTCCTCACTGCTGGCGGGCGCCCGCGAGGAAGACCGGCTCGGCGAGCTCGTCGAGCTGCTCGCCTCCGCTTCGCGCTTCCGCCCCTCCTTCGCCACACCCGAGCGGAGCGATTGGGAGGCGCGGCCGGTGCGTCTCGCCGAAGGCCCGCCGGACGTGCCGCCGCTGATCCTCTTCCCCTCGCTCGGGCTCGGCTCGGGCGTCCACGAGTACGTCCGGCTCGGCCGCGAGCTGGCCGGCAAGCGCGCGGTCCACAGCTTCTCCCTGCCGGGCTTCGGCGCCGGCGAAGCGCTGCCGGCGAGCGCCGAGGCGGCGCTCGCGGCGCTGGCCGACGCTGTCAGGGAGATCGCCCCCGAGGTGATCCTCGGCGGCCATTCCTCAGGTGGCTGGCTGGCGCAAGGCGTTGCGGCTCAGCTCGAGGCGACAGGCGAGGCGCCCGAGGCCGTCCTCCTGCTCGACACCTACGCCCCCGACTCGCCGCTGCTGGCGCGGATGCTGCCGCTGGTGCTGGCATCGAGCGCCGACCCGGACAACCCGGAAGCGACCGCAAGCGACCCGCGCCTGCTGGCGATGGGCGCCTACAAGCGGATCTTCAGCGAGTGGGAGCCGCCGGCGATCGCCGCCCGGACGCTGCTCGTGCGGGCCAACCAGCCCGCCTGGGAACCCGACGCCGAGGACTGGCAGGCGCGGTGGGAGCTGCCGCACACGCTGGTCGAGGTCGAGGGAAATCACTTTTCGATCGTGACCGACGGCGCCGCCAACACGGCGGCGGCCATCGAAGACGTGCTGGCAGGGGAAACAGTCAACGGAGAGGTGGGGGTGTGAGATGAGCGCTGTCGTGCAGGCGGCCGGCTTGCTGAAAACGGATGAAGGCGTGGACCTGGGGGGCGATTACCTGGACGTGCTCGGGCAGCGCGATCCGATCGGCCCGCACCGGGGCCAGCAGGTCTTCCGCCGCAAGTTCGTCGCCAAGGTCTACGAGCGCCACTGGAGGCCGATGGTCTCGCGCTTCTTCTTCGGTTTCTCCGGTCCCAGCGAAGAGGAGGAGCGCAGGATCGCGCTGGAGATGATGCGAATCGGCGAGGGCGACCAGGTGATCGACGTCGGCTGCGGCACCGGCAACTACACCCGCCACCTGGCGCAAGCGGCGGGGGAGGGGCTGACGGTCGGCCTCGACGCCTCGGAGACGATGGTGGCCGCGGCGGCTGAGCGCAGCGATCGCCCCAACCTGGCCTTTCTACGTGGCGACGCCTGCGCCCTGCCCTTCGAAGATGAGACCTTCGACGTCGCCTGCAGCGTCGGCGTGATCCACATGGTCGAGGAGCCGATGGTCGCGCTCGGCGAGATGGTCCGCGTCCTCGCCCCGGGCGGCCGCATCGTCATCCTCGCCAGCTGCGCGCGCAAAGAGCGCCAGCGCGGCGCGCGCAATGGCCTCACCACCTTCGGCCGGGACGAGCTGACCGGCGCCCTGCGCGAGCGCGGGCTCGGTGAGATCGAGCAGAAGGTGATCCGGCGCGGCCAGTTCGTGGTCGCGCAAAAGCCGGCAGCAGGAGGTGGTGAGTGATGGCCGTCGAGACGAGCGCAGTCGCGAAGCTGGAGGTCGAGCCCGGCACCCTGCCGGCGACGATGGCGGCGTGGGTGATCCGCCAGGAGCGCGAGGGCGAGCCGACCGAGGCCTTCCAGCTGGAGCAGATCGAGGTGCCCGAGCCCGGCGCCTTCGAGGTGATCGTGCGGGTGATGGGCGCCGGGGTCAACTTCAACGGCGTCTGGGCCTCGCTGGGCAAACCGGTCTCGGTCTTCGGCTACGGCGACCACCCCGAGCACGGCCACCACATCAGCGGCTCCGACGCCTCCGGCATCGTCTGGAAAGTCGGCGAGGGAGTGACGCGCTGGAAGCCGGGCGACGAGGTGGTGGTGCACGGCAACTACGCCTCCTACGAGGACGTCGAGGTGCACGGCCTCGACCCGATGGCGGCGCCGAGCCAGAAGGCCTGGGGCTATGAGACGACCTGGGGCGGCCTAGCCCAGTTCTGCAAGGCCCAGGCTCAGCAGCTGCTGCCGCGACCGCAGAGCCTCTCCTGGAGCGAGACCGCCTCCTACGGCGTCGGCTACTTCGCGGCCTACCGGATGCTGCTCGACCAGTGCAAGCTGCAGGCCGGTCACAACGTGCTGATCTGGGGCGCGGCCGGGGGCCTCGGCGTCTTCGCCACTCAGCTCTGCAAGGCGGCGGGCGCCAACGCGGTCGGCGTCGTCTCCTCCGAGGAGAAGGGCGAGCTGGTCAAGCGGCTCGGCGCCGTCGACTACATCGACCGCAACGAGTTCGGCGAGATGATGAGGACGCCGGAGAACCTGGCCGACCCCGGCGAGGAGAGCAAGCGCTTCAAGGCCACGCGCGCCTTCGCCAAGCGGGTCAAGGAGATCCTCGGCGACGCCCCCGACATCGTCTTCGAGCACGTCGGCCGCGAGACCTTTCCGACCTCGGTCTTCACCTGCAAGCCCTTCGGCAAGGTCGTCATCTGCGGCGCCACCTCGGGCTTCCAGCTCGACTTCGACGTGCGTTACCTGTGGATGAAGCAGAAGCAGATCATCGGCTCCCATTACGCCAACGCCTACCAGTGCATGCGGGCAAACGAGCTGATGGCGGCGGGGACGATCCGCCCGGTGATCTGGCGCACGATGGAGTTCGAGCGGGTGCCGGAAGCCCACCAGCTGATGTACGAAAACAAGCACTTGGGCAAGATCTCGATCCTGGTCGGGGCCGAGGACGAGGACGAGGGCCGCAACGAGTCGGGTCCCGGCGCCGTGAGGGTCGCCTGATGTCGGGGACGAGCGTGGCCACCGACTCGATCGCGACCCTGGGGGTCGAGCCCGGCACCCTGCCCGAGACGATGGCGGCGTGGGTGATCCGCCAGGAGCGCGAGGGCGAGCCGACTGAGGCCTTCCAGCTCGAGCAGATCGAGGTGCCCGAGCCCGCCGCCTTCGAGGTGATCGTGCGGGTGATGGCCGCCGGCGTCAACTACAACAACGTCTGGGCCGCCCTCGGCAAGCCGGTCTCGGTCTTCGGCTACGGCGACCACCCCGAGCACGGCCACCACATCGGCGGCTCCGACGCCTCCGGCATCGTCTGGAAAGTCGGTGCCGGCGTCACCCGCTGGAAGCCGGGGGACGAGGTGGTGATGCACACCGCCCAGGTCTCCTACGAGGACGTCGAGGTGCACGGCCTCGACCCCACCGTCGCTCCCACCGCCAAGGCTTGGGGCTACGAGACCACCTGGGGCTCCTTCGCCCAGTTCACCAAGGTGCAGGCCCAGCAGCTGCTGCCGCGGCCGCAGAACCTGTCCTGGTCGGAGTCCGCCTCCTACGGCCTCGCCTACTTCACCGCGCACCGGATGCTGTTCGGCCGCTGCGCGATGCAGGTGGGGGACAAGGTCTTGATCTGGGGCGCGGCCGGGGGCCTCGGCGTCTTCGCCACTCAGCTCTGCAAGGCGGCGGGCGCCAACGCGGTCGGCGTCGTCTCCTCCGAGGAGAAGGGCGAGCTGGTCAAGCGGCTCGGCGCGGTCGACTACATCAACCGCGAGGAGTTCGGCGAGATGATGAGGGTAAGGGAGAACCTCGCCGATCCAACCAAGGAGAGGGAGCGCTTCAAGGCCTCGCGCGCCTTCGCCAAGCGGGTCAAGGAGATCCTCGGCGACGCCCCCGACATCGTCTTCGAGCACGTCGGCCGCGAGACCTTCCCGACCTCGGTCTTCACCTGCAAGCCGTTCGGCAAGGTCGTCATCTGCGGCGCCACCTCGGGCTTCCAGCTCGACTTCGACGCGCGCTACCTCTGGATGCGCCAGAAGCAGATAGTCGGCTCACACGGGGCCAACGCCTACGAGAGCATGAAAGCCAACCAGCTGATGGCTGAAGGAAAGGTGAGGCCGGTGATCTGGCAGACGATGGAGTTCGACCGGATCCCCGAGGCGCATCAGCTGATGTACGAAAACAAGCACCTGGGCAAGATCTCGATCCTGGTCGGGGCCGAGGACGAGGACGAGGGCCGCAACGAGCCCGGTCCCGGCGCCGTGAGGGTGAGGTAGCGGTGGTCCTTGCAAGCAGAAGCTGGGGTTCGGCCGGCGGCGACCCAGTGGTCTGCGTCCACGGGATCGCCCAGCACGGCGGCGTCTTCGCCGAGCTCGGCGAGCGCCTCGCCCAGCGTGGCCACCACGTCGTCGCCCTCGACATTCGCGGTCACGGCGACTCGGGCCGCGAGCCGCCCTGGGACGTCGGTACCCACGTCGCCGACGTCTTCGAGACGCTAGACAGCCTCGGGATCGAGCGCCCGACCTGGATCGGTCACAGCTTCGGCGGCCGCCTGGTGGCGACGGCGGCCGCCGCGAAGCCGCAGCGGGCCCGGCGCCTGGTCCTGCTCGACCCCGCGGTCGAAGTGCCGCCGGAGGCGGCGCTTCAGAGCGCCGAAGTCGAACGCCTCGACTGGAGCTTTGCCACCCCCGAGGGAGCGGTCAACGCCCTGCTCTCCTCCGGTCGCACCGTCGCCGCCCCCCACGACGTGGTCACCGCCTTCGTCAAGGACGATCTGCGCAAAGGCCCCGACGACCGCCTGCGCTTCAGCTTCAGCCCTGGCGCCGTCGTCGTCGCCTGGAGCGAGATGGTCCTACCGGCGCCGCCGGTCGCCCGGGTTCCGACGCTGGCGATCCGTCCCGACGTGCCGCTCTTCCCCGCCGTGGCCCAAACCCAGGCTCACCGCTACCGCGAGAGCCTCGGTGACCTGATCACGATGGTCACCGTCCCCAACGGCCACAACGTGCTCTGGGAGGCGCCCGCCGAGACGATCAGCGCGATCGAGGACTTCGTCGGCGCCGCGGCTTGATCTCGCATTCGCGCGCCTGACCCAGGCCCGGTTCGCCGTCGCAGTAATCGGAGCCGTCGCCACCGTAGAGCTGGTCGCCGCCGCGGCCGCCGTAGAGGCGATCATCGCCGCCTTCGCCGTGGCAGCCATCTTCGCCGGCCCCCATCACGCAGACGTCGTCTCCCGGGCCGCCCCAGCAGCCATCGCTGCCGTCGCTGGTCTTGCAGAAGTCATCGCCACCGCCGCCGACGCAGTCGGTGTTGACCGGGGCGGAGACGCAGACGTCATCGCCACCTTCGCCGATGCAGCGGTTGCGTGGCGTGCCCTGGGGGTAGCAGGTATCGCGCTCGGCGCTGCCGGTGAGCTTGTCGGAGCCGTCTCCCAGGTAGGCGGTGAGGGGGATCGGCAGGGGGTCGAGCACCGTCACCTTGTCGTTGGCGGGGCCGGTATCGACTTCGATCGCGCCGACGTGGGCCAGCGAGCAGGTGGCGGCGCCGTGGTCGCTGCTGAGACGGCAGCCCTCGGTGGCCTCGGCCATCGGACCGCTGACGAGCAGTGAGGAGCCGCTGACGCTGAGGCGCAGGTGCGTTGCCGAGGCCGGACCGCGGATCACGATCAGGCCCTCGGGCGTCGCCGCGCTGGCGCTGACGAGCAGCATGAGGACCGCGAGAAGGAGGCCTGCCAGGGTGCGCCGCAAGGAGCTCAGCCGCGCAGCCGCGCGAGCGCCTGCTCGCGGTCGGGATGCGTCGGGATCGTCCGCTCGAGGCCGGTGATGTCAAGCACGCGCTTGACCTGGTCGCCGACCCCACAGATGGCAAAGCTGCCGTTGCTCTCGAACGCCTGCCAGGAGCGCACGAGCAGGGCGATCCCGGTCGAGTCGATGAACTCGCAGCGGCTGAGGTCGACCAGCAGCGGCGCCTGGGCAGCGCTCAGCGGCCCCTCGAGCTCTCGCTCCAGGGTGGCAGCGGTGTTCATGTCCAGCTCCCCCTCGACCGCGACGATGAACACCCCCTCTGCCTGCTCACTGCGAACTTTGAACGGCGCGGGGCTCAAAACTTGCCGAGCGATGCTACTGAACTAGTCAGCGTCCAGCTCCTCAAAGCGGAGGGCGGCGCGAGTGGGAAGGATCAGCGTCCCGCTGCGGTGGAGGAGACCGCAGCCGGCAAGGTCGCGAACCGCCCGCTCGACCGCGTCGCGCTGGCTGAAATCCTCGGTTCCACCGAGCTCGCGAACGAGGTCGGCCAGCGTCAGCGGGGTGGGATGGAGGGCGAGGACGTAGTGCAGGACGGCTGCCTCGCAGGCCCGGTCTTCCTCGCCCGTCCTGCGGATGTGGTCGCCGCCCTCCACGATCGCTCGCATAAGACGGCCTTCAGGGGCTCTCTTCCCCCTGCGGGCGACCTTTCGCCCCGGGCGGCGCCTGTTCGGACTCGAGCGCCGTCAGCGCCCAGTCAGCCCTGACCGCGGGTCGGTAGAAGTGTTGGGTCGAGCCGCGGATGCGCTCGGTCCGCACCAGATCGATCGCGCCGCATTCGGCCAGCACGCGCACGTGGTAGCTGAGCGCGCTGAGCTGCTCGGACAGCTTTATCGCCAGCTCGCGCGGGCTGATCTCGCCGCTGGTGTCGAGCATCTCACGCAAGATCCGCCGCCGCATCGGGTGCCCGAGGGCGTTGAAGAGGTCCAACGATTTTGCTTTGCCCCCTGCCATCTGGCGAGCAAATATAGAATAAAACGAAATCTATTGTCTGTAAGGGTTTTGTCTACCCAGAGATGATCACCCAATCGAGTGGATCAGCGCGAAGATCGCTCCACCCGCCGACACCGCCAGGATCACCGAGCGTTCAACCAGGCTGAGGTTTTGACTGCGCGCCCAGGCCCGCCGCTCGGTCTGTATGCCGCGAAGTTCCTCGAGGCGAAACTCTTCGTCTAGATCAAGCCTTCGCATCCTTCGTGGGGCCCCTGCTCCATCGCGCTGGATATCGCTCGTCGCAATTCACCTTTGGCATGTCTTGGTACTCCCTGCTTGCTCGATGGATTGGGCCCCGAAGGATTACCCGCGCCGCAGACTAGGCACTGCGGCGTACCGTGTCAAATATCTCTTTGTACTCCTTACTGGTCAGTGTTATCCAACCACCCACTAGTCAGTGTGATTCGAGTAGTGGAGAACTGTCAGTAACGGTGTTGTTTTTCGTGCGCCGCCGTGTTGGCGACCACTATCTGTCGCGACGCCGCGCGAGCATCGTGCGCATCGCGACCGCGAAGTCGATCGCGAAGGCGGTGCCCCGCCCGAGTGGGCCGGTGACCAGCCAGGCCTGTGCCCGCCGCTTCACTTCTCGCCACCGGCGGCGACTATCCGTCGTTCGAGCAGGTCGGTGTGACCGGCCGCGACGGCGCGCTGCGCCCGCCGCTCGTCAAGCTCAAAGCCGCGCTCCTCGGCCAGCTCCAGGAGGCGCTGGCGCTCGGTCCCTTCCCGCGCCACCTCGAAGAAGATCCAGGCGAGCAGGCCGAGGGCGAGGAACGTCCCCTCGACCATCATGATCGCGCCCGCGGTGCTCTGGTCGGTCATCGGCGAGATGCCCCAGTAGCTCTCACCTTTGCCGTAGATCGGGTAGAGCACCGTGCCCGACCACATCAGCACGTTGCCGAGGATCGCGCCGGCAAAACGCACCGCGACTACGTAACCAACCTTCCAGGCGGCGGTGAACCACTCCGGCTTCGGCAGCGGCCCGAAGATCGGCATCCACATCAGGCAGCCGAAGAAGATGAAAGAGGAGTGCTCGAGCGCGTGGAGCGGGGCGGTGCCGTAAGCGGCGTCATACAGCGCCGGCACGTGCCAGAGGTAGAAGTTGAGCGCCCAGAGCGGCAGGGCGACGAGCGGGTGGGTGAGGATCTGGAGGCGATTGAAGAGGCGGATCGCGAGGATCGGCTGCAGCAGCGATTTGGTCAGACCGAGCACGAGCAGCAGCGTCGCCAGGTCGCCGAGCAGCAGGTGCTCGACCATGTGGGCGATGACCAGCTCCTCGGCGATGTGGCCGATCGGGCTGAAGAGCGCGATCGAGATCAGCAGCAGGCCGCCGCCGAAACAGATCTGGCGCCAGATCGGCACCCTGCGGCCGTCCCAGGAGAGGGACCGCACCCGCGCCCAGTAAGCGACGCCGGCGATCGTGATCGGGAAGACCTCGACCGGCGCGAAGGCGCCCGATACGTGGGCGAGGAGAACGCTGCTCACGCTGGTAGCTTGGCACTCTGTGAGCGCGGAGCGAGCAAGCGTGCATCTCTGGTCCTTCGCGCCGCGAGCGAAGCGCGATCCTTTGTCATGAGCCCCGCCGACCCCAGCTTTCCGCCGATCGGCGCCTACGGCTTTCTCTCTGATTGCCACACCAGCGCCCTGGTCTCCTACGACGGCTCGGTCGAGTGGCTCTGCCTGCCCCGTTTCGACTCGCCGAGCGCCTTCACGGCGCTGCTCGACCGCGGCGCCGGTCACTTCAAGCTCGCCCCGCGCGGCGTCGTCGTGCCGATCAGCCGGCGCTATGAGCCGGGCACGCTGGTGATCGAGACCACCTGGGTCACCGACTCCGGCTGGCTCGTCACCCACGACCTGCTCTCGATCGCCGAGTGGGTGCCGGGTGGTGACGGCTCCGAGCGCCGGCCGCAGACCGGCCACGAGTGCGATCACTCGCTGCTGCGCCTGATGACCTGCGTCGACGGCGAGGTGGACATAGACATGGAGTGCCTGCCGCGCTTCGGCTACGGCGCGATGGAGGCGAGCTGGGATGGGGGCGAGCTGGGCGAAGCGACCGCCCGCGGCGCCGATGGCACGGAGCTGCGGCTGACCAGCGACATGGAGCTGAGCCTCGACGGCGGCGCCGCCCGCGGCACCCTGCACCTGCGCGAGGACGAAAGCGGCTTCTGCGCGATCACCTGGGGGGAGAACGCCGTCGGCGGTCCCCGCAGCGCCCCCGAGGCGCTGGAGCGGCTCGACTCGACCGAAGAGTTCTGGCGCGAGTGGCTGCGAGCCGGCAACTTCCCCGACCACCCCTGGCGCATCCACCTGCAGCGCTCGGCGCTCGTGCTCAAGGGCCTCACCTACACGCCGACCGGCGCGATCGTCGCCGCGCCGACGACCTCGCTGCCCGAGACCCCCGGCGGCGAACGCAACTGGGACTACCGCTACAGCTGGATCCGCGACTCGACCTTCAGCCTCTGGGCCCTGCACACGCTCGGCTTCGACCAGGAGGCGCGCGACTTCATGCGCTTCATCCTCGAGGTCTGCAAGGACGATCCGGACCTGCAGATCATGTACGGGATCGGCGGCGAGCGGAAGCTGACCGAGAGCACGCTCGACCACCTCGGCGGCTACGGCGGCGCCAGCCCGGTGCGGATCGGCAACGGCGCCTACGACCAGCGCCAGAACGACGTCTGGGGCGCCCTGCTCGACTCGATCTACCTCCACTTCAAGGCGCTGCGGGGGAGCGGCACCCAGGCCGACCGGCAGCTGATCCGCCACCAGGTCGAAGCCGCGATCGAGGCCTGGCCCAACCCGGACCAGGGGATCTGGGAGTCGCGCGGCGAGCCTCGTCACTACGTCTCCTCGAAGCTGATGATCTGGGTCGCCGTCGACCGCGGCGCGAGGCTTGCCGAGGAGGTCGGCATCGACGGTCTCGCCGTGGAGTGGCGGCAGCGGGCGGACGAGATGAAGGCGGAGATCCTCGAGCGCGGCTGCCGCGACGGCGTCTTCCGCCAGCACTATGAGACCGACGCGCTTGACGCCTCGACCCTGCTGATCCCGCTGCTGCGTTTCCTGCCGCCCGACGACGAGCGCGTCCGCGCCACGGTCGACGCGATCGCGTCCGAGCTGACCCAGCACGGCCTCGTCCTCCGCTACAAGGTCGAGGAGACCGACGACGGCCTCACCGGGGAGGAGGGGACCTTCCTGATCTGCTCCTTTTGGCTCGTCTCGGCGCTCTCGGAGATCGGCGAGCGCGCCCGCGCCCGCGAGCTCTGCGAGCGCCTGCTCGAGTCCTCCGGCTGGCTCGACCTCTTCGCCGAGGAGCTGGAGCCGCGCAGCGGCCGCCACCTCGGAAACTTCCCCCAGGCCTTCACCCACCTGGCCCTGATCAACGCGGTCTCCCACGTAATCGCCGACGAGAAGCGCGCCGACGGCGGCCCGACCGCAGTCTTCACCGAGATGGGCGGCGTCCGCGAGGACGCCTGAGCGACGGACGTCACCTGCGCGCCGATCTGTCACCCAGGGACGGCCGCGCGGCGGATTCCTCTAGGGTCAGTCCTGCTTGAAGACCGCAGTCACAGAGCTGCCCGACTCGCGTGCGCGGGTCGAGGTGGAAGTTCCCGCCGAGCTGGTCGGCCGCGGCATGCAGCGGGCCGCCCGCGGGCTGGCGCGCGAGATGAAAATGCCCGGCTTCCGCAAGGGCAAAGCGCCGCCCTCGCTGGTGATCCAGCGCCTCGGCTACGGCACGGTGCTGCAGGAGGCGATCCGCGAGTCGCTGCCGGAGTGGTACGAGCAGGGACTGCTGCGCTCCGGGGTCAGCCCGGTCGGTGACCCCAATATCGAGATCGTCTCGGCGCCTGACGGCGACGGCGAGGCGCTCGAGTTCAAATTTGAGATCGGTGTGCGGCCGAAGGCGGAGCTCGGTGAGTACAAAGGCCTCGAGGTGGGCAAGGCGGAGGCCGAGCCGACCGACGAGATCGTCGACCGCGAGATCGAGCGGATCCGCGAAGGCTTCACCAAGCTGGAACCGGTGGAGCGCGCCGCCACGGAGGGCGACGTTCTGCTGGTCGACTTCGAGGGTCTGCTCGACGGCAAAGCCTTCGAGGGCGGCAAGGCCTCCGACTATCTATTGGAGCTGGGCAGCGGCCAGCTGATCGAGGGCTTCGAGGAGCAGCTCACCGGAGCGAGCGCCGGCGACGAGCGCCAGGTTGAGGTCACCTTCCCCGAGGACTACCAGGCCGAGAACCTGGCCGGCGAAGACGCTGTCTTCAAAGTCGAGGTCAAAGAGGTGCGGGAGAAAATTCTGCCCGAGCTCGACGACGACTTCGCCTCGGAGGCCTCCGAGTTCGACACGCTCGAAGAGCTGCGCGCCGACATTGCCAAGCGGGTCAGCGAAGCGGTCGACGAGCGGGCCGAGCAGGACTTCCGCGTCGCCGCGGTCGACGCCGCGGTCGCGGCGGCGAAAGTCGAGATGCCCGATGACCTGGTTGAGGCGCGGGCGCAGGAGCGCTGGGACCGGGTCGAGCGCCAGCTTGCGGCTCGCGGCATGGACTCCAGTGCCTATCTGCAGATGCAGGGCAAAACTCGCGAGGAAGTGTTGGAGGAATCGAAGCCCGACGCCGAGCGCGAGCTAAAGCGCGAGGCGGTGCTGGCGGCGATCGCCGAGGCTGAGGCGATCGAGGTCACCGACGAGGAGATGACCGAGGCGCTCGCCCACACCGCCGAGCACGAGCGCACCACGCCGGAGAAGCTGCTCGCCCGCCTGCGCGAGAACGGCCGCGACGCGATGGTCCGCGAGGACATCCAGGTCCGCAAGGCGATCGACGTCGTCGCCGACTCGGCCAAGCCGATACCGCTCGAGCAGGCCGAAGCCCGCGAGAAAATCTGGACGCCGGAGAAAGAGGAGGACGAGAAACCCTCCGAGCTCTGGACTCCTGGCGACGATTAGCCTCCGTCCGCTCTGATTCCGCTTTAGAGCAGTAAATTCGACCGCCTTGCAGGAGCAGGAGGCGGTGGGCGGTCGCCGAACTCCCGGCCAGGATGATCACCAGGCTGATCGACGGGCGCCGGCGTGAGGCAATCGCCGTCGGGACCGCCCTCTTCGTTGCGATCTTCGTCGTCCGGACTACAGTCGGCTCGGTCGCCGACGCCTTCAGCTTCCTTTATGTGGTTCCGGTCGTGCTGGTGGCGATCTCACGCGGCATGCGGGCGGGCTTGGTCGTCGGCGCGGTTGCTTTCGGCCTCTCGACCGCCTCCGCCCTGATCGCAGACCAGCCGACCAGCGCGATCGGCTACGTCAACCGGGCCGCCGTCTTCTTCTTCATCGGTGCGGTGGTCGGTCGCTTCGCCGAAGACCTGCGCTCGCTGGAGGCGGAAAGCAATCGCTTCTTCGAGCTCTCGCGCGACATGATCTGCGTCGCCGGCTTCGACGGCTACTTCAAGCGGGTCAACCCGGCCTTTGAACGAACCCTGGGCTACAGCCGCCGCGAGCTCCTGGAGCGGCCCTTTGTCGAGTTCGTGCATCCCGACGATCGTGACGACACCCACGTCGAGGCGAGGGAGATCTCCACCGCCGGGCAAGCCGCCGTTCAGTTTCAGAACCGCTACCTCGACAAGTCCGGCGGCGTGCACTGGATCGAGTGGACCTCGGTTGGGGCTCCCGATGAGGAACGGATCTACGCCGTCGCTCGCGACGTATCCGAGCGCAAGGTGCTCGAGCAGGAATTGGAGCTGCGCTCCCGTACCGATCCGCTGACCGGGATGCTCAACCGCCGCAGCTTCGACGAATCACTGCAGGCCCAGTTGGCCCATGCCCGCCGCTACAAGCACGGCGGGGCGCTGCTGATCATCGACCTCGACCGCTTCAAGCAGATCAACGACGAGTTCGGCCACGCCGCCGGCGACGAAGCGCTGCGCGTCGTCTCTCGCCTCCTCGCCGAAAACCTGCGTGAGACCGACACCGTTGGTCGCGACCAGGGCGGGCTGATCGCCCGCCTCGGCGGCGACGAGTTCGCCCTGCTGCTGCCCGAGACAGACGCGGCCGGGGCGGAAATCGTGGGGGAGAGGATCGTCGCCGCGCTCGCCGCGGAGCGCCTGCGGATCGAGGGCCGCGAGGTTCGATTGGGCATCAGCGTCGGCGCCGCCACCTTCGACTGGCGCGACGGCCAGTCGGCGGAGGAGCTGATGGCGGCGGCCGATCGTGCGATGTACGTAGTCAAGGCGGCGGGCGGTGGCGGCGCATCGCTTGCAGGCGGGGCGGTCTGAGTGCGAGCCGAGCCGCGCCCTTCTATAGAGTGCCGCCCATGAGCCCACTGGTTCCGATGGTCGTTGAGCAGACCTCGCGCGGCGAGCGGTCCTTCGACATCTACTCGCGCCTGCTCAACGAGCGCATCGTCTTCCTCGGCACCCAGGTCACGGAGGACATCGCCAACCTGATCGTGGCCCAGCTGCTCCACCTGGAGAGCGAGGACCCCGACAAGGACATCTCGCTCTACATCAACTCGCCCGGCGGCTCGGTCTATGCCGGCCTGGCGATCTACGACACGATGCAGTTCATCAAGCCCGACGTGCAGACGATCTGCGTCGGCATCGCGATGAGCATGGGCGCCCTCCTTCTCTCCGGTGGCGCGGCCGGCAAGCGCATGGCCCTGCCCAACTCGAAGATCCTCATCCACCAGGTTTCATCCGGCTTCGAAGGCCAGGCGACCGACATCGAGATCCACGCCAAAGAGATCATCGACGTCCGCCGCCGCCTCGACGAGATCCTCGCCAAGCACACCGGCCAGCCCTTCGAGAAGGTCACCAACGACACCGACAGGGACTACTTCATGAGCGCCGAGGAAGCGAAGGAGTACAAACTCGTCGACCGCGTCATCGAGCACCACTGACGCTCGCGTTATGCGCGGGAGCGTTGCGCCATCGTCGCTGGCCGCGGTGGTCCTGATTTTGGTGGTGGCGGCGGTTGCTGGCTGTGGTGGGGGGTCGAAAAGCGGGACCATCGCTCTCCTTCTTCCCAGTCAGCGGGTTCCTGTGCTGAGGCAGGACTACCGTGAATTCGAGCAGAAGGTGGAAGAGCTCTGCTCGGGCTGCACCGTCGTCTACCGCGATGCCGAAGGCGGCGGGGGGAACCAGCTCAAACAGGCGGAAGCGGTGCTCAGGCATGGCGCCGACGTGCTCGTGGTCGATCCTGTGGAACCCGAAGCCGCCGCGACGATCGTGCAAAAGGCGAAGCTGCAAAAGGTCCCGGTTGTCTCCTTCGGCCGCCTGATCACGAACGCCAGGGTCGATTACTACGTTGGAGTAGACGGAGAAGAGGTGGGCAAGCTGCAGGGTCAGGCCTTGGTCAAACGGCTGAGAGAAGAGGGCGAGCGGCAAGCCCCGGTTGTGAGCGTCGGTCCTGGCCGTGGTGGCCGCTTCGACATCGGCGCCCGCGACGCGATTGAGGCCGGCGGGTCGAAAGTCGTCAAGGAATACGAAGTCGAAGAATCGTCGACGTTCAATGCCGAGATCGAAATGCGGAAAGCGATCGAAGAGCTCGGCCCCAATAGCTTTGCGGGTGTCTATGCGTCCGATGACGAAATCGCGTGGGGTGTGATCGAGGCGATGGGCTTCACCCGTGTCGATCCAGCCCGAAAGCCGGTGACTGGCAGTGGCGCGACGGTCTCCGGCCTTCAGCGAATGCTCGAAGGCAAGCAGTACATGACGGTCTACGAAGCGACCAAGGAACAGGCGCACGCTGCGGCTGAAGTGGCCGTCGAGCTGGCCAAGGGGAATGAAGTGCCGAGGGCATGGATCACGGACGAACCCGCCAATGGGCTGAGGAACGTGCCGTCGATCCTGCTCCAACCCACCGTCGTCACAAAGGACACCATCGACAAGACGGTGATCGCAAACGGCTTTGTCGACCCGGCGCAGCTATGCGCCGGCAAATACGGCAGATACTGCCGGGAAGACGGTATTCCCACTGGCGGAAGCGAGCACCACTGAAGCGCCTCACCGTCCTAGCGCTTCTCCTCCTCGCGGCACTCGCCGCACCAGCTTCCGCCGACCAGCTCGCATCGCCTGACGGTGGTCTCACCTTCTATGGCCACGTCTTCCCTGTCCAGGGCCCGCACGGCACCCGCGGCGCAATTGGCGAATTCGGTGCCCCCCGCAGCGGCGGCCGCACCCACGAGGGCTTCGACATCGTCGCCGCCTGCGGCACGCCTCTCGTAGCCGTCCGCAACGGCCGGGTCCTGCGCACCGGCTACGACCCGGTCCTCTACGGCAACTATCTGCTGATCCACGGCGAAGGGGAGCATCGCTCCTACTTCTACGCCCACCTGCCCCGGCCGCCCCTAGTTCACCGCGGCGAGCGAGTCTTCGCCGGCGAGCGAGTCGGCGCGGTAGGGGAGACCGGCAACGCGATCAGCGTCGGCTGTCATCTCCACTTCGAGATCCACGTTCGAGGCGCGCCGATCGACCCCGAGCCATATCTACGTGAATGGGATAGAAAAACCTGACATAACAGGAATTTCCCATAAGGCTGCGGAAAACCACGGTTTGAAAACCAAAGACTCCTCTGGTACCAATTAGGTTCGCATCGGGTACGAAGCATGTCAATCATCAGCGATCAGCGCCGGTGCGGGCGAGGAGAGTGTGTCCGTCTTGCAGTGCGTCCTGACAGTGGGATGTCTTCATGGGGAGTGAAGCGACCGCGACAAGCGCCGCCGGTTCGAAGCCGTCCTCCCGCCAGATGGGCAGGCTCTCACCCGGGCCGGGAATGGCCGCCAAGGACGTCGCGGCCCACCAGTTAGCCCGGATCCACAGCGCAACGACGGCCATCGTCGCCGAGCACGGTTACGAAGCCCTCAAGGTCCGCGACGTCGTCAGCTACGCCGAAGTGTCGACCCGGGCCTTCTACGAGCTCTTCAGCAGCAAAGAGGACTGCTTCCTCCGCACATACGAGCTGATCTCCCGCCGCGCCACCCGCCGCATGATCGCCGCCCAAACCGGCGAGCCGGACTGGCGCAAGCGCTCCCAGCTGATCTTCGAAGAGTTCCTCCGCAGCCTCGCGCAAAAGCCCGAGGACGCCCGCCTCACCCTGGTCGAGGCCTACGCGGCTGGAGAGGCATCGCTCGAGCAAGCGTGGCGAGCAGAGCGGATCTTCGAGGGCATGGTCGCCGAGTGCTTTGCCCGTGCCCCGAGCGGCGTGGTAGTTCCACCCCTAATCGTCGAGGGCATGGTCGCCGGCATCGCCGGCGTCTCGCGAAACCGCCTGCTCGCCGGCAAGCTGTCTGACCTGCAGTCCGTGAGCCAGGAGCTGCTCGACTGGGCTCTCTGCTTTCCCGACGAGGCCACCCGCGAGCTGGAGTCCCTGGACCGCGGATTGATCTGGCGCGACACCACCCTCGAACCACTCCCCGGCCCTTCCGGCGGAGGTGGCAACGCCTTCTCCGCAACCGGCGATCGCGCCCTGATCCTAGCCGCCGCCGCCGAGCTTGCAGCCGCCAAAGGCTACGCCTCCCTCACCGCCCCCCGCATCCGCTCCGCCGCCCACGTCTCCCGCCGCAAATTCGACAGCTACTTCGACGGCGTCGAAGACTGCTACCTAGCCGCCCTCGAGCAACACGCAGGGGCGGCAATGGCCCAAGCCTCTCGAGCCCAAGCAGCAGCCAGCACCCAAACAGGCGGCACCTACCGAGCCATCGCCGCCCTCAGCGAGCAGATTGCCAACGACCCCCTCCTCTTCAGAGTCTGTCTAACCAACGACTTCCCTCCTGGCCCAGATGGCACCCGCGCCCGCCAGCGCCTTCACGATGCCGCCGTTGAACTCCTGGCGGGCGGCCACGCCCCATCCCATCTGAGCACTGAAGCCTCGACCAGCGCCGTCTGGTCGCTCTTCAACCACCACGTCATCAGAAACCGTGCATCGCGCCGCCAGATCGCCGCGAGTCTTGCTTATCTGGCAACAGCCCCCATGGCTGGGCCTTCCGCTGTCGTCACCGCGATTCAGAGCGAGCAGAACCCGTGAAATCATAGAAAGTTGGTGACTTCCTGGGCCGAGCACGCGAAGCCCTCGCTGCCGCGGAGATTAACGTTATTCAGCAAAAAAGGCGAGGCTTAATCGTCTTAAACGCAGCGAAAACAGAAGGACTCACTAAGCTGGAACCTGAAACAGGCACGGAATTCGCTGTCATCAGACTCAGCCCACTCTGCGCGATCGGTGAAGAACTTCCCATCGGAGGCAATCTGGTCGTAAAAGACGCCAACGGTAAATTCACCACCAGCGAAACGACGCACTCGATCGAATACGACGAATCGAGCGCTCTCTGGGCAATCAGCAATACCGCGGAACACAAGGCGACTATCGACGGGTTGGCTCACGTCTTCCTTACGGGCGCTCACGCAGGCCTGTCTTGG
>Ga0207712_10000136_pt1 | contig 77108 bp, 84 predicted proteins | sample KBSS44metaG_FD_184402 | JGI IMG/M metagenome (GOLD analysis project Ga0207712, IMG submission 184402) | Switchgrass rhizosphere microbial communities from Kellogg Biological Station, Michigan, USA - KBS S4-4 metaG (SPAdes) (version 2) | ecosystem: Host-associated > Plants > Roots > Rhizosphere...
TGAACTCGACGGAGAACTTGTATTGCTCAGATTTCCCTTCCCACGCGGTGTAGGTGCCGACGCCGCGGGCGACGAGCGCCTCGACGGTCGTTGTGCCGAACCATTTCGCCCAAGTGAGAACCTTCTTGGCCCAGAACCCGCCCGGGTGACGGATGAGCTTCCCCTCATTCTCGCGCGCGAAGTCGATCGCGTCGCGCATGGTCTTCGAGAGTTTGGGAGTCATGCCATGACGAGTTCAGGTTTCGGCACCGGCCACTGTTTAATGTCCCAAGTGCCGTCAGGAATTCGCCCTTGTCTCCCGTCATACAAAGAGCAGTCCTGCTTTACATAGCAAGGAACGCCCGCATGAGCGCACTGGGCCGCAATGTCGATAATCGCCTCGACGCCGCAATCGCGCCTATTCGCGCCGCTCTCACCGCCAACGATCACCCAGTCGATCTTCGGGCCGTCGGGTGGTTGCTTGCCGAGCGCCGTGTAGTCACAGTGAGGAATATGCACGGGCTTGCCTGTCCAATCCCAACAGAGCCCCATGCCGTCGTCGTGCCCTTTGTTCGCCGATAGATCGACTTGCTCCAGCAGGGGCTCGACGCTGAGGAACCGAACAGCCGCCGGCGTGGCCAGCAACTGCGGGATCCTTTCGTTGGCGCGCCTCTGGTCCTCGACCGAGACGCCGAGCCAGAGGTTCGGAGGCGGGATAGGGTTGGTCTTCCTGGTCCAGCGGACGATCATGTCCATCGCGCATCGCGCCGTGTCCCATGCAGCCATTACTCGTTCCTCCCAAAGCTCAATGCGCTTTGTGAGCATGAGCACGTCCACATTCGGAGCGTCGTTGATGGCGCCCAGGCAATCCGCCAGCGTCTCGGGCATCCACGCACGATCAAGCCAGTCGGAATTGCTGTCAGCGAACAGGCGGATCCGGCGAAGCATGCCGCCACATTGGCAAACGTGCGTGTTGATGCGCGTGAATGGCGCCGTTTCGCCGCACAGGTCGCAGATGCAAAGCTTGTTCAAGCGCCGAATCTTCTTGGCGAACTCGGCAACAGGATGCCGCGTTGCGTTTGGTCCCCAAGTCTCGATCCCGCGGTGACGCAGCACTCGAGCGCGCGTTCCGACCTGGGCATAACAGTTCTTGCAACCAGGGCTCACCTTGTCACAGCCAGTCACGGCATTGGTCGTGTCGTCGCACCAGCCAATCGGATTCGTGAGTATCATGCTCCACCTCGCTTTCTGTTCATCAGCTCGACGATCTCGCGTGATGTCACCTCGATCGCCCCGTTCTTGACCGCCTCGGCCCGCTTGCTCAGGCACACATCGAAATGTTCCTTGCTCGTGCCATTCTTTTGCAGCCACCTGTGCGCCACGCCGATCTTCGTCGCCATCTCCAAAAGCTCCTCCGTCATATCGGCCGCCATGTGGCACATCTGCATGTTGCCGAACCGGGCGCGGAAATCGTCCACGTAAACACTCATGCGGAGAATCCTTTCTCACCTGACACGAATTTGTGATAATCCAAAGCCGTGCCTTTCATCATTCCGACGATGAATTCCTCTTCTGTTCCAGGAACCAAGTGCCTTTTCCCGATGCCTCCGCAATTCGCTGTAAGGATAGCCATGGCGATTTCAATCTCCTGCTTCGACACTCCCTGGCGCACGTAGCTCTCGCGTGTTGCCTCTTCGATAGTCATGGGTGCCTCAAATAAAAGTCGTTCCACGCAGCGTCTGAAACGAACTGACTGCGCCGGGGCCTCACCGTTGGCGGGAAAGTCGGCCAAACCGTTTCCTCATCCTGCTTGCTGCTCCTGCCGGTCCCGCTCGAGGATCCAGCCGGGTCAGGCGCCGACGTCTCGGCGTGCCACATCCCGCAGCTCTCGCACTGCCAGACTCGATGCACCTTGCAGCTCGTCCCGAACTGCTCGTGCCAGGCGTTGTAATGTTTGGCCGACGGATGCGCAGGCAGGTTCGTCGCGATGCACACCAGCGGGATGTTCGGGCCGCGGGGCTTTGATTCGAGCGCGTTCATGAGAAGTTCGTGAAGCTGGGCGTTTTCATTTCGATGACGAGCGAGTCGCGGTTAAGCCTGTCCTCGGCCCGGGCGTCCCACATTTCCCGCCATTTGCTCGGCTCCACGTTCGTTGTCAGAAGCGTGAATTTCCCGGCTCGTCTGTTCAGGACCTCGCATAGCCTGGATGTTGGAATCCCGCTTTTGAAGCGGTCAGTTTCGGCGCCGATGTCGTCCAGAACGAGCATCGATGCCTCGTTGATGTCGCGCATCCAGTTACGGAACTCGTCGGCGCCCATCTGCTCGGGGTCCGCCGCTTCAGCGAACGATTGAAAAATGACAGACGGAACAGAGACGGCAGTTGAGGAGCGTTGCTCTAGGAATCGCTGGAAGGCGCAGGCCTGAGCCCAACCCGAAACCCTTTGTGCGATATGTGTTTTGCCGCAACCTGTTTCTCCATAAAGGACCAGCAGGCGTTTCCAGGGTTCATTGCGAAACCAGCGCCCGCAGAATTTCGCTGTGGCGTCAGCCGCCACTTGCAGGTCTGGGTGCGTCACTTCCATGTCCAGCCACTTGCGCTGCCAGGGCGTCGCGAGCGGCTTGCGTCTTTCGATTTTCGGCATCGAACTCCGCGCGTCGTCTGGCGACAACGGCTGCGGCTTGTCCTTTGGTTCGGTCGGCTCCTGTGATGAAAGAGTTGCGAGATTCTGCAACAGTCGGTCTGCGATTTGTCCCACTTGTTTGCCCGTCGATTTTGGGTTCATAGATGCCTTGCCAGTTGTGTTCAATGCAATGATGGATGATTTCGACAGCTTTCTCCGGGCCGTACGTGGTGAGCTTGCGTAACTGCAGGTCCTGGGCGTGGAGACTCGGGGACTTGCGCTTCTGCTTCAGATGCTCCAACCACATCACCCAAGCGGCTCGAAATTCCGGCGTGTTGAGAATCAGCGGGATGACAGTCGCACCTGTAATCGTCGAACGCTTTTCGATCTCGCAGGAGGTTTTGGGTTCTCCTGATGGTTCAGTTACGGTTCCTTTGGGTTCTGTGTCCCTATTTTGGGACTGCTTCCGCGTAAAAGTGGGACTGCTTTGCGGTAAAATAGGGACTGCTTCAGGGAAAAATAGGGACTGTTCCGTTTTTGGAACTGTTCCGTTTTTGGGACTGCTTAACAGGTCCGTTTTTGGGACTGCTAGCTTGTAAACGATTACGCCTCCGGTAGCGCCTCGGCGCATCCCGCTGTCGGTTATGAGGGTGCCATCACAGAGGCGGCTCAGGGCACGCAGGACGGTCTTTCGATTTAATCCGGTGTCAGAACAAAGGCGGCCGACGCTCGGGTAGGCTGCTCCGGTGTCATCGGCTCGATTGGCGAGTGCTACGAGGGTGAACTTGTCGCTGGAGCGCAAGTCAGTTTGCTGGAAAGCCCAATCCAGAGCGGCGTTACTCATCCAACACCCCCAGGGAACCGCCCGCCCGCCCGCAATGGGTGCCAAACGGAGAAGACCCGACGAGGGGCGGTTCTCTGGAAATGTCGAATGGGCAACATTTGGCTTTGCCGATTGCGGTCGGCGTGCCGAAACGGAACCACATCCTACTTTTCGGGTCAAGCCAATCATTTGTGAGGCATTTTGTCAAGCGGTAAAGCGCGGCCGGGGTCGCCAACAAGGAACCGAGTGGCTCCCGGCCTGAAGGCGTATTCCAGGCCGTTGGGAAGGATGCACACGATCCCCGGCCACGACGCCAACGCAAATTCAAGCTCGAGCGCTGCCGAGGTTCTTCTCGCAGTCGCAAAACTGGCAGCGCATGACGTCCGGGCGCCCGTCGACCGCCAGCCAGGAGTGTTTGGCGCAGGAATCCTCCCGGACGTCCTTGTTCCACTCCTCAATCGCCTCGTGTAACCGTGCGCCAGGCGTCGTAGTTCGCCCGCAGCGGCGGTTTTGGCACACCAGACGCACATTCGGTGTCCGGGCGCCGATTACCGCGGCATTTGACCCGCAGAAGCACGGCACGGCCTCGTCCAGCACGGGCGTAGACTCCCAATAATCGGGGTGTTCGTCATTTCGGGCGAGTATTTTCATGGATCTCCTGGATTTTGACCGGTTTGAGCTTGGCCTTGTCGGCGACGACTGTGCTGCCGTCAGCCATGCGGCAGACAAAGAACCCGGGGATGTCGGCCGGCCGCAGGACTCCCACCAGGTGTTTGCCGTTTGGCTTCTCGTCCGGGCCGTCGGTGTAGATGTAGGTCGTGCTCACTTTTTGAACGCGAGTTTGCGGAGCTGCTTCAGGTCGGCGTCGAGAGTCCGGATGCGTGCAACTTGCTTGAACGGCTGCGTGACGCCTGCCACCCAGTTAAGATATTGACCAGTGGCTTCCAGCAAATCATCCAAGTCCTGCTCCGTGAGCAACGCGGCGGCGACTTTGCCAGAATCGTCACCCAGCGCGGCGAGGAGCTTGTTCTCAATCACTGTGCGCGTGGTCTCGACGACTGTGCATGGCGTTTCAGTTGGAACAGCCGTGAAGAATCTGGCGCCACGTCCCTCGACCGGCTGAACGGTCATGGCATCAAACCCCATCCGATCACCAAGTTCCTTCCATGCGCGATTCGCGTTCTCTTGCGGACTATCGAATAGTTTTGCCCCACCAGAGCCCCACATCGCAGGCGTCGGCTTGCAGGCATCAAGGATTTTCACAAGGTCGGCCTCGGTCATTTCGTAATTGATTCGTGGGTTCATGCGGTTGGTTGTTGTTCGGAGAGTTGCTCCTTCAGGTCGTTGATGGCCTTTTGCTCCGTTGAGCCATAGCCAACCTGATGGCGGGTTGGGCTGTCTGGTGCTCCGTCGTAAGTGTCTGAATCGACGGCTCGCCAGTCGTAGCAACGAATTGATATAGGGGGACAAACGTGCTCGGTTTTGATGTTCATTCAGTTCCTCGCTTTCGCTACGTGCGCCCGGTGCGCGTTGATCTCCCAGACTTCGTTCTTCAGCTTGGCCAGCGCTGCCATCGCCTGGTCCTCCGACTTCTCAGCAATCGCGGCAACCTCGTCGGTGGCCTGGTTGAACGACAGCGCGCCAGCCATGAACGCCTGGTGGCACTCAAGATTCTGTTGCGCCGGCACTCCATTCGGATAAACGGCGTCGCGATACTCCCTCCATCGGTCTTGCAGTGTTTTCATCGCGCTCGCGCCTTCCCTCCTTTGCGCCCCAGCTTCTGCCGGTGCTTCCACATCTTGTCGTTCAGGTGGCTCAGATTCAGGTTCAACGGCGGCGGCACGAGCTTCGTCGACGCCCGCTCCTGCCCAGGCAGGTACGTGCGTTCCTTGTTCCCGGTCACAACACCGCCATAGAGTTCAGCCTCAAACCCGGTATCTATCGCCGTCTTGCGGATGCCCAGCGCGCGCTTGGTCTCTTCGTAGTTCATGGGATTGGGACGTCGTTGGGGTTTGGCACGAACGATTCGGGCGGCACGACAAGCTCTGGCATCGTCTCCATGGCCTCGGTTTGCATCCAAGGCTCAGGCTCAACAAGCTGCCAGCCGTTCAGGATGACTTTGCCGGGATAGCCGGGCCAGACGACGACGGAACCATCGGGCGCTTTTGAATCGCGCAACATTTGCTCCGTCCTCATGCACTGGCAATACAGCCCCAGGGCATTCCTCGCGATGACGCCGCCCAGCGCCATGAATTCAACGGACAATCGCCGCTTCTCGACGTGGAATGGTTCGTAGTTCTCTTGGACGATATGTCCGAACTCGCAGCGGTCCTGCCCGGTAGCCTTCACGTAGAGCACCGTGTGAAGCCACGCCTGGACGTGGTACGCGTAGGACGCAACGCTTCGGGTCCAGAGTCGCAACCCGCCTTGGTTCGTCGTTTTGTAATCGAGCAGCCACCGAGCAAACGGCGAATCCAGCAACGGAACAATGTCCAGCAATGCCCGAAGCGGAACCTTTAACCCGGTCGGCTTGTCGTCCCAGGTGCCCACGACCATGACCTGTTTCGTGCTGGCCTCGATGATGCCGGCCAGTTCCGGATCCGCCATGACGCGCGCGACGGCCGCCTCGGCCTCAAGAAGCTTGTCGTGTTTTACGACCTCCTGATTCTTGTGGGCGGACAGCCAGTCCTCGCACCAGCCGGCGTTCGCGTTCCACGGCAACGGATCGCCCAGTTCAATCTCGTGCTTCTTCACCTTCGGATGATGCGCCGGCGCCGGGTAGGTTTCGGGCGTTACGGCGTAACGGTTCGCGAAGTTCGGACGGTCCAGCAGCAGGCAATCCCACAGGCTGCCGCGGTCGCGGGCCTCGCTCGAATCCAGCTTGTAACCGGCGCGCCAGCGATGCGGACACCGCAGAATCTCAACAAGATCCGAACGTGACAACACGTAATCCGGGTGTCCGCGCTCGACCTCCTGCCTGAGATAATCCTCGGCGGTGATGCCTGACCCGATGACTTTGGCCTCTATGATCATGGATTGAGATGAATGTGCAGCTTGTCGCCTACTTCGGTGAACTCCTCGAGCGTCAAATCGTTCACGCCTTTGCCCGCCGGCAGAATCTTCCACTCGCGCAACTTTTCAACGGCGACATCCCATGACTTCGCGGCTCCACGGAATGACTTGCACTGCTCCCACAGTGCCGCCTTGGCAGCTTTGAGCGGGTCGGTGGGACTTTGGGGCGCCTTGCCGGCCGCCGTCGCTCCAACAGGCAATGCGGCAGCCTGGCACCATGCCGCAATCGCGGCTCCGTGCCTCGTGTCGATTGGTTCCGTCTTGTCTTTCGGAAAACAGTCCCGGAGCGACGGATGACTGCACTTCGTCAGGATGATGGAATGATTTTGAAGGATCTCGGCGTGACAGGTCGCTTCGAAGATGAAGTCTTCCGCCTGAATAGGGGACGTGGCTTCATCCTTCACGATAACCGTTTTGCCGGCCTCGTTCTTCGTCTGCCGGGACTTGTATTTCGCCCTCAGACATATGATCAACGGAATCTTGGCGCGCAGCAACCGTTGAACGAATTTCGCGTGCTCAAACTTCGGCGTCTTCCAGCAGTGCAATCCAGCCTTGCCGCTTTTCTGCTCAATCTCGCCAGCCATGTCCAGGACGCCGCCAATACCCTCCCACTCATGGGAACCAGAATCCACAATCCCAACGTTCGCACCGCTGGCCTCGATGGTATCGATCGCCTCGACGTAACGCGCCGGGGAGAAAGGGGAACACAAATCAAACGTCTCAAATCCTCCAGGCAGAACGTCAGCGTAGAGGCTCGCGCGCCCGGATTCTGAATCCGCGACGATGATCTTTCCGTCCGGGCCAACCAACCCGCGCGCCAAGAGCATACTCGAATACGTTTTGCCGCAACCGCTCTCCGAGTAGAGAACGATCAGCGGATTGACACCTACGCGCGTGGCCTTGTGAATTTGGAAGCTCATGCGAAGTCTTCGTCGATTACGATTGCCACGTCGCCAACGATTTGGTGCGTGGTTCCGGGTTTGCAGATTGCGTGATAGAGGCGCGTCGCCTCGGGATTGACTTCCTTTCGAGCCCTGACAGGAACCAGCGTCGTCACGTTGCCATGCGTCTCGGCGCGCGACTCGTGCCCGCGATCATCCACGAACATTACCCGTCCGTCGCGCAGGTTCACCGTGTCGCAGCAGTCGCAGCCGATCAACTTTTGGATCTCGCGAACAGCGCTCGAGCGACTGATCTCGTGAACGCTGGTCGTGCCGTCCGTTTTGATGACCTGCACTTTCACAGGAACAACTCCTCGCCTTGCGCCTCAATGAGCGTTGAGAATGTTTTCCCGCCGCTGGTTTTGTAAGCTTGAGTTTTCTCGATCATATTTCTTTCGTTGTTTCGTCGATGAATGCGATCCACGGGCAGGACTCACGAACAAGTTGAAACTCGTCGTTTCGGAAACAAAGGTCCCCACACTTGCCTCCGTTCATAAAGACCCGGACGTGCGTGTGTCCTCCGCGAATCTGGAAATACCATTTCACCAGCCTGAGTAGCAGAAGGATTTCTGTTTGCCGGTCGCGAAAACTTCGTCGGCAACCTCGTTGAGCGCGGACTCGTCGCCCGTCATTTCGGCGCGCAACTTGGCGAACTTGGCTTTCTGTTGCGCCAACCAGATCGCTTTGGCCTCAACAACCAGGACGGCGAAATCTTTCCAGGCTTCACCCCACCGCGCTAACAGGAACAGATCCGCGTTCTCCCAAGTGTTGTCCTTGGTGCGCCCAACTAGAACCGGGTCAAGCTTCGCGTCCTCCGGATGCCAGATTTCAAGCCGCGGGTAAAGCTCATGCTCCTTGCAGTGAGCGGCCACTTGGAGCACGCGCAGGGGAATCGGTCCGCTGCTATACTCCTCCAACCTCGTGTTGATCGGGCAATGCAGGCCAAAAACGATCTGCTCGAGCGCCGACATCTTTCGATACGGGATGCGCGTCGCGGTTTCTGGATTGGTGAGCTTGCGCTGCCCCGCCAGTCCCATCTTTTCGATCAGCTCAATGGCCTCTGAATCTGCCGCCATCGTGCTTGCTTCGCTGCCGTTGATTTCCTCAACTTCGTATGTTTCAACTTTCATCGTGTCCTCGTGTTTTGGTTGTTAACTGGCCGGTAAGTATTTCGCGCGCCACTGTGCCGCAGTCTGACGCCGCTTGACAATCTTTTTCCAGCACCGGCGCAAGATTTGTCCAGCGCAGGTGAAAGTTACCTGTTGGCACGATGATCCTGGCGTGACACGTCCAGCAAATCGTTTTCGGCGTGTCCCACCGGCCCGCACCTTTGGGTAACTGCCGCAACTCGCCATCGGTCCCGGCGCATCCTGGCTGGTCGCATTTCATCACTTCTTTACCTTGGTTTGGTGGATGTTTAGAACTTGTGCGATGTAAAAAGCATCTGAGTGCCTGCAACACAAGGCGATGATGCGCTTGAACTTTGCGTCTCGAACAAAGAATTGGCCTAATGCTTTAGCTACAGTGAATCGTCTTTTCATGCGCACAGAAGGATTAGCGCAGTCGCCAGCACGGCCACGATGATCCAGCCCCACCAAAGGATTGTTTTCGTTTTGTCGGTCATAGCTTGGAAAGCGCGTGTTTCAGTTCGCTGACCGTCCTGGAAATAGGATGCGCCCGATCGTAGGCGTCGATCACTCCCTGGGCGGCCATCGCGACGACGATCAGCGCCGGCAGATTGCATTGCTCGTCAATCGTCTGAGCCATTGAACTGGCAGTGTCGTTGACTCGCGCAAAGTCGTAATTCGATAGAAGGCACTCAGCCGCCTTCATCGCCGCTTCTGTTGGTTTCGTTGGCATTCAACACAACGCCGGACACCCGCCCGGCGTTGGTTTGAACGTCAGGCGATACCGCAGGCCATTTCCATGCCGCGAACGCCGGCGTCCTCATGCGCGCCGTCCATGTTGCGCTTCACCTTCGCGCGGTCCTCGTCCGACAACCCGGCAATCCGTGCCGCGGAGTCCAAAGCGTGATCGCTGGCTTTCGCGTACCAGACTCGCGACCGCGGGGACCATCGGAAGCGCGACGCCTTCAGCGCACTGATTACGGAAGGATCTGGCTTGCCCGGGAATCGAACCTCGATCCCGTTGTGCTCTTCGTTGTAGGCAACGCTCGCCTCGGCGCCCGCAGTAACGCTTGGAAGCACAGATCCGCGATGCGCCAGCAGAGGGACGTCGAACGTGGCTTTGTACCAGTTCCCCCACTCGTTCAGAAATGAATCACCTTCCTTCCATTCGCGCTCTTCCAACCCGGTAATCACGGCGCCTGGCGGGAAGGATTGAGCCTGAAGGATGGCCAGAACCGCGTTGCCGCCGCACTCGACTCGGGCGCCGTTCTCATCTGGCAACCGCAGATCGTAAGGCTTCACGTTCGGGTCATAGGTCACGTTCTCGAACTGGCACAATGCCGGCAGGAGCAACGGCATCAGCTTGTCCTCGTCGAAGTCGCGCCGCTCGCTCACGAAACGCACGCGCCCCAACACTTCGGAAACGGCTTCCCCGTACGCGCTATGATCGTACTCGGTTGAATCCGTCATCCCGTCGAAGCTGGCATTTTGATACTTGCCCGTGATCGCTTCCACTTCCTTGATTGTCGGTCCGGCCGTCCATCGGATGTCGATCGAGTTGCCATCGGACCGAACGCTGAACGCATGGCCCGGGAACGCTCGAACCAGTTCAACCTTGCAGTTGGCCGCGGCTCGCGCCGCACAACTCAATTTCGAATCCGCCGGCAGCGCCCACGGGTATTTTTCCCGCAATGTGGCTGCAATCTTGTTCTGTTCACCGCGCTTGGCTTCGTCCTGGATGCGCCGTTCTTCAGCCAACCGCGCCGACTCCGCCACCCGGGCGGCGTCCTCCTCAGGTGTCCGCCTGTTGTCCGTCACCGGCCGGTTCTCTTTCAACGCGGGCAGCCTGGCCAGCAATGCGGCCTCGATTTCCTTCGCGTTGTCACGGCTGATCGTCCATGCGAATTGCGCGCCGACTTCCTCAAGCGCCGCCTTCACGTCCTCGCGAACGTTCACGCCGAAGATCTCCGTCGTCGTGTTGCTGTGCTCCTCGCCTCCCCGCACTCCCCAGATCTCCACCTTCGTGTTGTGCTCCCATCGAACCTTGCCAAGTGCATCGTTGATCCGCTTGACCTGAATAGGTCCAGCCGGGTTTGTCGTGTCGTGTTGCCATTTCATCGTGTTGTCCCTTTCGTGGTTTGTTGTTGTTGGTCAGGCTGCGAACCGCACGTTGCCATCCGGCAAAATGCCTGACAGCCTTGCCAAATCGTTGATCTCCTTCAGTTCCCCGCTTTTGTCCCCGCTTACCGTCAGGCACTTCTTACTTTCCCGGGCCAAGTCCTGAAACGAAACCGTTCGAATTTGAACGGTGACGTGAGGAAAGCGCGCCTTCACTGCTTTACGGAATTCGTGTGTAGTCATTTTGTTCCTATTGGTTGGTTGTTGTCCGACGCGCAGAGCATCCGCCCCACGCGTAAATTCCAATCTGGTTTCACTCTCAGCGCAACGTGGTAAAGGTCCGGGCTTTCAAAGTCTCCCAGATCGGATTCGGAAGAGTTTTTGCCATGCTGATCAAGTCGCGCAGCGCAAATACTGGCCTTCAATACGTCGTCCGTGTTCATTCCGTCCTTTGGCGTGTTGACGCGAACATGCACCCAGTAATCAGGGTTTGCGCCATCTGTAGCGCGGACAATTTCAACGTCGCCACCAGGAAAAGCGATGCGAACGTGAGCCGGCTCGCAAGATTTCGGATCGCCAGTCAGTTGAATGCCTTCGGCCGATTCTCCAAACTTCGTTAGTTTCAATCTCACTTGGCGCCTCCTTTCAGGGCGTCGTGCGCCTCTTGCAATCGCGGCGCAAGTGGTCTCAAGTAGAAACCTATCGGCATGTTTTATTCCCTTTGGGAAGTATTTCCGGGCGACTTTAATCAATCCCGATGCAAGCTGTAACGCATCCCTGTTGTGTTCGAATGTTTGGCCGTTCATTTTGTTCCTATCGTTATGGGAGCGTGATTGCCCCGATGAACCTCCGCTCGCGCAGAGGCTCAACGTGGAAATCAGAACGCATCGGCCATGTCGCCACCGTAGACAATCTGATCGTCGATTTGTTGCTCCTGGACCCGATCGATCACCCGCCTTGCCTGCCTTACTTCGGCCTCGGCAACCGGCTGTTTCGTCCGGTCCTGTCCGCCAGCCGCGATCGCCTCCCGATAGGTGAACGGCGACGGCAGACTCGGCACTTCCGGAAACCAGAACTCGCACTCCCGCGAACCGTTGACCGTCCGCGCGCTAATCCGCCAGCCGTTCCCATCGGTCCCGCCACCGCATTGGGTAAACTTGTGGCCATTTTCCAACACAAACTTCGCAGCAATCTCCCGCACAGGCGCCGGCATCTGCATCCGCCTCACCGCCGACAAGCGAAATCCGCCGTGCCCCGGCGTGCAAAACGAATCAATCCCGTCCGCGTAGTTCACGCACCAGTCAGCAACGCCCCAAGGCGTCTGGATGTTGTGTCCCCTGCAATCGATCTCTTGTTTCATTCGTGTTCCTATGGTTTGAAACGGCGGAATTGCCATTTCGGTCTCCCGCCCCGGTGGAGCGGGAGAACGAAACGTCAGACAAGTTTGGTGACCGTGTAATCCGTCAGGACCTTGCTCCGTTGCGCCTTCAGGATCTCCTGAATGGCTTCCTGCGGTGGTTCACCCTGCGAATAGAAGCTGATTTCGTAGTCGCTGCCATTGGGGTGAATCCACGCGTCCACCCGGTGAGTCATGCCCCTGCGTTTCTGGACTCGATCCCGGGCGGCAACCTTTTTGGCGTCGCGCGCCTGCGCCTCGGCAAGCGTTTTGTTCAGTGACTCCATGAAACAACGTTCACACCAGCCGTCGCGATTGGTCCGATAGCACGCTGGATCAAATGCAGGGGCCCCACATTGCGAGCACGCCACCAGTTTGACAGGTCGAAACAGCCGATCCATGTCGGCGACTGTTGCCTTTTCGTAGGGCAAATCCGCTTGGCGGACGTGGACGCAGCCGCCGTTTTCCATCCGGATCTCGATCTGAAATCCGTACCCGGGATACATCCACGAACACGGGCTTACCGTCGCCGTGAACTCGATCCCGTCCTGCGTGAGAGTAAGGAATTGTTTCATAGGTGAAAGTATCCAAGCTCCTTGAGGCTCGTCCAATCCTTCGGCCTGCCTTCCATCGGCGCGCCGAGTATCAGATGATCCAACACGTCGATCTTCATGATTTGACCGGCCCGGATCAAATCGCGCGTGATACGAATGTCCGCCTCCGACGGCGTTGGATCGCCAGAAGGATGGTTGTGGAACAGGATGATCGCCGACGCGTTCATGACGATGGCAGCCTTAAAAACTTCCCGGGGATGGATAAGGATCGTGTCCAGTGTGCCGTTGCTCACAATCTCGAAGCCAATCGGGCGCCTGCGCGTGTTCAAAAACACAATCCCGAAGTTTTCCGTGTCCACGTTGTAACGCAGCGACGGCAGCAACTGCGGGCGGACGTAGTTGACGAGCCGTTCCGGCGTGTCACACACAACGTCCGTCGACGGGGCGGTTTCCTGTAGTCTCATGACTTTGAACTCAGAGCCCTGCAATCGGGTCATCCAGTTTGTTTTCATTGGTTCCATTGGTTAAGAGAGGCGTGATTGCCCCTCACCTTCCGGCCCGCATTGCAGGCCGGAACGTGAGAGTCAGGCGCGGCCAATGGATCGCATATGATGCTCCAAAAGGATGTTCTGCGCGTGTTGTTTCATCTCCGGAGTAAACGAATCCGGCGCGTTTTCCTCCACCCACTCAACGTTGGACATCTCGTCCAATTCATCGGCTGATTCGGCGCCAGACGCCAAACCATCGGCGAAACGAAACGCTTCGAGGGCTTGTTGTGCGTTCATCGTCCGCCCTCCGCGTTGTTGCCTTCGATTGTTTCGACGACCAATTGAGCAAGCTCACCAATCGGCGAGCGCTCGGACGTGCCTGCAAACTCTTCGCCAGCCCCGTCAATCACCTTTCCGTCCTTGCCCATCATCTGCCACCCAAGAGTCCCGTTGGTGAATCCAAAAGCCAGATCCACTTCACTCAATCCACCGAACAGGATATAGCCGGGATACTCCACGCTCACAGCGTAACCGCGCGCGCGAATCGCATCGGCCAATTGCTGCTCGATCATTGTCGTCATTTTCTCGTCGTAGCGCGTTACGTGTAGAAAGCCCGGTCCGCCTTCAGAGTAAGCCTCTGACTGGATCCACGCGCACTCGCCAGAGTTCAATTTCAATCCGTAGATCCCGTCTCCAAGCGGATCCTTCACAATCGCGACGATAGTTTTTCCAACCAAACCAGCGTAGTGAGGCGGAACTTGATCAACTGAACCTTTCAATTGCGCCAGCGTCTCACGCGCTTCCTGTGCCGAAAATTCGTGATCCGTCAGGATGCAGAACGTGTTCGCATCGATTCGCCGTATCTCTTCCAACACGGGCATCAAAGCATATTCATCGGGATATTTGTGCCAATCCCCCGCCGTCAACCGCTCACCCTCACACAGGTCAACGTAAAGACCCGTCTTCGCGTTTCGATAGATGTTCATCGCGCACCTGCCTTCCGTTGCGCCGCGCGCGCCTGCTCCAGATACCGAACCGCAGTCTGAACGATGCAATGATCCTCGGGATACTCACGCCGAAATCCTTCCAGCTTTAGTTCCAGATACGATTCAAAATCGCGCGCCAATGTCAGCAACTCAGGAACAATGGCCTCGATCGCACGGGCTTCCAAGATGGCCAAGCGGGCTTGCATTTTCGCGTTGGCAACGGTGGCGCTACGCTGCGAAGCTGTGTAGCACGTTCCGAATTCATCGGGCACAGGAGCGGGTAATTCAAGAGTATCAAGACATGTCTGCAATGCCTGACGCACGGATGATGGGTTCATTTTGTTCCTTTCAAATCCGACTGCGCGGCTCGGCCGAAACGAGGGAGATGAAGCGACGTTCGAGCCAATGCCCGCGCAATCGGAAAGTGTGTTTGTGTTCGGTCGCTTCATCGAAATAAAATCAGTTACCGCACCCACACCAATAAGCCAGACGGCCGCACGTCATGACCGTCCAGTTGGTTTCGGTGCCGCATTTCTCGCAAGTGTCGCGCCTATCTAGTCGTCGCGCAGTGTGTGTGAATTGATAGGTTGTCGCGTTGCGAGGCATGGAATAATCACGCTCAACCTTCACCCATGAAACAGAGCTTGCAGCGTGCGCGTGTCGGATTACTCCGCGCGGTGGCGTCGTTCCATACTGACTGCCAAGATATGAAATCTGCGTTCCATGTACGCGGTGAATCTTGTAGATGCGCGACGGCCATTGAGGCATGAAAAACAAGTCGCCAGCCCGCCATTTCGGATAGGTAACTTTCATGGCCGCGCCTCACACGTTCGCAAGTGTCGATTCATTCCACCATGTTTGTTGCTACGCGAAACCTTGCACCAAGGGCAGACGCCGGACTCTTTCAGGGCCCTCCATTTCGAAGCTTTTTCGACGGAACACGCAATGCCGTGAAAACTCCATTCCTGTTGGGTGGAATCGTTGTTCGGTCGCTTCATCGCGGTCACTCTCCCACACCTGCCCAAAGATTGTCAAGCGGTATTTGTCAAGCGGTCCGCAGTCACGCAAATTCGCCTGAATCTTCCTCCGCACTTTTCATCGGTTATTCCTCCCACTTTCCAGATCCGCGCCGAAAGTCGCCACCGCGGATCCACTCTCCGCCATCTTGGCACGCATCCTGAAGTTCCAGCGTCGGAAGTCAGGATGACCAACGACTCGATCCCCGGCCCGAACCAATCGAGGCGACGGACGGCCGAACGAGGCAACGGTCGGACATTCCATGTCCAATGAGGCGAACGGGGACACGTTGCGTCTTCGTACCTATATGCTCCCTGGCGGATACCAATACGCTGCCTGGCGCCTATTGGTATGCTCCATATCCGCTATTGGTACGGGTCCAGTCGGCTGCCTATCGGTCCCATACGCAACAATCGTTGCGGTTGCAGCGGTTTCCGTCGATTCCGGCCCGATTTCGGCTTGGCGGCTCGGTTTCCAGGACCATGCCACCCCATAGCGGGGTTACCCCGGGGGTGTCGCAGACGGATACGTATGTCCCCGTGCGACCCTCAGCATGTTTGGCAAAAGGGAGGGGTGGAATGTTTTTTGTGGAACATTGCTGTGGGGAGAGGAGTGGGGTGAGTTGATTGAGGGAGAGGGTGGAGGAGAGGGTGTGGAAAGCCTTGCCGGGCGTGGGCTCGGCGGTTTGTACGATTCTTGAGGTAGTCGGAGGCGCTGGTAAGTGGGTGGGCCTGGCTGCTGGTGAGGCTCCGGACGGGCTGCGTGGGTCATCCGGTGCAGGTGGCGCGGCGAAAGTGCTTGGCGTATGGCTGCGGTCAGGGCACCTGCAGGGGTTTTTAAGGCCCTCGCAGCGGCGTGTGACACGGCCTTTTGGGTCGGGTCTCGTCACAGTTGGTGGGGTTCTCCCCTTCCCATGACTGGTGCGCGATCCTGGGTATGCCCGTTTCTCAGGGCACCAGGACTGTTTTACGACATCTCAATGAACGCGCCGTTCTTCGGGAGAGCGGCGAAAAGTCAGGTGTAAATCCGGTGAAATTGTAGGCTGTATTTCTGACAAAATTGGACGGAGGCCCGGCGGCCGCGGCTGCCAGGTAGTTCGACGCCTCAGAACTTCGACCGGGGATCAAATTCACAGATGCCTCCAGTATTGGAACGTGCGGTATTTCAGCCGATCACGCGTGGCATCCTTAATAAATCGCTTCGTGAAAAACCTTGCCGATCTTGCATCCGAACAGGGTTTTGCAGTGGTTCCGTTGTAAACTAAGACGGTTCCAGATGGCAAATTCACGAGGGAAAACCAGCCGTCCTTTGCATGGCGAACCATGAATTGCACGCCACGGAAGGTTTCCGAAGGAAGCTCCGTCCGCGGGAAAGAGTTTTCGGAGGATTGTGCGTCGCCCTGGATCTTTTCAGATCCTCCGCGGACGGAAAGTGTACTCACAAGGGAACGCACGCGGGACGATTACTCCACGATCCCGCCGTCCGTCAAGGGATTTTCTTGGGGATTTAGGACGCGGGCCAGATTTTCCTCCTCGGGCGACCGGCCATAATTCTTCCGTCCGTCGCACGGACAGGTGCATTTGGAGCCGCCGTATTCGCCTGGGCGCGCTGGGATCGTGCGCTCGCAGTTATGGTGCTGGTCGTTCTGGCAGTGGACGCAGAGGTAGAGTCTCATGGGTTGGTAATCCTCCTTGCCAGCGAGGCGACGAAATCCCAGCGCGGCGGCATAGCTTCGCGGACTCGAGGCGCCTTCGTGATTTTCATGCACCCGTCGCGGAACTCGATGAGCCCGTCGTCGCGCGCGAGCATCTTTGGGCGAACTAGGTTCCAGGGCGTGACGAAATAGAACTCGTTGGAGACAGCGTAGGCCATCCAGCGTTTGTCCGGATTCCTCAGTTCGTTCATCAGATCCTCGGTCGAGACTTTGATCTCAAACGAACGTCGCAGGTTTTGCACCTTTCCACCCCATGCGTTGATCGCCCAGGCGTCCAATCGCTGTTCCTTAAGCGTGCCCCACCCGGTGCCCAACCGCAGTTCGGGAATGAAGATCCAACCGTCGGAGGCATGCATCTTGCGCAGTTCGGAGAGTAACAGAGAGGAGTCCATCATCTGAACTTTTTGGCGTGCCGGCCGTTGTTACAGGCGCGGCAGGCGATTCGACAGTTGGCCGCATTGGACTTTCCACCGTCAGCGCGCCGGATGACATGCTCGATCGTGCAATAATTGTTCTGAGACGGCAAACCCTTCAGCGTGGTTGTCACTCCGCACCAACAGCAACTCATGCCGAACAGTGCGATGAGGCGGTCGCGCAATGGCGCCTTTGCCGGCCGACGCCGGCGAACCGGAACTTGAAAGGTCATTGGCGTTTCTGTCGTTTGAGCCACGCGAGCGCTGCAGGGACGTCGGTCTCGTAGATGTCGAGGAGCTTGATGCAGTTGTCGCTGATCGTGTTCGAGTCGCCAAGCAACCTCATTCCTTGGCCTTCGTCCAGGCCGAGACGTTTGAACTGCGCCATGAGCGCCTCCATGTCGGCGTTGGTCATCACAGAAGATCTGGCCGCCGCCGGCGGGCATCGACCTCGATGTCGGGGGAAATGGGCGTTATTCGGAACTCCCAATGCGGGATCGTGAGATTGGTCACGGTGAAACCCGTCATGTTCGTCATGATGATGTTGTTGGTCGGATCCCATGCGGGCAACCCGATGAACAGATGGAACACCTCGTTGGACGTACGCGCACGGGCGTCGCGCTCGGCCTTGGCGTGGCCGATGTCGGCAAGCTTTTGAACCAGGGCACCGACGCCGAGCAGGAAGATGGTGATCGCAGCCACGGAGCAGGCAAATAATATCGCCTTGACCCACCAAAGTTCATCGGGCTCCGGTTTCTGCACAGGGTCCGGGTAGTCAAGGCTTCGGTGGTTCATGTTTGAGAAGTTTGGCCGCCTCGCGGATGGCGCTGCCGGCAGCGCAGGCTGACGGTGATTCGACGATTCGCTGAAGCGCGTTTTCAAGTGCGACAGTGCGGGCACCGCGATCTCTGAGGAGGAGCGCGGCTAATTCCGGCACCTTCGCACACAGAACGTCTTGCTGAATGCTGCCATCGTCGGAAGTGTAAGCTGGCTCCCCGAACATTTCTCCGATTTTAACCAGCAACCCGCGATAGTAAGATTCGTTGCGGCAGAAGCGTTCGGCATCTTCTTTCCAGCAAACTCGCTCTCGTTCGCAATTGGATAACTGCGCCTGCAGGTCGTTCCTCACGCCCAGCATGAGCGCGTCGCGGGCTTCAAGCGTTTTGATCGCCTCCTTATTCATGGCAAGGGCGCCGCGAAGATCAGAGATCTCCGCCAACAACTGTTCGACATCGGCTGTCTCTTGCTGGGTCACAGGTTGTTGAGCCCTTTCGGTTTGCTGAATTCGACGTTCACGGCGTCGTTTGAGTAGCCCACGCGGGGCATTGGAACATAGGCTGCGTATTCATCGACCATCACAATAAGCGAGTGGCCCGACATCTTGGCCTGTTCACCCAGGCCGATTTTCAGTTCCGTGATTTTGGCCTCGTTCTCCTCGAATGCTTCCTTTGCAGCATCACGTTTTTCGATAAGAGCATCACGGGAACGCAATCGTTCCATGAGGTGTTTTACTTCGCTGTGAAGGCCAAGCCCGTTGAGTTGAGTGCTCATGCTGCCGTCTCCTTCGCTTTCGCAAGAATCGAAGCGACCTTATGTCCGAATCTTGGCAATGGACCGTACGGCGACGTATCGGCCAAAATTGTTTCGAGCGCCGCCCTGGATATTGCGTCAACAGATGCTGTCGGTATTGACTCGATGATCTTCACGTCGTCAAACGAATTGACGCCGATAGTCAAGTATCCAGCAATATTCAGCTTTTTGAGCGCCGCGCTGTCAGGCGCGCTGGTTTTTAGATACAGGAAAATAGGTTGGTGAAGTTTACTCATAAAGAGAGCGGCCCGGTGACTTGGCTGGAAATCCGTTCGTCAGCAAAGCCACAGAAACGTCCGTGGCCGCGTCCGCGTTAAGGATCACGGCGTCCTTGCTAGCAGAACCCCGTCTCGCCGCACGCGCATCATTCCAGTTGCTCACCGGGCCTTTGGTTTTGGGGCATCAGTTCGCCGGGACCATGTCCTTGGCGATATTCGTAAATCGACGACTCGGCTGTTTGGCCTGCTCCTGTTCCTCGTTCTTAACGCAGAGCCCGGGAAAATAAAATTGCCCGAAGGCGTCAATGATCTGCTTGGCCTGGATGCGCTCGCAACTGTGGATGCCGTGACGGGCGGCGACATTGTTGAACCAGCCAAACTCCACGTCATGAATCCTGAGCTTCAATACCGGGCGCCCCAGATCGTCCACCAGATGTCCGCGTTCATCCTCCTTCACCTCGATGTGTGTCAGCTCATGGTCGAGAATGGCCTTGCGCTCTGCGTCCCCAACCTCTTTCCAATGATCGCCATCGAGAACAATCTCGGCGTCCCCGCGGCCCACGGACCTGTCCTTGAGCGAAATCTTCTTGCATTGACCCAGCGCGCGGCGCCCGCGGACAGTGATGGCGTTGTTGATCGGCTCGCCGCTCTTCTCGTCGAGATCCGCATGGGCAAAGATGAAATCGATCTTGACGCCCGCCTTCAGGACCGGCGCGTGATCTTCAAACTCCTCGAGGATGGCATTGGCCATGTCTTCGACGTTTTTCGGGGCTCTTTGGTAGGTGGGCATAGTGGTGTTGAGGTTCGTTACGCATTGCGAGCGTCAGCGTGCCCACACTATTTGTCAAGCGGTCTTTTGGCTTCGCGGTATGGCTTGAGTGCGTCACGCAATTTATTCAGGCGAGCGCACATCTCCTGGCCGTCTCTTTCGTTGTCAGCACTGATGTCCACAGGCCAATCGGCTGTCGTGCCCGAGTTGTCGTGAAGGAATTCTTCAAGCTCGTCGGCAGCGACGACGATCTTGATAAGTTTGGCGAGATCGAACGAATCCAGGTTCATGCCGCCCTTCGCCGCGGGTAGCAATGCGTGCAGAGATAGCGGCCGGTGTACCGGCGCCCGCACCGCTGGCATTTGCCCTTGCGCTTGTTGCGGATTTGAGCAAGGCGTTGGCGCGAGATTTTGATCCTGGGATTGTCAGGATGAGGGTAGAGGTAAACACCGTTGACGTTTGGCATAATGACCGCCGTCCGTCGTGAAGACCAGCGAAGTTGCCCGACACTACCGATGCCTGTCGCATTTTGTCAAGATGCTGAAACACCGCTTGACATCTTTTCGGAAGGTCCTATCTTGCGCACGTCAATCGTGTACCTATCGTGTAGGGCGCGGGGTTGTCGTGACCTCGCGCCCGTTTTCTTATGCCTGGCCCGGACTGCTACGTCTTCCATGGTCCCAACTGGAGCCTTCCAGCGTGGGTGTATCAGGGCGAACTCAGGTCCGTGCGTCCACACCGCTCCCTGACGCGGCTCATGCGGCAGGCCCTGGATAAACGCTTGTCGGAACTCGGCACCAGCAACGGCCAGGATTGGTTCATCACCAAGACAGCGCTCAAAGACAACGCAGACAGATTGGAAGAAGGACTCCTTCCCGAAGACGCGATTTCCTGGGTAAGCAATGTCGGCCGCGTCACGCTGACCGAACAGCCCAGGGACATGGAAGGCTTGTACGAGGAACTGGTCCGGGCAGGCTTCGCGAAAACAGTCCCCAAGGCGCAACTGCTCTACGGGATACTGTGCCAGCAGTTCCTTCACCGCATCGTCGTCGAGAACAAACCCGTGGATCTCGGGTTCGCCAAAATTCAGGCCACCCCATTGCGTTCAGATTTCATGAGGCTCTTTTCCGCGCATACAATGCGCCGCATCCTGTACGCATCTTCGAAGGAAAAGATCGTACGCCAGGCGCTCCGCGATGGGCGTCTCATGTTCCTTAACAAGACCAGGAAAATCGTTCTCTGGAACATTGCCGTGCGCCACAGTCACGCGTGGTGGCAGGGCATCCGAAAATCTGAACTGGCCTTGTTGGCCCGACAGGGCAGAGTCCATTACCTGCTCAACGTGAAGGATCGGTTGCGTGCCGCGGAACCCATTCTCTATGAGATTTTCACGGATTACATTGCGCAAGCGCATCGGCCGGCTCTTTACATTCCTGCGCGCACTGGCAAACGCGATCACAAGAAACGCTTCGTCAAACCGTCCCTCAGAGCGGTTAAAAGACTTTTTAGCCTCCGCAAGAAACCTCGCACTGTGGCTGTTCCTGGGGAAACGGGCGCCACGTCACCTGTGGAGCAGCCGAATGCGATCGTGCATGAGGTGCCAGGTGTACAATCGCCGCTTGCAGACGTGTGGCACTCCGGGGGAGACGTGGACAAACCCGCTGACAAAGAACACTGAGCAGCTCGGCTGCTTGTGCTGGGCGCCGGCGAAAAGTTCGCTGAAGGATTCTGACTGCTGGCTATTCCAGAAAACGGGCGGTCAGGTGGAAGGGAGCGGGTGGAAGCCTGGCAAGAACGGTTCAGAGTTTGCGGGCTCCCACTTGGCGCGTAATCGCTTGCCCTGACCGACTTTTTGGCGCATAGAGGCGTCGTGTCCACGGTCAAAGACAAGCCAATCGTTCTAAAGGTCGAGGTGCCTGGCAGCGGGAAGCCACTCAACGGCGCCGAAGGAGACGAGGCCGCCGCAGAACTCGGGCTGGCCCGCGTTTCAAACAAGCTCGTCAAAACCATGGCCCGGCTGGGCGTTGACATTGAACTGGCCGGCATCGTTCACACCGACCGCGGGTTCGCCTTCGCCACGAAGGAAGGGCTGTGGGAATGCGCCGATGCGCTCAAAGGGAAAATCAACAAGACCGCCAAGCTGGAGGATCTTTGCGAAATCGCGACGGCCCTCGGGAAGATCGCCAAAGGGATCTCCGTCCTGTCCGGTAAAAACATCGGCGGCGAGGACGCCCCCAAACCGCCCGACAAACCGCGGCAGTCTTTCGTCCCAGGCCAGACGGTCGAATTTCATCAACACACCCACCTCCACAAATCATGAAAACCTACGAATTGCGCCGAAACAAGCAACGCAAGTGGTATTACCACGTCAAACGCAAAGGCCGCATCCTCTACCACAGCGAAGCCTACAGCTCATTCTCCAAGGCGCACAAATCCGTGATCGCCGACACCAGGGATCGCGCGTACAAGATCGTGAAAGAGGGCAAAGTGATCGGATGAGGTTGCTGGAGAAAATCAATCGCTTCCCGCCGCGTATCGTTCGGTTGATCGCCGCCGATCTCACGACGCGCCAGATCGCGCTGCGTTCCGGCATCCCGCGTTCGACCGTCCACCAGGTGTTTTTGAAGGATGACTGGAACCAGGTCACGAACGAAGTCACAGACCGGATCACCATGGCCTGTGGCGTCAACTTACTCACGCATAAGCGTCACAGGCAGAACCTGAAGAACCGGCTGCGATCGATTGGTAAGCTCGCCAAGAGGATCAAGCCGACCCAGCGGAAGATGTTGAACCGGTTGATGTCGGTCAAAGCCGCATAGACACGAGTCTTGGTTTCCCGTCTCCGACCGTTGGCTTGAACGCGGTCTCCGCAAGTTCCTGGCTGCCCTCCATCAACAGAATGTAGGTCAACGCATCCAGAATGTGCCGATGTGTCCCAGTCACTTCTCCGTCCTTGCCGGTCGCCGCGTTCTCGATGGCGGCAATGATACGCGGGCATTGGCTGCTGACGAAAAATCTCTTCTCCTTGATGAGCCGCCGCAAAATGCGCTGGCGCGTGCGCACTGAGCCCTTGGGCTTATGGACGCCCTGCATACGGATCTTGCCGTTTGTCGCTGCGAGCACCTCGAGGTAGTCGTACCCAAGCCCGGTCGTGCGATAGGTGTTGAGCGCCGTGTCGTCTGCGTAATGGGTCCAGCCGAACTTGCGTCCATAGACTTTCTGCAAATCGTCTTCCATCAGGCGCAGCATCTCGACGCCGAGGTCGGAAATCTTGATCCGCTCGTTGATGGATTCGATCTCCCGAAGGGCCACCCACACAGGCCATTCGATGTCGTCAATGGTCACGAAGCGCTTTTCGACTATGGCAAACCCGTGGTTCACTGAGCTACCCAGGTCTGAACCTGTGAACAGATCTGTCGTCGTCGGTGACAATTCGATGCTCTCGCCATTTTCCGGGTCCTCCTCGATGACGTGAATGTCGCGGCTGAACACGTCGGCGAAGATTCGGTTGGCGCCGCCGCTGCCGGCCACCCATTTGCCCTCGACGTCTCGCGCGTACTCGCCCGGGTCGCCTGAGTGCAGGGCCTTGCGATCCTCGATTTGATCCGTAGTCAGCCCCTCGTTGTCCTCGAGGAAAAATTCCATGAGACGAAGCGATTTCTCGAATTTTTCCCGGCAACGTTTGATCTCCTCGCCCTGCGCCCTGTTGTTGTCGGCGCCGGTCAGCGTCACGGCGGACCAGTCTCGCTTATACCAGAACTTGTATATCCACGATTCCTCGCCTTCGACGGCCGGGTTTGTATCCGCCAGCCACAGATGCTGCCACGGCTTCAGGTGCGGCATACGCAATTGTTCCCAGGAAACGGTGAAGATCCGCGGGTCCTTAAAGTTGCCCAGCTCGATCAGCCGGATCCCGCTCCAAAATGAATCCTTGAGCTTGGTCTCGATCTCGCAGTCATGTTCAACGGACAGAATGCGTATCTCGCTTTCCCCGCCCCACGCGTTGCTAAACCGACAAAACGGCGTGCGCGTCCGACCGTCAGTCTTGAACCCCGGGATCCCGTCGCCGTCGCGCGTCGTGTATTCGAACCCGATGCCGGCATCGATCCACCGCGGCAGCACGTATTCCGTGAGCCGTTGTTGCGTCCCTGAGTCCGTGGTGTTGCGCAGTGTCTTGTTGATGATGGCAAACCGGCCATTTGGTGTCTCCCAGAGGTGGCGGATCATCCTGTCGTCGCACCCAAAGCTCTTGGCGCTGTAACGCGGCCCGCTCACCAGGACTGCCGTTGGCGAGTTCGGGTGGTTTTTGCCGGCGTCCTGCTCTGTCCCGATGTTGAACAGGATTCGCTGCTTTGTGTAGAGCCAGTCCGGGCTCCATGGCTGTGACATGCCGGAAATCTGCCTTGCCATCGGTGCCGTGGCGAGCCTACGTTGGCGACCATGAACGCACTCGTGATTTCCCAAGAGACTCTGGACGACCAACTGCCCCAATGCAAAGACGGTGAGACGGGCGATTTCACGATAAAAGGCGGCACGCTCACAATGGTCCCGGGCGTCGGCGCCGTCGTGTCTGGCGATAACATCACCAAATCCGGCTACGAGAACGAGGGCGGCGCCGAGACCGAGGCCGAAGGAGGCATCGAGGAACCCAAGATGTCGCCGGCGGCGATGGCGGTCGTGGGGCGCAAAGGCGCAGTCGTGGCACGCAGGGGCTACTGAACGATTCCATGATCGATGTCCGGATCCTAAAGAAACACGGCTGTTCCGCGGAGGCGTGGAGAAAAATCTTCGAAGGGCGTATTCGCGAGCGCCCGCAGCGAAAGAACGGCATCGTCGAGAAAACTGCCGCGCAAAAGGACAAGATTGACGCCCTGATGGAGCGTATCTGGGATCGAATTGTTTGCGGCCGGGACTGGAATTTCGCCAACTTCACCACGATCCACGCGATGGACCTGATCTGGGACGCCCCGTTCCGGCAGGTGAGTCCGACGCTGATTTCGTCCGTGTGCGCCAAGCACGGGAAGAACACTGAGGAGGTAAAGAGCGCCCTCAAGGGGCTGGGGTTGGATCTTGATTCGGTGCTCGTGCCGACAGACAAGCGCGACCCGAAGACGGGCGAATTGATCCAGGCCGTCAACGTCCCGAGCTTCTTTTCCGTCATGGTCCCGCTGGCGCGCGCCATGGCAACGTCCCGCCGGGCGCGCATGATCAACGATCGGAACCGAGATCCGTTCTTCGAATTCAAGGCGGCCACTCAGAGCAAGCTGAACCGCGTGCGTTGCGAGGTGCTCACCAGCCGCATCCAGGAGACGTCCAAGGCGTACGACTATCTCGGCATCGTCAACCAGGCCGTGCTCCAGATGTTCCTTTACCCGACGGGCTGCCTGCTGTTCACGAAGGAGGAATATGATTCCTGCGAGCAAATGCGGCTCGACAAGGACGGCAAGGAGGAGAAATACATCGTCCGCGAGGGCCTCCGCTACCACACGCCGCACCCGGCCCGGACGTATTGCGACATGGCGCACCCGATGCGCACGTTCAACACGGACACGGGTTGCGAGTTTGCCGGCCACTGGCAGGTCCTTCGCTATGGCGATATTTACGACAACGACGGGTTTTACAACAAGGACAAGATCAACATCGGCGGGCTGGGCTGGTTCAATTCATTCCCGTCCTTCTGGCAAACCGTCTACACGGGCTGCGCGCTGAAGATTCCAAGCGTCGATTTCACGGGGAAACCCGAGGATCGCGAGGAGTTCATCTCGAATTCGTTCTATAGCGGCGACATGCGCGATCATTCCGTGATGCTGTGCGAGCACCGCGAGAAACTGATCCCGAAGGATTGGGGGCTTGGCGATTACCAGTACCCGATCTGGTGCCGATTCGTCGTGGCCGGCGACGGAACGATCGTTTACGCGGCGCCCATGGGCTACACGCCCGTGTGCGTGTTCAAGGACAACGGCGACGACAAGCGCGTGGCTGATGCCTCGCTGGTGCTGCAGCTCGCTCCCTATCAGGACCAGCTCTCCAACCTGTTCACCCAGTTCCTGCTGGCTGTGAAACAGAATCTGGCGAATTTCACGATGGTGGACGGGGCCATCGTCGACGACGCGACGATCAAGAAGCTCACCAACGACGGGGAAACCTATTTCCGCGGGCTGAACATTTTCCGTTACGACAGCAAGACCTTGTTCCGATTGCAGACCGACGCGCGGCAGGCCGTGATCTCACATCGTTTCGCGCCGATGGATATAAATGGCATTGTTTTGGCAATGAAATTGACCATCGACATGGCCGAGCGCGTGTTGCAGTTCAGCGCCCAGGAAGTCGCCCAGGCGGCGAGCCACGAGCAGACCAAGGCCGAAATCGATCACGTTGCCGCCTCGACAACGAACATCGTTGAATACACCGGGATCCCGCTCGACGCCGGCATGAACGCGATGGCGCATCAGAATTACGAGGCGCTGATGAACTACGGCCAGGATGAGTTTTACGCGCAGATCCCCAGCGACCACGAACTGACCGAGGAACAGCTCACGGCTCTGGGCATCACCCAGGACGAGGACGACAAGGAAGAGACGCGCGACAAAAAGGTCCGCGTGAAGATCAAAAAGAAATCGGCGATGCAATTGGACAGCTTCGCCACCGTGCCACCGACCAACAAGCGGCAGACCAACTGGGAAGCTGCCCAGGCGATTTCGCAGTTCTACGCGACAATCCTCAACAATCCGGTCGTGCAGATGGCGCTCGGCCCGAAGCAAATGGTCGAGATCGCCAATCAAATTGCCAAACTGGCCGGGTTACACTTGGACGCCGACCTGCGCGATATGACTGCCGAGAACCAGAAGAAACAGGCCAACGACCTGCTCAAGCAGGCTGTCGATGCCGTTTTGGGCATTGTCCGAACCGAAACCAAGCAGGGTTTGGAGGTGATCATGTCCGAGATAAAAGACGTGACAATGAAGGTCGACGCGCTTACCAAGGCGTTCGCACAGCATGTTGCTTCAACTTCAAACCCGCTCGCTGGACCCGACGGAGGCGGCATCCCTCCAGTCATGGCTCCAGTCGCCCCAGTCGCTCCTGTTCCGGCAGTTGCTCCAAACCCAATGCTTGCTGGCGCAGTTTGAGGCAGGCCAGGAGGCCACGAAGTGCGCCAACCTGCCGGCCGAGGTCATGGCCGCGGCGCTCAAGGAACACGTCGAGGCGGCGGATCGATTTGAGCGGATGCTCGACTACATGGATTCGCTGAAGTCCGGAAAGGTCGAGCCGAAGCTTTTGGTCAACGCAACCCCTGAATCCCTACCGACATGAAACCGCATCAGGAACGAGTAATCGAAGAAAAGGCACAACTGGACGAAAGACTCGCAAAGCTCAACGAGTTTGGGCGCGGGACCATCTTTCCGAATTTACCCGCAGCCGAACAGGAGCGACTTCAGCGCCAGTCCAAAATCATGGACCAGTATTCGGTCGTGCTCGGTGAGCGCATCGCCGCTTTTACGCCATGAGCAAAATCACCGTCATCCACCATTCCGCCGATTTTGACGGACTATTCTGCCGCGAGATAGCGCGCAAGTTTCTGCCGGATGCAGAACTGATTGGTTGGGATTTTAGGGACGAGCCGATCAACCCGTTCAAAATCGGTGAGATTCTTTACGTGATGGATCTCCCGCTGGATCGACCGTTCGGATTCAAGTTTGAAGAGCTGATAAAAGATCCAGCAGATTACATCGGCAAAAACAGAATTGGAAACGCAGAGCAGATCATCTGGATCGATCATCACAAATCATCCATCGAATCACACCCAGAGGATATCGACGGCATTAGGATTGACGGCGTGGCGGCGTGCCGATTGGCGTGGCAGTGGTTTGCGAACCCAAACATGAAGTATAGGTTTTTCCCAGAAAAACAAGGCTTCATTGACCGCAAGGTGTCCGAACCGTGGGCCGTACGCCTCGCCGGGGAATATGACATCTGGGACAAGCGCGACGCGGACGCCGAACTATTCCAGCACGGACTGCGAAGCGAGGAACTTTACCCGGGAATTTGGGAGGCTCTGCTCGATGAACAGAACCGATTCGATAATAATGTCGTGCGATTGCTCAATCAAGGTCGCGGCCGGACTGACGCCGGAACACGACGCCTGTTTCGGCTTCAACTGGACCGGCAAGGAATGGAACGTGAGTCTTTATCATGCGCCCGGGAAGGAACATCACGACCTTTCGCTCATAGCTGTGAAGCATGGGGGCGGCGGCCACCGTGGGGCGTGCGGGTTCAAAACCAACAAGCTCCCATTCCTTCCACTCAACGCACCCGAATAATCTATGCCACGCGAATTTGCCGACGACAAAAAGAAGAAACCCGCCGAGGCCCCGCCGGCCAAAGAGGATCAGACTCCGCCGCCGGTCAAAGCGGACGAGAAACCGCCCGACGAGAAGAAGCCCGCAACGCCGACAGCCGAGGAACTTGCCGCGCGCGCAGAAGAGATCTCAGCGTCGATGTTCCCGGTGCCTGGCAAAAAGACCAAGCCGCCAGAGGCGAAGCCCGAAGACAAGCCGAAAGAGCCAGATGCCAAAGAGCCTGAAGCCAAGCCACCTGAACCAGAGCCCGAGAAAAAGCCGGCCGCCAAGAAACCGCTCCCGCCACCAATCTCCGAGGCCGTAAAACCTGAGTCACTTCAGGCTCCAGCAGCACAGCCGGAAGCCAAACCTCCGGTTACGACCGATCTCAACGAGGACGACGAGGAAACGCTCGCCGCCCTGGCCCGAATGGAGCGCGACGGCAAAGCCCCCCGCGGAATTGTTGATCGCACGAAACGCTTTTGGGCCGATGAAGCCGATTACATCGCCGCATGGGAAAAAGCCAATCCTGGCGCCGCCTTCGATCTCAATGACGAAGCTCACGCCGAGTTCTACGATAAGAACGAGCCCCGGTACGACGAGCAGGAATTCAAGCGCGCGGCCAAACTGAACCTGAAGGAACAGAGCAAACGCGAGATCAAGGAGGAACTCAAAAAGGAGACCGAAGCCGAGACGTACGAGCGCGAGATGCGCGAGCACGTCCCCAAGAACGCCGCAGCAGTCAGCACCGCCCTCACAGAGATGGTTGCCGATGCCGGCTTCAAGGATTTGCTCAAGGACGGCAAACTCACGAAGGAAGTCGAAGCGGAGATCGACAAGGCCAGCCCTCACGCGCGCGCGATCCTGCATGAAGAAGCGCAGTTGCTCGCCGCGCAGATTTCCGAGGTCGACAAGCTCGAGCGCTTCGCCGGGAAGTACCAAATGGATCCGAATTTTTCCGTGAAGGTCGCCAGCGGTGCCTACGTGCAACCGCACCGGATGCTCGCCGATTTCGTTCAAAACCTGGAACGCGAGATCGCCGCGCTGCCACCGGAGGAGACCGCCCGCGACGGGAAACGCTTCGTCACCCAGGAGGAATTCATGCGCGAAGTCGACAAGATCAGGGCGTCGCCCGCGCCGCCCGCGGCCAAGTCGAAAGCGTTCGATGCGCTCTCCGCCGGCTACTACACGATCGGCTGGGAAGACATACGCGTGGCCCTCATTTCCCAGCACTCGACGCGCGCACGGGCCAAAATCGACACTTTTGGCGGAATCAAAAAGTCAGATCCAGTGTCTCAACCGGCAAAAACAAGTGCCGCAGCGACACCAGCGGCCACGCCCGAAACCAGAGCCGCTTTCAGGCCTCCGTCGGTCTCGTCGGCGTCCGATAACACGGACACGACAAAAAAGGCGCCGCATCAAAGCGGAAAAACTGCCGACGACGTTGCCAGAAGCATGTGGGGCTAAGAGAGTTGATGCGAAAGCGCGAGGCAATTACGCCCGCCATTTCGCACAACTCTTATGGCCTTGCCTGACAACGTAGTCATCTCGGAGCGGTTCACAAAGCAGTGTTCCCCGGTCATCTCGACCAATTACGACACCTGCGGAACCGTCACCCGCGCGACCGTCGCGCATCTCACACCATCCGACCTGGACGCCATCTTCTCCCCAGGCGGCCTGTTCGCCGATCTCGACGCATGGTTCAAGCACTCCATCGAAATGAAGGCGTGCGGCGTACGCATCAACACGATGTACGACTGGATCATGGCCAACGCCGATCGCACCGAATATCGCGGGGCCGTGTCCGGCACGAAGGGCGTCAAAACCGAATCTCTCCTGCACCCGTTCATACTCGGGTCACAGGAAACCGTCCTCAACCCGTCGTACTGGAAGGTTGTCGCTGGCGCCGCCGGCACGACCATTGAAGCCTCTGCCGGCATTCCGACCACCCTGGCCACCCAGTCTGGCGCCGGTACCACGACGTTCCTGAAACAAGGAGCTGTCGATGGGGGAACGAATCCGGACTCGCAGACTACCGAGGACGGATCCACGGTCATCGCCTACAACACGACTGGCGTGCGCTGGATCCGGCTCACGAACCGTTTTGGCATCCCAGCCGACCCGGGCCTGTTCCTCCCGCGTAACACCATCCATCTGTTCACGCGCAGCGCGGCCGGTGTATCGCAGCACGGCCAATGGCGCATCCTAAACTCCGTCGCCGGCACAACGGCCGACGGCAACGCCGCGATCGACGTCGCCATTTACAACGAGAACGGCGGCAGCGCCGAAGCCTACGACACCACGCCCAGCTCGACGCTCGGCGGCGTCGTCGTGCCAGGCGTCAACAACGTCGATGACTACGAGAAATGGTGCCACAACCGCACCACGCTCGACCCGCGCAAGCGCGTGCTGTTCTGGGTGCAAACGTTCCGTAACTCGCGCTGCGTCGATTCCGAGTATCAGGCCGTGTTCAAAAAGCTCCTGATGACGAACCCGGCCTTCAAGGAATTCGGTGACCTCGATCTGGCCGAGCGCAATCGCCAGGACGAAGCCGCTGCCCAACGTGAGTTCGTCAACTCGTTCTTCTTCAACAAGCCGATCTCCGCCAACCAGACGCAGGCGCTCTGGCAGAACCTCGAGCCCATTTATTCCACGGAGGCCTCCGGGCTCACCCTTGGCCTGGGCGGCAAGCTCATGGGCCGGCGCGCGAACTTCGTCGGCGTCAAGGAACAGCTCAGGGAGTGCGGTCGCGTGTTCGATCTCCAGAACCAGGCGCTGCGCATCGAGGAATGGCTGGACCTCAACTACAACATCAAACGCGCCCGCGAGACCGGCATGAACGGCAAGAAGGTCACGGACATCGACTGGTGGACCAATTCCCAGTTCCGCGCCCTGTTCCAACAGGCGTATGTCGAATACGCTGCGGCCAAGTGGGGTGCGCAGGCGCGCTGGGATTTCGAGTACAACAAGGTCAGCGAAGCCGGCATTCTGTTCGATTCCTACACGTTCCAGTATCCGAGCGGCATCCGCATCAACCTCCTGTCGAACGATTTCTTCGACGATTTCCTGGACCAGTTCTACGACCAATCCATGACCAGCCGCGGCAATCTCCTGCTCGCCCTGGACATCGGCAAGCCCGGCCCCAACGGCGGCACGATCTTTTACTCGCAGATCGCCGCCAACCGCATGACGACCCAGACCGCCACGATCGAACAAGCCGCGCGCCTGGACTCGACGCTGCGCTGCGTCATGAAGATGCCGTCGCTCGAGCAGACGCTCATGTCTGAGAGCGGCACAGTCGTTGTGAGCTGTCCGTTACATTCTGCATGGATCGAAGGAATTTCTCTGGCGAAACCCACCGCAACGGGCAAATCCGCTGCGCCCACCTACACGGATCTCTACTGATCCCGAACGACATTTCACAGCCCGCTGGCGAACCCGGCGGGCTTTTTGTTTGCCGCTTGACAATTCGATCAGTGATCCGCAGCGTCGTCTCGCGTGAATTATTACAACGAGAACGATCCCAGGGCCGCTGCGTGGCTTCGGGAATTGATTCGCGCCGGGGAGATTTCAATGGGGGAAGTGGACGAGCGCAGTATAGTCGAAGTCAAAACTCATGAACTCAAAGGATATGCCCAATGCCATTGGTTTGCCGGAATTGGCGGTTGGTCTCTTGCCCTTCGACTTGCCAGATGGCCCGACGACAAGCCCGTCTGGACAGCCTCGCTCCCATGCCAACCATTCAGCACAGCCGGGGATCAGCGAGCGGAAGCGGACGAGCGCCACCTCTGGCCAGTGTTCGCCGAGCTTGTTCGGCACGGGCAGCCTTAAATCGCGTTTGGAGAGCAGGTTGCGAGCAAACTTGGACGTGAATGGCTCGCTGGAGTTCGAGATGATTTGGAAGGAATGGGGTATGAAGTCGGGGCTTCCGATCTGTGCGCTGCGAGCGTCGGAGCGCCGCACAGACGACAACGGCTCTACTGGGTGGCCCACTCCATCCGCGATCGACTCAGTTCGCGGGGTGGAGTCCAAGGAGGCGCGAAAGGCACGGGGATCACACACGGGCACGACGTTGAACGATGCGGCAGCAATGGCGCCCTGGCCGACGTGCAGCGCACGGGATTGGAAGGACACGCCGGGAATGGCGACAACGGGCACGAACCCGGACGGAACGGAGCGAACTCGCCTGGATCAATTGCCGCGAGTCGCAACCCTTGGGATTCCTACGACCTGCTCCCCTGCATCGACGGAAAAGCGCGGCGCGTTGAACCCGGAACATTCCCGCTGGCTCATGGGGTACCCGGCCGCGTGGGGCTCCTGCGGGGATACGGGAATAGCATCGTGCCGCAAATCGCGGAAGTCTTCATCCGTTCCTGTGTCGAAGCCATAGGCATCTGAATCCGCCTTGCGTTCCCTCGTCTGTCGCGGTTACGGTGCGGCCATGATTCAGTACTTCAAGAAGTATTCGCCACAGCAGGCAATCATCTTCTCCGACGGCAGCGGTTTCAGGGGGTTCCAGCTTGTGAACAACGAGGTCGGGATCCTGGCTACCGAGGATCCTCGAATCATCCGTGAGATCGAAGCGTGCATCGCCGGCCAACGCGGCGGCGCCGAGAAGATCACATCCGAGGAGTTTCTTTCGTTGCAGAGTCAAAAAAAAAGCAATTTGCAGCCTCCTTGGAGAGAGGAGTGGCAACCGCGCAAGCTGCCCCCAACAGCGTCAGGCGGCTCCCTCAGCCAGCCAAGTGCTGCGGTCACTGAGGCGCCGGCGCCGCGGGCTGTGCCGCCGGCGGATGCGGAGAAAAGTTTCAAGCCGAAGACGAGCAAAAGCAAAACGTGATCACGTATGCCTCATTCAGAACGGCGATAAGGCAGGAACTTTGGCCATTCCCCGGCGAGGCAAAGAGCCTCCGGCCAGCGCACGACAAGGCGTTTCTCGAGGCGATGATCGCGCTTCAGCGTTGGGTGCCAGAACTGCGCGTCAATCATACGAGCGTGTTTCCGGCCTGTTCGACATACGTGCAGTGCGCGCTGTCGGTTGTTGAGGCGCCGGTCGGCGAGATCAAGCGGGTTTACACGATCGCGAATGGTGAGTGGTGCGATCGCGTGTTCTACAGCAGCAGAGCACACATGGAGGTGCTCAAGTGGCAGCGGTGCCTGTTGACGCGGTTCACGTCCCCGGAGAACGTCGGAATGCCGGCGCTCCAGCAGGGATTCAGATTTTCGGAGGCTTCCACGGATTCCCCCGCGGGACGCGCGCGTGCGGGCATCTGGTCGATCAACCGCAAGCGGTTCCACCTGGCGCCTTGGCTTCAAAGCAATGAATCGCTGGTGATAGAGTGGGACGGCGAAAAGAAGGAATGGCTCGACGACGATGTTCTGGACCAGAACTACTTCGACGCCGAAGCGGCGGCCGTCGTGAAGCTTTACGTGCAGAAGTCGCACGAGCGGGATTTCGGGTGCGACATGGCCAAGATACGGATGCTGGAGCAGGACTACGGGCAGAAGCTCGGCGAACTCATGCACGGCTGGCGGGAGAAGACGCGCAACCAGGAGAACACGGACGCCGAGGAATTGAACGTGTGCTCGCCGACGAGTGCGGATCTCGCGGACGATGCACCTATGGTTCCCACTGATCAGACGATTGTCGCCTACATAGCGGACATTGACGGCGGCGCCGCCACTGTCGAAGTGGCGAACTTGGTGAAGTCGTGGGGCCCGGCTTATATCGTGAGCGGCGGCGACAATTGGTACGGCAGCGCGATTACGAAGGAAGCTTTGGACGCCTCAGTCGGTCCCAGTTACGGAGATTACATTTTCCCCTACTTGGGCACGCTGGCCACCGGGGCAGAACGGACGAACGCATTCTTTCCGGCTGTAGGTGACCATGACCGGGATCCCGTCGGCCGGCTGCCGGTGTTCCTGAACTATTTCAACCTGCACAAGCCGTATTACGATTTCGTCCAGGGGCACGTTCACTGGTTCATCGTGGACAACGGGCTGAACCAGGCTGACGTGCTCGTCCAGGCGGACGGGAACACGTCCACCAGCGTGCAGGGCGAGGCGTTTAGGCTGAAAATGGCTCTTTCGACGGCGCGCTGGAAGATTGTCGTCATTGGGGCGCCACCGCACTCTTCCATCAAGGAGAGCAACACGGCATACGCTGCGCTGCGCTGGCCCTACAAGGCGTGGGGCGCGGATTTGGTGCTGACCGGCGACGATCACCTTTACGAGCGCCTACTGGCACCTGAGGGCTATCCGCTCATCGTAGCCGGCTGGAGCGGCCGGGCGCTGGTAGCCAGCGGTTCACCGATCGCCTACAGCCTCGTTCAGTATGACGCGGATTTCGGGGCGCTGAAGATCACCGTGTCGTGCGACGAGTTCAAGGTCGAGGCGATCAACCGGGTTGGAGTGCTCATCGACACTCTGACGCTGACGAAACCATGAGGTTCATCGATCTCAAACCGGAGTTCGTGCAAAGCTCAAAGAGCGGCGAGAATCGCAAGGGCACAGCAGTGTGGTCATTGTGCCCGTGCGGTTGCGGGTCTGGTCTGCTTATCGCGCTTCGGAACCCGCTCGACGGAGGGCCTCCGGACGGTCCTGAAGTGTGGGGCGAAGGTCTGACGGATCGCTGGCAAAGAACCGGCGAAGACTTCAATACGATCAGCTTTGAACCGTCTGTGCTGATGTGGGAGGACAAAAAGGCCGGAAAACAGCACTGGCATGGATGGATCAGAAATGGTGAGGTGACAGCGTGAGACGCCGGTCATTCTTCAGCCGGATTGCAGGGTTCGTCGCCGCTGTGGAGCATCTGGAATTAAAATCTGTCCAAGTGGCATTTTGGACACAGAACACTCGCTCGTCGAGATGCGTGGATCCTGAATACGAGAAACTTCTCTGTAATCTGGAGAGCCGACCAACATCAGCCCTTAACGTGCCGAATATGTTCGATTTTCTGAAGGAGCACACCAAGGCATGAAGTTCGACCAACTCGACAACCAGCCGTGCCTGCTCCCCCAGGTGAACGAGGAATCGTGTGAAAGCACGAGGCTACCGGTCCAGGAGGGGCGCCTCGAGCTGCGTCCCGAGGTTGCCGTCGTGGCAGTTCTGGGCACGGTCCAGTATCGAACCTTCCTGATCGCCAACGGCGTCGAGCGCGAGGTTACATCCGGGCTCAGCTATCGCTCTGGCAGCACCGTAATCGCAGTCATCGGCGCCATCGGCGGCAATGCGACGGGCATCTCCGTCGGTATCGTCACGATTTCCGTCGAATGGCAGGGCCTCGAGGCGTTCGGCCAGCTTCAGGTCGTTGACTCCTGCGACAACATTTCGAACGGGCTGGAGATCGTCATCGACAACTCGGAGTCGATGAATCAGGCGTTTGGCGCGCCATACGGCACCAAGCTTGATTTCGCGAAGTTCCTCGCCAAACAGTTCGCCGGAGAGGTCGACGTGCGCAAGGACATCGTTGGGCTGACCACGTTCGCCGTGTCGGGCCAGGTTGTGGCGCCTTTGACGGCCGATAACATCGCCGTCGGGACCGCCATCATGGGTGTCGGCTTCGTTCCGGAGCAGACAGACATCCATGCGGGGCTCGAAACGGCCATCGCGGAACTCGCCGCGGCGAACGTCGACCGCCGCGTTATCCTGCTGATCACGGACGGCCAGCATAACGACGACATCGAGCCGCTGCAGACGGCACTCCAATTCCGGTCTGGTGGCGGCGTTCTCATTGTCATTGGCCTGCGCGCCGGCCTGGAGGCTTTCATGCGCCTCGAGAAGCTCGCCAATGGCGGATTCTTTATCTCCGCCTACGACGGCCCGACCGCCGAGGACGCCAAACGTTACGTGAGCGGGCTAAAGGGCTATCTGTGCGCCGGCAACTGCTGCCCGGAAGGTGACATCATCGTCGGCCAGGGCAAACTCAACTACGAGGATTGGCTCAACTGGGATAACATCGGCAACGTCGATCTGATTGGAAACGGTTTTTACGACCTTATCCCCGGGCACGGTCTGTTCGTGGATCTCGTGGGAAGCTCGGCGCCATGGCAGGGCGGGTTAATCAGCAAGAAATCGTTCACGTTCCAAAACGGCGTCAACTACAAGCTGAGTTACAAACTGGCCGGCAATCAGCGCGCGGACGCCACGGGCTACTCGGTCAAGGTCAATGCCGGCAGCGTCGCGACCGCCACGCACGCGATGAACGATTGGCGCCAGGACTTTACGACCTACGACTTGAGTTTCTTGGGCGATGGCACTTCCGGCCAACTGATCTTCATCCAGGAAACGGTCTCGCCTGCGCCGGCGGCTCAAGCCTTCGGGGTTTTGCTTGATGACGTCACGCTCATCAACGATGACACGGACGAAATTCTGTTCACCGAAAGTTTCGACAACGAGAATCTGACTTACGTGCCGCCCGCTTGCGGCATGGGCACAGTCTACGGACAGGGTTACGGTGGCGGTTACGCCTACGGGACGTGCTGCTACGGTTACGGGTGCCTGGCTGAACCGGTCAAACAGCAGAACCCGGATCCCATGCCGCCAACGGATCCCGAGACGGAGCCCGATCCGTTCTGGATCAGCACGCAGTCCTACACGGCAAGCTGCCCCGTTGGAACCACGGGCGCCGACGTGACACGCTCGGCGAGCTACAAGAGTTTCATCAGCGCGGCCGATGCCAACGCAAAAGCCCTGGCGCTGGCTCAGACCGCAGCCGAGGCGGCGCTGAACTGTGTGAGCCCGCCCGTCAACGGCGATCTCATCAACATGCACGCCATCCGCGGCAGGCATACGACAAAGATAGGCTTTGCCGCATTCGGAAAGACGTCCGGCGACGTCTGGAACGCATGGAGCGCCTCCGATTACAACAACGATACCCTGTTGAAATCGGACGGGACCGCCTCCTTCGTCACCATCCGAAAGTGTGAAGTCGGCGATTTCACGCAAACGGACCTTGTCGCCGTCAATTTCGATGTGTCGCTCGACCATCCGGACGCCATGTACAAGATGGGCCAGGCGTTCTATCGCAACGATTCGATCACGCCGAAAGACGAGGCGCTGTTCTTCGACGGATTACCCGAAGGCAATTATGAGGTCTACGTTTACGGCCACGGCGCTGACAACGCGCTGCAGGTCGGCCATTACCAGGTTCGCACCGGTAAACTCACAGGAGATCTGGCATCTGGATTCGTGCTCGATCCTTTCACCAACACCGTTTACCCAACGCTCGACACGTCGAACACGGACAGCTACCTCGACACCGCCTGGGCTGAAAACGTCCAGTTCGTGAAATACTCAGTCACGATCGGCGCAGGGCAGACCGGCATCTGCATCATTTCCGCCAGCGCATCCGGCGTGGATCCCGGGCGAATCAGCGTGCTCATGGGCGTGCAGATTCACAGAGTGCCATAAACGCCGCTTGACAATGCCAGTTGGGTTTCACAGCATCCGCCCCCAGTGACTTCATTCAGACATGCTGGCGACCTCGGCGACATCATTTATTCCCTTCCGGCCGTGCGCCATTTTGGCGGCGGCGATTTCCATATCGAGGCGGCGGAGTTCACGCGCGTTTGCCTGACTCCGAACAGATGGTGTGGCATCGACAGGCTTCTGGCCGTACAGCCATACATCACCAGCGTGCGCTCCTATCGCGTCGGCGAGTATTGCACGTTCAATTTGAACTCGTTCAGGGCGCCGCTGAACGCCGCACTTCGCAAGCATGAACAAACGGACAAGAGCCTTTGCGATTGGGTTTTGGAAACGCACAACGTTCCTCTGACCGCGAAGGAAACTCCATGGCTCACCGTCGTTCCGAAGACTGTTGCGCCGGTCGTCATCAATCGCACGGGCGCCGGACGAACGCGCAACGCCTGCTATCACAATTTCAAATTTCCGTGGCACAAAGTCTGGAAGAAATACGGACGTGACGCGGTGTTCATCGGGACGTGGGCAGAGTACGAGATGTTTTGCGGATCGTGCGGCGAGGTGCCGTATCACGAGACGAAGGATCTGCTCGAGGCCGCGCAGGTGATTGCCGGCGCCAAACTGTTCGTAGGGAACCAGAGCGTCTGCCACGCGATTGCCCAGGGCTTGTTTCAGCGTGTCCTGCTCGAAGTCTGGGTTGAGGGCGCCAATTCGACGTTCCTGCGTGAAGGCGTGACGAATGGTTTCGATGAGAAGGTGGAGTTGCCTGAAATATGAAGGAGAAAACCGTTCTCGTTACTGGTTGCTTCGACGTGCTCCACCGCGGGCATATTGAGCTTTTGTATATCGCCGCCGAACACGGAAAAGTCGTTGTGGGCATCAATGACGACGAGAGTGTTCAAAAACTCAAGGGACCGAAAAGGCCCGTGAATAATGAGGAGGACAGGCTGTTTCTGATAGAAGCACTTGGCAGCGTGACCTACGGGTTCATCATTTTCGACGTGAAAGTGGACAAGGCGATCATGGACATCAAGCCGGACATTTGGATGAAAGGCGGCGATTACACGATGGAAACTCTGAACAAGGACGAGGTTGAGGCTGCGCGGAATGTTGGAGCGGAGATCATCATTATTCCAACGTGCAAGGGCTATTCGACAACCGAGACACTCAAGAAACTGGAGGCAGAATGAGCGAAACAGCCAAACACCGCGATCAGGTCGCGGAATTCACTGTGGGCAACGGCGTGGACCTTGGATCTTCCGGCGACGGGATCGTGCCATGGGCCATCCAGGTTGACCTGCCGAGCGACGAATATCTCCGCTACAACCCGAAGCGCCCGCAGGATGCGATACACTGGCGCGGCAGCGCGCTTCACCTGCCGTTTCAGGATCGGGTGCTCGACTTCGTGCATAGCTCTCATCTCCTCGAGGACTTTGAGGACTGGGGACCGATACTCAAGGAATGGGATCGGGTGCTGAAGGTCGGCGGTTACATGATCATCGCCGTGCCGGACCACGCCCGGTTCCGCGCGGCCGTTGCCCTCGGGCAAGGTGACAATCTCAATCACAAGCACGAGTCCCACGTCGGCGAGCTGCCAAAGTATCTTCACACCTACAGGACTCTCGTTGACCGGTTTGTGAGCAGCGACCCAAACGAGTATTCGATCCTCTATGTCGGCGTCAAAAATCCCGTATGAAAGCACAAGTCATCACCGTCTCCAGCCACGATCCCGTCCAGTCCTATTATCACTTCGGCGCCTTCAAAAAGAGCCTGGCGCGCTTCGGCGTTGAACCGACCATCCTTGGCCCGGGGGAACCATGGCGCGGCCTGATGACCAAACCGCGGCTTCTGCAAAAGTTTTTGAGCGAGAGCCGGCATAAAAGCGACAACATCATCGTGACTGACGCATGGGACATCATCTTCACCGCGCATCCCGACGAGGTGTGGGCGGCGAAGGAGTTCGATGCACCGGACGCCGTCATGTTCAACGCCGAGATGGGTTGCTTCCCGCGGGCTGATCTGGCTGATCGATTCCCGGATCCGGGCACCCCTTACCGATTCCCGAACTCCGGGTTCATGGCGGGCACGGCGAGTCAAATCCTCGCAATCCTCGACAGCATGAATCTGAATGCCATTCGGGACGACACGCAGGAGCCCGACGGATCATGGTTCAATCCGAACGATCAGGAGTATTACACGCTGGCGTTCCTCCAGCAGCCGGTGAAGATGGTTCTGGATACGCACGCGCGCGTTTGTCAGTCATTCTCTGGAAGTGCGCTCAGCGATTACGTCCTAGTCGATGAGGGTCGCGTCACAAACAAGCGTACGGGTTGCAAACCACTCGTTTGGCATTTCAACGGGAACTCGAAGAACGACATTTTGCCTGAACTCCTGAAGCACAACCACCTTGCATGAACCTCCTCACGCTCACTGGTAAAATCAACGTCCAGGGCTTCCTCCACGAAGCCGAGATGGAAAAGCTTGTCGAGCTGGGCATCAACAAGGACGTGCTCGAGGTGGGCAGCTTCATGGGCCTGTCGGCCTACTGCTTTGCCATCGCCGCCAAGAGCGTCATGTGCGTGGACACGTTTTCCGCCAACACAGCCGGCCAGCAGCAGATGGAGACACTTCAGACGCTCGCCGCGTTCGACGAAGCCGTCGCCAGGTTCGCCAACGTGAAACGCTTCGTCGGGACGTCCGAACGGGCGGCAGGGTTTTACGGCATCCCGGGTCAGTTCGATCTCGTGTTCCTCGACGCCATGCACACCTATGAGGACGTCAAAGCAGACATCGATCGCTGGTGGCCGCGGGTTCGTAACGGCGGGACGATGGCCTTTCACGACTATCGGCACGACCATTTCCCAGGCGTCGAAAAGGCGGTCGACGAGAAGTTTGGACCGGCGCCCGACGGCACGACGATTGGAACCTTGAGGTGGATCGAGAAAAAGTGACAGTGTGGCAGGGTGAAAGCGCCGATTTGCCTGATCACGCCACCGTCTTGCTTCCTCATGGATGAGCGGGTTTTCGTGTCGCTGGGTATACTGAAAGTGGCCGCCTGTCTGGAACAGGCCGGGCATCCCGTTGAGATGGTGGACCTGTCCGGCATCCAGAATTTCGAAGATTGCATGCGCGATCACGCCGGCCAAAGCCCTTGTTCAACGTTTGGGATCACCGCCACCACGCCCCAGATGCCCGCGGTAATGAAGATCGCGACGGCAATTCGAGCGACTCGCCCGGACGTTCGAATCATCCTCGGAGGCCCCCATGTCACGCTCGTCAACGCTGCGCTCAAGCGCGAGCGCAAGATTGGCGCCCAAGGCAGGGCGACGCGCGCGTTCGCGAAGTTGCTCGAGGCGTTCGACGTGCTGGTTTGCGGGGACGGCGAGGACGCCATTTTCGCCGCAATTGTTCCCGAGCCAGAAAAGGTCATCGACGCGGACGATCCGAAATCGGCGCTCTGGATGACAAACGACCGGCTCAACGAGCTTCCGTTCCCGGCCCGGCATCTGGTGGACATGAGCAGTTATCACTACACCATCGAAGGAGAGCGTAGCTTGAGCCTTATCGCGCAATTAGGGTGTCCGTTTTGCTGCACGTTCTGCGGCGGCCGCGAATCGCCGATGCTGCGCAGGATCCGCACGCGCACCACGGAGAACATCATCAAAGAGGTTTTGCACCTGCACCAAGACTACGGCGCCCGCGGGTTCATGTTCTATGACGACGAATTGAACGTGAACCCCAGCATGATCGAACTCATGCACGGGCTGCGGTTCGCCCAGGACCTGGCTCAAGGAGAGTTCAAGATGCGCGGGTTCATCAAATCCCAGCTTTTCACGGACGAACAGGCGGATGCGATGTATGGCGCCGGGTTCCGCTGGATCCTCGTCGGGTTCGAGAGCGGGTCCGAGCGCATCCTGACGAACATCAAAAAGAAGGCGAACCGGGCGGAGAACACCCGCTGCATGGAAATCGCCAAACGGCACGGGCTGAAGGTCAAGGCGCTGATGTCAGTCGGGCACGCTGGCGAGAGCGAAGAGACGATCGAGGAAACCCGGCAGTGGTTGCTCGAGGTGAAGCCCGACGACTTCGACGCGACGGTCATCTCGGTTTATGCTGGCACCCCGTACCATGACTTCGCGCGAGAGACCAAGCCGAACATCTGGACCTACACGAGCGAGAACGGGGACCGCTTGCACAGCTTCGAGATGGATTACTCCGAGGACGCCGGTTACTACAAAGGCAAAATCGGAGAGTATCAGTCCTACGTGTTCACCGATTTTCTGAGCCCGGAGCGGCTCGTCGAGCTGCGAGACAATCTGGAGACGAGCGTGCGCGAGAAGCTCGGGATTCCATTCAACCAGTCGGCGGCGTCGATACAATACGAACATTCGATGGGTCAGCCCGGCAACCTTCCCCGCCACATTCTCAGACGTAGCGCATGAAAATCGGAATCTTTCTATCAAGCCTAGGCGGAAGCCCCCTGCAGGCCGGGCTGGAGCGTGGGTTTGTCCAGTTGGGGCATGAATTGGTGGACGGCGGGAAGCCGTGCGATCTGCTCGTTGTTTTCAATCAAACAGCTCATGATCCGTCGTATTGCTACCCCGGCTTTCCGGACCATACCGGGCCGATGGCGTTCATCGACTGCGCGGAGTATGGGTATTTCAGGCGACTGCCAGGCATCGTTGGCCATTATTGGAACGCATTCGCCGCGGGCTCAATGGTTCACGACACGAAGAACGTCGTGCAGCAGACACGGTTGAAGAACTGGCTCGAGGGAAGGAGCTTCCCTTACTTCATTCGCGAGTTCAGCAAGCACGTCGTTTTCCCGATCAACTATCACCCGATCGATTACCCGCTTTATTACCACAGCGAATGCCACCAGAAGCCGGACCGCGAGGAGTATTTGAAGCGCGAACTCGACCTGTTCGTGAGCTGGGGGGCGAGTCATCCCTGGCGGATGCAGATCACGCAGGCGCTGCGGGATTGCCACACGCGCTGCGAAATCTTGGTCCTCGAGGAGAACGGGACGCCGCGGATGCGGCAGCGTGATTTCTTCCAGCGCACGCGCGCGGCGAAGTGCTCGGTGTCGTTCGACGGTTACGGGTCGTCGTCCTTCCGGCTGCACGAGGTGCTTGTGCGATGCCTGCTGTTGGCCGGACCCATGAGCATTGACCGTTACGCCCCGCTGGTGGACGGGGTGCATTTCATGGAATACGCGGTCGATGCGGTCGGCGAGGATTTCGTTGGGACGAACGTGTGCAAGGTGCTTCGGCAGGCGCTGGCGGACCCGGAGGGAAGCTTTCGGATGTACGACGCGGGTTACAGACATTGCATGGAGCACTACACCGAAAAGGCGACCGCCGAATACGTCCTGCGCACCGTCGAGGCGCACGACTGGACGAAGGTAACGCCGCTTGACAATCCTGCGTGAGCGCGGCAGCGTCACAGCCATGAACGACGCGACGGACGAAGCTCCGATTCCATCCCTCCCGATTCTTTCCGAAGAAGAAACGTTGAAGCAACCTCGTCAATACCTGAGCCGCTATTGCCCGTCGTGTGGATTCAAGGGTTGTTTCCGCGTCCCTGACGGTCTTTATCTCATAGCGGCACAACTCCACTGTGAGAGATGCGGACGATCCACTCGCGCCAAACTTAAATGGGACACGGGTTTGCTTCGCAGGATCTGGTGGTGGATCCGATGCCGCCATACCCGAATCAATTTAGGATGAAACGCCTCACGTTGGTTGCCAGCATCGACAACGCGACCGGCTACGGTCTGCACGCGATCCAGATCGTGCGCGACATCGAGCGGTTGACAGGCGCGCACGTTGCCATCCGGCCGATCCAGCAGAAGCAGATGTTTGGATCGAACATCCCGACCGACATTCGGCAGCGGTTCGTCAACGGCCCGCAGCCCGAAGAGTGGGAGCTTGTCCTGTCGCCACCATACTTCCGACCGACGCCCGGGAAGAAAACCGCCTACTTTTCGATGTGGGAAGCGACACGGCTCCCTCCCGGCGGCGCCGCGGTCCTGAACCTCGCCGAGATCGTCATCGTGCCGACGTCCTGGGGCGCCTCGTGCTTCTCGGCGTCAGGCGTGGATCGTACGATGAGGATCGTGCCGCTGGGCATCGACGACAAGGTTTTCCACTTTCGCGCGCAGAGCTTGGCCAGCGAGCCTGCGAAGGCTGGAGTGCGCGCCGTGTTCGGGACTGCCGGCCGCATGTCCCACGGCGGGATCCGAAAGGGCATCAACGAGGTAATCGACCTGTTCCAGCGTGCGTTCCCGACGGAGGGCGACGTCCTGTTGCGCGTGAAAGTTCACCCTGACTGCCCGGTGACGCGACTGTCCGACCCGCGCATCGAGATCAAAGCAGCGCACCTGCCCGACGAGCAGCTCGCCGACTGGTTCTCGGCGCTGACGTGCTTCGTATCGGGCGCCCGCGGCGAGGGCTGGGGGCTGTTCCAACAGCAGGCGATGGCCACCGGGCGCCCGGTCGTCGCCGCGCGCTTTGCCGGCCTGGCCGACTTCCTGACGCCGGATAACGGTTTCTGTGTGCCGTTCGTCCTCGGGGCGGCAGAACAGGCGTACGCGGGCTGCGGGCACTGGGCATGGCCGTCTGACCAAGGGTTCATCGAGGCGATGCGCACGATCTATCGCGAGCCGCACCTCGCCGCGGCCAAAGGCGCCCAGGCGTCGAAGGACGTCGCGCACCTGACGTGGGAGAACTCGAACCTACGGTTGATTGATGTATTACAAGAAGTGGGGGCACTATGACCAGTTTCATTGACGGTCCCGCGAAAGGTCAGCATTTGATGCTGAAGCGGGCGGCGCGGTTCATTCGCGTCGTCGATGAGGTTGGCAAGTGGGACGCCCTCGATCAGCCGGAAGACACGCCAAAGGCGACGGAGAAGATTTACGCCTACCAGGTTCACGGCGATGTCAGAGCCTGCCACATCAATAGAGGCGGAGGTCGGGGCGGGTTTTATCCAATCGCGGAGTATCGTTTTATCGTCGATCAGCCGGACGATGCGACGATGCGCGACGCTGATCGATGGCGGGCTTGGTGTGAAGCCCGAAAACCTTGATGCTTGCCTCAGAGCCCGTTCGGCGGTAGTACGGGCGCAATGGCCGCCACCATTCCGCCGAAACCCTCAGAGTTTGCTGCCGTCGTGGTTGAACCCACGGACACGCTCGCCGTGGCGTTCGTCAAAGTCTTCATCCGCTTCCCGGTCTTGCTGTTGCGCTGGTACATGGCCTGGTACAATGCCGACGGCTCGTTCACGACCGAGTTCAAGACGAAACTCTGTGCCGGATGGGCTGATTGCCCGGAGGAAACCGCCTGATGCCTACGCCAGTTTCGCCGTCTGAAATTAAATCCACTATCCCGTCCGCGAGCGGCAGCTTTTGCGCGAAGTTCCTTCAGGTGCTGCAACTCCCGAAACTGTTTTCGACCTGGTACAGCTACGTTTACAACGAGGATCTGTCCTTCACGGATGACTTCAAAGCCGATCTCTGTCTCGTGCGATGCACATGCAGCGGCGGGGGCAGCACTCCGCCCGACGGTGGCGTCCCTGGCGGACCGATCGCGCCGACCAACGTTCAGGCCACGGACGGCGCATTCAGCACGAAGGTCGTCGTCACATGGAATTCGGTGACGGCCGCCACGAGCTACGAGATCTTGCGCGGTACAGTGAACGATTTCTCGATGGCGACCGTCATCGGCACGACGACGGGCAATCTGGTGGTGACTTTCGAGGACACGGCCGTCACGGAGGCGCAGGTCTACTACTACTGGGTGCGCGCGTATAACGGCACGCTCCGCGGGGCGTCCAGTTCTCCGGATACCGGCTACGCTGTCGGCGCTTTGTCAGCGGTCACGGATCTCAAGGCCAGCCGCGGGTTCTACCAGTCGACCGTGACTGGGCTCACGACCGGGACAGGCACGATCGCGCTCGTGTTCACGGCCGCTTCTGGCGCCAATGCCTACGACATCTATCGCGGCACTACCAACGTGTTCTCGGCGGCAACGAAGATCGATTCGAACCGAATGCCGTTCGATACTTCCAGGAAGACAACGCAATGCGTTCCTACCCCATGCACAAGTCCGATTTTCGTGAATAACGGCGGGCATTTGTTGTATTACGACAAACCGGCGAGCATCGCCCAAAAGTATTACTACTGGGTCGTCGCCAAGATGGTTTCCGGGTCAATCGTGCAGTCGGTTTCTGAGGCTTCGAACACTGCGTATGGCTGGATCGTCCTCGACAGCACGGCCGGCACGCAGGTTCTGGGCTACGACATCGTTGCCCATGCCTCGCCCGTCCCGAACTCGAGGACAAGGGCCTACGTCGTCCTTGTTGGGCCAACGGCCGGCGGCGCCGGCGGCAACGACTCGTTTGGGGGTGGTGGTGGCGGCGGCGGGGCGATCATCGCTGGCTACTTCAACATGGTGGCGGGCCCCAACCGTCGCTGGAAAATGATCACGAGTTCGGTCGCCGGCGGGGCGTCGGCAGCCAACGGGACCGATTCGATCGTCGCTGAACTTCAATATGACGACGGCGGCGGCATTTTTGCCACAATCCTGGACACCTCGATTGCCGGCAAAGGTCTGTGGAATGCCGGTGGCGGCGGCGCCGGCGGCGCCGGGTCAGTCGGCTCTGTAATCGGAGCGGTGACCGATCCCGAGACCGAGCCCGGGTTCGCGGGGGAAGCCGCGTCCGGAACGTTTGGCGGCCGCGGCGGATGCGATTTCGGGTTCCTGCGGTCAAACCCTCACAACTTCCCGAACGCGTTCAACATCACCACGGAGACGACCAGGTTAACCCAGGGCGGCGGCGGTTCGGATGCGCTGCCTGGCGCCGGGGCCTCCGCCGATGGCGGCATCGGGTCGACCGGTTACGCAATCATCGTCTATTTCTGATGCCTTGCGATTCGAGCATTCCAATTGTCCCGGTCAGCGGTTTTTTGGATCGCCGCAGCACGGTCGATTTGGTGCCATTCGGGGGCTATCGCCGGGCCGACAACGTAGATGTCACCACCAAGCAGCGCCTGTGTCGCGCCCGCGGGTGGACCAAACATCGCGACGCGGACCCTTACAACAATCAGGACCTGCACAATCAGCTCGTCGTCCCGGGGCTCGAGCAGTCGCCGACCTTGCTCTATCAGGCCCGCACAGGTGCTGGCTTCACGAAACTGTTCGCGGCCACACAGAACCGGATTTATTCGGAGGTACCAGCCACGGGCAACTGGCGGTTGCTTTCCGACGAGTTTGGCGGTGAACCAGAGGATTGTTCGGAGATCCTGTGGAGCGCTGGGCACGTCGGCCAAATCGTGGTTTTCAGCAATAACGTGGATCCACCGGTGTCCAGCTTTGTTGACCAGGGGCCAAATGAGCCAAATAACCAGAGTGTAAGCCCAATTCGCGACTTGGAGCGGCTCAACGTGACGCGCGTCGGGCTCGTCATCGCGTGGAACAACGTGATGTTCTACATGGACGTGGAACAGGACGGCGTGCGCGTGCGCAATCGGGTGCTGTGGAGCGATTACAAGCGGCCCCTCTCGATCGTGCCCAACAAGGGCATCAGTCTGGCCGGCACGAGCGATTTGCTGTCAGGCGAGATTATCCTCGCGGCGGCGCCGATGGCCGATGCGCTCATGATTTACACGAGCATGAGGATCTGGGAGGTGCGCGTCAGCGGCGATGACAACGTGTTCTCGTTCAACAAACGGTACACGCACGAAGAGGGCAGCCGATGTCTGGCCTACAAACGCACGCTTGTAACGACTGGCTCAAGTCATTATTACATGGGACGAGACGGGATTTACCGCTACTCGTTTTATGTCACTGAACCGGAACTTGTTGAATACATCCACCGGGCGAGTGCCGTCATCTTTGACGACATCAACACGGAGGCGTGCAATGCGCATTGTGCGGAGTTTTTCCCAGATCGCCGGCAGGTTTGGTTCTCGTGGGCGCGCGCCGGCGAGGCGTGTCCTGGCAATACGCTGGTTGTCGGGACCGAGTTTCCATTTTGCTCTGTCATCGACGAAGGTTTCACCGCGTTCGTCAACACGGAACCGCACAATAACCTGATCCTGCGCGATTGGATCCGGGACCTCTGCATCTGCACCACGGCGGAGCTTGTCGAGAACGGGTTCGGATTCATCAACGAAGGCGGTTATTGCACCCCTCAAAGTGACCCCGAATGTCCGACGCGGCCGCACTCGTTTTACACGCAGACGCCGCGCTACGAAGCGGACATCGACGTCACAACCGAGGAATGGACCCAGGCCACGCCCGATGCGGACTCGTTTGCGTCCCTGTTCCAGACGCTGACAGTTGACCAGCTTTGCAACACGGAATTCCTGGCCGGCGAATGCAACGCCAGCGCGACCTTCGTCATGGCGAGTTCCGTGGATAAATGCCTGAAGGACGCCGCAGAAGTGTTTTACCGTGAACACTGCACGTCCACGGTCGGCTGTGGGACCTACTCGAAGGACGGCTACAAGAGCCTGCTGACGTCCGGGGCCCTGCATTTCAACGCGCCTGACCGGGAAAAGATTGCGTCCTGCTTCCAGGTCGAGGCGCACCCGGAACCGGCAACGGTTCCTGGGCAGATGATCTTTCGAATTGGGGTGGCAACGCAGGCCATCGACCCGATCACGGCGTCCGGGCGCTGCATGATCGCCTGGGAGGAACAGGATCCGTTCGTGCTCGAGTGCCAAAGTGACCTGACGCTGGCTCAATCTCGCGCTGAAGGCACGTTTCCAGATCAACCGTTTGCCTGGCCGCTGTTTGCCAAGGGATTTTACCTGTATTACGAGATCGAGATCGGCAATCCGCGCTCGACGCCGCGCGACACCGGCGCCGCCGTCTGCATTTCGCGCTATGATCTGACAGCTCGGCAGTTGAGCAAGTGTTGAATCGTCTTGCGTGATAGCCGTTTCAGGTATCCACTCAAAACGTTATGCCAGATTTTGATGCCGGAACGTATCGACCTGCTGGGGGGAGTCCTGCGGCCGACTTGAGTATCACGTTCGGCGGGACCACGGCGGCACCAATACTCGGAGGCCCTATGAGTGATTTTTTTGCTCCAACTTACATTCCGAACGGCGGGCATCCGCCTGGCGGGCCGACTTTACCGGCTGGCCTGGGCGGAGGCGGACGCCAGGAGGTTTACATCGATCGCGCCCCTTATCCTCCGGACGACCCTACAAAGCCTGCCGTGAATTATCCTGCTGGGGGTGGATCAGAGCAGCAGTGGGATGTTGCGAGCCAAAGCTGGACTTAATCTATGAAATTTCTTACTTCGCTCCTTCTTCTCGTCGCTACGACCTGCTTCGGCGCCGTGCCGGACTATAAGGCATTTCGCGGGACCGGTGGCATAACCATCGTGTCCAATCCACCGACTGGCAGCATTGTCATCGATGGTTCTGCAATCTTCAGTCCCACAGGCGGCGTGTCGGCTACCGTGGCTTCGAACATCGCCACGTCCTACCACTCTTCCTCAACGAATGCCCTGACTTGGCCGTTCACCAACATGCTGTGGAGCAAGACGGTATTCGTGGATTCAGGAATTGGCAATGATGCCACTTCGGCACGGGGCGATGCGTCCAAGCCTTCATTGACGTTGTCGAATGCCGTTGCCAGGTCATCGGCCGGTGACACCATCTACATGCGGCCCGGGACATACAACCTGGGCACCAATCCTGTCACGCTCAAGGAGGGGCAAACATTAACAGGGGACCGGAATGCGATCGTAGTTTATAGGGGCGGCCTGGTTACAAACGGCGTCGGCATCGTCATGGCGGATAATGCGAGTGCATTTGGCTTCAGGCTCGACGCAACTAATGGGGTTGGCTTCGCTACAGCCGGCATCGGGACCTACGGCTTCGCTCTAGTGGGTTCTCAGGGTTCTTTCACAAACGCTACGATTCGGGATATTGAACTCCACGGCGATTCGGACGGCATCATAATCGTTCACAGCAACACCACGTCTTCGGTGATTCATTACAATGACATCCACACCGCAGATGACACCATCGTTCTGGCTTCCGCTGGCTCTTCTGGCTGGGGGACCGACTTGAACTTCCATGACGTGCAGCACAACCGCCTTACGGTCACTCGGCCGAGTTTGTTCAATGCGGCTTCCCCGGTGAAATTCGTTGTGACCGGAAGCGGGCGAACCCTGTTCGCCAACAACTCTTTATTTATATCGAATGCGAATTCAGCGGTGTCGATGATCCAGCCGTCGTCGGACACCTCGATCGTGATGGTCGGCAATAACAGCTATTTCGTCGCGACCACCAACGGCAGTTCGATTCTGGAATACGAGGATGCCAGCCCCTCTGGGAGCGCCACCCTGGTTGACCTCACTGGCACCATTGCTCCGACTTTGGTTACTCTCTCCGCCGGTGCCGGCACATTCACGCCGATGCACCAATCCACGACGTTATCAAATCTTCAGGCGTTCCCGGCTGGGCTCACGATAACGGCACCCTACCAAGCCGACACAGCTCCATTGTGGAAAAACAAGTGGGGCGCCAACGGCGGCCTCACAATCGGCATAACGAATCCCGCGCCAATTGGCGGTATCCTAACAACTGGAACAGTGACCATGGGTGACCCGGTCACGAACATGGAGGTTAATGCCACCAGCGTCAGGATATTCCCCGGAAACACCGGTGCCACAAAATTCTTTCGCGTTGGTCAACCTGACGGGGTTTCAAAGTCGATGACTTATTCAAATGCGCAGCTCAGGATATTGAACGCGTCCAGCATCAGCACTTTTCTTCACGACGGTATCAATGGTTCTGGAACCACCACACTTCCGGGCTTTCTGAACGTAAGCAATGTCGCTACCTTCAATGGTCGAAGCGGATCCAGTTCACTTTCCCCGGCACTGATCGTTTCCCCCTATCAGGGCGTGGACTGGTCTGCCGACTTCCTTCAGTTCAAGAGCACCAACGGCACCGTGCTGTTTGCAGTCAACAGCAACAACCAAGTCACGGTTTACGCCCTCATTGGAGCTGGCACAAACCGGTTTCAGGTGCTCGACACCAACGGCAACAAGGTGGTGTTCGTAGATACCAACAACCTGCTTGGCGCAAGCAACCTGAACGTGGCTGGTTCCATGGAGATCACCAATAAAATTACGCAGAACGGTGGAGGCATTGGGGCTGACTTCTCTGGGGCCATTGTGGCTCGTGGCGGAAACATTCTGGACGCCAATGGCCCCGTGGATGGTGTGACGAGAATCAGCCTGACTGCCGGTGGGAGCGTTGCGGTGAATGGAACAAATGGCTCAGGTGCTCCCGGCGTCGTCGTCAATAAAAATGGCAATGTTCTGATTCCAAGCGGATCTCCGTCTGCTGGCAAAGTACTCACGGCTGTCGATGGCACTGGCCTTGCAACATGGAGCGCGGGCGGAGGGGGAGCCACGGCATTCAGCAATCTTGTCGACGTCTCCCTGGGTAGCATTGGCGGCCCGCTTCTGGACGGTGACACGTTGTTCTACAATCTGGCTGGGGGCTTCTGGTACAATCAAAATCCGTTCTTCCAGATCAACCTCACCATCACCGTGTTGACCAACATCACCATAAATGTCGGCACCAACATGGAACAAAGCGTTGCCGTTCAAACGAGCAATTCCTTCGGAGTGGTTTACAGCGGAACACCAATGCCCGGCGAGAGGTACCACATCGCAGTGTTCAACACCAACAGGGTCGTGGACATCAACATGACCAACAATTCCTACAATCCGTTGGTGGCCAGCAACGTTACGGTCTACACGATCAAATCGAATTCCATCGCGTCGTTCACCTTCATCAATCGAACAAACTGGAACGCCGCCGGGACGAATCGCTGGGAATTGGATCGTGAGATTGCGAAAGAGATGGAATTGGTTCCCGGTTCCAACATCACGTTCACCACGAACGCATTCAGCAGCACGGTCACCGTGTCTTCGTCCGCTGGTGGCGGCAATGTAAGCTCCAATTCATCTGGAGGAATTACTGCCATTGGAGTGTCTACCAACCTTTCACCGATGTACATAACTATGAACGGTGGATCGGTTAATTATCTTTCCTACACGCCAAGCACCCTGACGTTTGGTTCCACGGACACTGGAGTTCAGGACATCTTCTGGACTACGGCCAATGCACAATATCAGCTTGCCTATGGCACCGATTACAACGGGCTGATTCCGCTGGGTGGGGCTAATGATTTGGGAAGTTCGACTCATTATTGGGGCACTATATATGGCAGCAATGTTTTCATCAGAACCGGGGCTGGGCAGGCTCCTGCCGCTGGAAAGGTTCTCGTTGCCACTGATTCCAACGGACAGGTGGCGTGGAGTAATGCGCCTGTAATTGGATTGCAGTGTCCCGTGACCAATGGATTGATTTTGTTCACACATCCGTTATCTGGTTTCAGCAGGAGCGGGTCAACCGTAACTGGATGGCAAGATGCTTCCGGACAAGGCAATCACTTGACGGCAGTTGGGACAGGGCTGGAGGTGATTGGCTCTGATCAAAGTGCATGTCTGTATTTTCCTTATGGTGGACAGCAGTATTTGACCAATCTAACACTGTCCATAAACAGCACAAATTGTTCTATCTTTATTGTGTTTTCTCCAGATGTGTTCGACGCAGGGCAGGCATCTGGAGTTACAAGTGGAGGATTGTGGGCATCTGCTGGACTCAATCCAAGCCTGCTGAACTTTTCACAATCCCACTCTGGAGTTAATAATGATGCTGGCAATTTTGTTCTGTATTACACGGGAGCCGGGGCCACTTTTACATCCCTATATGCAGAGGATGGAATTCAGTTTGGAGGATTGGTTAGCAATCCGCAGGGGGCTTATCTTAGATTAGCTGACAAATTATTCCCTGAAGCGGCAATAGACCAAACCACTTCCACCGGAGTTACAATAGGAAATTTCAACAACACTTATTATTACAGCGGGAGAATGTTCGCAATTATGGCATACAATAGGCCGCTGCGATCTGAAGAAGTGGCATCCATTCGCCGATGGTCTTATTCTGCTTTCCAGATCCAGAACCGGATTGCTCAAGTGGCAATTATAGGGGACTCAATATCTGCCGGATATTTATCCAGTAATCAATGTTCGTGGGTAAAGCTGACATCGCTTGCTAGCCCGGAGCTTAAGGTGCAAAACTATTCCGTGACGGGAAGCACGATTACCCAATGGACTAACAAGACCGTTTATCCATATATCAACATCGTAAGCAATGGAATTGGAACAAACTTCGCATCCCGCATTGGCGTGATCGAGTTGGGTTCAAACGAAGCCGCCAATACCGTCCCTGACATAATGGGTCCGTTCACTAACCTTTGCACCCTGGCTAGGGCTTCTGGATTCACAAAGTTGATTGGTTCCACAATCCTTCCAAGAAATTTAAGCGCGACAAATGAGTGGTGCAGGACAAACTTTAACGCCCTTCTAATTGCAAGTGGAACTACATGGGTAGATGGAATCGCAAACATCGCTGGAGATCCAATCATGGGCCTGAATGCGACGGCTACTGGTGGAATTTTTTACAATGCGGATGCCGTTCATCCTAATTTGCTAGGCAGCGAATTACTGGAGCCTATTTACGAAAAAGAGATCAAAAGATTTCTTACAAGGCCATGAGGGGTTTAATCATTATTACCCTGTTTTGGTATATCGCATTTTGTAATGGTGCAACAATAACTGCTGTGTCGTGCAGTCTTCTTGATGTCAGTAATTCCGTCGCCAATGCCTCACAAGGCGACACGATTATCGTGCCATCTGGTAACGCGACGTGGACGGACGAAATTAGAGTCAGCTATAAAAGTATTAGAATTATTTTTGCTGAAATAGGTCAAACAACCATCACTAGGGATACTACTGGGTCCAACTCTAAAAGGGCGCTTTTCTTTTTAATGGATACCACAAATACATGCTATCTCTCTGGAGCTACTTGGAGGACTGTTAATCCAGCTACATTTGGAATTATTGGATGGGGAACAGCAGGTCCATTCAAGCAGCAAAGTATCGCAAGATTTACGCGACTAAAGGTTATTTATACCCCAAGCGGAGCAGGAATAAGCGCAAGTGGATCAAGGGGAATTACTATATCTGGAGCCTACGGAGTAATAGACCATTGCTGGCTTGAATCCACGAATGCTTCAGGAGGACAGATGATTACGATAGACACGGATAACAATGCCTCAACATCAAACACATGGCACACAGTTCAATCGCTCGGTGATACTAACTGCGTCTGTATTGAGGATTGTGTTTTCAGCGGATTTGCTCCGAATGATGGGGCTATTGATATGTATGTCGGAATGAAAGCAACCGTTCGTTATTTCATCTCCACCAATACAAATTTCGGAACTCATGGCTACGATTCTTCAATTCGTTCATCTAAATCATTGGAATGTTACATGGGACAAATTTACAACACTGGAACACAAGCTGCGCCGGGTTATGCTTTCAAGCTACGCGGCGGCACTGGAGTGTTTTGGAGCAATACTGTTATAAACATTTCAGGAACCGGAATAGGGAGCGGGCTGACGCATCAATACTATCGAGCGGATACCAACTGCATATCCTTGGATACGTGCCCAAGCATTTGCAACGGCTCATCTCTTGAGGATGGAAACTTTGACAGCTACGGATACCCCGGTCTGGACCAATCGGGGCGAGGCTCTTTCTCTGTCAGCAGCACATGGAAAAGCGGGGCGGCATCCTACGCAACGAACGATTACGAAGCGTTGGAGCCAGTTTACCAGTGGAACAACACCATTGATGGCACGAACTGGTTGCAAAGCGTCACGCTTAATCCGGGTCAGGATACGAACTACGTGGTTAATCCAACCCGGCTGATTCAGCCGAATCGGGACTATTATGACAACATTGCAAGACCAGGTTATGCGCCGCTTTCCTATCCGCATCCATTAGTGGTAGCTCAAGATGGAAACAACACCCCCCGCACCTCCCGCATTCGCGGAATCAGTTTGATGGCAAGATGAATTATGAACCTCGGAGTTGACCAGCCGAAGCGTAGCAAAGTTAACCATAACCGATGGCGTACCGAGTTGCAGTAATCTTTGGCTGTTCAACCCGCTGATCGCACGTTAACTTGAAACCATGAAAAAGATCGCAATCGCAATCGCGCTGGCTGCTGCGCTGGCAAGCTGCCAGGCCCAGCGGGTGGCGCTGAGATTCGAGACGTTCGTAATCGGCAACGAAACCAACGAGTACGCTCTCGTCTCTTCGGAGCAGCTTTCCAACCATCAATGTTCGATTTACATTCACTCGAGCGAATACCCGACATACATCGCCGCCGGGTTCGCGTGCTACAACCAGCTTCAGTGGGTGGGATATGGCACCGCAGAAACGGATAACGAGTGGATGTTCGGATGGTCGATCAATACGCCATGCTCGGGCGCGGGCGCCCTGCTGGCAACCCCACAGCTCATGGAGGAGAAAGACATCCCTGGTTCCATCGCCCGATACCGAATGACAATTGACGGAATCGAACACAGGATAGTTCCGTTCAAAGATCAAACTGGCTGGAAATCGTTCAGGTTCTTGTGTGTCCCAACCCGCTAAATCAACCATCAAATGAATGACCTTCAAGCAATGGGAAGAATGGCAGCGGTGGAGAGGGTCCACTGAAGAACGCATGAAAAGCGCTGAAGAAAAACTTTGTGAGCAGGATGAGAAGCTGGCCGAACTTCAAAATGCCGTCTCAGCGGTTCTCCAGAAGATTGCTGTCCCGCTGTTTTTCGTGTCCATTGGCGGCGTAGTGCTCGGCGGAATCGTGGTGGCGCTGGTTGGTAAACTGTTGACCAAATGACTTATGGATTTTGAAATGCAGTGGATGGCGATGAAGTTCCAGTTCGGAATGCTGCTGGGCCTGTCAGCGTGGGCATTGGCGCTCAACGTTACATTCGGCCTTGTAAACACTGGCTTGAAAGAGCTGGCAGAAAAGGTCATCCCTGAAGACAGCGACAGGATCAACGCGATATTCAAGACGCGCACCTATCGTGTAATTGCATGGCTCCTGGACAAGCTGATGCGGATTAAAATGCCGCAGCAAGGCAGGAAGCCCGGCGACACTCAGTTCATTCCGAAAGATCCACCACCACCAAACCAAACATGAAAAAACTCGTATATCCCGCAATCCTGGCACTGGGCCTCATCGGCTCCGGCTGTGCAGTCATGAAGGGCGTCGTCAAAGACGTGGCGGCCGTCATCGAGAAAGCCGTTGACGTGCCGATCGGCGTTTACACCAACAGCGTCGACTCCGCAAAGAGCCTCATCGGCAAGTAATGTGGGCGACCGCTGTCAAACTGGCGCTGTCGGTTCTGGGCTTCTTCTTCGAACGTTTCAAGAAGAGGGCTGAGGACACGCCGGAAAATAAGCGCGATGAAATCGATCAAGCCATCAACGATGGTGACGAGGGCCAGGTTAACAAGCTTCTTGATGACGCTGTGTCTGGCGACGGGGTGCGGCCTGTTGACAAAAACCCGCGTCCGAGTGATCCCTGCTGACAAGGCCGTCGTCAGGATGCCCATGGGCGTGCCGTTCACCCCCACGAACGGCAGCGGTTATTTCGTCCCCGACGCTCGAATGCAGGACATCCTGAAGCGCGGTTTGATTGGCACCAATGGCAACTGAATCCGAAAGAGCTGAACTCGCCCGACTGGCTGGAAGCTCCTCGCCGCTGGTGCAGGTGGTTCAATTCCCGAAGCTGGCTGATGCCCTCGGACCGTTCCTGCCGCGGGCGGCCATAGCCTTGCGCGATTGGGACGAGAAAGTTGAAGTGTGGCGCAAGAGCGTGCTGGCACAGCGCGAAACCGGTGGGTCACTGCCGACGCCACCGACACCTTAATCATTGCACCTGCATAGATTCGGCGTAAAGGTTCTACCGAAATGGCCGACTCCATACTTGACCTGACACGACAACCTTGGATCCCAGCCAATGATCGTGGACTTGGCAGCACGGGCGGCTCGGTTCCCTGGTGGCAAACACCGGTGCGCGGGCTCGGGAATTCATCGCCGCTTCTGACTCCGTTCGCCATTCCGAGCGCGCCAAATCCAAACTCACTTTCTCCGCTGTCACCCGGCGGCACGACGGCCACCGGCTCATCGGTTGGTCCGTTCACGGCTGAAACGCTGGTCAAAAATCCGGAGCTGGCGAACATCTTAAAGAAGCTCTACGGCGACATCGGCAACATTTCGACCGACCCGAACGTCAATCAGACGGTGCTCCAGAAGAACGTGAAGGACCCCGGGGTTGAGGCGGCCGGTCAGGCGGCACTCACCCAACAGCAGGCTGACGCTCACAACAATGCCCAATCGATCGCTGACTTTGCCAAGAGCTACATGGCTGCACAACCTGAAGCTCAGGCGCGCGCGGAACAGGAAGCGGCAAATATCGGCCGCGTACAGTCCGGCGCCCTCGCCGCGGACCTCGCCGCCAACCAACGGTCCAGCGACATCAACAGCACCCAGAATCTGATGCGCAGGCTGGGCGCTTTAGCTGGCACCCAGAATCTTGGCGATCTTTCCCGCGGCGGCGTGACGAACTCGAACGCCAACGCGAACATCCTTCAGGCTGCCGCGCAGGCTTCACTGGCGCGTGATGCAGCATCACTGGCTGGCCATCGCCAGAACCTGATGGACGTGCAGAACCTTCAGATCGGAACGGCCGGTCTGCCACAGAGGATTCTGGACGCCGTGCTGCAGCGGCAACTGACCCCGATTCAGGCCGGCCAGGCATCGAGCGCGGCGGACCTCAACAGGCTGCAGGCCATCTCCGGACTGCTCGCCGGCAACAGCGTGTTCACGCCGCAATCGCGCAGCGGCATGATTCAGCAGATCCAACAGCTTCTCGGCGCCCAGGCGAATATCGATCCGTCGGCGTACTACCGATTCGTGCGGGGCGATTTCCCGAACCAATATCCGGGGGCGGTCCGGCAGCAGGATCTCAGTCTGCCGCCAATCTCGGGCGGCGGATACAGCGGGATGAACTTCCAGGACATCCTTGCCGCGCTTCAGGCTGGCGGCGGAGGTGCCCCCGGCGCCTATGGGGTTCCCGGTGCCCAGCCGTTTATCAACGCGCCCGGAGATCTCACCCCGGCGATCCGGGCTCGAGCAGCGGCGCCGGCGCCGGTCCCGCGGTTGACGCCCGCGCCCAATCCGATGCGCGACGCGCTTTTCAACGATTACACGTCGGGCACAGGCAGCAGCAATAACGCCTCGGCGATCATGAACTGGCTTTATCAGCTTTCGCCCGAGCAACTGGCGGGCGTGCCGGCGGGAGGGTTTGAGTAATGGCCATCGTTTACGCCGACTCGCCCGGGGCCGCCTTCTCCCAGGCTGCAAACCTAGATCAGCAGCGCGTTCAGAATTATCTGAACAGCATTGCGGCGAATCGAAACGCGCAGTTGCAGGGCTGGCAGGCGGCCGAGCGGCAGGCTGCGGTCGCCCAGGAATTGCAGCAGCGCGAGCAGCAGCAAATGATGCAGCTCGCCCAGCAGGCTGCCCAAGCTCAGGAAAGGCAGCGTCAGTTTGCTGAAAACATGGGGTTATCCCGGGCTGTTCTCGCCGAAAATACCAGGCACAACATTGCAAGCGAGGAGAAGCCAAACGCCAGCGAGGAGTCGCTCCTGTTCAAAAAACAGAAGGACGAGCAGGCGCAGAACGATCAGGCGGATTACGCGGCCAACGTGGCCGATTTGCTCAATCGTCACGCGGGACTTCAGAAATTGCTGGCGCAGGTGCCGACGACGCCGCAGGCGCGCGGCGCGGCCGTTGGTGGGGCCACCGGTGAAGGGTTCATGCCGAAGACCGAAAACAACCTGTTGCGGGCAGCGGCTTATGTGGTGCCGTTCCTGCCCACGTTCAATCGCGCGCAGGACACCAAAGCCAGCAAGGAAGCTGAGGTCAAACAGAACATCGCGGCCACAGTTGCGGGATTGCCCGCGGACTTCAGTGGCGCCGATTCGATCGAGGATTATGCGAAGATCGCGGCGGCGGCCATCAACGCGCGCATCGCTCAGTTGCCAGAGAAACCGAAGGGCGATCTCGCAGGCATTATTGGGGTGAATGATCAAGGCGTGCATGTCCCGCTGATCCAGCGCCCGACGCCTGCCCCGTTGGAACTCACGCCAGCCGAACGGCCGGCCAATGAGTCCGTGAGCGCGCCGGCGGCGAATCCTGTCCCACCACCACCGATCGCGCAGCCATCGCTTCCTTACTTTCGCAATGACACAGAGATAAAGGCCGCCAGGATTCCGAGTGGAACGAGCATCATGCTTTGGGATCCATCGCAGAAGAGATACCGGCGCGCGGTGTGGGAGTAACATGCCAGCCGTTTTCGTTGATGAGGAACCGCAGGCCCATTTCGTAGACGACGCAGGGCCAGCGGAGGGTCGCGCCAAGTTCCTGGAAGATCTGCCGGCGCCGACGCCTCCACCCATTCCCGCCGAGCAGATAAGGATGACGCTTGAACCTGGTGTCACGGAGGGTAAAAGCGCCGAACAGGCCGACATTGAAAGGGCCAACAAAATTGGGGCCCCGCAGGTCGAGCTGAACAAACAGTCTGCGCCGTTCAATTTGCGGGAACATCTTTCGATGGCCCGGGAGCGGCCGAGTGACAAACTCCAGTACTGGGCGCAACGCATCCCGTGGAGCCCCGCGGGTATCATTCAGCCGTTGGAGGTGAAATCAGCGGCCGATCGTATCCAGGCCGGGATCGGAGAACCGAAAGACTTTGAGAAGCTTTCAGATTTCATCGTCTCGGCGGAGAGACAGCAGAACGCGGGAGTGATTAGCAAGGCTGTGGACATCGCCACCGCGCTGCCCGCTTTCGCTGCGGAATTTTCAGCCACAGGCGGTGCATTCACGGGGACCCGCGCGGCCGCACAAAGGGCGGGTCTCGCCGCTTTGGAAGAGTCCGCAAAGGCAGTTGCTGGAAAGGCCGCGCGCTACGTGGCAACAAAGGCAGCCGAGGCGCCCGCATTTATTGCCGGTGCGGCTGCGCAAACTCTCGCCAACCCGAAGCTCATTGCTGAGAACTTTGTCCAGAACGAGCTGAATCGCGTGAAGTTTAAGGAAGGCGATCAGGGCCAGATCGAGACGATCATCAAGGATGACGACGTCGGCTTTGCGGGGAATCTGCGTAACTCTTTCCTGAAGGCTGGCTTTGACATCGGAACAGAATACGCGGGTGAACTCCTTCATCCACTCAAGGCGGCCATCGCCGCGCGCTGGATGAATGCCGTGCCCGGCCGAACGCCTGGCGCACTTCAGAAGGCGCTTGATGCGAGCGGATGGCATGGGGTGCTGGGCGAAATGTTCGAGGAACGGTTGAACGAGTTTGCGGCACCGCTCTACGGGGAGAATTATCAACCACCGAGCCCTCAGCAGCTCATGGCTGAGGCGCTGGCTTTCAGCGTGCCAGGCACCGCTGAACGGCTTTTGTCTGGCCGCGGGCCAGCTATCGAGAAAGGTAAAGAAAATGCCACTACGCAAAGGACCGAACAGCCACGGACACAACGTGGAGAAGCTAATGCGGGAATACAACCAGTCGGGGAAAATCGGGTCAACCAACCCGTCGAGCAGCCACCACGCGCTCCGGATAGCGAACGCAATCGCGTACCGCCTGGAGAAGTCCCCCCGCAAGTCGAAACTCCGCCGGGGACGCCGGTAACGACGAAGGCGCCGTTGGCCGTTCGCATCCTGACGGCTCGAGGTGTGGCGCCGGACGTCGCTGAATTTGTGGCCGCGCGCGCAGGCGACAAGCCTGCCAACGAGACGGCGGAGGATTACCGGACGCGCGTCAATGGACTGCACGACGAGTTTGGATTCAAGGTCCCGACCGAGGTAAACCCGGCGAGTAGTGAGGCGAGCCTCCGGGCGTCAGCCGCGGCTGAGGGTTTCACGGAGGAGCAGATCCAGAACACGCTCGCGAAGGCAAAGGCTGCCGATACCGCCGTTCATGCGGCGAACACGGCGCTCATCGGTCGGATTCAGGCGGCGCGGCAGCCAGCGACAGTCACTCCTGAACCCCCAACGGCGCCCCCAACTCTGCCCGATGTCGCAGCGCGATTTCTTCCAGAAGACGCCCGCAGGCTGCTGCAGGAGCACGCTGGCAACATCGCGAATGCCTCGGCGGCGCTGGGTCAAATTGTTCAGCGTCATCTGGATTCCGGCGGCCAGGCCATTCTCTACGTTGACGGGAAAGCGGTGCCGATCGTGCAGGCAGAGAATGGAATGCTTCGGGACAAAAAGAATCAGCAGTGGGGAACGATGCCCCTGTTCACGGGCAGGACCAGTCAGAACAGGCTGGACCTGCTTCCGATTTCTGCAACAAAAGCACCAGTTCCTGCAACGATCCCGCCTGTTGTTGCAACAAAACCGCTTGTTGGTGAGACAGAAGCAGATTTGCGCGAGCGAATCTTGGGTCCTCCGAAGGATGCCCCGCAGGAGGTGGTGCTCGAGCGACTCAAAGCGCGCCTTTTGGAAGCGAAAAATGATGGCGGCGAGGGTGGTGGATTCCATGCGTCCGGCGCCTGGTTTGACATCGGCATTAATTTTCCGACTCCAGGTAAATCCTACATCAACGGCAGAGGCATCACGATCAACGTTCCAACCGCAGATCTGAAGCGCGGCGATCTGTCCAATGCTGAGATCCTGATCGGGGGCAAGAAGACGCAAATTGAAGACATCGCGGAAAAGCTCCCAAAGGCACCCCTCCCAAAAGAGGAAGGGGTCAAACCGCCGGAAGTGAACTCGGAACAGGCGATCCGTGATCTCATAGATTCACCGGAAACCACTGCGCAGAAGTCGGTTAAAATGCGCCAGATGGCGGAGGCTGCTGGCATCGAACTCAAGGCCATGCAGGAGCGCGTCGAGGCGGTCCTCGTGAAGATGGCCAATGAGATCGCGCGCAACGAAGGGTTACGCCCGACGACTCGGTTTCATGCGCTGGTAAACCTGTACGAACGGCAACCGCTGTTCTCCGCGCGCACCAGCACCAGCGTTGCAGACCAAGCTTATTCGACACCGGCGCCAATAGCTTTCGCCCTGCGGCACATGACCGGTGTCACCAGTCAGACGCCGGTTTATGACGCGACCGCCGGCAATGGGATGCTCCTGCTGGGCTCGAAACTCGGTGAATCCGTCGCAAACGAGATCAACCCAAATCGCGCGCAGGCGCTGCGCGATCTCGGCGTCGGCACGGTCACACAGAATGACGCGACGAAATTCGTGCCGGCGGAGGATTCTCCCGTCGTCCACCTCAACCCGCCGTTTGGAAGTATCCCCAATACCAATTACGACGGATATGGAATCCGGAAGCTCGAACATCTGATCTCGCTCAAGGGACTCGAGGCCATGGAGGATGGAGGTAGCGCAGCCATCATCCTGGGCGCAGCGCTTCACGAGAAGGAACAGGGCAAAGGCGCGCAGTGGATCTTCGAGAACTATCTGTATGGGCACTACAACGTCGTGGACAATTTCGAGATCGCTGGCGATCTCTACGCCAAACAGGGCGCAAAGTTTCCGGTGCGGGTGCTCGTCATCGTGGGCCGGAAGGCAACGCCTGTAACCGGCGAGTTCGCCCCCAAACACGTTGATCGTCTCACAAACTGGGATGACGTTTGGGCGCGCGCAGAAAAGGCACGCAATGAAGCTGAAAGAATCCGATCAAGTCTGGGCACCGGTGGACCTGGACCAATATCTCCTGGTATTCCCGAAGGCGCACAGAAACCCGCCCCGGGACCAGGACTCGTTCCTGTTCGACCAGGTGAGACTGCTGCGCCGGCTGGTGGAGGAGGCCTCCGACGGGGAAATCGAGGAGGGAAATCGACGGCTCCAGGAGGACCTACCGGCGTCGGAGAGCCTGTGGCTCCCGCCGGACCTGCTGCGCAACCCGGCAACGCCGGGCAACCTGCTCAACAACCCGGCGGAATTGGGCAGCCAACTCCACCAGTGGAAGGAAGGAGTAGCAGCGGCGCTGAGGATGAAGTCCCTCCCAGTGCTGGAGGCACGGAAGCTGGCGGAGGGACTAAGCCTGGAGTCGTTTCTAAGCCGGGTAATATAAAGGCCGCAGACATCGGCGACTTGAGCCTCGATGACCTCGACGCTCTGCTTGCAGGCACGCCAGAAGAACAACCGCCACCGGCGCCCGCGCCTATACCTCCCGCTCCGGAAGCGCCCTATCACTACCCGCAGCCCCTGGAAGGGCAGCCTTACGAGCAACCGCCACAGGCGCCTTATGGCTATCCTGAACCACTGGAGGGGCAGCCTTACGAAACAGAGAGGGCCACCACTCCGCGCCCGCCGCGGCCACCGAGGAAACCTCCGACTCAACCGCCGAAGAAACCGAAGCTTTCGGATGTCGGCAAACATCTCGTCGAGGGTGCCAAGTCATCGTTTGAAGCACTGGATCAATTGTTCGGCCGCGGGACGCACATGGGCGCCCTTGGTCCTACTTTCGACGAAAATACGTATGCTGCGGCAAAGCCCCATTTTGCAAAGGCGTGGAGCGAATATGTGAAGGCTGGGGCGACCCTTCAGGAATACATCCAATACGTCCTGGGCCGATTCGGAAATGGCGTGAGGATTTATCTGAAACAGTTTTTGGCCGACATGCAGGAGGAGGCAAAGGCCAAAAAGGAAAAACCGAAGGCGACAGAAACGCAGATCCCATACGAGCAACGTGCAGAAGGATACTCGTTCGGGCTCCTGACACCCAGCAACATCGGAAATGGGACTCATGCTGCACTCGATGCGCTTAAAGCTCGCGTCGGTCCACTTACAGATTTTGTTGCAGACCGGCTGAACCAATCGCCAACGGAACTGCAAAAGGGACTTTCGGGAGAGCAGATTGACGGCGTGGCGCTGGCCATCGACCAGATCGAGAATGGCGGTGCGCTCATCATCGGCGACGAGACTGGCATCGGTAAAGGGCGCCAGGCGGCGGCCATCATTCGTTACGCGCATCTTCAGGGGAAGATACCCGTGTTTTTCACGAAGGACCCGAAGCTGTTCACCGACATGTACGGGGATCTCGCCGACATCGGGACAACGATTCGACCGCTCATTTTCGGCGATCCATCCAAGGCATCCATCGTGAACGAGAACGGTGATGTCATCGTCAAGGCGCCGACGAAGAAACGCCAGGATGCCATCATGCGCGACATCCAAGAGCGCGGAATACAGGCGGCTGGTTACGACGCCATCTTTTCGACCTATTCGCAGGTCAACGTCGAAAATGAGCGGCAGAGATTCCTTGAGGGGCTGGCCCATAACCAGGACACCATCCTGATTCTCGACGAAGCGCACGAGGCGGCCGGCGACGGGGAATCCTCGATGCAGGCGGCATTCATGCAGGGCGGCCAAGTGAGGAGGGGCAGCGGCGCGGACCGCACGATCGTCAATAAGGTTGGGCTGTTGAACGCGCCGGGCACGGCGGAAGGCCGCGGCGGCGTCACTTACCTGAGTGCGACCTACGCAAAGCGGCCCGACAACACGCCCCTGTATTTCCGAACGGCACTCCGGAAGGCAGCGCAATCCTTCCAGCAGGTCGTCGATGCGATGAAGAAAGGCGGCGTGGCGCTCCAGCAGGCCGTCAGCGAAGCCCTTGCGGCAGCCGGCCAGTATGTCCGTCGGGAGCGGGATTTCAGTGGGGTCCGATACGAGCTGAAGAAAATCGCCGTTGCCGATGAGCCCGCGCTCGTGCAGCAGGTGGACGGAATCACGGATCTACTGGGCCAAATCGTTCAGTTCAGTCATTCCGTCCGTGAGGCTGCCCAATCCGCGGGCGGCGCAACCTCGACGGCGATGTCTGATAACGCCATCGACGTCGCGGATTTTGCAGCGCTGGTTCACAACCAGGTTGGCCAGCTTTTGCTTGCGGCGAAGGCTGACGAAGTAGTGAAGGAAGCTGCCGAGGCGCACTCCCGCGGTGAAAAGCCTGTCATCGCGTTGATGAACACGATGGAGAGTTTCCTCGATCAATATACGACCGAGCACAACATCAAGCCGGGCCAGCCGATTCAACTGCGGTGGCATGAGTTGCTCAGATACGCCTTGTCCCGCACGCTGCGAGGGAAGGTTCAACAGCCGAACGGCGATACGGTCATCGTTCAACTCACACCTGAGGAGCTGGGATTGAGTCCTCAGTTCGAGGCGATCATGGAGCAGATTGGAGAACTCGAGACGGAATTTCCTGTCAGCCCGATCGATTACATCGTGCAGCAGCTCGAGGCCAAGGGCGTCAAAACCGGTGAACTCACCGGGCGCACGAGCGGGATCAACTATACAGATGTCAAAGCCGGACAGGGCACCTACAAGCGGTTTCCGAAGGCCAACAAAAACACGCTGGTAAACGGATTCAATGGCGGCGTTCTCAATGGCTTGCTGTTAAATGCGAGCGGTTCAACCGGCCTCTCCATCCATGCGTCCGAAAAGTTCTTCGATAAGAAACCGCGGCACATGGTCATCGCCCAGCCGGCGCTCGACATCAATGTGTTCGTCCAGACGCTCGGGCGTATCAAACGCACGGGCATGGTGCTCAATGGCGAGAACCCCGACGGTTCGAAATGGGGCGCGCGCTACACGCATCTCGTGCTGCCGCTCCAGGCGGAGATGCGGCCGGCGGCCGTCACGAATCGGAAGATGAAGTCGCTCAACGCCAACACCACGGCGGAGAGCAAGAGCGGCGTGAAGATCGAGTCGGCCGATTTCCTTAACAAATACGGGGACGAAATTGTTTCCGAGTTTCTCGACGAGAATCGGGAGTGGCAACCGCGGCTCGGGCTGTGGATCGACCATAATCAGGACGGCACGGTGAAGGTCCAGAACGACATCGCGCGCAAGTTCACCGGGCGTATGTCGCTGATGCCAAACTCTCAGCAGGAGGAAGCCTACAATCAGATCATCCCAGCCTATAATGAATTGATCGACCGCCTGAAGACGACGGGCGAATACGACCTCGACATCGTTGTCCACAAGGACTGGGACGGCACGCAGTTAAGCGACGACCAGCTTGCCCCCGGCACCGACGAGTCATCGATCTTCACAGCGAGCGTGCGCGCACAGCGGTGGGAGATCACCGACAACCGGCACGTCCCGACCGGTGAGGAGATGCTTGAGGAATTCAACCGCCAGACTGGCGGCGTCGAGAAGCTTCGCGAGAACTGGCAGGCGCAGATCAGGGAAACGGAGAAGCAAATTAGAGATCGCATCGCAGCGGCTGACAAGGCAATCGACGAAGCGGCCAACGAACCGGATCCCACGAAGCGCGCACTTCTGGCAGCGCGGGCACAGAATGAGATGACCGCGATGCTTCAGGCTCAGGCCAAATGGTCTGACACGAAGGACACGCTCAATCGCATCCTGTCCATGGCAGGGGATCCTGTGGAACTCGAGGACTCCGAGACCCACGAGACATTCGACGGGATGCTCGTCGGGTTCAAAATGCCGAACCTTGCCCGCGGGCTGCGCGTGTCACCGAGCGCCTACCACCTGCGCTATCTGATCGATGCCCCTGGTGGAAAGATGTTTCTGCGCGGGTCGATGTTCCCTTCGAAATGGACACAGAACCGTAGCGACCGTCCGCTTTCAGATTTCAAGGGCGCCCGGGCAGGCCAACGGTACGCGCGCTGGGTCGTCACTGGCAACCCGATCAAGGCTTACGAGGCAACTGGCGGCCGCGGGAAGATGGTGAGGTTCCAGTCGCGCGACGGGCAAACCATCACGGGGCTGATCATGCCGGTGAAGTGGGACATCTCGAAGCTGGCGAGTGATCCGCGGCTCGAACTGGTGAGCGGCGCCGCCATTGCCAACTTCCTGCGCGCGCAACGCGGAGATCAGAATCATGCCGTGGAGAGCAAGAGCGGCATCGTCCGGATCAATCGCAGCAGCACAGGGGCCTATGCGATTTCCGTCCCGGCAGCCAGACGCACGGGAGGCGATTACTTCCTGGACCTTGCCCTGCGGAAGATCGTTGGGGACTTCAACAAGACCGGCGCTCGAATGCTGGCCCAGGTCGCGCCCGACAAACTCGTCGCGGCAGCCGATCGGGTCATGCAGATTGCCGGCGAGCGACTTCGGGTGTCAGGCAAGGTCAGTCCGGAGATGATCAGCGTCATCGAGGCAGCCAACAAGCCAGGCGGCACAGCATCTGACGTCGCCAACAGGATTGCCGAGGCCCTCAACAGGCTGAAGTCCAACCGGCGCCCGGGCGATTTGCAGTTGTTCGGGCTGGTCCCGTTGGTCTGGGACAAGGCCATCGACATTGCCCGCGGCATCGTGCTCGCCGGCGGCAAGGTGGCTGACGCGGTGGCAAAGGCCATCGAATACATCCGGGCCAACCATAAGGGCGACTGGGATGAGGCCGGCGCGCGCGCGGCGCTCGAGACTGCCGCCCAGAAGCCTGCCGCCACGGAGGAAGGGCTTACCGAGCCAGCCGAAGGCGAACAACCACCTGTCGTGGACGATCACTGGGTTCCGACGCAGGTCAAAGGCGTGACGTGGTACGTGCGCGACCGGGACAAACTCTCCCCGGAGAGCACTGCCCGTTCAATCGATGCCGCCGAGGCTGCTTTTAAGGCAGCCGGGTTCGACTCTGAGCGCCGGACCATGTTCGACCAGGGCGATCACCAGACCAAAAGCATCCTGTTCATTCCGGAAACGGAGAACGCGGACGAGAAGGGGCGCAAGCTGGCCGAGGTGCTCGAGCGCGAGATTGCGACCCAGCGCGAGGCCGGCAAGGGCGCCGATCACGTCTCGACCCTGATCAACTCTGTGCGTGAGGGCTTCGACCAGCCTGGATCCGCCTTCCGCCAGATGTCTCAGCAGGTCCGGAACCGGCTGTTTGCTCTCGCCCAAGAGGAAGCGAGCTGGCGCGGGCGCGCCCTGCGCGCGCTGGCCAATTCCAAGGCCGACATCATTCGCATCGCGCGCAACGTCGACGTCTACCTGCAGCGCATCTACTCGACGGCGTTTGCCGACAAGGCCCCAGGCGGCGCTGCGGGCGCCAGCGACATTGCTGACGACCTGCGTGCGTCACTGCGCGAGGTCCTGACCGACGAGGAAATCGACCGGCTACCGGAACTCATCGCGGATCCAGCCCAGCGTGAGCGCATCAAGGCTGCGCTCAAAAAGGCGCTGGAAAAGGTGGCGCCGAAAGGGGCTAAACGCTTTGGACGCAGGAACTGGCGCACAATCGAATCGCTCATCCAGGGCGGCATCCTCGACGATACCGAGTGGTTCAAGGATCTGGCGCGCAAACGGGGCTGGAAGGTCCCGACCGACGCCGAGATCGAACAGATGCGCAAGCTGGCTGACGAAGAGCAGGCGCTTCGAAAGCCGACCGACGCCGAGCTGGCCAAGGTCGGAGAGGACCCGAAGGCGCGCGAACGGCTGTTGGCCGACATCGAGGCGGCCACCAGGGAGACGCGGTTCAAGCTGCAGAAGCGCCTGGCGGTGATGTGGAGCGAGATGACGAAACCGGTGTCTCTGCGGAATTATTGGGCGCAAAGGCAGAATACCGCGCGGTTCCTGAACGAGCTGATGACGGCCAACCTGCTGTTTCGGGCGTCGTTCGTCAGCAAACAGGCTATTGACGTGGCGACGCAATGGTTCTGGAGGATGCCCATGAGGGCCATTGCCCAGGCGTTGACCTTGCGCAAGAACGACTTGGCTGCGGGCAAACAGGTTCGATTCTGGGATGACGCACAGGCGGCGCTTAAGGACATCTACGGTGATTCCATCAAAAGCCTGAAGGTAGCCACCGCGAAGGCGCGTGCGGCGCTCGCGGGGCGGGTGGAGATCCGGAACGTGGATCGTCTCATGGGCAGCGTATCCGCGCTCGACAGATTGTGGCTGCGTGCGGACCGCGCCGCGGAGGACGGGCGCAAGGCTGAGGCGTTTATGTGGCGCGCCGTGGCTGCCATCGGCTTCTCGTACAAGGTCGCCGGCGCGTTCGATTACCTGCATGGGACGCCAGCCGAGTGGAACGAGCGCCGTTTCCGCGTCATCGAAGCCCTCCGAGAGACCGGCGTGGACCCCGCGGCGGCTCGAGTGCAGGCCGGCTGGGTGATGGACGGCGCCCTGGCTGAGTATCCAGAGGCAGTCGCCATGACGCGCTCGATGCTCGAAGCCCGCGGGATTCCGTTCACCGAGCAGCAGTTGCGCGAGGACGCGTGGAACATGGTCGAGCGCAGGCAATACCAGAGGATCGGCGATCTCGGGCTGCCCGTGGACGCCATTCGGGAACATTCGGAGCTGTATCGCAACACGCTGGGCTGGAACGAGCGCGAGATGCGCGGGCCTGGCGGGCTCGTCGGCACGCTCGTGCATGGGGTTGGCGCCATTGGGGAAGGCATAGGCATCCCTTTGGCCATGGGCCGGTTCGGCAACGCCATCGCGATCGGCATCAACCGGCAGTTGCACAAGACGCCGCTGTACGCGCTGGCCAACATCCGCCTGCCGTTCCTCAGAGGGGGCCAAGAGCCGTCGCCGTGGTCGCGGACCATGACGGACATCTACGAACGGCGCCTCGAGGCTGTGGCCGGCACGATGCTGGGGAGTACCTTGCTGACATTGGCTGCGGCCGGACTGCTCAAGGTCTGGCTCAAACCGCCGCCCGACAAGGAAGAGCGCGAGCTGTGGGAGCGCGAGGGGCACAAGGCGGGCACGGTCGAGATCCCCCTGGGCGACGGCAAATATCAGGTCTGGAGCCTCACCGCGGGGCCGTTCGCGCTCCTGGCGCCCTATCTGGCGGCCGGCGGGGCAATCAACGATCTGACCGTCAAACGGGAGAAACAGCAGGCCAAGCTCAATGCTGAGGCGGCGAAGAAGGGGCTGACACCGGCTCAACTGCCACCACCGGACATCTCGGACTGGTTTGGTGTGGCCGCCCAGGCTGCCCAAGCATCTGTCCTCGGAAATCGAACGGCGTCCGGCTGGTTCAACAGCGTCACTGACTACGGCACACCCAACGTGAAGAAGTTCGTGGCCAGCCAGTTCACGCCCATGGTGCCCGGCTTGCCGGCATTGCAGGAGGTTTCCCGCATGGCCGGCGTCATAATCGACCCGAAAAAGGCCGATGTCATGGATTTCCTAGTGCCGTTGCCGACCTCCAAAGCGCGCAAATACAACATGCTCGGGGATCCGGTGGGCACCCAGGACGACCTGCAGCGCGTCGTCCAGACGCTCACGGGCGGCACGTATCCGTCCATCTCGCCGGGCCAGGCGCACGAGGCGGACGCCTACAAGGCGCTCTTCGCCACCGGTTACAGGCCTCCGAGCATCGACCCGAACGCGGGGCATGCCATCGGCGGGGACTTCAGGCCATTCACCGAGTCCGAACTGGAGCGCTACACGGACGCGCGCAGCCGGAATCTGCGTGAAGAACTCGGCCGGCTGGGCCCCACGGCTAGCGCCAAGGACGCCCGGGAGGCGTACCAGCGCGCGAACGACGCGGCGCTGCGGGAGACTGGTGTCACGGTCGCCACCAGGACGACAACGCCCAGCGGCGCCACGGTCACGAGGGTAGCGTCGTCCCGTGGAGGCGTGGGAGTTCCGACCAGGACGACGGAAGCCCGAAGTGGGACCGGCGGCAGGGCAGCGCGCGGCAGATTGTCACGCGGGCTGCGTGGAGTGCGATTTGGACGGCGGGGGTTGGCCCGGGCTTCAAGGCTTCGGCTGCAACCGCGGCTCGGGCGCGGACGCACACGCGGATTGTCGCGCGCACGAGTCAGTTCTGCTCGTTCTGCTCGGGTTTGATACCCCTTCGAAAGATTTTCGGCAGCCAGATGGTGTCAGGCGCCTTCTCCTCGACGGGTTTTCCTTCCTGTTTCGCCTGACGCGCGAGGAGTTCCCCGATCTTCAAATCGACCAGCGCCTCGGTGTTCTCGACCCAATCAAGGTGCTTGGCCGCCTTCAACTGCGCACGCAGCCTGGTCTTTAGCTTTCGCAGGGCGGCAATGATCTCGGGGTAGGTCGCCGCGCGCAGGGCTTCGTCGTGGCGAAAGAGGGTGTATTCGCGCTCGATGATCTTGTTGACGGCCGCCTGTTCGATTTCCAGCCGGCGTTCCCTCTGTTGCTTAGGCGACATTATGCTGATGTGGTTTTGGTTTCGTCGGGTCTTTCCTTCACACGCTTTTCCGCTGCGCATCTGTCCATGGATTCCGCCAGGCCGACGGAGATCAGCGTGCCCGCGATGTCCAGAAGCTGCTCGTGCGTCATCGTGCGAAGATGCTTGCGCACCATGTCGAACACCGCAGCGCCCGTACAATCGGTCGCAGACATCTTCACGAAGTCTGGGCGGATCTTCTTCAGCATGATCTCTTCCCAGGACTTCAGAACAGTGTCGATGTTTCGGCTCATAGATGATAGATGCCGCGGCAGTAAGGCGTCCACGCGAACCACGCGTAGTCGCAAGAATCGGTTTTCCCATCGTCAGTGAAGCACGGCCGCTTACTCAGCACGAACAGTGCAGTCGGTTCGTTCGCCTGAAACCACGCACGACGCTTGACAGACGCGAGAAAGTTCAATCGCAGCAGCATGAACACGTTGGGCGACATTTTGACCGCGTGCTGGCAGAACTCCAGCGCCAAAGAGAACGGAGGGTTGGTGATGATTGTTGCCCTGTCTGTGTGGTCTTTGAGGAAATCGTAGCCATTGATCAAGTCGTCGCCGTCCGCCTTCCATCCGCCGTGCTGTAGTCGCGCCACGAGACGCCCATCCCCTTGCGCTGGTTCCCATATCGGCGTCGGAATCTGTTTGATGTAATGCAGGAGCGGCTCGAACGCCGCCATTGGCGTCGGGTAAAAGTCGCTCGCGTTGCGCACGGCGCCGCGGTTGGTGCTGCTCATATATTTGGAGCACGACGGTTCCAGCAGCGTTGAAGTTCTGCCATCATTTCCTCCTTCGTCATCGGCTTCACGTCCGAATCGCACAACATCATTTCGGCGTTGCACCCTCCTGAACAGTAGATGGCAACGCCGCTTTCAATCTCTCCCCGTGCGAGAGAACGGAAAGCTCTATGATGATCGGTCTCTGCCGGGCACCCGCAAAATGGACATGGTAAAAGATTCATAGCGCCAGTCGTTTCGCCCGCAGCTCGAGGATCTGCTCCTGCGTGTAGTTGTGGAACCATGCGTCTTCGCGGTTTTTCTCGGTGTTCTCGTAGGTGGCATCAATGGTCTGCGACTTCGTATAGTCCAGCAGCAGGAGATCCCAATCGCTGAACCCGAGCCCTTCGAACTCGCTGAAGTCATGCCGCAGAAGTGCGCGCATCACGTTCGCTGGCGACTTGTACGTGTAGATGACGCGCCCTCGGGTATCGTAGCTGACGAACGTCGGCGTTGACGGTTTACGAGGAAATGGCGGCATCTGTTCGGCTCGAATCGCCGGCAGGATCGTCGGCGTGACAAGGAGCATGTCCTCGTGGCCGCGGAGATAATGCGCGTTCCAGCGTGCCCAAATGTGCTCAGGCTGTTGCGATGCCTTCAGGACGTGCTCGATGTCGAGGGGCTCGGCGCACGATGCGGGCGTCAGGACGAAGGGCTCGAAGCCGGCATCCTTCCAGGAGCGGTGCCACTGGCAGAGCGCCTGAGTGTGCGGGATGTCGGCGCCAGCGCGCGCAAAGCAGAATACTTTCATGGGCGCTGTGTTGCGGCCTGATGCGCTGCGGTAATTTTCCCCAAACACTGCGGGCAAACAGCGGCGTCGAGTGTCACAAACTCGGCGTTCGGGACATCAAACTGCCACGCCAGCGGCTTCGACTCCCGCTTACAGATGTCGCAGACCAACGTGATTGTCGTTCTCTTTGGCATGTCAGTTCTCTCTCGCGCGCCAGACCAGCCTTCCATCCTCTGCGACGCCAATCTCAAATTTGAGCGGCATGCGCGACGGAACGCTCGTTGGTCTTGCGTAGTTCGTTTGCATCTCGCCGTTGGTCCAGCGCACCGTCAGCGGTTTGTGCTCTCGGAAGTGGGCAAGGGTCTGATCTACGGCGACGCCGACTAGGAACACCAGAAGCCCGCCGAAGACATCCCGCGAATGATGCGCCGTCCAGAACGCGAACGCCGACGGCGGGCGCAACGGCGAGTTTAGGATTTTCTGCTCAACTTTTCTGCTCATGGGTCTCGGCAGGTTGATGTTCACCGCACCATTCGTATGATTCGATTTCCGGCCAATGAGTTTCCACATCTGGCGGAAACACTAAATTAAGAAATCTGCCGACAACGCGTACGACTGGTGGGTGGCGCCGACAAATGCCGCTAATCTGATCGGCATCGATCTCTGTGTCGTATGCTTCCCAAAATCTGCAATTCCGGCAGGCTGGTTTGTTTTGGTCGTCCATATTGTTCATGCGACAGCGGCCCTCTTCTCGTCTAGAGACGCGCTGTGACTATATCCCTGGAGCACCTTGAGTGACTGCCCAGTGAGTGAGCGCACGACCGCGATCGGCACGCCCTTGTTGAGCAGGTGCGAAATCCGGCCGTGCCGAACGCAGTGCAGTGACTTGTTCACGCCCGCCTTCCGCGAGAGCTTGATGAACTGTGCCGAGATGGTCTTGTGGGAGTCGTAAGCGTGCAACTGCGCCATGTTCGGGCACACGAACGATTGATCGCCCTCAAGACAAGGCGGCGTGTCGCGCATCGCCTGCACAAGTTCGAGACTGATCGGAATCTCGACAACCTTCCCGAATCGCTGCGTTTTAATCGGCACACGTCGAATCACGCACTCGACGATGCTGACCTCGTGCCAGCGGAGCGTCGCGACATCCCCTAGACGCAAGCCGGTTTCCCAGGCGCAAAGTATGGCGTAAACCCAATCACGACGACCGTCGGCACGAGCTTGCGCCAGAAGTTTCGTTATCTCGTCGTCGGTTATCGGCTGACGTTCAACGACGGGAATCGCGAAACGCTTCAGCTTCGGGACCGGGTTCGCGTCCACGAGGCCCGCGTCGATGAGCCAGGCGAACAAAGCCTGCACGGTAGAGTAATACGCGGCAGCGGTTCGCCGGCCGCGGCCACTCTTGAGCAGGTGCCCAAGGAACGACTTACAGACCAGCGCGGTAATCGGTTTCTGGCTGGCGAACTTCGCGAAGACTTCGAGGCGTTCCCGGTAGGCGCGAATCGTTGACTCGGTGAGCAGCCCGCTCTGCGCTTCAAGGAAAGTTTGGATGCGTTCGCGGATCATAGCTTGTTCAGGAACGCCCTGAATTCAGCGAACGAAGCGAATGCATTGATCTTGTGAATCGTCTCGGCCGGAAGACCCAATGAGGCGCACAATCGAAGTACGTCAGCCTCGGCGTGGGGTTGCGGCGCATTGATCCATTGATCGCCGCGCTTCAGTCCTCGATACCTGCGAATCGCGTTACCGAGCTTTTGGATTTTGGCGGCGCGGGTCATGCAGTTGCGCGAGTTAGCTGGCTCAAGACTTTATCCCGCTCCTCAACGGAATTGTACATCCAAACGCCTTGAATCTGAAGCGGCAGGTAACGACGGCTTGGCGGGATTATGCTTTCAATGATGGGGTGACTTTTAAGGATCATTGTCTTTGTGTTGATCGTGCATTTGAAAGCTGCCCGAAGCTTCATCTTATCTCTCCGGATAATTTTTCTCGCTGCCTCAATCGCTTTTGGCCCGATTATGACTTTCAAGGCCGGGCTTTTCTTGGAGGAGGATAGTGTCGTCATTTTAGGCATCGCGTTGGAGTGACAATGTGGGCCTGGCGCGTAATTGTCAAGCGGAATTCAGAGCGGAAGTTCTTCCCGCTTGAAAACATAAACAGTCCCGTCGCGTTCGATAAAAAGGATCGCGGCGTAAGGCTGGCCGGCGTTCAAGCTGGCGCGTAATTGCACGCCAGCCTCAATTTTCACATGCGCCATGCCGTCGCAGCACTTGTCTCTGGCGAGGATTGCAATGGTTGGAATATGAAAGCAGGATCCAGTGGTGTCGTGGGCAAACGAACAAAGCCCCCAGAAGTCGCCGAAGATTTCAGGATTGCCGCTCATATCTCGACGCCGCTTTTACACTGATGGATCAAACGCCTCTCGCCATTCCGAAGCATCGCGATCCGTTCTGCCTCGGTGGTGATCGACTCCGAGTACCCGCTGAACACGCTGGGCAGGTTCGCGATGACTGCGTACGAGTCCGCGCCGAACTTCTCCCAGATGCGGCAACCGATCTCGACGTCCCATGCGCGGGACTCCTTCGCGACGCTCGTGACATGGAACCCGTCGCCGTCTGGAAGCGCGACCTGTGGTTGGCGCGATACGACGCCGAACGTGCCGAACTGATGGTCCTGCGGTCCCTTGGCCAGTGGCGCCCGCTCGCCTTCTGTGAACAGCTTGCGATACCAGGCACAGTCGATGACGGTCCCGCTCCCGTAGCAGAACACGCAGGAATCCTGTCGATCATTCGAGCCCTTGTTGCCGAACGCCAGGACGGGGACGTGCATGTGCGTGGCGACCGGGTAGTTCCGGCGCGAGTTGTTCGCGACCAGTTCCTCCCAGCGTAGCGCGGCCTCACGGCCGGCCGTGCAAGGGTTGTGGACAGCGACCGACCCGCCGATGATGGCAGGCATCGGCTGGCGGAAATACTCGTCAAAGATCGCTCCGTCCCAGTTGTCGCCCATGACGCGCGAGTCGGCCTCGAGGTAGAGAACGTGCGAATAACCGACCCGGAGTGCCAGCTCCATGCCGGTATAGAACACCAAATTCGACACGCTGAACGATTTCTCGCCTTTCAAGGTCTCGGGATTGCCCGGGATGCGTTTGACGTCCGGCCAGGCATGGTCGGAGAACAGGAGCAGTTCGTGCGTCGTCCTGAATTTGCGGATGTTGTTCAGGAAAGCCTGAGCGTATGGCAACACCGGCGGAGGCACGTAGGCGATGACTGCTTTCATGTTCACCAGCCCGTCCACAACTGGCAGTGACTGATAGAAACGTTGCTCACCGATCCACCAACAGTCAGGAGCGAGTCCGGCGCCTTGATGATGTACACGAACAGGCAGTTGCTGATGACGCAGTTGTTGGAAACGTTGAGCGGGGCCAGATAGGCATTCGTGTCAGTGAAACACTTTGCCGCCCATTCGACACCTTTGTGGAACCCCTCGTCGTAGGTCTTTACCGGTTCGGTCTTGCGGCAAAAGATCAACATGCCCGCCGGAACCAAAAGCAAAGGAAGCAGTATTAGACGCAGTGTTAGGCGTTTCACAGCTTGCCCTCCTGCTTCTCGATCTTCACCTTGACCATCCACGCGTGAAACTCGTTGGTGATTCCACCGTCAACCCACCGGATGAGATAGCAATCGTTCGTGTGCAGAACGGCTTCGATGCAGTTGGTCATCTTCCATGGGTCAGGGCTGTCGCCGACTGTGACGGTGTAGAACACGGGCGCTGTCGGCTGTGCCGGATGCTTTTTCACGTACACAAACCAAATGAGGACGCACGGCACGATGATCGCCACCGTTGCTTTCAGGATGTTTTTCATGGTCCCGGCAGCGTTCCGACATCCTGCGCAATTGTCAAGCGGCGAGTTGACAACCCGGCGAAATCGTGGACACTCGCGCCATGAGCCGACGACACAAAGTAAATGTTCAGGTCACGAAAGAGGGCAAGGATTACGAAAAGGATCTGAGCGCGAAGAAACTGACGGACCAGGAGATCCGCGACCATCTCCCGCAGGTCTGGAAGGACCGCAGCGAAGCCGGCAAACGCGCGGTGTCCGTTCCGATCCCAGGGACGCCGCACTACACGTAGGAATGGCGAACTTCTTCAAAGACTGGACTCCGGAAAAAGTCCGACAGCACAATGAGCGCGTTAAAACTCGTCATCCAGGGAATCGGCAGACCGTCCTCTTTCAAGAACTCGAAGATGATTTGCCAGCCGAAAGGCTACAGCCGTCCAATTCTGATTACCGACCCGAAGATCCGAAAGTGGATGGACAAGGCAACCCGTCTTATCGAATCGCAATTACGGTCCTGGTTAGCGACTACAGGGACCTCGACCTCGACGGATGCGGAAGTACGATCCAAGATTGTATCATCGCTGCCACTGGAAGACTCTTACGTTTGGGTCGAGTCGATCTCCGTAAACTGGCGAAGAGTCAGGAAAGGCGAAGAGGGCGCCGAGATCGTCATTGAACGGATAGCGCCGCAGCCTTAGGTTGCGCGACATGAACGCCCATCCAGGTTTTCGCTCGGCGGCCCGCTCGATCGCCAGACGAGAAGGTTACTCACTGAGCCGCGCCAACAGGATTCTCGCCGCCGGCGCCCGCGGTGCCAGCAAGGCTGCCGTTCGGCGCAATCCCAGGCTGTTGCGGGTCCGCCGCGGCCGGCGTTAGGGTGAACTCGACGGGGAACTTGTATTGCTCAGATTTCCCTTCCCACGCGGTGTAGGTGCCGACGCCGCGGGCGACGAGCGCCTCGACGGTCGTTGTGCCGAACCATTTCGCCCAAGTGAGAACCTTCTTGGCCCAGAACCC
>Ga0207712_10000137_pt1 | contig 76898 bp, 76 predicted proteins | sample KBSS44metaG_FD_184402 | JGI IMG/M metagenome (GOLD analysis project Ga0207712, IMG submission 184402) | Switchgrass rhizosphere microbial communities from Kellogg Biological Station, Michigan, USA - KBS S4-4 metaG (SPAdes) (version 2) | ecosystem: Host-associated > Plants > Roots > Rhizosphere...
TGATCCGCCGCGCCCCTACCATCGCACAGTTGCGCGCAGCCGCCGACAAGATGAGACGACATCTACGCGAACCACCACGAAAAACCAGGGAATATCAACGATTTAAACTCCAATGTTAGCGCCTATGCGCGAAGGCGGGGGTAGCGGTCAGCCTGTCGATCGCCAACGCCGGTGCGAGTCTGCCGATCGCCTGGCGTCTCTATCTACCGGAAACCTGGGCAAATGATCCGGAGCGGCGCGCCAAGGCGAAGGTTCCGCAAGAGATCGGCTTCCAGACCAAGCCGCAGATCGCGCTCGACCAGATCCGCGCCGCGCGGGACGAAGGGATCGCGCCCGGCGTGGTGTTGGCCGACGCCGGCTATGGCGTGGACGGCGGCTTCCGCGCCGGCCTGACGGCACTGGGCCTCACCTATGTCGTGGGCGTGCAGCCGACACTCAGCGTGTGGCGTCCCGGCCAGGCGCCGCTGCCTCCCGGCCCCGGCGGAAAACGCGGGCGTGCGCCGACGAAGTTGCGCCGCGATGCCAAGCATGGGCCGATCTCGGCGAAGGCGCTGGCGCATTCGCTGCCGCCCGAGGCGTGGCGGACGGTCTGCTGGCGTGAAGGCACCAACACCGAGCTGAAGTCGCGCTTCACCGCGCAGTGGCTGCGGCCCGCATCGCGTGACTATAAATTGACCGAACCACACCCGGAGGAGTGGCTGCTGATCGAATGGCCTGAAGACGATGACGATCCTATCAAATATTGGCTGGCGACGCTGCCAGCCGACACTTCGATCGACGATCTCGTCCGAACTGCCAAACTCCGCTGGCGCATCGAACGCGACTATCAGGAACTCAAGCAGGAATTCGGCCTCGGTCATTTCGAAGGCCGAAGTTGGCGAGGCTTCCATCACCATGCCAGCCTGTGCATCGCCGCATATGGCTTCATCGTCTCCCAACGGGAGGCCATTCCCCCCTCAGCTCCGGCCGAAACCCGCGACCGCGAAAAACCTTCCCTATCCGGAGGTTATCGACCCCGAGGATCCCCCGATCCGGCCCCAACGACACGTCGTCAACTCGATCGCGACCATCAGGATAAAACTGGCCATCGTTCTCGGTCGCAGCCTTCAGCGATGCCCGTGCTGCACAACGCCGATGTCGCCAAAACTCAATTTGTGACGCAGTAAGACTAAGCACCCGCCAATATGCTCGGCTTGTCGATGAGTGGGTGACCGAGGTTGGCTTGATGCGAAGCGAGTATGGCACCCACTCTCTTCGGCGAACCAAGGCGTCGATCATCTACAGGGCGACCGGCAATCTCCGTGCCGTCCAGATTCTTCTCGGCCACAGCAAGATCGAGAATACGGTGCGCTATCTTGGGATTGACGTAGAAGACGCGCTTGCCCTCGCCGAGAACACCGAAATTTGAGCAATCGGCTCCTCGTTGGCGGCGAGGAGTCGACCTACCAGCGCATGGGACTTTGCGGTGATTCCCCTCCGATGCGTCTAGCGGCAGGATTCGCCAAGAGTGGATTGTTCGCCGGCGAAATCAAACGTCTGCGCATCAACCGGATGCGCGGATCCTGGCGGTGGCGCTGGCATCTCGACGAAATGGATCAGACGGTCTTATCGTGTCACGCCGGCGCCGGCCGACGCGGCCCCGGGGACGTCTTTAACGCCGCCGAGACGGCGCGTCTTCTTCGCGCTCTTGGGTCCGCCGCGTGAACGACCGACCCGAGGGGCTTAGGATAGGCCCGAGGCGGTGCATCATCCGCTCGAGCGGGCGGCTCAGAGCAGGCTGATGCCCGGCGTGCTCGCCAGAAGCTCCTGCACCTGCGCCGCGATATCGTCGTTCGATCGCGGCCAGATGCCGCTTCCGGCGCGGCGCGATCCCGGGAACAGCAGGTACTGGATCGGGGTCTGCGGCAGTCCCTTGCCGGTCCGCGGGTTGATGCCGGCATAGCCGAGCGCAGCGTAGAGCGAGAGCGAGGCTTCGCCCAGCTTGGCATCCGAACCGCCGCCAGCGTCGGCGACGATGAACTCGGTCGTGCGTCCGCTCGCGCGATCGGTGGCCAGCCCCACGTCGCCCATCTTGGCGACGTGCGGAAGCTTCTGGAATCCGGTCGGGATGACCACGTAGGGAACGCGCGTCGAATCGACGTAAGTAGCGATGTCGTGACTGGCACCGCCCGGCTTGCGCAGCGCGGTCATCGCAACGAAGAACCCCTTCGTGGCCCCGCCCTGCTGGACGTAGGGGCGCGAGGGATCGTGCGGGTCGGCCGCCAGCACGCTGTCCCACCAATCGGTGTTGGGATAGCCAGCGTTGGCCAGCGCGTCGAGCCCAACATGCGCGTCCTTGAGCGCGTGCTTGCCGAGATCGCCGGGATGGTAGGCATTGGGCGCCCCGTCCGCGTCGGCGGCGGCATGGCTCGTTTCGTAGGCATAGGCGAGGTTCTGCGCCTGCCGCAGGATCGTCGTGCCGCGAAAGGTTTCCGCCGGCTGGAAGTCCAGTTCCATGGTCGCCACTCCTGCCGCCCCTATGGGCCGTTTGATCGCGCACCGATGCCCGCAGGCGCCGCGCGCGCTCGTCAGAACATCGGCTGTCCGCTCTCAAACAGGGTGCGGACCTGCGTCGTCGTCTTGCCCCCGGTCGCCAGCTGGTAGTGGGGCGGATCGACGAAGCTCGCCCAGTCGCCGCCCCATTCGAGGTTCGCCACCACCGGTTTCACCAAGCCCGCGAGATCGGCGTAGGCCTTTTCGTCGCCCTTTTTTGAGCCGTCCATATAGCGTCCGCCGGCCTCGAAGATGGCGACGTCCCAAGCGAGACCGAAGTTGTGGTTGCTCTGCCCGCCCTTGGCCTTGGTGACCGGGCTCTTGTTGGTCTGGATGGTACGGCCGATTGCGTAAAGCGCGTCCTGCTCGGCATAGGTGCGCGACCCGGAAATGATCTTGACGGTGTTCCGGAAGCCCGCCGCCGCCCTCATGAACTTGCGCGCGACCTTCTGCGCGGGCGGCATCAGGGTCGCGATGTTTTTCTCCGAGCGGGGATCGAACTGCCCGATCTGGTTGGCGAGTTCGATCCGCTGCTGCTCGACCCGCCGTTCGGCCTCGTCCATGTCGGTGGTCCATTTGCCGTCAAGGCTGCCGGCATAGTATCCGCACACTGCGCACACACGTTGAAAGTACAGTATCTCGCTCTTCGTTATCGGCTTGCTCACGGCTTCTCTCCCCCCGGAAAAAGTGACCTATCTCTTCATCGTGCAGCAATTAGCCCGGGCAAGCAATACGATATTTCCGTGGGGGAAAGCGGCTTCATGGAGATAGCCGAACAGCTTGGTGTCGCCGAACCCGCGATCGGCCAGGATGGTGACGGCGACGCCCTCCGGCAGGACCTCGTCCAGCCGCGCCAGGCAGATGTCCTCGATATCGTTGCGCTGGTCTTTCATCTCGTCCTTCAGCACGGTCAGCCACAAGAGCGGCGTCGCCCGGGCGTGGTAGGTGACGAGGCTGAGCACCAGCGTAGCGTGGCCATCGGCGTCGAAATCGGTCCAGTCCATGGCGACGACGACGGCGTCGCGCTGGCCGACGACCTGAGCGACCCACGGCGGGAACATGGCCCACACGTCGATACCCTGATTGCTGAGCATGCGATCGACTTGCTTGACGGCGTGCTTCGTGATCAATCCGCGCGCTTGAGCCAAGGATTGACCGATGATTGAGACTGCCAGCGAAGCACCCACCATGATGGAGAGTGTGCCATTCGCTAGAGAATTGATTCGCTCGGCATGGAGGTTATTCGAATATATCTCGTCGAGGTAGCTTTTGACAAATTCTAACCGCTCGTCACGTCGCAACGTCATCACAAACACTCTCTATGAAACCAATAGCTTCGGCAAATTACGTACCTCAAATCGCTCCAATGGCGCAATAAAAAAATGAGGGGATTCGTGAGGTGACGAGCCTCACGCATCTATCCGCCAAGTTAGCTTGATGCTAAGCTTCATCTAAAGCGAGTCTATTGCTGATCGGAGGGAGCAGCGATGAATGCACTGCGTTTGTTCGGCTATGGTGCGTTCGGCGCGCTCGTTCCAGATGTCCTGCTACTCTACTCGAAGCGCTTCACCGCGCCCCTGCTCGCCTTTGAGAGCTGGCAAGTTCTCTTGGTGACCCTGATCTATGCGATCACCGCCGGCCTGGTCGCGCAGATCTTTCCTTATCCTGGCGAGAAGACGCCGTGGAAGTCGCTGGCCGTCGGGATCACCCTGCCGGTGATCATCGCAGGCGTGATCGGCGCGGGCGATCGCTTGTCCCAGGCTGGCACCACCCGCCTCAGCACCCGCGGCCCCACGCCCGCGGCGCATGGCGACGCTCCCAAGATCCAGGGCTCTGTCATCGACCTGATGGCGCTGCTCTGACATGCCGCGCGCGCGGCTCGCGATGCTGGGCGGCGGCGCGGCGCTGCTTCTTCTGATCGCAGTCGCACCCTTCGTCCTTCGCGGTCCCGATGTCCCGGCGGTGGCGAAGAGTGCTACGCCACCGCGGCCACCAGTGGCTGCCGAGGCGGCCCAGCCCTGCCTCTCGGCAAGCGCGTGCGATGCCTATGAGCGGCTGCGCGCGCGTGAGCGGCAGCCCGGCCTCGACACCAAGGCGCGCGCGGCCATGGCGCGCGACTATCTCGCCATGGGTCTCCCCTGGCGCACCGTGGCGCTCGCGCGTGATTCCGCCACCGGCGTCGCGGGAAGGCGCGGGCTCAAGGCCATGGCGGAGGATGCCGCCACGGTCATTCCCGAATCCGCCGCGGGCGGCGATCCGCTCGCCCGGCGCATTTGGCTGACGCTCGGCCTTCCTGGCGCCGACACGAGTGGGCCGCTGGGCACGAAGACACGGCACGAGGAGCTGGTCGAGCTTGGCTTTGGCGGCGAGGAGCGCGCGAATGGACCGGCCGACGATCTGGCGCTGTTCAGGCCGGCGTTGCGCGCGCTCTATTCTGGAAAGCTCCGGCCTGACGTGGAGGAGGGCTATGGCCTGAGTGGCGCGCGGCGGAATGTCTTCACGCCGGTCGCCGCCTCGCCACGCGATGTCGATCAATGGCTCTCGGCCGCGCGGCAGGAGCTAGCCGCCGGTCGAGAGGGGCCAGCGTCGGAAGCGCTGGAGCGACTGCTTGCCAGCCACACCGCCAACCTCGACCCGGCGCCAGATTCGTCCAAGGCCGAGGAATATGTCGCGGCGCCCGGCGCGCGCTGGAAGGTGACCGAGGTGCGCGCGTCGAACGCCGGGACCTTGGTCAGCTTTGGCGGAGACTTCATGGAGACTGCCGCCATCTTCCTTCGGCGCGAGCGTGGCGCATACCGGCAATACACCTTCGGCTGCAACGGCTCGCTGGCGGTCAGCTTCGTCAATGTCGATGGAGCGCCAGGCGACGAGGTCCTGTTTCAGAATGTCTGGCGGTCCGACAACAACACCGTGCTCGAGATACTCTATCCCGCGCGCGACACCGCCCAGACGATCGCGGAGGATGGGGATGGCGACTATCTGAACCAGAAGGTTGCCTTGCTCGAGCTTGATGGCGATCCCTCGCCCGAGATCGCCGTCAATCTCGCCTTCGCCAGCACCGGACGCTATGGTGACTGCACGATCTGCCCGCATCAGCGCGGCGGATATCTGCTCGCGTTCGACCGCAAGCAGGGCATCTACCGGGCAATCGGCTCCTACCATAATGGCGCCAATGAATATGGCTGGGGCGGGTCGGGCATGCTCGTGAGCCCGCTCGTGCCTATCTACAACTCGCCAGGCCAGATCCGCGACATCGAGGTCGCGGTCGAGCGCGCTTCTCGAGCGCCTGCGGGGCCGGCGATGACGAAGGCGCTCCAGGACGCACTCGGCTATGCCCAGGAGCTGCAGTCCGGCGGCCTCAACGCTGACGCCGCGCGGATGCTCGAGGGCATCTACACTCAGGCGAGACGTGCCGGCGTGCCGCGCGGCGAGATCGGCCAACTGACGCTCGCAGCCGGGCAGGCGCTGCTGCTCGCCGGCCAACCGCAGGCCGCCTATCAGCGGCTGCGCTCGATCGCCGAGCCAGTGGGGGCCGCTGACCGCCGCCATTATCGCTCTACGCTCGGGATGGCCGCGTTCGAGAGCGGCAACCTCGCGGAGGCGCTCGACCTGTTCGATCGCTCGCGGCGGGAGGGCGCCGACACCTCGATCTTCGCCAGCAACCGGTCGATCTTCTACTATCAGATCGGCGCCTGGGCCGCGGCCGAGCATCAGGCCAAGGAGACCATTCCACTGGCGCTGCGCGACTCCAACGGCCATGCCGCGGGCATATCGATGCTACTGATCGCCGCCTTGGCCGCCCGCAACCGCGACTATGAATCCGCGATCGACTGGATCGCGCGCGCAGTCCGCACCAGCTCGAGCGCGGATGACGCCGCGATCAAGTCGACCGCCTTCATGATGGACGCCAGCATCGCGCTCGCGCTGAATCGGCCCCAGATCGCCGAGGCGCTGCTCGATAATGCGCTGTACCGTTACGATGCCCCGACCTGGGAGCAGGGCGGTCCCATCTTCCTGCTGCTCTACGGGCGCCTCTTTGAGCAGGAGGGCAAGCTAGAGCTGGCGCGCAAAGCCTATCGCGCCGCGGCGCTTCTAGGCTCCAGATCGAAAGGGGTGGCCTCGGTCCAGGCTTGGGCCGAGGTCGGGCGGATCAATGACCTGCTGCGCAGGCCAAGACCTGCAGCCGACGCCTATCGCGCCGCCTTCACCGCGATGATCGAGGCCAGGCGGCAGATCCCTACCGAGACCTTCAAGTTGCAGTTTCTGCAGAACCTTCAGCAGGTCGCCGACACCTGGCTCGGCCGCGAGCTTGAGTCCGGCGTTGCCCCGGAGCAGCTCGCGAACGACGTCGAGGCCTGGAAGTACAAGGTTTTCTCCGATGTCTACGCTCCGGCGAGCGGTTCTCTCGACCGCAACGCCGCCCAGTCGCTCGGCAAGGCGCTCAAGCCCAACGAGGCCTATATCTCCTACTTTATCGGCGCGCATGGCTCCTTCGCGTCGGTCGTGACCCATGACGGCATCAGAACCCGGCGGCTGGCGCTCGATCCCGATCGGGCACGCGGGCTTCGGTCCGACATCGCGCATTTGCTGGATCCGGCCGACGCCGCCGCGCGCGCCTATATCGAGGCCCGGCGCGTGCCGCTCGCGCTCGATGACGCGCTCGACCGCGCCTATACCGAGCTGATCGTGCCGCTCGACCTTCCGACCGGCATCGACACGCTGGTGATCAGCCCGGACGAAGATCTGGTCGGCATCCCCTGGGCGGCGATCCACGCATCCGCGAACGGATGGTGGGAACGTATGCGCTGGATGCTCGGCTTTCCCAAGGTGGGCTCGCTGCTTGATCGCTACACGCTCGCCCTCGCGCCGTCTGCTGAGCTTGCCCTGGCGGCCATCACGCAGACGAGTGACGCCGCGCCACGCCCTGGCCTTGTGGTGGCGGCCGGCGGCGAGGTGTCTGCCGATCAGGTCGCCCAAGCGCTTGCGCTCGCGCCGGTGAAGGGCGCGCCTTCGCTTGCGCCGCTCGAGCAGGCCGGCACCGAGGCGGCAGCGGTTACGCGCAGCTTGACGGGGCCGGTGGTGCTGGCCGACCAGCAGGCACGCGCCAAGCTAGGCCAGGGCTCGGCGGCGACGCGCGAGGCTGTGCTTGCGGCACTGCCTCGCGCAGGGCTGCTTCACTTCATTGGGCACGGGGTGTTCAACGCCAAGGCGCCGATGGAGTCGGCGCTCTTCCTCGACCAGTCGGCGCCGCCAGGGCAGCGCGTCCTGACCGCCAGCGACATCGCCCGCCTCGATCTCCGCTCGGTTCGCTTCGCGGCGCTTTCCGCATGCGAGACCGGCATGCTGCAGGCCGATATCGGCTCGGAATCCTTTGGCTTCCTGCGCGCGCTGCTCGCCGCCCATGTCCGCTCAGCGGTGCTGATGGGCTGGCAGGTCGACGACAGCTCCACCGCCACCTTTTACAGCAGCTTCTATCGCGACCTCGGCTCGGGAGCCGCCACCGCCTATCGCATGGCAACGCTCGCCCAGAAGGGGCGCTATTCGCATCCCTATTATTGGGCGGCGGGCGACTATTATGGGAGCTGGCGCTAAGGAGCTGTTAGGCGCCCAGCCTTCTGCGACGGACCTCGCGCTCGAAATGCACTCCGCCGCAGCGGTTGACGCGGCGCTGGGCGGCCGAACTAGGCTGCGTAGTTGGCCGATAGCGACAGCGCCTTCCCACGCCCATCGACCCGCATGGCATCCAATTTCTGATCCCTGGCCGCGAGTGTGTCGTCCACCAGATGAACGAACGTTGGGTTTCAGGCTCCACAACAGGTGTTTCGAGCGGTGGGGGTCGGGGCGCGTAGCCGATAGGCAGCTTTGGCTCGCGCGAACGGCAGAATTTCTCGAAACCGTTCATTCGTGATGGTCATCGCGAATGGCTGGAGCTGGTCGCGAGAGGCCGATCGCGCCGATCGGCTAGAAGTGGGACAAAGCCGTCGTTCTCGGCTCCCAATTGAATGGCGGCTTACGGTTAGATCAGACGCTCCCGCTTTGCACGGATGAGCCCGTCGGCATCTATTATGCCAGCTAGTGAACATGCGCGGCGCACTGTCCGCGCCATGCGTCCACGTCGATCCCAACCAGGCGGACTTGTATTGCGCAGGCGGAGTTGTCCGGCACGACGCAACTGAGGCTCAATGAACTGGCGGCGTTCCCAGCGCTGAGCAACGGACTCTGCTCTTTGCCCGCGACCGCCAAGCAGCCCGTTTCCTTCGGTTCCGTCGCAGCCGTCGCGCAAGCCACGATGTACACTACTTGATGTAGTCGGCCGGCTCCATAGTCGCGCTCGACAGCATGTTGGTCAGGAAACTAAGGTCGCAGATCATCGCCCACAGCGCGGCCGCCGGTCCGGTCGCCCGGGCATACCTCGAAACGTAGAGGCCGCTGTCGATGACGAGGGCGCCAAAGATGCCCGGGGTGTCTTCTACGTGTTGCTGCAGCGTGGCGAGGTTCTTCCAACCTGTGTAGCCGATCGCGATCAGCGGAATGTCTTCAGAAGGGGGGGCGCCCGTGAAAGAGACGAAGCCGAACTTGCGCTTCACGGGCGACAGCAGTCCAGCGGTCCGCTCAGCCTCGCTCCACTGAGCGGCGAGGTCCGACTTTACCTCGACGACAGCGGCGACACCCTCGGCGAGGTACAGCCGCGTCTGTCCGGACCCGACCGTCGGAATGGTGGGCGCGAACGGGTATTCGATGACGACGTCGAGTTGGCCGCTCCGATTGCCGGCCTTGTCAGTCGCATCGCCAGTGCCGAACCTATAGATCGGCGGCAGCACCTTGCCGAGGAAGTCGTCGATGATCGCCTCGCGCTCACCGCCCTTGGTGCTGGCCGACATGCCGGCGCTCGCCGCGTGGACGCCGTTTAGGATGGATTGTAGCCCCGTGAGGCGCTTCGTCAGGTGCTGGTTGGCCATCGCAGTCTCCGAACACGGGCCAGTGAGTAATTCCCTGCGCGCGCGACGCTGGATAGACTTCCGATGGGCGCCGAACAACCCGGAGGAGATGCTCTGCTCAATCTGATCGGCAGCTTTCACCAGGACCGGACATCACTGAAGGCAGCATGAATGACCGGAAGTGGTCGAAAGCCGTCATTCGGGGCCCGCGCCTGCAAAAGGCAGCTATTGCTATCTACGGTTCCGAGCCCTGCCTGCCGGCAAACGGCCAAGAGCTGTCCTCCAAAGCCACGGCGCACATCCTCGTCACCCGAACGAAACCACACTCCCGCTCGCAATCGAAGCCCGGCACACAGCGATCAGCCGCGCCAGCCCGAATGCCTCAACACCGTAAGTCTGCCAGGTCTCGCCCACCGTCGCCGGGGTCTCTGCATGCTCCCACAGCACCGCGTCTTCCGGATCGAGATCGAGCGGCAGGCCGATCGCTTCGGCGAGTTCGACGCATTCGTCCAGCAGGCGCGGCGCCGATCCGATCATGCCGCCCAAGCCTTCGCGCTGTGGATTGCCGCCGTCGAACACCACCGGGTCGAAGTCCCTTGGTAGATAAAATCCCTCGCAGTCGGAATGGAACAAGAGATGCCCGAAGCGCGGAGGGCGGCTCCCGCCGCCGAACAGCCGACTCAGCAGGCCGGGCCTTGCACCGTTCAGCCAGTCCAGATGCGCCTGCGTCAGCTTCGCGATGATCGGATCGCCGGCATAGTCTTCGTAGCGGCCGGGTGGCGGTAGCCGGCCCTCGATCTCGCGGTGCGCCGCCAGCCGGCGGATCGCGTGAAGCCCGCCATATCCCCACATCTGATACTCGAGGATTTGCGCATCGTCGATCTCGATCGGTTCGTCATGCGGCGCCATCCCGGCTTCCGCGAGCACCGCGTTGAGCGCGTCGAACGGCTCGCGCAGCAATTCGAGTTCTTCGAGATCGCCCTCCTCGGCGGTCCGAGCCAGCCATCCCACGCCGATCCTCAAACCCACGACTGTCTCCGATCCAGGTCTCGGGCAGCGATTTCCGCGTCACCTGTTATGCAAGGAATCCCACCTGTTACGACATCGAATCGCACCTGTTCTGCAAAATTTCTTCCCCTGTTCTGCACGATAACAGGTGAATGCCGATTCCGACACTCAAACCATTGCAAACATTGGATTAAAGATCGCGGTCCCTGCGCCGGACCCCCGCATTTCCCCTGATAAACGCGCAATATCGCGAAAAATGCCTGTTTTGGACGATATCAGGTGCGATCGGCCCCTCACCGGACCCGCGGCAACCACCCCTACAATGCCGCAATCAGCCTCAACACCGACGAGTAATAATCCTCGCCCCCCGGCTGCGGCGAACACACCGGTGCCGCGTCCCCCAGCAGCCGCCGCACCACCGCACAGCCGCCCGCCGACACCGCGAATGGCGCGGTCTCGCCGCTGCGCACGTCCACCCACGCCGGGACCGGCCGGTTCTGGTCGATATAGGATCGCCAGAAGCGCGCGATCGCGTCGGCGCGCTGCTGGCGGCCGCCCAGGGTCAGATAGAGCGGCACGCGGATCGCGTCGAAGCCGAACAATGCGGGTTTGTCCGCTGCCGGGCTCGCGCGGCCGTCGGTGGCGATGTCGATCCAGTCGGTCGGCAGCGCCAGCGGGCCGAAGCGCGCGTCGGCGATCAGCCTCTCGCCGTCGCGGATCAGCCGGCCCCACTGGCCGTCGCCGTCGGCGGCGCGGAACTGGTCGAGCGCGGGCCAGATATAATAGGACGGGTTGATGGTGGTGCGGTCGGGATGATCGAAGCCGGTTATGCCGGGTAGCAGCAGCGTTCGCGGACCGCGAACCTGGATCAGATGGTCGTGGATCGCCATGCGGATGGCGCGCGCACGGTCCTGCCAGACGCGCTGTCCCCATCTCCGGCCGGCGCGCATCAGCGCCCACGCGATCAATATGTCGCCGTCGCTGGCATTGTTGGGATCGTTGACCGGCACCGGCTGGCGCGGATCATAGCGCCACGAGAACAAGGCGTCGTGCGGGCGTGCCAGATTTTTCTCGGTCCAGGCAAATAGCCGCTCGAACGCCGCGCGATCGCCGGCGGCCTCGGCCACCACCATCGCATAGCCCTGGCCCTCGCTGTGGCTGATGCCGCCATTGCCGGTGTCGATCACGCGACCGTCCGCGGCCAGGAACCGCGCCTTGAAGTCGGCCCAGCCGGCAATGTCGCGACGCGGCTGCGGTGCCGGCTGCGTCGCGCGCGCGCATCCCGACATCAGGGTCGTCAGTCCCGCGAGCAGGACCGCCCGGCGCTCAATATCCATGACGCAGTTGGACGAGGTCGGCCGTCTGACGCAAGATCCTCGTCCTCAGATGGGGACCGCTGCCGAGGCTGCGGAACCAGCCTTCATAGGCGCCGACCAGGATGTGCGGCGCGACCTTCACCCAGCCGCCATCGTCGTCGGAACCCAGGCTCCGCGGCAGATGATTGTGGAAGATGTCGACCCCTTCGTCGTCGAACTCGAGGCTGACGTCGCCCCAGCCCAGCGCGTGCCACAGGCCGTTGATCTCGTGGACGAGATCGCGGGCCTCCTCGATTCGCTCGAGGCTCAGCTGCGCCGCGAGGCGTCCGCCGGTCGCCTGGAAGAAGCCCGCCCACTGATCCTCGTTCGCTTCGTCGATGATCTCGGCGATCAGCGCGCCGATCAGCACCGGCAGCGAGCGTGCCAGCACCTGGTCCGCGCTGCCGCGCCCGTCGCGCGTTTCGGCTTCGATCCGTCCCATGAACATCAATTCCCTCCACCGATCGTCTGCTTGATGCCCAGCAAGCTTCGGAATTCCTTATAGTCGCCGAAAGTGTTGAGATTGAGTTCCCCACCGACCCGGGTCTTGTCGCCGACGCGATAATAGACCGAGGCGCCGGCCGAGATGCCGAAGCCGGTCTTGCTGATCCCGTCGAAGCGCGACCGGACATCGTCGTTCTGCAGCTTGAGCGAATCGAGCACGGCTTGGCCGCCCGGGTCGGTCGGATAGATCGGGGTCTCGTCCTGATCATAGCTCTGATAGCCCGGCGTCACATTGGCGTCGATCTCCAGCAGGTCGCTGCGCCGCTGGTAGCGGACCGGGAAACTGACGCTGAGGAAGCTCTGCGGGCTGAAATAGCCGCCCTGGCCGAAGGTGAAGACATTCTGGTTGTTGTCATATGTCTGGTAATTGGCGTTGACGCCGATCGTCAGCGACGATTTCGGATCGCCATAGACGCGCAGATAGCCGCCGGCATTCACCTGGATGCTGCTGTTCCTGGGCGTGTTGAGACCGTCATAGCGATAATAGGACGCGTCGGCATAAACGCCGCTGCCATCCTTGTCGTAGGAGAAGGACGCGCCGCCGCCGGACTTGACGACCGCGCCCCACGCCTCGCCCGACACCGGATCCACGGTGCCGGCATAGGAGACGACGCTGTCGGTGACCGCGCGCCGCTCCGCCCACACGCGCGCGCTGGCATAGCGCGACAGCCGCGGCGTCACCGAAACACCGCCGGTGATGTTGGTCTTCTCGAAACCCAGCGGCGTGGTGCCGACATCGGCCTGGACGATGCCGCTCTCAAAGCCCGCCGACAGCGCGACGCCCGAGGCATGCTGGGTATCCGCCGCGACCAGCGCCGACGGCAATTGATCGACGATGCCTTGCGCCTCGGGCGTCGCGTTCCGGCCGAAGCGGGCGAGGCCGGAGCGGGTCGGCTGGCCGGCGTCGAGGACGACCGCACCCGCCTTCGCCCACACCCGGCCGCCGGCGAACCCGGTCGAGATTTTCGCTTCGCCGCCCAGTTCCTTGAGCGCGCTGAGGCCGGTCTCGCCGGAACGCTCGCGATATCCCGTCGTGACGTCGATGCGCGGCGCGCTTTCGCTGGTGATCGCGCGCATGTCGCGGTCGATCGCGGCGAGCACCGGATCGGTGATCGGCACGCCGGTGGGTGCCGGATAGCCGGCAGGTGCCGGGTAACCGGAAGGGGCGGGGTAGGGCGCCGGGGTGGGATAGGTCGGGGGCGCGGGATAGCCGGACGGGGCGGGGGAGGGATAGCCGCCCTGCGCCTGGCCGGTGCCCTGCGCCTGGTAGCCGCCCTGTCCGGGAAAACCGCCCTGCGCCTGGTAGCTGGCGGGAGTCTGCCAGCCATTGCCACCGCCCGGCGCCGCCGGATAGCCGCCCGGAGCCGGCGCGTTGGAATAGCCGCCGGTCGCGGGCGCGGCGGCCGCGCCCGGCATGAACGGATTGACCGGGGGCGGCGGTGCGCGGAACGGATTGGCCTGGCCGCCGGCGGTCGGCATGCTGGCGAACGGATTATTGGCGCTGAAGCCGCCGCTGACCGTGCTGGTCTGGCCGATATAGAGTTCGCGCGCGCGCTTCAGATACCGCACCGCCGCGCGCTCGTCGCCATGCGCCTGCTCCATCCGCGCGGCCGCGAGATACACGCTGTAATCGCCGGGGCTGAGCGCGATCGCGCGATCGGCCGCGGCATGCGCGCGGTTGAAATCGCCGGCCGCACTCGCGGTGTCGATCAGCCCCATCAGCGCGCCCTTGTCCGACGGCGACTGGTTGAGCACCATCTGGAAGGTCTGCGCCGCCTGCGCGTTCATGTTGCCGGCCTGGTAGAGCCGGGCGAGCGACGACAGCACGTCGAGATTGCCGGGTGCCGCATTCCATTGCGCCTGCAGCAGGTCGAACGCCTGCGCGAGCTGGCCGCCGTCGCGCATCCGGTCTGCCTGCGACGCGGCGAGGATGCCGCTCAACTTGGCGACCGAGCGCTGCCCGTCCTGCCCGGCGCCGGCGCGTTCTGCCGCGAGCCGGATCGCCGAGAGCGCGAAACTGTCCTGGCCGCTGCGCGCGAGGACGCGCACGATCGGCTCGTAGGAGGCCGCATCGGTCGCCGGCTCCGACAGTGCCTGCTGCGCGACCGACGACGCGCCCATGGGGTCGCCGAGATCGTAGAGCGCTTCGGCGATCGCACCGCGATTGGCCACCGTCAGCCCCGGCGCTTCGGCCACCTGCCGCAGCGCTGCCGCGGCCTGCGCGCCTTGGCCTTGCGCCGCCATCGCGCGGGCGCGGGCAACCGCCGCCTGCGCCTTGATGCCCAGCGCCAGCGTCCGCATTTCGGCGGTCCGCTGGCTGAAGGGAATGCGCTCGATCAGCGCCTCGGCATCGCCGGGCCGGCCGGTCTGGCTGCTGAGCAAGGCGGCTGCATAGATCGATTCGGGGTTGGACGAACTGCGCAGCCCGCCGATGATCCCGTCGACATCGGCGCGGCGGCCCTGTCGTTCGAGGAAGCGGCCGAACTCATAGCGGATCCACGGATCATTGGGATTGGCGAGGATGCCGCGCTGGAACAATTGGGTGGCGCCATAGGCATCGCCCGCGCCCACGGCTTCCAGCGCCTGCGCGCGGATCATCCGCGCCTGCAGCGCCGCGTCGGGCTTGGTCGCCCGCGTTGCAGCCTGCTCATAGAGCCGCGCCGCTTCGCCATAGCGCCCCTGCCGCTCGTAAATCCCGCCGAGCAAATCATAGGCCGCGCTCTTGTCGGCGAAGTCCGAACCTGCGAGCCGTTCGGCGATGCGCTGCGCCTCGTCGAGCCGGCCGGCGTCGGCGGCGCTGCCGGCTTCGTCGATGCCGGCATAGAAGCGTGCCGACGCGAGCGCCTCGGCCCATTTCGCGCCATCGCCGGCGCGCGACGCGCGGCTCAGCAGGTCGCGTGCCTCGGCGAAGCGGCCGGCGCGCAACCGCACCACGCCGAGCCCGCCCAGCGCGTCGGCATCATTGCCGTTGCGCGCGATCGCGGTCTGGAAACGCTGCGCGGCGTCGGCGAGATCGCCTTGCTCGAGCTCGCGGAACCCGGCCGCGCGCGCGTCGCCGCCGCGATCGGCCCGAGCTGCCGCGCGCGGCTGGCGAGCGGCGCCGGGCGTCGGTGCCGGCGTCGCGCGGGTCGCCGCGCTGCGCGGCGCGACCGGTTTCGGACCCGGCTTGGCCGCCACCGTAGGCGTCGGTGCGGGCCGTGCCGACGGGCGCGACAAGGCCGCCTTGGCGGTGGCATTGTTCGGATCGATCGCCAGCACCCGGCGATAAGCCTGGTTGGCGAGGTCGGCGCGGCCCTTGCCTTGCCAATAGGCCCCCTGCTTCAGCAGCGATTCGACGCCGGCCTGGGCATGCGCGGGGCCGGCGATGCCGGCGATCGCGAGCAGCGCGGTGGAGACGAGCGGGGTCCGCATAGACATCAGGCCTTGTCCATCACGCTCAGGCGCTTGCGCTCCTGGCGCTTGAGGAAATGATAGATCGGGCCGGCGACCAGCAGCGCGACGATCACGCCCGAAAGCGCCATCAGCAGCGGGTGCTGGCTGAACCAGAAGGCGATCCTGACCCAGATCGGCAGTTCGCCGACCCAATAGCTCCGGCCGACCGCGAAGCTCGCCATGCCTTCGCCATTGGCGACCGAAAGATCGCCCTGGACCTGGGCGTTGACCTTCACGTCGGCGAGGCTGTCGACCAGCAGCGGCAGCGCGACGGTATCGCGCGCGAGCACCGCGACGACGGTGCGTCCGCTGTCGAACGGCGATTCGAAGCTGGTGATGCCGGAGAAGCTGTCGGCGCCGTACAGGAATTCGTCGGCCTGCTGCGGCGACCGGTCGAACGGCGACGCGCCAGCGAACACCCGCGCGATCGGCGATCGCTGGGCGACGCGCAGCCGGCCGTCCTCGAAGCGCACCGGCGCATTCTCGAACAGGGCGGCGGACTGCGCCAGCGGCAGGCCGCCGATGACGAGGATATCCTTGGCCGCCAGCTGCTCGCCGTCGACCTTGCGCGTCACGGTGAGGCCGGTGACCGGCGCCCCCGTGGAATCGCCGAAGCGGCCCATCAGCAGCAGGAAGCTCTCGATCGTCGCCGGACTCGGCTGGTCGGCCAGCACCACCGCGGTCTCGGCGAGATCGGGGCGTACGGTGAACGGATAGCCGGCATTCGCGAAGGTCGCGAGGTCGGGCATCCGCAGCGCATGATAGGCGTGGGTCAGGTCGATCGTGCTTTCGGGCAGGATGCTGGTGCGGACATTGTCCGGCAGCGTGCCCTGGCACTTCTTCTTGTCGGCGATGATCAGGTTGTAATCGAAGATCAGCTGGTTCTGGCCGAACAGATTGTAGCGCGGCAGCACCACCGACGCCCTCGACGTGTGCGAGGTGGCGGCTTCCTGGCCGCCCCATTTGTCCCACCAGGCGGCGCCCGACAGCGGCAAAGTGCGGACATATTGATTGTTGATCGACAGATCGAGCCGCGAGGCGCCGCGGTCGAGCCAGGGCGCGCCGGGGTAGCGATAGGCGAGGTTGAGCGTACCGCCCTGGCGCGGCCAGAAGAACAGATCGGGCGCGACGCGGAAATCGGCGGTCAGCGGGCCGGGCGGCAGGCCCATGCCCTGCAGCTCATAGGCGTCGGTGATCTCGCCGAGCTGGACCGGGCGATCGGTGCGCAGCCAGCGTGGTGCGCCATAGCGCGGATAGGCCGGGATGCGGACGCCGTCGACCGACACCTGCGTGCCGCCGAACACGCCCTTGCCCGATGCCAGCGCCGCGGCGGCGAGCTTCAGTTCGCGGGCGTTGCGGCCCAGCACTACCAGCAGCTCGCCGAACGGGTCGTTGGGATTCTTCATCACCGCGATCCCGGCACCGGTGATGCTGGGCGCGAGGCCGGCGATCGGGCGGTCGGGGGTGACGAACACCACGGCATTGCCGCGCGGCAGCTGGCCGTAATGCGGCTTGAACGAGAAGCCGCGATAGCTGGCCATGCTGCCGAACCAGGATGCGAGGCTGGCGGCGGATTCGAGTTCGCTGTCGGTCGGCGATCCGGCGAAGACGAACGGCAGCTTCAGCGGTGCGGTGTCATATTGGTCGAAGAACGGCGCCGGCAGCCGCGACAGGTTCGGCGCGATCGGCAGCGTCTGGACCGTCATGTCGAAGAAGGAACGGACGTTGCTGACGTTCGCCCACAGCGACGAATGGAACGGATCCTCGCAGTCGCGGGCATAATGGCCGATCAGGCGGATGTTGAACTGGTTGTTGCCCGGCAGGAACATCGCCGGGTTGACCGGGAAGGTCAGCACCTGGCCGCCGGCCGCCGCCGGGTCGAGCGGGATCACGCGGACGACCTCGCCGTTGAGCAGCACGACGAGCTGGCTGAGATCGCCGAGCAAAGCCGGCGAATAGGCGAAGTTGAGCGTCAGGTTCGCGTCGGTGACGACCTGGTTGGCGCGCATGCCGAACGGGATGCCGATCTCGCCGCGCGTGCCGGCAAGCCGGATCGGGGTGGTCACGCGCAGGTCGCGCAGCGAGACGCGTTGGTGCACCGTGCCTTCCGCCGCTCCTGTCAGCGCCGGCGCGACCGCGGCCGGCGGGGTGATCGCGGCGGGCATCGCCTGCGCGAAGGCCGGCATCGCGGGCGTCAGCAGCGCCAGCGCCGCCAGCGCGGCAGCCATGGCGGCGATCGTCCTGCGGCGCTTTCGGATCGTCAGCGCGCGGACGATGCGGACGATCGTCGTCGCATCGACCGCGATGATGTCGCGCACCGATCGCAGGCCGGAGACCGCCGGCGTCGGCGCGGCCGGCTGCCACGCGTCGGCGCGGCCCATGACCGAGCGCACCAGCAGGCGCGCGCGTTCCCGTTCCAGCGGCTGGAAGCGCACCTGGGCCAGGCCGCGCTCCATCCGGACCATGTCGACCGGAATGGTCAGCGTGTCGTCGCCCATCGGCAGCGACACGTCGGTGACGGTGCGGCCCTGCAGCGCGAAGCCCGCCGGCATCTTGGCGGCGAAGCCCCCCATCGAAATATCCTCCGTGAGGCCCTCGACGACATAGCCGTCCTCGAAATAGAGCGTGACCGGCAGTTCGACGACGATGCGGATGTGCTGGCGCGTCTGTCGCCGTTCGCGCGCGACCGACACCGCGGCGATCAACGTCATCAGGCTGAAGCTGGCCCAGGCGGTGTTGAGCAGCAGCGTATCGAGCTGGATGTTGAACAGCGCCGGCCAGACGAAGAATTTGACGCAGCCGAACAGGATGCCGAAGATCAGCAGCCCCAGCGTGATCAGATGCGGCCGGACGGTGGTGAGATCGAAATAGGTCTGGTCGAGCAGGCCCCCCTTGTCGGTCACGTTGAACTTGCCCTTGCGCGGCTGGAACAAGGTGAAGACGGTCGGCTTGACGAGATGGAAGGCGAGCAACGTCTCGTAGATCTCGCCCCAGAACGGCCGGCGGTCGCCGCCCTGCGTGCGCTCGCTCGACTGCATCGAAACGAACAGATGCGGCAGCGCATATGCGAAGATCAGGGATGCCGAGGCGTGAATGATGTTCTGGCCGGCGATCAGATAGGCGAGCGGCGAGGTGAGGAACACGATCCGCGGCAGCGGAAACTGGAAATGCAGCATCGCGTTCAGGTAGCAGAGCCGCTGCTGCCAGCTCAGGCCGGGACCCAGCAGCGGATTGTCGATCCGGAAGATCTGCGTCATGCCGCGCGCCCAGCGGATGCGCTGGCCGATATGGACGACGAGCCGCTCGGTCGCGAGGCCGGCGGACAGACGCGCGCCGATATAGGCGGTGTTCCATCCCTTGCGCTGCAGCTTGAGCGCGGTATGCGCATCCTCGGTCACCGTCTCGCCGGCGAAACCGTTGGTTTCCATCAGCGCCGCGCGGCGGATGACCGCGCAGGAGCCGCAGAAGAAGGTGGCGTTCCACAGGTCGTTGCCCTTCTGGACCGCGCCGTAGAACAGGTCGCCTTCGCCCGGCATGTCCCGCAAGTCGCCCAGATTGCGCTGGACCGGATCGGGCGAATAGAAATGGTGCGGCGTCTGCATCAGCGCGAGCTTCGGATCCTTCTGGAACCAGCCGACGGTCAGTTGCAGGAACGGACGCGTCGGCACGTGATCGCAGTCGAAGATCGCGATCAGCTCGCCGTCGGTCTTCTTCATCGCGGCGTTGAGATTGCCGGCCTTGGCGTGGAGATTGTCGCCGCGCGTCAGATAGCCGCAGCCGGCCGCACGCGCGAACGCCTGGAATTCCGGCCGCCGGCCGTCGTCGAGGATGAACACGCGGAAGCGGTCGGCCGGATAGTCCATGTCCATCGCCGCGAACACCGTGTTCTGGACGATCTCGAGGCTCTCGTTGTAGGTCGGCACATAGACATCGACGGTCGGCCAGACATCGGGCACGCCCTCGACCTCGATCACCGGCCGCTCGAGCGGCCAGCTGGTCTGGAGGAAGCCCAGCAGCAGGATCACCCAGGCATAAAGTTCGGCCAGATAGAGACCGCCGCCGAGGATGAAGGCGGGGAAGCTATCGAATTCGAGCGTGCTCGTCGTGCGCCACACGATGTAGCGGGTCGAAACCAGCATCGAGAGCGCGGCGATGACCAGGGTCGCGCGCCGCGTCTTGACGCGGCCGATCAGGACCGCGCCGGCCATCGAGGCGATCGCGAAGGTCCATTGCGCCTGGAGGTCCATCGGCACGGAGACGACGAGGATCGCCAGCGCGGCGATGCCGAGGCAGGCCGCCCCGGTGACGGCGGTGCGCGCCAGTGCGGCGAGGGCGGATTCGGATGCCATCGCCGTCAACCTTGCAGCTTGAGGGCGTCGGCCTGCTGGACTTCGCTTGTCGCACCGAGTCCGAGCCGGGTTTCGACCGCGCTCGCGAACCGGTCGAGGTCCGGCAGCGTCACGCTGGACGGCGCGAATTTCGCGATCGGCTCGAACATCGCGAGCGCTTCGTTGACCGCCTCGTCGCGGCGCACCGTGCACAGCATCGCCTTGTCCAGCAGTTCGCGGACGAATTTGTGGCTGTGCCGCGACAGCCGGCGCGAATCGTCGAGCGCGTTGAGCACGAATGCGGTCCTGGTCAGCGCGGTCGTCGGCGTGCCCGGCACGACCGACGGCAAGGTCGCGAGCGCCGCGGCCGTCGGCATCATCGGGCAGATATGGAGGTCGCAACGCGCGTAGAGCAACGCCTTCAGCGGTCGGTCGCCCGAGGCGACGTCGACGATGGTGATATGGTCGGGATTGAACAGACCGGCCGCATCGCGCGCCAGGATCTCGCGGAATTTGGGTTCCTGCGCGAGCTCGTATCCGGTCAGCAGCTCGACGCCGTTGACGACCATCGCATCGCCGGCGCTCAGCGCCATGTCGGCGACCGGCTGGCTCGGCAGCATACCGAAATGGAGCTTCAGCGAATCCTGGTGGGTGAAATCGATCGCCGTCACCTGATGGCCGCGCGCGGCGAGATGCATCGCCAGTTGCGCCGCGAGGAAGGTGGTGCCGACGCCGCCCTTGGGCGAATGGAACAGGATGAGCGCCATCAATCCTTGTCCGACAGCCGGCCGAGGAACTGACGGATATTGACGACCTTGCCGCCGCTGTCGGGCGCGGCAGGCGCTGGCTGCGCATAGCGGTTGAACAGGCCGGGCTTCGGCGCCGGCTCGGCGCGGCGATTTTCGGTGCGCCGCTCGGTCGTGCGCCGGTCTTCGCTGCTGCGCCGCTCGCGGATTTCGACCTCGGCCTCGCGCAGCGACGAGGAGCGGACGCCGACGACTCGCTCGTCCTTCAGCAGCGCCTCGAAGATCGGCCACAGATCCATGTCCGCAAACGAATCGGCGAATTCCTGATATTTGAACTCCTTGCGGCTGAGCCGCTCGAGGAGCGTGCGGGCGTCCTGGCGCATCGTTCCATCCTTATCCGGTGGACCAGCTATGGCCTGAAATGGTTAACAACCCCTTCATCCGCAGCGTTCGATCGCCGATCGGGCGCGTGCAAAAAATCTATCCATTGCAGGTGTTTCGCCGGACGGTGATCGCTCCACCTGCGCAATCAATGGTTTATGCGTCGGGTTAACGGCGATATTCTGATCCTCCCCGCGACAGGGTCGGGGAGGATTGGAAGGAGAAGGCCATGACCACGCGACCGAGCGACATCGAAGGTGTCGACATGGTGATCCTGCCGCCCGTGCGCGATCTGGGGGACGGGTTCACCGTGCGCCGCGCATTGCCGTCGGCGCATCGGCGGATGGTGGGACCGTTCATCTTCCTCGATCAGATGGGGCCGGCGGCGTTCGCGGGCGGGCAGGGACTCGACGTGCGGCCGCATCCGCATATCGGCCTCGCGACGGTCACCTATCTGCTCGAGGGCGAGATCCTCCACCGCGACAGCGTCGGCAGCGTCCAGGCGATCCGGCCGGGCGAGGTCAACTGGATGACCGCCGGGTCCGGCATCGTCCACTCCGAACGCACGGGGCCCGAGGTGCGCGTCACGGGTGGCCGGCTCTACGGCCTGCAGACCTGGGTGGCGCTGCCGACCGCCCACGAGGAGACCGCGCCCAGCTTCGCCCATCACAAGGCGCACGAGATACCCAAGACCGAAGGCGATGGCACCGCGCTGACCGTCATCATCGGCCGGCTCGACGGGCTGACCTCACCGGTCAGGACCTTCTCCGACATGATCTACGCCGCGATCGATCTCGCCGCCGGTGCCCGTTACCAGCTGCGCGCCGAGCATGAGGAGCGCGCGCTTTACGTGATCGAGGGGGCGATCGCGGTGGCCGGCCAGACCGGCGGTTTCGCCGCCGGCGAACTCGTGGTCCTGAAACCCGGTGCCGAGATCGTGATCCGCGCCGACGGCCCCGCCCGGCTCGCGCTGGTCGGCGGCGAGCCGCTGCCCGAGAAACGCTATATCTATTGGAACTTCGTGTCGAGTTCGCCGGACCGGATCGAGCAGGCCAAGCTGGATTGGCGCGAGCAGCGCTTCGATCGCGTGCCCGAGGAGAGCGAGTTTATTCCGCTGCCCGACGAGCCGCAGCCGGTTCGCTACCCCTGACGGGCGAGCGCCCTTACGCGATCGAGCGCCAGCTGGAGCCGATCATGATCGATCGCGCCGCCGATCGAAATGCGCACCGCCCGCGTGGCGTCCGCCGGGTCCACCGCGAACGCTTCGGCCGGCACGATCGAAAGCCCGAGCGGACGCACCGCGGCGGTCAGTTCGGCCGCGCGGATGCCGTCGGCAAGCTTCAGCCAGAGATGATAGCCTTCGGGATCGGCCGCGACGTCGAGACCTGCCAGTTGCCGCAGCGCGATCCGCTGGCGCGCGACGGCTTCGGCGCGCACGGCGGCAACCAGCCTGCCCAGGCTGCCGTCGCGGATCCAGGCCGTGACCAGCGCCGCGTTCAGCGGCGGCGCCATCACCGCGGTGGCATGGACGTCGGCTGCCAGCGACCGGGCCGCATGCGCCGAGGGTGCCCGAACATGCGCGACGCGCAGCACCGGCGAGATGATCTTGGCGGTGCTGGCGATATGCCAGCCATGCGCGGGGGCGAGGCTCGCGATCGCGGGCAGCGGCCGGGCGGGCAATTGGCCATAGGCATCGTCCTCGATCAGGATCGTGCCATGCGCCCGCACCAGCGCGGCGATCGCATGGCGGCGTTCGAGGCCGATCGTGGCGGTGGTCGGGTTGTCGTTGGTCGGCACCAGATAGAGCGCCCTGGCGCCCGCCGACAGCGCCTTGCCCAGCGCGTCCGGATCGACTCCCTCCGCGTCGCCGTCGACGGGTGCGATCCTCAGGCCGAACCGCAAGGCAAGCGCGCGCATCCCCGGATAGATATGGCGCCCGGTGCAGATCGTGTCGCCGGTCGCGAGCGCGGTGCCGACGATGGCGTGGAGCGCGTTCTGGCCGCCGGCGGTCACGACCACGTCGTGCTGCGTGGTCGGCATGCCCCGCGCCGTGAACAGCGCGGCGGCCGCGCGGCGATCGTGCGGATTGCCCCCGCTCGGCTGATATTGCAGCAAAGGCGATTGTCCGCCGGCGCGCAGCAGATGGACGAGTCCGGTGCGGATGCTGTCGGCGATCAGCGCGAAGCCCGGCTGCGGCGGCATGTTCATGCCGGTGTCGTCGCCATCGCCGGCCTGCAGCGCCGCTTCGGCGCCGTTGCGGACATAGCTGCCGAGCTTGCCGGCGCCCTCGATCAGCCCGGCGTCGCGCAAAATGCCGTAGGACCGGGTGACGGTGGTCAGGTCGACATCGAGCATCGCCGCCAGCTCGCGCTGCGCCGGCAGGCGTTCGCCTGGTCGCAGCGCGCCGGTGCGGATCGCCTGCGTGATCGCATCGGCGATCGCGCGATATTTCGGCCCCGATAGCGCGTCGAGAGGCGGCAGCCAATTATGCATGGACCTTGATGCTCTTTATGCATGGTTGTTGTTGCCATACAGGGAGCATAGATCGGGCGCAACCGACCGATATTGGAGTCGATATCATGCCGTCCGAGACGAATCTCAGTGTTGCCGGAAAGGCGGACGCCGATTGGCCGGCGCTCGAACCGGTCCGGACCGGATTGCGCGGCCGCTGCCCGCGCTGCGGCGAGGGGCGCTTGTTCGACGGGTTCCTGCGGTTGCGCGACGGCTGCGAAACCTGCGGTCTCAGTTTCTCCTTTGCCGATCCGGCCGATGGCCCCGCCTTCTTCGTCATCTGCTTCGGCTGCGTGCCCGCGGTCGCCTTCGCGCTGCTGCTCGAGGCGATGGCGTCGCCGCCCTGGTGGGTTCATCTCGTCACATCGCTGCCGGTGCTGCTGGTGATCTGCCTGCTGCCGTTGCGGCCACTGAAGGGATGGCTGACCTGCAGCCAATATTTCTTCAAGGCGGGCGAAGGCCGGATCAGCGAGCCCTGGTATCCCTATGGCACCGATGGACCCGCGATCCAGCCGCGGCCGCGTCGGGTGTGAGGCCGATATGGCGGATGAAGCGCTGAGCGGCGACCCACTGGCGGAGGCACGGCTCGCCGCCGGCCGTCTGCTGTCCGATCGCGGTTATGCGCGCGAGGCCGAGATCATCCTGCGCGGGGAGGGCGACGATTTCGCCGAGGTCCGCATCGCGCTGGCGCTGCAGCGGCAATGGGCCGCGCGCGACCGGCGGCTCGCCGCGGTGCTCCGCACCTATGCCGATGCCGATTTCTGGGATGGTGCGGGCGCTGCCGAACCGCCCGCGCTGGCCGATCATGGCGCATTGGCGCGATCGGCGCTGGCGGCCTGACGCTCAGGCGCCGGCGCCAGCACGCGCCCTCGCTCGAACGAAATCGCGGCCGGTTATGAGCAGTCGAACGGGATCACATAATCGCCATCGGCCTTGCGATCGAGATTCGCCCGGCGCATCTTCAGCCTGGCGTTGCCATAATCGAAATATTGCTCGCCGTCGAAATCGTTCAGATTGGCATCGCCGAAGATCGCTGCATAATAGATGACGTCACTCGTTGCGATCAGCCGCTTGCCGTCGACCACCGGATATTGATATTCTCCGGGCGCATAAATCCAGGTGGCGCCGCCATTGCTCTGCCATCTCTGGCCATCGAAATAATAGATCGCGACGGTCAGCTGCTTCGTCTTGCACTGGTTGGAGACGATCAGCTGATGGCCGTTGGTGGCCGGATCGGACGGCGGCGGCGTCCCGTTGTCGCCATAGCCAGGCCCGGATTCGACGACAGGCGCCTGGAACACCGTCATCGGCAGATAGCCGACGCCGCCGGCGGTCAGCAGGATTTCCGCCCAGTCGGCATTGACCTTGCCGGTGACCGACACGGTCGTGCCTGCCGCCAGCAGGCCCGCGGACGGGGCCGGCGACGCGCTGCTCGCCGCGCTCGCCTTCGGCGTTTCCGCGACGGTCAGGATCTGGTCGCCGCTGAAGCTGGTGTCGAGCGACGGCGGCGTCGCCTCGCCGAGATTGACCGTCGACACATATCGGCCGGTCTGCGGCCCATAGCGGATCTTCAGCCAGGTCTTGCTGGTGTCGGGCGCACCGGGGACGACCACGCCGGTCAGGGCGGTGCCGCGGGACAGCGTGCCGACCGGCGTGCCCACCGCCGGCCCCGACTGAACATTGACCTCGCGGACCGCATAGAGCGTCTGCTCGGTCAGGCCGGTCTCGGGATCGGTCGCGCCATTGTCGGCCACGTCGCTGCTGTTGCCGCCGCTGATGTCCCACAGATCGAGCTGGTCGCCGACGACATAGACGATCCCGCCCAACAGCAGGAGCACGGGCAGCAGCAGGATCAGGAACCATTTGGCCGAGGATCCGCCGGCGGGTGCGGGCGGTCGCGGCGGTGCCGGCGGGGATGGCGGTGCAAATGGCGGCGGAGCGGGCGTGCTCCACTGCGGCGGTGCCGGCGTCGCCCGCGGCGGATCGACATATCGCGGCCGGTCGGGCTGCGCCGGCGCGGACGGCGGGGCATGGGCCGGCTCGCGATAGATCTCGGTGCGCACGCCGGTGTCGGGCGCGTCGGTGGAATCGCTGGTGGACTGATTCCATCCCAACGACCGCCCCGCCCAGCGCGGAATCATCGTGACTTCGGTCTGGCGCTCGGTCGGATCGTCCGCGGTCGGGCCGGCGGGCTTGTTCAGATCGACGCCGGGCGCCCGCGCGCCGCCGGTTCGCGCGCGCTGGAGCTCGAACAAGGCGGCGAACAGCGGGAAGTCGGTCGCCGCCATCTCGGTGCTGGTGCCGCCCTGATAGACGGTGATCTGCGTGGCCGGCCCGATCCGCCCGGCGGCGACCGCTTCCTCGCATTGCTGCGGCGAATAGAGGCTGCTCGAGCCCAGCGCGTCGTCGAACGCGATCAGCGTGAAGTCATGGGCCATCTGCAGTCGGTCAGCCTCATGGTTTCGGTTTATGTGACGCGGGAATCCCCTTGCGCAGTGAAGTCGCCGCGCGGCTGCAAATCAAGGCCGTTTTCGGACCCATGGCAAGCCTCGGGCGGATTCCGTGGCGAATGGACCTGATTGCAGCTATTCGATGCGTCACTGGAGCGCGGCGATTTCCGCGCGGCGAGTCGCGCGATCAGGCAGCAACGTAGGTCAACCTGACCACATCCTCGCCTATTCGATCATGTGCCACGAGGCGGAGCGGCGGCCGGGGACCGGCGAAATAGGACGTGCCCTGACCAAGCACGACCGGGTGCAGGTAGATTCGATACTCGTCGATCAGGCCGAGGTCGGTCAGGCTTTGCGCCAGGTCCGGGCCGGCGACTTCGATCTCGCCGGTGCGCTCGGCCTTCAGCGCGCGGATCGCGCCCTCGAGATCGTCGCCGACCAGCGTGGCGTTGGGGCCGACCGACGTCAACGAGCGCGAGACCACCCATTTCGGCTGGTTCCGCCACGCCGCGGCGAACGCGTGTTCCGCTGATTCCCATTCAGGATGATCGTCGTCCCAGTACCGCATGATCTCATATATCCGGCGACCGTAGACGCTGCCCGCCTGCCCCCGAGCCTCCTCGATGAAATGGCGGAAGAGCGTGGGGTCTGGCGCAAACGCCATATGGTCGACATAGCCGTCCAGCGACTGGTTCATTCCGAACACGAGCCTGGCCATATCCACTTCCTTTCCTCGTGCGCCGCGCCTTCCTGGCGTCACTTATGCCAGATTCTGCTCCGGGTCGTCAGCGTGCTCGCGCTTGCCGAGGCGGCGGGGAATTCGCGACGAGATTGATCTTGTCCTGCGGGGCGATGCGCCTATCTTGTCGACAGAGGATCTCGCGTGATCGCGGCCGATCCCACAGCGCCGGGCGCCTGACCGCCGGTCCTCCTCGAGGAGATGCGCTATGCCCGATCCATCAGACGAAACCTCCACCGATGTGGTGGTCGACGACAGTCATGAACTGATTTCATCCACGCGGGTCGAAGGCTGCCCGGTGGTCAATGCGCGGGGCGAGAAACTGGGGAGCATACGCTCGCTCATGATCCACAAGCAGACCGGCCAGGTTGCTTATGCCCTGCTCTCGTTCGGCGGTTTTCTGGGGCTGCGGACCCATGTTCATCCCGTGCCCTGGGAAAAGCTCAGCTACGATCGCGACCGGCACGTCTATCGGATCGACCTGACGCGCGAGCAGATCGAAAATGCGCCCGTCCTGCATCTCGACGCAGCCGACCGCCCGACGGCGCGATCCTATGACGAGCGCATCTATGAATATTATGGCGCCGCGAGATATTGGGACGTGTAGCCGCGGCGCGGGTCGAAGGCATCTCGGGCGGACGAGACCGAAACGCGGCCCCGCGGAGCGGTCGCGGGGATGTATCTGGCGCCCCGCACCGGACAAACATAACGAATATGTATCGCCGTTCGTACTACTATAGGTCCGCTTGAAGCCGCCGTGCCCCGCCCGTTTGCGCCCGCCAACGTCGCTGGCGCTAAGCTTAAGCGCAGTGTCGGTGGGTTGCACATCCTGGCGCAATTTCCGGAGGGCGGCGAAGATGTCGAGCTGGCGCGCCGCGCTTTGGCGGCAGGCCTGAAACCCGCGCCGCTGTCCGGCCAGTATTTAGGGCAGAATGTCCAGCAAGGTCTCCTGATGAGCTTCACCAACGTACCGGAGGGTGATGCGCAGGGTGTTACGAGCACTTTAGCCAACACTCTGTTTCCGTTAGACTTTCTATGATCGGAAAACAGCCACGCTTGTCATCTTTCCGCGCTAGCGTTTGTCGCCAATAGCTTCGGCGAGCAACCTTATGCCCTTGTCGATTCCGCTCTCGGCAATACGCCCATAGCCGAGGAATAGCCGTCGCGGTCCCTGGGCGGTCGTGCTGTACCGGCCCAGCCCCTCGGTCGCCAAACCGCGCCGCCGCAGGCTGGAGACGAGGTCTCTCTCCGCTGCTTCATCATAGTTGTCCGGTAACCGCAGCGTGATGTGGAGACCGGCGGCGGCTCCTTCGATCGACAAGTTCGGCAAGGCTTCGGCCAGGCATGCGAGCACGTAATTCCGGCGATCACGATAGAGCCTGCGCATCCGCCGCAGGTGGCGGTCATAGATACCCGTGCGGATCAGTTCGGCGAGCGCATCCTGATCAATCCGCGGCGGCCCTTCGCTCCACCGACGCAGTTCCTCGTTCATGTGCGGCACGAGCGTGGGTGGAACGACCAGCCAGCCCAGCCTCAGGGCAGGCGCCAGCGCCTTGCTGGCGGTGCCGGCATAGATGACGCGGTCGGATGCCAGCCCTTGCAGCGCACCGACCGGCGCCTGATCGTAGCGGAACTCAGCATCATAGTCGTCCTCGAGCGCAAAGGCGTCGTTCTGGCTCAGCCAGCCGACCAGTTGCTGCCGCCGTTCGGCGCTGAGTACGCCGCCAATCGGAAACTGGTGCGAGGGCGTTACGAAGACCGCGTCGGCGCGCGACGCCGCTAACGCATCCGTGTCGATACCCTTTCCATCGACCGGAATCGGAACCCGGACCAGGCCTGCCTTGTCGACCGCTATCCAGTCGCTGTAGCTCGGATCCTCGACCGCAAGACGCCGAACGCCCGTGGCGTAAAGCGCCGCGCATGCCAGAGCCCGCCCCTCGGCAAAGCCGCTGGTGATGTAGATGCATGACGGATCGGCGATCACGCCGCGCACTCGGCCCAGATAGTCGGCGATCGCGCTGCGCAGGACCGGGCTGCCGCGCAAATCGCCATAGCCAAGTTCGCTTGCCGGCAGGTCGTTCAGCACCTTGCGGATCGCTCCGGCCCACGCCTTGCGTGGAAACATGCCTACGTCGGGCATCGCAGGGCGCATATCGAAGAGGATCGGGCCGGTAGTCACAGGTTCAGGCGCGCCAAAGCGCGGTGTGATCGCCCCTGCCACCACGACCGGCCGCGCGCCCTGCCGCAGGGCCAGATAGCCCTCGGCTGCGAGCTGGGCATAGGCATCGACCACCAGGGGGCGCGAAACACCAAGCTGCGTGGCCAACGCCCGCGTCGAGGGAAGCGTGACGCCAGTACGCAGCATCCCGGTACGGATCGCCTCCAACAGGCGCTGACGAAGCTGCGAGGCCAGGCTCTGCGGCGCGGCCCGGTCAAGCAGGATTGGCAGGTCTGACGGAAAACTGGTCAATGATTATGCCCGTGAACTGGTCATGTTATCAATTCCAGTATCACGATATGCCCCGCTCCGACATCCACGATGGAGATGAGCGATGGCCACGATCACGTCTGAAATTGCACCTGAGACCAATGCTCGCGAAGCGATCCTGACGCCGTCGATGGTGGCCCTGTCAGGCATGATGCTCTGTGCGATGAGCAGCTTCTACCTGCTGCTTTCGGCGTTGCCGGCACATGCGGCGGCCTTGGGCGGCGATCTGGCTGCCGGCCTTGTCACGGGGCTGATGATGGCGGCGACGATCGGCGGCGAGCTTGCTGCGCCGCGGTTTATCGCGCGTATCGGACGCCGTCCGGCACTTGCTGTCGCACTGATGATGATGGCGACGCCATGCCTGATCAGCTTTTCGGGCTCGTTGCCACTCGTGCTGCTGGGATGTGTGGCGCGAGGCCTCGGCCTGGGCGTGCTGCTAGTGGCGGCATGCGGATTCGCCACGCTGCTGGCACCGCCGACGCGGCGCGCCGAGGCGCTCGGCGTCTATGGTGTCGCTTCCGCTATCCCCGCGATCATCTGCGTACCGCTCGGTCCTTGGGCGCTCGCGCAGTTCGGTCCCGCGCCGATGGCAGTCATCACGGCCGCGCTGGCGCTTGCCGGCCTTGCAGGTCTCGCGATGCTGCCCCGCATTGCGACGCGCTCGGAAGATGGCGGACATGCGCATAGTCTACCCGCGCTCAGGTTTGCCATCTGGCCGGCGGTCTCTCTGGCGATCGGCGCGGTCATCGTCGGCGCGACGGTCACCTTCCTACCGATCGCACATCCGGAAGCCGGCCAGGGCACGATCATGTTGGCGCTGCTGATCCAGGGTCTCGCGTCGGCGACGGCACGCTGGGCGGCGGGACGACCGATCGATCGTCGGGGACCGCAGGGCGCGGCCATCGGCGGTGTGGGGCTGGCGCTTGTCGCCACGGCCTTGCTGGCGCTGCCGGGCAGCGTCGCGGTAATCGCCGGCATGGCTATGAGCGGCATCGCTTTCGGCGTTCTGCAGAGCGCGACGCTCGCCCAGTTGATGGCACGAACCACGCCGGCGCAGGTCGATGGCGCGGGTGCGCTGTGGAACGGCGCTTATGACGCCGGACTAGGGATTGGCGGTCTGGCGTTTGGAGTCTTGGCGCCAAGCCTCGGCTACGCCGCATCCTTCGTTATCACCGCGGTCGGGTTGTCGCTCGTCGCCTTTCTCGTGTTCCACCGTTTCGAAGCGCAGAGAACATCATGCTGAGACGCAGCTTCATTTTCAGCGCCGCCGCGACATTGGTCGCGGCCACCATCCCAATCATGGCACCTGCCAAGGAGAAGAAGACGGTGACAATAGCAAAAGGCCAATATGCATCGGTCAACGGGATCGACCTCTACTATGAGCGTCACGGAGACCGCCACGAAACCAACGCCCCCCTGATCCTGCTTCATGGCGGGCTCGGCACCATCGATGCGATCTTCGAACGCCTCCTCCCCGCGCTCGTAGCGCAGCGTGACGTCGTCGCCGTCGAACTCCAGGGCCACGGCCACACCGCCGACAACGGCCGCCCGATGACCTATGAGGCGATGGCCGACGACATCGCCGCGTTGATCGCGGCACTCGGCCTCGGCCGCGCAGATGTCGCCGGCTATTCCGTGGGCGGAGGGGTAACGCTCCAGCTCGGGCTCCGCCATCCGGCGAGCGTGCGCAAGCTGGTAGTGATCTCGGCGCCTTACGCCACCACGGGCTGGTTTCCCGAAGTGTTCGCCGGAACGGCGGCGATGGACCCCGAGGCGATGAAGGGGGCGAAATGGCATGAGGCCTATCTGAAGGCCGCGCCGAAACCCGGCGATTGGCCTCTGCTGGTCCGCAATGTGTCACGCCTGATGGGCAGCCGATATGATTGGGGCGACGCGATCGCCAAGGATATGAAAGCGCCCGTTCTGACGGTCGTCGGTGACGCCGATAGCGTCGAGCTGCCGCACGCCCTTTCGCTCTACGCGCTGACCGGCGGCGGCAAGGGCGACGGCTTCGCGATGGGCCGGAGCGCTTCGCAGTTGCTCGTCGTACCTCACGCGAACCACCTCGAAATCCTCGACCGCCCGGCGCTAGCGCCCGCGATCCTCGACTATCTGGCGCGCGGCGAGGACGCCATCCCCCCTTTCACCGCCGAAACCTAAGGAAGCAGATCATGTCCAAGATAGTACTCGCCATGTTCGCCTCGCTCGACGGCTTCGTCGAAGACGACGGGGGCGCGATGATCAGGCCCGAATGGAGCGATGATCTCGAACAACATTGGAGTTCTCCGAACATCGATCCCGGCTGCACCTTGCTCTATGGCGCGCGGGCGTTCGAGCAGAATGCGAAAATCTGGCCCGCCGCCGCGCAGGACGCAGCCAGCAGCGAGAGCTTCCGTCAGCTCGCCGCTCGGATGAACAGCCTGCCCAAGGTGGTCATGTCCAAATCGCTCGTGACGCCCGAATGGAATGCAGAGATCTCGCGCGACGATCTGCGTTCGACGATAGAGCGCCTCAAGGCCGGCACACGTGACGTGATTGCGGTCGGCGGGGTGACGCTCGCGGCGAACCTGCTGGCGGAGGATCTGGTCGACGAATATCGATTGCTGCTGCTGCCGACGCTGGTTGGGGGCGGGCATTCGCTGTTCAAGTTCGCGCATCCGCGAATTGACCTCGCGCTCACCAGCCATCGCGTGATGAACACCGGTGCGGTTCTGCTCGAATATTCGCGGAAGTCCGTCGTCAGCTGAGCTGCGCGCCATTATCTCGCGCAGGCAGCGTCGGACGATCGCTCTCTCTCGAAGGCTAAAGATTTCGACAGCGGCGTGTCGCCCTGATGCTGCACTACGTCCGCAATGCTGTGGAGTAAGACAATGGACCGTAGAAATTTCCTTGGGCTGGCGGGCATGGTGCTCGGATGCAGCGCACTGCCCAGCGCCTTGCTCGCTGCGCCCGGCGCCGACCGATTTCGCGCGCCGGAATGGGGGCTGAACCGAAAATTCCTGCGCGGAGCCTTCGGCAAGGTCGCCTATATCGACGCCGGGACAGGTGACCCCGTCCTGTTTCTCCACGGCTATCCGCTGAGCGGCTTCCAATGGCGTGGGGCTGTCGAGCAACTCGAACTCTTCTGCCGATGCATCGTGCCGGACTTTCTGGGCCTGGGCGCGACGGAAGCGGCGGAGGGACAGGATCTTTCGGCGTCTTCGCAGATGGCGATGCTGGTTGCACTGCTCGATGGTTTGAAGATCGATCGGGTCCATGTCGTCGCCAACGACAGCGGCGGCGCCGTCGCCCAATTGCTCGCAGTGCATCACCCCGAGCGCGTTCGCACGCTGCTGCTCACCAACTGCGATACCGAACGGCAAAGCCCGCCGGCCGCCATGCGCCCGGTCATCGACCTCGCGCGTCAACGCCTCTACGTCAAACAATGGATCGAGCCGTGGTATGAAAACCGCGAGCATGCCCGCCGGCCCGATCAGTTCGGTGGCATGTGCTACGCCGATCCCGCCAACCCTACTGACGAAGCGATCGAAATGTATTTCGGTCCGCTGCTCTCGAGCCCCGAGCGGGCGAGACAGGTGGAGGCGCATGCGATTGCGCAGGGCGACAACGCGTTGAGCGGAATCGGCCCGGCGTTCAAGCTCTGCGCGATCCCGACCCGCATCGTCTGGGGCATGGCCGACACGATCTTCGAGCCCGCCAACACCGATTTCCTCGACCAGGCTTTCGGCAATTCGCGGGGCGTTCGCCGGCTCGAAAGAGCCAAGCTGTTCTGGCCGGAAGAACTGCCGGACGTAATCGCCGAGGAAGCCATGGCGCTGTGGCGTCACGCCTGAGCCCGAGCCCAATGACAGGAGTCACCATGCTGCATCTCATCTCGCGTTCCCGCCAACTTGGTCTCGCGGCCTGCCTTTCGGCCGCGACGGCCCTGATGGCATGCGCGCCGGCCATGGCGTCGGACCATCTGGATTCCCCGTCGGTCATCGCCGATCCGCGCGCCGACATCGGCGATCTGTTCGCGTGGGTCTCGCCCGACGGCGGGCGTCTCAATCTGGTGATGGCGATCGTCGGCCACAGCTTCTCGGACAAGATCGCCTACACCTTCCATATCGATAGCGGCCAGCGCTTCGGCCGCACGACGGCGACGATCGATCTGGTCTGCCGCTTCACGACCGCCACGTCGGCCGATTGTAGTCTCGGAAAGGCCGACCATGTGCAGGGCGATCCGAGCCGCGACGAGGGACTCGCCAGCGAAAAGGGAGCTTTCCGGCTCTTTGCAGGGCTGCGCGACGATCCTTTCTTCAACAATGTGCGCGGCACGCGCGCCATGTACGACACGGCCATCAAGGCCCTTGCCGGTTCGGCCCGCTATGACGCTGCCGGCTGCCCGGTCTTCAATGCGGCGCAAGCGGCGGATATCCGTGAAGGCTGGCGTCATACCAATGGCGGATCGGCGACCAACTTCCTGCGCGGGTGGACGCCCGATTCCATCGTTGCGTCGATCGACCTCGCCGCGGTCACGAAGGGCGGCCCGCTGATCGCCGTCTGGGCATCGACCAGCGGCCCCAAGGGCCAGATCGACCGGGCGGCGCGGCCGCTCACGGGAAACGCGCTTCTCGTCACGCTCGGATCCGACGATGCGCAGAACGCCATCAAGGAACGTTACAACCGTGCCAGCCCGGCCACCGGGCAACCTTTCGTCGCCGAGATCGCCAAGGGCGTCGCGCTCTACGACGGACTCGACGGCCGCTGCGGTGACAGCCTGCTGATCGACCGCAAGGCGCCGCCGGCGCGGCGCTACTGGCCGATGGCCGAACTGCTTGCCGACGACCGGCTGTGGGTGAACAGCCGCGCGACGACCTGTACCCAGCTTTTCGCGGTCGAGCGTGCGGCGCTCAACGGCGAGCACGATGTGGCGGGCGACTGCGGCGGTCGCACGGTCAACTATGACGCCGTCAACGTCTATCGCTCGCTCATCGCCAACGGCACGACCAGCGGCATCGACGATGGCGTGCATGCCGACGAGAAAGTGCACTCGACCTGGGTCTTTCCCTTCCTCGCCGCGCCCGACCCGACGCCGGCGCCGCAATGACGCGTTTGCGCCTCCATTACGCGGCAGCATTGGCGCTGCTGTTCGCCGCGAGCCCGGCCGCCGCCCATAGCGGCACGGGCCTGGCCGGCGGGTTCGCCGCGGGCTTCCAGCATCCGCTGAGCGGCTGGGATCATCTGCTGGCGATGGTCGCGGTGGGACTATGGGGCGCGTTCCTCGGGCGTCCGCTCATCTATCTTCTGCCGGTCACCTTCCCGCTGATGATGGTGGCCGGCGCGATCCTCGGCATGTTCGGCCTGCCGGTGCCCCCGGTGGAGATCGGGATCGCGGTGTCGGTGATCGTCCTTGGCGGATGCATCGCGGCGGCCTGGCGCGCGCCGACCGTATTCGCGATTCTCATCGTCGCCGGCTTCGCGCTGTTCCACGGCTACGCCCATGGACGCGAACTGCCGTCGGCCGCCGACCCGATCGGCTACAGCACGGGTTTCGTCCTCGCGACCGGGCTTTTGCATGTTGCGGGCATCGCCATCGGGCTCTTCGCCGACCGTCGCGGCGGAGCGCTCGCGATCCGGACGGGAGGCGCAGCGATCGCCGCGACCGGGATGCTGTTTGTCTGGCGGGTGGTCTCGGCATGAGGGACACGCTGCTAGCCGCCGTTTTGCTCGGCGCCTCGTTCGGCCTGACGGCGGGCCTTGTACGCGTTGGCGCGATCGTCGCTTGCGCGCTCGCGGTTGCGGCGGCGGTCCTGGCAGCCCTTTTCCGACCCACCGAGCTTGCCGACAATATCCTCGTTCCGGCGTGGATCGCGGTCGCGCTCGGCGCCGGCGCAAGCTGGCTTCCGACGCACCGTCGAAACCAGGCGCTGGTGCTGGTCCTCGGCTGTCTCTCTGGCGGCCTTGCGGGCGCGCTGCCGGCGACGGCCGGCATGTCGGCCGCGCTGTTCGCATCCAGCCTGACGCTGGCGGCGACGGCGAGCGCGGTCCTCTCCGCCAGGGGCTGGCATCTCCCCACACGCATCGCGGCGAGCTGGCTTGTCGCGATCGCCGCGCTGAACCTCACGCTGACGCTCCTGCCGGTCACGCCCGGCTATCTCCCCGACCATCTGGAATAATCGATGATCGCTCGAATCCTCCCCCTGTGTCTGATGGCGCTGGCAACCGCTGCCGATGCGCATGATTTCTGGCTCCAGCCGGCGCGATGGCAGGCGCGTCCGGGCGAACCGGTGAGTGTGACTCTCCAGGTCGGCCATGGGCCCTATCGGCAACGCTCGCCGATCCCCGCCAGTCGAATCCTCCGCTTCGAGGCGATCGCTCCCGATGGACGCCGGATCGACCTGCGGACGAGACTTCATGTCGGCGCGCCTGCCGGCGACGCGGCGATCATCTTCGCCAGACCGGGCGTCTATTCGATCTTATTGGAGACCGACAATCGCGCCGAAAGCCATCTGCCCGCGATCCGCTTCAACGACTATCTAAAGGTCGAGGGGCTGACCCCGGCGATCGCGCTGCGCGCCCGCACGGGACGAAGCGACGCCGATGGCGCAGAGAACTACAGTCGGCACGCCAGGACCATCGTCCAGATCGGCCCCGTCGATCCGCGCGGCCAGGCGCAGGTCGTTCGGCCGGCGGGGCTCGCGCTCGAGATCGTGCCGGAGACCAACCCGCTGACGGTCGGGCGCGGCGCGCTGCCCGTGCGGATCTTCTATCGCGGCCAGCCGCTCGCCGGCGCGCTCGTCAAGCTCAACGATCTGGATCACGACGCCCAGCCGATCGAAATGCACCGAAGCGATGCGCAAGGGCGCGCCGTCTTCACGATGCCCGGCAAGGGAAATTGGCAGATGAACGTCATCTGGACGCGCCCACAGCCGAGCAGCGGCCTCACCGATTTCGACACCAGCTTTTCGAGCCTCAGCTTCGGTATCGCGGATTGAGGTGGATTTGGGATAGGACAGCATCATGAGCGAAGCGACCAGGACCGAGGCATTTCGAGCGCTCCATGTGCGCGGGCGTCCGTTGGTGCTGTTCAACATCTGGGATGTCGGCAGCGCGAGGGCGGTCGAAGCGGCCGGCGCCGCGGCGCTCGCCACGGGCAGCTGGTCGGTCGCTGCCGCTCATGGCTTCGCCGATGGCGAGAAGGTTCCGATCGCGCTCGTGCTCGACAATGCGCGACGCATCGCCGGCTCGACCGCCTTGCCCGTGTCGCTCGATATCGAGAGTGGATATGGCGCTTCGGATGATGACGTCGCGAACACCCTCGCCCAGGTGGCGGCGACAGGCGTGGTCGGATGCAATCTGGAGGACAGCTTCCCGGCGGATGGCGCGATGCGGCCGCTGACCATGCAGACGGCGCGTATCGCAGCCGCCCGGCGTGCGGCGGATGCCGTCTGCCCAGGCTTCTTCATCAATGCGCGCACCGATATCTTCTTCCAGGCGCCATCGCAGGTCCATGACCGGGACATGGCGGACGAGGCGATCGGACGGGCGAAAGCCTATGTGGCCGCCGGAGCCGACGGTCTCTTCGTCCCCGGCCTGATTGAAGAGACGCTGATCGCGCGCATCTGCGAAGCCTCACCGCTCCCGGTCAATGTGATGATCGGCGAAGGATCGCCGACGCCAGGCCGGCTGGCGGCCGCGGGGGTCGCGCGCATCAGTCATGGACCGGGGCCATTTCTGGCGGCGATGCAGGCGTTGCAGGACGCGGCAGCTGGCGTGTCAGGCATCGCGCGATGAGCGGCGAGCCCGACACCAACGTCCTTCATGTGACACCGCTGCTCGAAACGGCCACGCTCACGATCCGCGACGTGCGCTGCAGCGGCGATTGCCGCCACAAGTCGCCCAGCGAGTGCGCCACCTCCACGCAACTGGTCTTCCCCTATCGCGGCGCGTTCATGCGGCATGTCGGCGCCGCACAGACGGTCGCCGAGATGAACCAGATCGTCTTCTTCAACGAAGACGAGGAATATGCGGTCAGCCATCCGGTCGAAGGCGGCGACGCCTGCCTCTCGATCGCCATCGATCAGGATCTGCTGCGCGAACTGGCACCGACCGGCCAGCTCGAAGCGGGTGCGCCAGTAGTCTTCCGCCACGCCCGCCGGGGCATCGATCCGCGCGCGCAGGCGCTCGTCGCCTTGCTCCGCCATGGGCTCAGCCGGGGCGCCATCGAAACGCTCGAAGCCGAAACCCTGGCGCTGACGCTGATCCGCCGATCGCTCGGCGAACGCACCTCCCACGCCAAGGCGACGACTTATGGCAAGGGCAAGCTTGTCGATCGGGCGAAGCTTCTGCTCGCCTCCGATCCCGGGCGCCGGTGGACGCTGGCGGCCATCGCGCGACAGGTTGGCGTGTCACCGGTCTATCTTACCCAGGTGTTCGCACAGGCCGAGGGCGTTCCGCTTTACCGCTATCAGTTGCGGTTGCGGCTGGCCCGCGCGCTCGACCTGCTCGCGCACTATGACGATCTTACCATGCTGGCGCTGGATCTTGGTTTCTCGAGCCATAGCCATTTCACGGCGGCGTTCCGTCAGGCCTATGGCTGTTCGCCGGCCGAATTCCAGCGCTCGGTTTCACTTCGCTAACGCGCTCCAAAGACCGGATCGCTAAAGATTTCGACAGCGAGCACTCCGGGTCGGAGGCTATAGTAAGCTCGCTATTTGAGGAGAAAACTTGTGCAAACAGATAGTTGCGCCGCCTGCGACTGCCCGCTCGAAGGCGAACGCATCGCCGTCACGATCGGAGGAAAGCCGGTCGAAGTGTGCTGCGAGGAATGCGCCGTCGCCCTCAAGGAAGCGGCTGCTTACAGCGAATAGGCAGCATTTTCGCGTCAAGGCCTGTCGTCCGTGTCCATTTTCGGCACGGGGGCTGATCGTTGGACGCCTGCCCGACGAAGCGGCTGGCGAAAGCATGAAGAAGGCGGAACGGCCTTCCAGACAACATCTTATGTTCCTTGGAGATTACGAATGAGCGAGTTGATCCTCACGACCTACGACTGGGTGCCCGAAATGCCACGCGGCCTTGTGCGCGACCTGCGGGTGCGGTGGGCGCTGGAAGAGGCCGGGCTGCCTTATCGGGTGGAGAGCACGCCGTTTCGAGATCGTGGCCCCGGCCATTTCGCGGCACAACCCTTCGGTCAGGTTCCGTGGCTGACCGACGGAGACCTGACCATATTCGAGAGCGGTGCGATCCTGTTGCACCTGGCCGAGAAGAGCCAAGTGCTCATGCCCACCGATCCGCGCGGGCGGGCCGAAGTGATGGAATGGGTGATCGCCGCACTCAACTCGGTCGATCTGCCGAGCCAACCGTGGGCGCTGTTCCGCTTCACGGGCTTTCCTGGTGAATCGCCGGAAGCCAAGTTCGTGGAAGACTTCCTGAAGACCAGGCTCGAGCGGATGGAAACTGTCCTCGCCGGTCGCGAATGGCTGGCGGCCGACCGATTCACCGTGGCCGACCTCCTGATGGCGGACGTGCTTCGGCAGGTAAACCGGTTCGACGGGCTTGCAAACTACACGGCTTGCCACGCCTATGTCGCGCGGATGACAGGGCGACCGGCTTTCGTAAAAGCATATGACGACCAGATGGCCCACTTTGCCGCGGCAGATGCAGCCTGATGCATCGCACAGCGCCTCTTGCCATGGCGTGCGTTTTCGCCTTCGCAACGCAAGCGGCGACACCGCAGAGCTTGGATATTGTTTCAAAACGCTCCGGTTTCGACAATGCCGGCACCGATCATAATGTTCGCCCTGGCGACGACTTCTTTGCCTTCGCCAATGGCGGTTGGGATCATCGCACACCGATACCGCCCGACCGCTCCAGTATCGGGACGATCGGCACGTTGGATGACCGCGGCCACGAGCAGGTTCGCGCGGTTCTCGAAGAGGCGGCGCGCGATCCGGAGAGCCGGATGGGCACGGCCTATCGTGCTTTCCTCGATGTCGACCGGATCGACCGTCTCGGCCTTGCACCCGTCGAGGCGTTGCTGGCGAAACTCCGCGCGATCGGAACCCGAGACGCCTATTTTGCCGCAGCCACGGATGCTGGCCGACGGGGCGTTTCCCTTCCTCTGGACTTCAAGGTCGAGCCCGATGACGGTGACCCGGAACACTATACCCTGATCATCTCCCAAGCGGGGCTGGGCATGCCGGACCGCGATTATTACCTCGCGCAGACGCCGGCGATGCAGGCGATACGTGCAGCCTATCGACGCTATATTGCGGCGATGCTCGCTATCGCCGGCGTGACAGATGCGGGCGCGGCCGACCGCATGATCGCGTTGGAAACCCGTATCGCCCGCGCAAGCTGGACCGAGGCTGCCAACGGCGATGCGCAGCGCACGTACAAACGGATGTCGCTGGGCGCCGTCGTCCCCGGTCTGCCCCGCTCGCATCTGCCAGCCTTCGTGCGCGGTCTTGGCTATGCGACCGATAGAGCGATTGTCCGACAACCCGACGCGGCCGCAGCGATCTGGTCACTTATTGAGAGCGAAAAGATATCGACCCTGCGGGACATGCTCATCGTCCGCGCGCTGCATCGCTACGCCAATGCGTTACCGGCCGACGTTCGGGATACCGATTTCGCCTTCTACGGCCGAACGGTCGACGGCATCGAAGCGCCCGAGCCGCGCTGGCGGCAAGCCGCCGCCTTCGTCCTCGACGCAATGCCCGACGACGTGAGCCGCGTTTACGTCTCCCGGCACTTCTCGCCCGAGACTCGCCGGGCGGCGCAAGACATGGTCGACAATCTCGTGGCGGCATTCCGACGACGGATCGATGCGCTCGCCTGGATGTCTCCTGAATCGAAAGCCCGCGCCCGCCGCAAGCTCGCGGAGTTTCACGCGCAGATCGGCTATCCCGGCATCACCGTGCCGATGGACCGGCTCAACAAGGCCGTGGTCGATCACCTCGAAGCGCGGCTGCTCGACCCGGCGCGGCTCGAAGTTCTGATGGATCACATACTCGAACGGCGCGACGAGTGGGTGAACCAGCGCCGTGAGCATGTCGCCCATCTTGAACGGCGCTCGACCGAGGCGGAAGCGAAGCTCAAGCGCCTCTATGACGCGATCGAGAACGGCGTGATCGACGTGAGCGACCCTTCGCTCAAAGATCGCATCGCCGAGCTGACCGCAACGCGCGACCAGGCCAAGGGCGATGCCGAGCGCGCGATGTCGCATATCTTGAAGATCGGACCGGCGATCACGCCGGAAAGCCTGCGCGCGTTCGCGGCCGCCCTCCGCAAGAAGCTGCGCAACGGGGACGGCACATTCGCCCGCGATCAAGTTCGGGCGGTCGCTCAGCGGGTGGAAGTCGTGAGCCGGAAAGAGGTTCGTATCCGTGGACTGCGCAGCGAACTGCTCCGCACCCTCACCGCCGCCTCTGGCGTAGAGGCGGCAGTGCTAGGCGTTCGTGGTTTTGAACCGAAATGGCGCGCCCGGCAGGATTCGAACCTGCGACCACAAGCTTAGAAGGCTAGTGCTCTATCCAACTGAGCTACGGGCGCCCGGCGCCAGCGCATAGCGTGGATTGCGCGGATTGGAAATCGCGATAGGTTGCGCCCCGGTCAGGATCGGGGAGCTTATGGCAGAATCGGATACGCCGCGCGCGGTGAGGGCAGATGAGATTGCGGGCCGGTCGCTGCGCTATTTCGATTTCGTGATGGCTGCGTTCGTGCTGATCCTCGTGCTGTCCAACGTGATCGGCGCCGGCAAGCTGGCGTCGGTGAACCTGCCGGGAATCGGCCCGTGGCCGTTCGGCGCCGGCATCCTGTTCTTCCCCTTGTCCTATGTGATCGGCGACGTGCTGACCGAGGTCTATGGCTATGCGCGGGCGCGGCGCGTGATCTGGGCGGGTTTCGCCGGGCTGATCTTCATGGTGACGATGAGCACGATCGTCGTGGCGCTGCCGCCCGACGCGAGCTGGACCGGCCAGTCGGCCTATGAATCGGTGTTCGGTCAGGTCTGGCGAATCGCGGCCGCATCGGTCGTCGCCTTCTGGGCCGGCGAGCTGATCAATTCCTATGTGCTGGCGAGGATGAAGATCTGGACGCGCGGCCGCCATCTCTGGTCGCGGACGATCGGGTCGACGGTGGTGGGGCAGGGCATCGACAGCCTGATCTTCTATCCGCTCGCCTTCTACGGCGTCTGGGACAATGACAAGCTGGTCGTGGCGTTGTTCACGCAATGGGTGCTGAAGGTGTCGTGGGAGGCGATCCTGACGCCGGTCACTTATCTCGTCGTCGGCTGGCTCAAGCGCAAGGAGGGCCTCGACGTCTATGACGAGGGCACCGATTTCACGCCGTTCAAGACGAGCGTCTGATGCTGGCGCTGACGCTCGCGCTGCTGCTGGCGCAGGAGGCGGCGATCGATGCGCCGCTGGCGGAGCAGGCCCAGCCTGCGGTCGATGCGCCGGCCGAATCGCTCGCCGCCCGCGTCGCGCGCCAGCCGGTGAAGGTGCGGGCTTTCATCGACCGGCGCACCGGCTGCAATCATTGGGGCGGCGAGGAGGGCTATGATGCGCCACGCAAGCGTCAGATCGAGCATGCGTGGCGCGATCTGCGATGCAATGCGCTCGAACGCGACGAGGCGAAACTGCGCCGCCTTTATCATGACGATCCGGAACTGGTTGCGCTGCTCGACGCGGTCAGGAACGAACCGGGACTTTAGCCCACTCAGGCGACCGGCGGAATCTGCGCGGGATAGCGCGGAATGGCGTCGCTGATACAGGCCCAGTCGGGCGCCTGGCTGGTCCAGATCGTCGCCTGCGGCCCCAGCAGGTTCGGATCGTCGAGCGCGCCGGCGCGGATGAAGATCAGATGCGGGCGGCTCTCGGCGGCGCTGGTCAGCGGCGTTCCGCAGGTTGGGCAGAAGCCGCGGCGCATCGCATTGCCGCTGTCGGCCACGCTCTCATAGATCCGGACCTCGCCGGTCATCGTCAGCGCATCGGTCGGGAAGCAGATGTTGACCGTCGCGCTGCCGCCGCCGAGAGACTGGCACAGCCGGCACCAGCAGGTCCGCGCCGCCATCGGTTCGGCCTCGATTGTGAAGCGCACCGCGCCGCAGAGGCAGCCACCGGAGATCGTCATGCCAATGTTCCTCAATGCGAGTTCAATAGAGCTTCGAGCCGTTCCCTGTTGTCTGGCAAAAAGGGATTCAGGATCGTGATGCCATCCATCACAAGACCGTCCTTCATGTCTTCAGAAATCAGGTGGCTCGCGCCCTCATGTGCCGCAATCGTGCAGATCAGCGCGTCGAAAAAGGCCAACTGGTATCGCGCTGCCAAGGCGACCGCGCCTTGAACATGGCTTAGGGAGGTCGCCGGCGTATGGAATCCGCCTGCGAGTTCGGCGAGCCGATTGCTCACCGATCCCTCTGCCAACAAATCCTTCCGCCGACACACATTGGCGAATTCCGACAGCACCTGAATCGGCACGATTGCGCCGGCGAGCGCAGCATGAAGGACAAGCGAGCGCGCCTGTTTCGACCTCTCCTCCGTACCCAGTGCATAGACGAGGATATTTGTATCGAGCGCGATCAACGCCCCGTGCGTTCCTCATAGGTTGCCGGACCAGTCAATCCCGGGATCCCGATCTCCAATCCGCGCTTCAGGCGCTCATAGGCTGCGCGAAATTCCGGGTCGTCGAGTTTGCTGGCCTGCTTCGGCCGCAGCTCGGCGATCACCCTGCCGTTCTTGGTAATGTCCACGCTTTCGCCCGCCTCGATCAATGCGAGCGCTCGGGCAACATCGTCGTTCAATTCTCGGACCGACATCACGCCCATGGCAAGGCTCCAGACTGCACCGCAGACATCATATGTCGCCGGGTCCCGTCAGGCAACGGCCTCCAGCAGCCCCTCGAACAGGCGGCGGCCGTCGGTGCCGCCGTGCGCGGACTCGATCCGGCGTTCGGGGTGGGGCATCATGCCCAGCACGTTGCCCGCGGCGTTGACCAGTCCGGCGATGTCGCGCGCCGAGCCATTGACCGGTTCGGCATAGCGGAAAGCGACGCGGCCTTCGCCCTCGATCCGGTCGAGCGTCTCGTCGTCGGCGAAATAATTGCCGTCATGATGCGCGACCGGGATCAGTATCTCCTCGCCGGCATCGTAGCGGCTGGTGAAGACGGTCTGCGCGTTGGCGACCGCCAGCTTCACGTCGCGGCAGACGAAGCGGATGCCGGCGTTGCGCATCAGCGCGCCGGGCAGCAGCCCGGCCTCGGTGAGGATCTGGAAGCCGTTGCACACGCCGAACACCGGCACGCCGCGATTGGCGGCATCGACCACCGCGCGCATCACCGGCGATCGCGCCGCCATCGCGCCCGAGCGCAGATAATCGCCATAGGAGAAACCGCCGGGCACGCCGATGAAGCCGATACCTTGCGGAAGGCTGGTCTCGCCATGCCAGACCATCTCGGCCGGCCGCCCCGTCATCGCTTCCAGCGCGACCGCGAGATCGCGATCGCAGTTGGAGCCGGGGAAGACGATGACCGCGGTCTTCATTGCCCGCGCTCGATCCGGTAATTCTCGATCACCGTATTGGCGAGCAATTTCGCGCACATCGCGTCGAGGTCGGCGTCGCTCAGCGACGGATCATGGTCTATCTCGATCAGCTTGCCGGCGCGGACGTCGCTGACGCCGGAAAAGCCGAGACCCTCCAGCGCGTGGTGGATCGCCTTGCCCTGCGGGTCGAGGACGCCGCTTTTCAGCGTGACATGGATGCGGGTCTTCATCGTGCGCCTTTTTCGCCGGGGCGGGAATTGCGCCCCTATGGCGCGGCCGTCGGCGAGGGGCAAGGGGCCAAGGGGCAAAGCGCCGCAGACTTCGCGTGGCCGCTACCGGCCGTTATTGGCGATCAGATCGACATCGGTGCCACCGCCGGCACGATCGGTGAGGATGATGTAATAGGCGGCATCGTCGCGATCGCGGATGCCGGCCAGGACATGGTCGGCGCCGTGCAGTTCATGTTCGGAGCTGAAGCCCGAACGGACCGCCTGCGTGTAATAATAATCGAGCAGCGACTGCATCGGCGCGTCGCTGGCGAAGCTGACGATGCGCACGGCGCAGCCCGGGCCGTTGATCGCCGCCGCTTCGGACACCGCCGCGCGCGGATAGACCGGGAATTCGGCGGGAAGACGATTGGCCCAGCCCATGTCGTAGACGATCTTGGCCGCACCCCGGCATTTCGACGATGCGCCGCTCGCACTCGCCTGTTGCTTGGCGAGTTCGCCCAGCGTCACCGGTGCGCCGGCCCCGGATGCCGCCGGCTTCGGCGCTGGCGGGCTGACCAGCTTGCCGGCCTTGGCGGCTTCGGCCTCCGCGAGGCGGGCGGCATCGGCATCGGCGCGATCGGGCGGGATCGGCGCGCGCGCCGGCTCGCTGGTGGGGCGCGCGGCATCGCGATTCGATTGCTGGGCGAGCGAGGGGTCGACGAGGATCTGGTCCTCCAGCGCCGCGGTCAGCGCCGGGTCGCTCTGGTTGGCGCCGATCAGGTCCTGATCGGCTTCCGCCAGCGAATTGTCATTGCCCCCGCATCCGCCGAGCAGCAGCGCGACAGCGGAAGCGCCGATCAAACATGCCTTCCGTACCATTAACCTTGTGCCCCTCAATCAGCCCGATGACATGGGCGCAAAAGGGTTAAGATTCTATGAGTGAAGATCGTTAATGTATGAATTTCTTGTTAAGCATGTGGGAAATTCTGTGCCGAAACGGGATGTTGCGGCCGCCATCTCAGTCCGCGGCGCGAACGAAGCGCAAGGTCGCGTCGCCGCGATGGAGCAGCAGTTCGCCGTCCCGAACCTCGACGATCGTCGCTTCGAAATCATAGATGCCGAGGTCGTTGGGCGTCAGCACGAAGGTCAGGGCATTGCCCTTGGCGAGGTCGATCGGAAAACGTGGCGAGACGACACCATGGATCGGTTCGACCAGTTCCACCCAGCGCGGCACGCGCGTCTCGTCGGGCTGCATCGTCCAGCCATATTCCTGCGTATAGCCCGTCACCGGTTCGCCGCTGTCGAAGCCGATCTGGAAATCGACCCCGGCGATGCCGTCGCCGGTCGGCCAGGCGACGAGCAATTTGAGCGGGCCCTCGTCGGTGCGGGTGATCGCGCCGGCCGTGATGGTGGCGGGCCTGGGTTTGGGATCGGTCGTCAGCCGGATCGTCGTGCCATCGGCGATCCAGCGGCCCGACGCCTGCTCGTCGAGCGCACCGGCGGCCAGCGCATAGAAGAAACGGCCGTCAGCCTCGATCGCGAGGTCCGCGGCGACGTCGGGACCGCCGGCCAGCCGGTAGTGGCCGATGGCGGGGTTCGTCGCGGGCGAGGCCTTCGTCGGGCTGGGCGCCGTCTGGGCAAAAGCTGCCGGCGCGAACGCCAGTGCGATCAATGGCATGCAGAACAGGGTCGGGCGCATCGCCGGATCATGACGTAGGTGGCGCCGCATTGCCAGTCCGCTTTGGAAAGCGACCCGTTCCCCCTATATCGACGGCCGATGAAGGAGTTCGATATGGCCGATGCGCGTGTGAAGCCGGTTTGGAAATGGTTGGGCGCCGGCGCCGCGGTGATCGCCGCGGGCGCCGCCGCGCTTTATGCGCGCGAGCGTTTGACCGAGACGCCGAAATACCGTCTGATCGAGGAGGATAGCGACATCGAGATCCGCGATTATCCGCGGCTGCTGGCGGCCGAGACGATCCAGCCCGGCCTGCGCGAAGCGGCGCTGGAGGCGGGGTTCAAACGGCTTTCCGACTATATCTTCTCAAGGGCGCGCGGCCACGCTGCCGGTGCCGCTGGCGACGACGCTAGGATCGCGATGACCGCGCCGGTGCTAGCCGATCCGGCGCCGGCCGATGCCGGCTGGCGCACGCGTTTCGTGATGCCTGCCAGATACACGCGCGCCACGCTGCCGAATCCACCCGTCGGGGTTGCGATCGTCGACATTGCGCCGCGTCGCCTCGCCGCGATCCGCTTCGCCGGGCGCGCCGACGACGCTTTGCTCGACGCGAAGGAGGCGTCGCTGCGGGCATGGCTGAAGAAGCGCGGGATCGCGGCGACCGGCGATGCCGAGCACGGCTTCTACAACGCGCCGTTCATCCCGTCGCCGTTGCGGCACAACGAGGTGCTGATCCCGATCGGGTGACGCGGCGACGCCGTGCCATCGCGTCGGGCCAAGGAGAGAAAAGTGAGCGTAGCATTTCGCCGGGAGAGCGACGAGGAGCATAAGGAGCCGCGGTTCGAACTGCCGCTGCCGGCCGGCCCCAATCTCGTGACCGCGCTTGGACTCGCGCTGATCGAAGCGCGCGTCGCCGAACTGGAGGCGGCCGCCGAGGCCGCGCCGATCGTCGATGGGCCGATCGTCGAAGCAGATGCCGATGCGAAGGCGGCACGCGAGGATGCGATGCGCACTTTGCGCTACTGGCGCACGCGGCTGTCGACCGCCCAGCTTGCCCCGGTGGCGCCGGCGGATCGCGTCGCATTCGGCTCGCGCGTCGCCTTCCGGCTGAAGGGCAAGGCGCGTTCGATCGACATCGTCGGTGGTGACGAAGCCGTGCCCGCGGAAAACCGCATCGCCTTCTTCGCGCCGCTCGCGCGCGCGCTGATCGGCGCCGAAGCCGGCGAGTTCGTCGATTTCAACGGTGAGTCCGATGCGATCGAGATCCTGTCGACGGGGCCGATCCCCGACTGAGCGCCAGCGTCAGGCCGTGCCGGGCGAGAAGGACGGCGGGTCGCTTGCCGGGAAGGATTCGTCCGAGGCCTCGTCGACATCCTCCCAATCCGCCGGCGCGGGATCGCGCATCGAGGCCGGGCCGGCATTGCGGGTCTGGTCGAGATTGGCGGCGTCGGTTTCGCCGTCGCGCAGCGCGGCGGCATGATCGCTCGCCGGTGCCGACTTCGCTTTTCGCGACGCGATCAGGTCCTTCGCCGCGCCGAGCAGCTTTTCGCCATACCAGGCGATCGCGATGCCGGCGCCGATCCCGGCGGCGATGCCGGCCGCGGTGCCGATGGACACCGGCAAGCGCGGCGCGGTCGTGCCGTTTGCCTCATCATTTACGGGGTCGTCGGTTCTGTTGGCTGCCATGGTTGCTATCTCCCTCGCGGTCACGATAGAATTTCCGCGGTGCAACAACCAGCCTGTCCGGCAGGGAAGAATATTGTGGCCGTTCGTCGTCCCGGTGGCCGGCCCGGCAGGCGATCCCGGCTTACAGGACCGGCTGGGCGGTCAGTGGCGCGATGGCGGGCAGAACGGCGGCCGACAGCATTGCGGCGCTGACGACCAGGGCGGCGAAGGCGGCGGCGAGGTTGCGGTGCAGCCTGGCGAAATCATGGGTCATGGCTTGTCTACCTGGACGGAAATCGGGTGCGTGGCCGGCGCTTACAGCGCCGGCTGCGACGTGAGCGGCGCGACGGTGGGCAGCACGGCGGCCGACAGCATCATCGTGCTGACGAAGAGCGCGCCGACCGCGGCATAGAGGCTGCGCCGGACGTTGGAGAAGGTGGTGGTCATCAGAAATCTCCCGAGAATATTGGCGAAGGGCGCCGGCGCTTACAGCGCCGGCTGCGCGGTGAGCGGCGTGACGCTGGGCAGGACGGCTGCCGACAGCATGACGCTGCTGACGAGGAGCGCGCCGGCGGCGGCGAAGAGGCTGCGGCGAAGGTTCGAGAAAGCGGTCATCTGAGGTCTCCTGGATGCGATGGTTGCGGTTGCGGGCTTACAGGGCCGGCTGCGAGGTCAGCGGCGCGACGGCGGGCAGCACGGCGGCCGACAGCATCATCGTGCTGACGAGCAAGGCGCCGACGGCGGCATAGAGGCTGCGCTGGACGTTCGAGAAGGTGGTGGTCATGTGAAGTCTCCCTGAGTGTTCCGATCGACGTTCGACCGGCGTGCCCGATGGACTGCAGGGACCGTGCCAGTTTCGAAAAGGACCGATTTTCGGGGGGTTCTGGTGTGCGATGCCAGTTTTGGATGCGCCGAATTGCGGAGCTGTGGTGAAATTCGCTACAAATCGGGAAATTGCGACGCACCGGTCGCCGGGAGGTGGAACTTTTCGGCGTGTTCGGTTTCGAACGTGAGCGTCGAATGCCATGTTCGTTTTCGGACAGCCGACAATAGTCGACCGAATTGCAGGCCCGCGACCCCTCTACCGCTTGCGGGAGAGGGACAGACCCGCGCAGCGGGTCAGGGTGAGGGCCTGCGTGTGGTCCGCCCTCCAGGCCCTCACCCTCGCCGCCTTCGGCGTCTCTCCCTCTCCCGCAAGCGGTAGAGGGTTGTTCATGCAAACGCCTCTCCGTCCGCCGTTCGTCGATAAACGCTTTGGCATCGCCGCACCCCGGCTAGACTCGCCGCACGGCAACAGGGGGATTCGCGATGCTCGAGCTCGAACATGTCACCCACGTTTATCCGAACAGCACGCGGGCGCTCGACGACGTCACCCTGAGCATCCCCAATGGCATGTACGGCCTGCTCGGGCCCAACGGGGCCGGCAAGTCGACCTTGATGCGCACGATCGCCACGCTGCAGACGCCGACCGCGGGCAGCATCCGCTTCGGCGACATCGACGTGATCGCCGATCCCGAGGCGCTGCGCGAGCGGCTCGGCTATCTGCCGCAGGATTTCGGCGTCTATCCGCGCGTTTCGGCCTATGACATGCTCGATCACATGGCGGTGCTCAAGGGCATCGCTTCGGCGCGCGAGCGCAAGGCGACGGTCGAGACGCTGCTCGAGCAGACCAATCTCTGGGCTGTGCGCAGGAAGGCGATCGCGGGCTTCTCGGGCGGTATGCGCCAGCGCTTCGGCATCGCCCAGGCATTGATCGGCAATCCCGAACTGATCATCGTCGATGAGCCGACCGCGGGTCTCGACCCCGAGGAGCGCAACCGCTTCCTCAACCTGCTCGCCGAGATCGGCGAAAATGTCGTCGTGATCCTTTCGACCCACATCGTCGAGGACGTCGCCGATCTGTGCCCGCGCATGGCGGTGATGGCGGCCGGCCGCATCCAGCTGGAGGGCGCGCCGCTCGACCTGATCGCGCGGTCGCGCGGCACGGTGTGGGCGAAGACGATCCCGCGCGAACGGCTCGACGATTATCGCGAGACCCACGAACTGATCTCGACCCGGCTGTTCGCCGGCCGCACGATCATCCACATCCTCGCCGACCACGATCCCGGCGATGGTTTCGCGGCGGTCGAGGGTGGATTGGAGGACGTCTATTTCGCCACGCTTGCACGCACGCCGCGCGCGCCCGTCGCGGCCGCGGCGTGAGCCGGCGGATGTTCGGCAGCATCACCGCCTTCGAGCTTCGCTACCAGCTGCGCAACCCGGTGTTCTGGGTCGTGCTGGTCCTGTTCTTCCTGCTCGCGTTTGGCGGGACGACGGTGGAGCAGATCCAGATCGGCAGCGGCGGCAACGTCCACAAGAACAGTCCGTCGGCGATCGGGAACATCTATCTGGTGTTCACGCTGTTTTACATGTTCGTGACCACCGCCTTCGTCGCCAACGTGATCGTGCGCGACGACGAGAGCGGCTTCGGATCGATGGTCCGCTCCACCCGCGTCGGCAAGTTCGACTATCTGATCGGGCGCTTCGCCGGTGCGTTCGCAGTCGCGGCGATCGCCTTCCTCGCGATCCCGGTCGCGATCTGGTTCGGATCGCTGATGCCCTGGCTCGATCCCGAGACGCTCGGGCCGAACCGGCTCTACGACTATGTCTATCCCTATTTCGCGTTCGCGCTGCCCAACCTGTTCCTGACGTCGGCGATCTTCTTCGCCGCCGCCACGATGACCCGATCGATGATGTATTCCTATGTCGCGGTCGTCATCTTCCTCGTGCTCTATGGCGTGCTCATCGCCGTCGTCGGCGCGAAGCCGGAATTTCGCGAGCTGGCCGGCTATATCGAGCCGTTCGGCCTCGCCGCGCGCGCGAACATCGTGCGCTACTGGACCGCCAGCGAGGCCAACCGCCTCAATCCGGCTTTCACCGGCATGCTGGCATGGAACCGGCTGATCTGGTGCGGTGTCGCGCTGGCCGCGCTGGGCCTGGCCTATGCCCGCTTCAGCTTCTCCGAGCGCGGCGCCTCGGCGCGCAGCCTGCGGCGGCAGGCGCGGAAGCAGGAGAAGCTCGCCGCGGTCGCGCCGCTGATCGTCGAGACGTTGCCGCCGGCGCATCCCCGTGCGGCCGGCCGCGCGCAACTCTGGGCGCGCTGCCGGTTCGAAATGGCGCTGGTGTTCCGCAGCCCCGCCTTCCTGGTGCTGATGCTGGTCGGCCTGTTCAACGCGATCGGTGGCCTGCTGCTCGGCAACGAGATCTACGGGACGGCCGCGACGCCGCGCACCTTCGCGCTGATCGAAACGTTGATGGGCAGCTTCGTCTTCATCCCCACGATCATCGCGATCTATTATGCCGGCGAACTGGTGTGGCGCGATCGCGATCGCAAGATGCACGAGATCATCGACGCGACGCCGTTGCCCAACTGGGCCTATATGGTCCCCAAGACGCTCGCCGTCACCTTCGTGCTGTTCTCGGCGCTGCTGATCTCGGTGCTCGCGGCGATCATCGTCCAGCTGGTCCGCGGCCAGACCGATCTCGAACTCGGCCAGTATTTCGACTGGTATCTGCTGCCGATGACCGTCGATGTGGCGATCCTCGCCGTGCTCGCGGTATTCGTGCAGGCGCTCAGCCCCAACAAATATGTCGGCTGGGCGGTGATGGTCGTCTATCTCGTCGCCGACATCACGATGGTCAATATCGGCTTCGAACATCCGCTCTATCGCTATGGTTCGACCGGCATCGCGCAATTTTCCGACATGAACGGCGACCAGATCGGCGGCGCGGCCGGCTGGTGGCTGCGGCTCTACTGGGGCGCGATCGCGATCGGCCTCGCAACGCTCGCGCATCTGCTGTGGCGGCGCGGCACCGAGACGCGGCTGATGCCACGGCTCGCGCGCATGCCGGCGCGGCTCAAGGGCATGCCGGGCGTGGTGCTCGCTGGGGCGCTGGCGATCGCGGCGGTGACCGGCGGCTGGCTTTACGACAATATGAACGTCCGCAACCGCTATGAGACGAGCGAGGATCGTGATCGGATGCTCGCCGACTATGAGAAGAAATATCTGAAATATGAGAAGGTCCGCCAGCCGTCGCTGACCGACATCGTCTTGAAGATCGATCTCTATCCGGCGGAGCGGCGGATGCAGGCGAGCGGAACCTATCGCTTCGTCAACGACACCGGCGCGCCGCTGCCGCTGCTGCACGTGCGGATGACCGATCCCGACACGAAGCTGGTCGCGCTCGATCTGCCGGGCGCGAAGCTCGAGATGGACGATCCGAAGGCGCAATACCGGATCTACCGCTTCGCGACCCCGCTGGCGCCGGGCGCGACCGGTAGCCTCTCGTTCAGGAGCAGCCGCGAGCAGCGCGGCATCCGTGCGACCGGGGACGATATCAGGCTGGTCGGCAACGGCACGTTCGTCGACAACAGCGAATTCGCGCCGCAGATCGGCATGACCCGCGGCGCGCTGCTGACCGATCGCGCCAAGCGCCGCAAATATGGCCTGCCCGCCGACCTGCGCCCGGCGAAGCTGGAAGACACATCCGCTCAACTCCGCAACTATGTCGACGACACCGACTGGGTCCATGCCGACATCACCGTCACCACCGATGCCGGCCAGACGCCGATCGCGCCCGGCCGCAAGCTTTCGGACGTGACGGCCAATGGCCGTCGCACCGCGCATTTCGAGTCGGGCGCACCGATCCTCGGCTTCTTCTCGGTCCAGTCGGCCGCTTACGCCGAAAAATCGGCCGATGCCGATGGCGTGCGGCTGACGGTCTATTATGATCCCCAGCACGGCGCCAATGTCGATCGCATGCTCGCGGCGATGGAGACGTCATTGGCCTATTATCGCGCGCATTTCGGGCCCTATCAGTTCGACTATGCCCGCATCGTCGAATTCCCCGGCTACGAGAGCTTCGCCCAAGCCTTCGCCGGCACGATTCCCTATTCGGAGAAGATCGGTTTCCTCGCCGACATCCGCGATCCCGACGCGATCGATTATGTCAGCTATGTCACCGCGCACGAACTCGCCCATCAATATTGGGCGCATCAATTGATCAGCGCCGACATGCAGGGCGGCACGATCATGGTCGAGACGCTCGCGCAATATTCGGCGCTGATGGTGATGAAACATCTCCATGGCGAGGAGAAGATCCGCCGCTTCCTCAAATATGAACTCGATTCCTATCTCCGCGCGCGCGGCAGCGATCCGGTCGAGGAACTGCCGCTGAATCGCGTCGAGAACCAGCCCTATATCCACTACCGCAAGGGATCGGTGGTGATGTATCTGCTGCAGGACCGGCTGGGCGAGGACCGCGTCGATGCGATGCTGGCCGGACTGCTGAACAGATATCGCTTCAAGAGCCAGCCCTATGCGCGCTCGACCGATCTGGTCGACGGCTTCAAGGCCCTCGCGCGCACGCCGGCCGAGCGCCAACTGGTGTCCGACCTGCTCGAACGGATCACCGTCTATGATCTCAAGGCGAGCGCGGCGGTGACGCGCAGGCTGCCCGACGGCAATTTCGAAACGCTGCTGACGGTGAATGCGGGCAAGGTCTATGCCGACGGCAAGGGCGTCGAGAAACCCGCGCCGCTGGCCGACGATATCGACGTCGGCCTGTTCGATCAGCGCCCCGGCCTCGGCGAATTCGCCAGGCAGGATGTGATTCTGATGGAGCGCCGGCCGATCCGGACGGGCGCGCAGCAGGTGCGGATCGTCACGAAGCGCAAGCCGGCCTTTGCGGGCGTGGATCCGTATAATAAATATGTCGATCGTAATAGCGACGACAATGTGGTGCCGGTGACGGGCGGGTGATTGGAAGTAATTCCTCCCGGAACGGGGAAGGGGGAGGAATTGGATCGAAGGGTTGAAAAGGCTTGGCAGCTTGCATGTGATCCCACACCATGGCCCCATAGCGCGGGAGGTTCGGACGATGCGAACCGCAACATGCCTGTGTGCATTCATGCTGGTAGCCGCGCATGCGCAGGATCCGCCCCGCGTCCAACCCACCGACGCCGCCCGCGCGGCCTCGCGTGCCGGCGACTATCGCGGCGCCGAGGCCCTGCTCGGTCCCGAGATCGCCGCCTGCATCCGCACCCATGGCGAGGCGATCGCCTGTCTCGATCTGCTCGAGGCCGGTGCCGTCACCAAGCGCCAGGCGGGCAAGCCGGTCGAGGCCGAGGCGCTGGCCCGCCGCGCGCTGGCGATCGCGCGGAAGGCCTATGGCGAGCGACATGCGGATACTGCCACCGCCTGGCACGAACTGGCCTATGACCTCGTCCAGCAAGGCCGCTATTCCGTCGCCGAACCCTGTTATCGCACCGCCCTCGACATCCGGCGCGCCGTGCTGGGCGAGCGCGATCCGGAGACCGCCGCGACCTATGACAATCTCGCCGGCGCGATCGGCGGGCAGGGGCGGCTCGCCGAGGCCGAGGCGCTTTACCGCAAGGCGCTGGAGATCAGGCGGGCCGTGCTCGGCGACGCGGATCGTCGGACCGGGATCAGCTACAACAATGTCGCCTACAGCCTGTACCAGCAGGGCCGTTATGCCGATGCCGATCCGCTCTATCGCCGGGCGCTCGAGATCAAGCGCGCCGCGATCGGCGCGATGCACCCCGATCTCGCACTCAACTACAACAATATCGCGCTGAACCTCGATGCGATGGGGCGCTTCGACGAGGCCGAGCCATTGCTGCGCAAGGCGCTGGAGATCAGGCGCGCGGCGCTGGGCGAGGCGCATCCGTCGACGGCCAGCAGTTACGGCAAGCTCGGCGGCGTGCTCGCCGATCAGGGCCGCTACGCCGAGGCCGAATCGCTGTATCGCAAGGCGCTCGGGATCATGCGCACTTCGCTGGGCGAGGGGCATCCCGAGATCGCCGCGAGCTATAACGGACTCGCCTCGGTGCTGAAGGCGCAGGGCCGGCTGGAGGAGGCTGTCGACTTATATTCCAAGGCGCTCGACGTCCGGCGGGCGACCCTGGGCGACGATCATCCGCGCACTGCCGACAGCTACGACAATCTCGCCAACGCGCTGGTCGGCCTGGAGCTCTACACCGAAGCCGAGCCGCTCCAGCGCAAATCGCTGGCGATCCGGCGCAGGACGCTGGGCGAAGCGCATCCCGCCACCGCCGCCGGCACCAACAATCTCGCCGCCAATCTGCGCGCGCAGGGCCGCTATGACGAAGCGGCGCCGCTCTATCTGGCTGCATTGGCGGCCAACCGCGCGGCGCTGGGCGACATGCACCCGGACGTGATCGCGACGTTCGTCAATGTCGGCCTGTTCGAACTCTACAATCGCGCGCAGCCCGCCGCCGCTCTCGGCCGCTTCCGCGCCGCCAGCGCCGGCATCGAGGCGCGCGCGCTACGCGCCGGCTTCGACCGCGTCGCCGCGCAGGAAGTGGGGCGCAATCGCATCCGCTTCAGCTTCCACGTCGCGGCTGCCTGGGCGGTCGCGCATCCGGATGCCGCCGATCGGTAAAGCCATCGGCTCGAGGCGCATCCGGCGCAAACAGTTGAAATAGTTTCCCTGCCCGGATGTGACAATCTGGAGAACGTGGCGTCATTGCGATCGAACCCGAGGGACGATCGATGGACCGAGACGCCGCACTGCAATTGATCAATCGCCGTTATGCCGACGTCCATGGCGCCGTGCCTGGACTCGATTATGCCGATTTCCACGTCCATCGGCGCGCTGGCGCGATCGGTGCCGCCCTCGGCTATCGGCGCGCCGATAGCGGGCGTTTGTTCCTCGAAGCCTATCTCGACGCCCCGATCGAGGAGTTGCTGGCCGTGGCGACGGGGCGAACGATCGTCCGCCGCGACATCGTCGAAATCGGCAATCTGGCGGCCGATACCGCGCCGGCGATGGTCGCGCTGTGGACGCTGGCCTCCAATGATCTGGCCGGCGAAGCCGAAATCGCGGTGGCGGTGCTGACCGCGCCGTTGCGCCACATGTTCCGTCGCCTGGGCGTGACGCTGCACATACTCGCACCGGCGACGCCCGAACGCCTCGGCACCGCCGCGCGGGACTGGGGCCGTTATTATCTGAACGATCCGCAGGTCTGCGCCGGTGCGATCGCCGATGGTCAGGCGCGGCTCGCGCGGTTCGGGATGCGCCGGATGGGGCGGGCGGCATGATCCGGCTGAGTGACGCCATTCGTGCCCACGCCTGCGCGACGCCCGACGCGATCGCGATCGACAGCGGTCGGCACGGCCGCGTCGATTGGCGCGCGCTGCCCGGCATGATCGCCCTCGCGCGTGATGGTCTCGTCGGGCAATTGGCGGACCGGACACGCCCGGTCGCCGTCATGCTCGATCAGGGCATCGATGCCTGCATCGCGGAACTGGTGCTCGAACGCGCGCAGATTCCGATCCTCGATCTGCCGGGCTTCTTCACCCCCACCCAGCGCGCCCATGCGCTGACGGCTTCGGGCGCGCAGGCGTTGATCGCGTCGGGCGCGCAATCGCTCGCTGCGGGTGAAGGCTGGCCAGGCTTCACGGTCGAGGCGCTCGAACATCCGGCGGCGGCGCTGCCGGAGGGCACCGGCAGGATCAGCTTCACCTCCGGATCGACCGGCGATGCCAAGGGCATCTGTCTTTCGGCCGGCCATCTGATCGGTGTCGCGCGTGCCGTGATCAATCATGTCGGCATCGGCCACGCGGGACGCCATCTCGCGCTGCTGCCGCGAGGAATCTTGCTGGAGACCGTCGCCGGATTCTCCGCGACGTTGCTGGCGGGCGGCACCTATGTGGCGCTGCCGCAGGCCGAAGTCGGGCTGGCGCAGCCCTTTCGCCCCGATTTCGCGATGATGGCCGCGGTGATCGCCGAGCAGCGGATCACGTCGCTGATCCTCGTGCCCGAATATCTCGCCGGTCTTGTCGCCATCCTCGAGGCAACCGGCGCGCGCCTGCCGCTGCTGACTTTGGTTGCCGTCGGCGGAGCGCGATTATCGCGCGACCTGATCGATCGTGCGATCGCAGTCGGGCTACCGGTCCGCCAGGGCTATGGCCTCACCGAATGCGGATCGGTGATCACGCTCGAACGCGCGTCGGAGGCCGTTCGCGGCAGCGTCGGCACCGGTATCGGCGCCAACGCCATCAGCCTCGCGGCCGATGGCGAGATCGTCGTCGGCGGACCGGTGTGTCTCGGGACGATCGGCGCGCCGCACCCGGCCGGTCCGTACCACACCGGCGACATCGGCCGGATCGATGCCGATGGCCGGCTTTGGATCGAGGGGCGCAAGGCGAACCGCATCATCACCTCGCACGGCCGCAACATCGCGCCCGAATGGGTCGAAGCCGCGCTGATCGCGCAACCCGGCATCGCCCAGGCACTGGTGCATGGCGAAGCGGAGGCGACGCTGTCGGCTTTGATCGTCGCCGCCGATCCGCAACGGATCGCCGCCGCCGTCGCCACCGCCAATGCCGGACTGCCCGCTTATGCGCAGGTCGCACACTGGCGTGCGGTGCCGCCCTTCACCCCATCCAATGGCCAACTGACCGCGAACGGACGGCTGCGGCGCGCCGCCATCGTCGCCTTCCACCTGAAAGGACCGACCTCCATGCGCTTCTTCGATCGCCTCGTTGCCGAGACCAGGGCCGCGCGCGATGCGCTCGCGGCCGTTCCGCAACTGCAGGCGGGTCTCGCCGGCCATATCGATCGCACGACCTACATCGCCTATCTCACCCAGGCCTATCATCACGTCCGCCATACCGTGCCGCTGATGCAGGCGGCGCGGGCACGGCTGAACGCCCGCCCGCTGCTAGCTGCCGCACTCGATGATTATATCTTCGAGGAAACGGGACACGAGAACTGGATCCTGTCGGACATTTTCGCGGCGGGCGGCGATGGTCAGGCCGCAGCCTATAGCGAACCCCATGCCGCCACCGCGGCGATGATCGATCACGCCTATGATGCGGTGCTAGACGGCAATCCGGCCGCCCTGTTCGGCATGATCTACGTGCTCGAAAGCACCAGCGTCGCGATGGCGACCGGTGGCGCGGAGGCGGTCCGCAGGACGCTGGGTCTGCCCGCCGAAGCCTTCACCTATCTGACCTCGCACGGCGCGCTCGATCTGGACCATATGCACTTCTTCACCGAACTGATGGGCCGGGTCGACGATCCCGGCGATCAGCAGGCGATCATCGCGATGGCGAACGCCATGTTCGGCTTGTTCGCCGGCCTGTTCGCGGCGATCCCGATGGAGCGGCTCGATGCGGCGGCTTGACGGCCAGACCGTCGTCGTCACCGGCGCCGCGGGGGGCCTGGGATCGCTGATCGCGGTGGGGCTGGGACAGGCCGGCGCATTCGTGCGCGGGATCGATCGGGTCGGCTGCCCGGCCTGTGACGATACGATTCTCGCCGATCTTTCCAGCCCTGCCGAGCTGGAACGGCTTTGCGGCCTGCTCGGCCGATCGCCGGTCGACATCCTCGTCAACGTTGCCGGCGTGCAATATTTCGGGCCGGTCGAGCGTCAGGATCCGGCGAGCATCCAGCTCTGCTACGCGGTCAATTTGATCGCGCCGGCGACCCTGATCCGCGCCGTGCTGCCGCAGATGCGCGCGCGGCGCAGCGGACAGATCGCCAGCATCGGCTCGGTGATGGGTTCGATCAACTACCCGCACTTCGCCTGCTATTCGAGCAGCAAGGCGGGCTTGCGCGGATTGAGCGAAGGGCTCCGCCGCGAAGTCCATGGCGAGGGAATCGCAGTCACCTATATCGCGCCGCGCGCGGTGAAGACCGGCTTCAACGATGACGCGGTCAATCGCTTTCTCGCGCTGGCGAAGATGCAGACGGACGATTCGCACGACGTGGCCGACCGCATCGTCGCCGCGATCCTCGCGCGACGCAAGGACGTGACGTTCGGCTGGAAGGAGCGGCTGTTCATGCGCATCAATGGCCTGATGCCGCGACTGGTGGACGCGGGCCTGGCGGCCGAAACGCTCAAGGCCCGGCAATTATTCACATGAAACCGAAGAAGGAAAAGACGATGGCGATACTATTTCGAGCGGGCGGATTTGCTGCGTTGTGCGGTGTCCTGCTCGGTCTCGCTGCGCCCGCTCGTGCGTCCAACGATCCGGCAATGGATGCCCAGGTCGCGCGGATCGGCAATGAATGGGCGCGGATCAAATATCGGGTGCCCGACAAGAGCCAGCAATATCGCCAGCTCGACGCGCTCGCGAAGCAGGCGGCGGCAGTCGTCGCACATTTTCCCGGTCGCGCCGAACCGCTGCTGTGGCAGGGCATCGTCACCAGCGAGGAAGCTGCCGTCGCCAGCATGTTCAGCCAGCTCGGACTTGCGACGTCGGCGCGCGATATCCTGCAGAAGGCTGCCACTATCGATCCGAAAGCCGGCAATGGCGGCGTCAGCATGAGTCTGGGCGTGCTTTACTACAAGGTGCCGGGCTTCCCGATCGGTTTCGGCAGCGCGAAGAAGGCGCGCGAATATCTGCGGACCGCGCTGGCGGTGGATCCGGGCGGCCTCGACGCCAATTATTTCTACGGCGACTACCTGATCGCGCAGGGTGATTATGTCCACGCCAAATCATATCTCGTCAAGGCACTCCAGGCGCCTGCCGATCCGACGCGGCCGGTGTGGGATTCCGGTCGTCGCGCCGACATCCGCGCGTTGATCGCGAAAGTCGACAAGCAGCAGCGCAGCTGAGCGTGGCAGGTTCCGGCGAACGCGGCTTGCGGCCGTTGTGGCACGCGATCGGCCGGCAATTGCGCAACCCGGCCGGGCGTGCCGGCTGGCTGACGGGCATCGCAATGCGCGTTGCCAACCGCCAGCCGACGCGCCATGCAGTCGATGCGCTGGCGATCGCGCCGGGTGACGTGGTACTCGATCTCGGCTGCGGCGGCGGCCAGGCGATCGCCGCGATGGCCGCGCTGGCGCGTGCCGGGCGGGTGCATGGCATCGATCAGTCGGGCGTGATGCTGCGCCAGGCGGCGCGCGTCAATCGCGCGGCGATGCGCAACGGCCATGTCTTCCTGGACCAGGGTGACTTCGTGCGCTTGCCATATGAAACTGCCAGCTTCGACAAGATCCTCGCGTCGAATGTGATGTATTTCTGGGAGGACGTGCCGACCGTGCTCACCGAATTGCGCCGCGTGCTTCGGCCCGGCGGGCGTGTGGCGATCTATGTCACCGCGGCCGAGACGATGCGGCGGTGGAAATTCGCGGCGACCGGCACGCATCGGCTGTTCGAGGCCAACGATTTGCGGGGCGAATTGCGCGCAGGCGGCTTCGAGCGGGCGGCACTGTCAGTGCGGCCGATCATGCTGGCCGGCGGCGTGCAGGGCCTGCTGGCGGTCCTGTCGCGAGAGCCATGACGCTGCCGATCGCCCGGCTTGGCGATGCGTTCGTTGACGTTCGCGCGGGACGATCTCGACGCTCGCCAACAGCGCGCCACTACGGATTGATCGCTGGCCATCGTGCATCCGCGGCGGCATAAGTGCCCGAACTCTCGACAGGATGACCGCAGTGCTCAACATCGTCTCGATCCTGGTCGGCCTCGTCGCGCTGGTGCTGGCGATCCCCGCCTTCCTGCCGTTTCTCGGCTGGGCCTATTGGCTGGTCGTGCCGATCGCGCTGGTCGGTCTCGGCATCGGTGCGCTTTCGAGCCACAATTCGGGGCGCAACCTCAACATCTTCGTGATCGTGGTCGGCATCGTCCGGCTGATCATCGGCGGCGGCATAATCTGACTGCGCGGGCGGACAGATAAACTCGCTGGCCCCCGCGCCGCCGATCGGGTTGAGCGGGCGGCATGAGCGATACGGCAGACACGACCGCGCGGCACGGCATGGCCTATGGCCTGGGCGCTTATGGTTTGTGGGGCCTGCTGCCGCTCTATTTCCGAGTGATCGGCACGGTGGCGCCGACCGAGATCGTCGCGCAGCGGATCATCTGGTCGGTGCTGCTGGTGGGCGGGCTGATATTGATCGCACGGCGCGGTGCTGCGCTGCGGCGGGCGCTCGCCGATCGCCGGGCGATGCTGATCCTCGCTGGCAGCGCGACGCTGATCGCGGTCAACTGGCTGACCTATATCTGGGCGGTCACGCATGGTCATGTGCTCGAATCGAGTCTCGGCTATTTCCTCAATCCATTGGTCAATGTCGTGCTGGGCGTCGTGCTGCTGAAGGAGAGGTTGCGGCCGTTCCAGACGGCGGCGGTGCTGCTCGCGGCATGCGGCGTCGCGGTGCTGGCGGCGGGGGCGGGCACCGGCCTGCTGATCAGCCTCACGCTGGCGCTGACGTTCGGCTTCTACGGCCTGCTGCGCAAGGTGGTGGCGGTGGAATCGCTCGAGGGGCTGGCGATCGAAACGCTGCTGCTTGCGCCGTTCGCGCTCGCCTGGCTGATCTGGCTGTACGCCGGCGGCGGGCTGGCGTTCGGCCATGACGCCCAAATCACCGCGCTGCTGATCGCCGCCGGCCCGGTCACGGCGGTGCCGCTGCTGTTGTTCGCCGCCGCGGCCCGGCGCATGCCCTATGCCGCTCTGGGCGTCCTGCAATATCTGGCGCCGACGATTCAGTTCGCGCTGGCAATTACGGTGTTCGGCGAACATATGACGACCGCGCACATGATCTGCTTCGCCTTCATCTGGGCCGGGCTGATGCTCTATGCGGTCGACGCGGTGCGTATCGTGCGGCGGCCGGCGGTTGCAGGCGCCGAGCCGGCCTGACGCGTCGAACGATTCCGGCGTTCGCGCGTTGATGCGTTGGCAGGGGCTTGGTTTCCGTTTGGGAGACGGGTCATGATTGGCATGAAGATGAAGGCAGCGTTGCTGGGCCTCGCCGCGACATTCGCGCTCGGCGGCTGTTACGAGGATGGCCGTGGTTATGGCGGCCTCGATGTCGGCGCGGGCTATTACGGCTCCGGCTATTATGATGACGGCTATTATGGCGGGTACGGCCGCGGTTGGTATGACGGCTATTATTATCCCGGCAACGGCTATTACGTCTATGATCGCGGCGGCACGCGCTATCGCTGGCGCGACAGCGACCGCAATTACTGGCAACGCCATCGGGAAGCGCGGCGTGACGACCGCCGCGACTGGCGGCAGGACCGGCGCGACTGGCGCGGCGATCGTCGCGAGGGGCGTCGCGACTGGCGGCAGGATCGCAGCGACCGGCGCCGCGACTATCGGCGGCCCCGGTAAGGTTTGATCGAGCGCTGACCGGGCGGCAAATATGTCGCCCGGTCGGCAGCTACGCGATCAGCGGCAGCGGACCTCGCCTCGATCGACTTCGCGTCCCAGCAACGCGCCCAGGCCGGCGCCCAGCACGGTGCCGATCGTCTTGGAATCGCCCGGCGCGATCACATTGCCGAGCACGCCGCCGCCGATACCGCCGATGATCAGGCCGGTCGTGCCATCCTGGCGGCGGCAATAATAGCGGTCGTCATTGCCGCGATAGACGCGCTCGCCGCGGCGCATCGTCCGTGTCCGATAAGAACTGTCTTCGCGATAATAGCGGTTCGCCTCGTAGCGGCCATAGCTGGGATCAGGGCGATTATAGTCGTAGCGGTTGTAATTGCGCCACGCCTGTGCCGATTGGGCACGATCGCGCTGGGCCTCACGCCGGTCGCGGACGTTTTCGCGGTGGGTGCGCGCAACCTCGTGGCGGTGTTCGCGCTGGGCGCGTACGCCGTCGCGATGGCCGACCGGGCGGTCTTCGCGCCGATCGTCTCGAGCGTCGCGTCGGTCGTCACGGCGGTCATCGCGCCGATCGTCGCGCCGGTCGTCACGCCGGTCGTCACGTTCGTCGCGCCGCTCGTCACGCCGGTCGCGCTGGTCTTCGCGGCTCTGATCGCGAGAATCCTGCGGAATCGCGAATGCGGGCACCGAGGGAAGGGCGATCGCGGCGAGAACCGCGGCGATTATGATTTTTCGCATGTCTTGCTCCTGATCCAGTCCCAATACAGGGCCGGTGGAGCTACAGCGTCTGGCAGGCTGCATTGTTGCGCCGGTGCAATAATAAGGTTCGGACCGACGATATGGACGAAGCCAAAGCGATCATCGAACGGCTCGGCCTCGCGCCGCACCCGGAGGGCGGCTGGTTCCGCGAGACGTGGCGCGGCGACGCCGGTCCCGACGGCCGTGCGATCGGTACCGCCATCCACTTTCTGCTCGAACGCGGACAACGGTCGCACTGGCACAGGGTCGATGCCGTCGAGACCTGGCTGTGGCACGCCGGCGCGCCGTTGTGGCTGGGCATCGCCGGTGTGGACGGCATCGCATCGATCCGCCTGGGACCCGATATCCTGGCCGATGAGGCGCCGCAGGCGATCGTGCCCGCGGGCGGCTGGCAGGCGGCGCACGCCGATCGCGGCTGGGCGCTCGTCAGTTGCGTGGTGGTGCCGGGCTTCGACTTTGCGGGGTTCGAACTGGCCCCGCCCGGCTGGTCGCCGGATTCGTCACGACCGGGGGCCTGATCACATCAGGATATAGCGTCGCCAGCGGCGCTTGTCGTCCTTGCGCGATTGCGCGGGGCGTTGCGACTGCTGCTGGTCGCGGTCGGGGCAGACGCTCTGCGTCTGCGGCGTCGGCGTGTGCTGCGACCTCGGTTCGGAGGCGAATCCGGTGACCGGCAAAGCGACGGCAAATGTCGCGGCAATGATCGGAAAGCGCCCCATTCCGGCAGCTTGGCGCGGGCTTGCTGTACCGTCGATGAACGGCCGTGCTGGCGGCGGCATGTTTTCCCGCATAGGGGCAGGCATGATCAGCATCCGTCTGCGTAGCGAGTATAGCCACGATGTGGACCGTCGTCCTTCTCACCCTTTCGAACATCTTCATGACCACGGCCTGGTACTGGCACCTGAAGGGCGGCGACGGAAAGCCGCTGTGGCTGATCGTCATGATCAGCTGGGCGATCGCGCTGGTGGAATATAGCCTGGCGGTGCCGGCCAACCGCATCGGCTATGCCGGCGGCTGGAGCGCCGGCCAGCTCAAGATCGTCCAGGAGGCGCTGGCTTTGATCGTGTTCGGCGCGTTCATGGTGTGGGTGCTGGGCGAGCCCCTGCACTGGCGCCACATCGCCGCGTTCGGCTGTATCATGGCGGCGGTGGGTTTCCTGTTCGTGGGCAAATGAGGGGTCCCACGCGGTGGACGCCCCTCGCTATCCCCCGATCACGATCTTCCCGCCGCTATGCCCCGCGGCCGCAGGATCGAGCGTCAGGCTGAACGGCTTCTTCTCCTCGGTCGTGCCGGTCAGCGCATTGCCGGCGCGCGTCAGCGTATAGCCGACGCCGGTCAGTTCCTTCTGGAACCACGCGGCGACCGCATCGGGCGCTGCGGGGGAATCGAACGCGACGGTCACCGTGCCGTCGCCGCCGCCCTTGTCGTCATCGGCCATGACGTTCAGGCCGCTGATCGTCGAGCCCGGATAGAGCTTGACGCCGTTCATGTCGAAATCGCCGGCGTCGATCTTGATGCCCGGCAGCTTCACCTTCGCCTGGAAGCCGGGAACGTCGATCTTGACCTCACCCGCCTCGCCGCCGGTGCCGGATGTCAGGTTCATCTCGCCGCCGCCCAGCGTGATGCTGGTGTTGCCGCCATCCGATTCCTTGACGTCGCAGCCGGCCAGCAGCAGCGCGGCGGCGAACGGGGCGCCGAGAACGAGATAAGGGACGCGCATCAGATAGCCTCCAGCCGTGTTATTTGAATAACACACTATGGCGCCCAGCAGTCCCCGTCAAGCCAGCGGCACGATTTCGACAGGCAGTCCGTCGCGCGGGCGCGGGATCGGCCAGGCCTGCCATTTGGCGCCGCTGCCCGCCGGCAGCGCGATCGAGGACGTCCGCAGCAGATGCCACATCAGGATCTTGACCTGCATATGCGCGAAATGGAGGCCCAGGCACATATGCGCGCCGCCGCCGAACGGCACCCACGCATATTTGTGGCGCGTGCGGACCTGCTCGGGCTCGAACCGCATCGGATCGAAGCGGGTCGGATCGGGCCAATGCTCGGGCATATGGTGGGTGAAGTGCGAATTGATGCCGACGAAGGTGCCGGCCGGGAAATCGAAACCCTGGAAGCTGAACGGCTTGATCGCCCGGCGCGGGATCGACGGCACCGGCGGCATCAACCGCATCGATTCGCGGAAGGCATAGTCGGTGAGCACCAGATCGTTGATCCGCTCATAGGGCAAAGCGTCGCCATTGACGCCCAGCCCGCTCATCTCGTCACGGAGCCGGATCTGCCATTCGGGGTTGCGGCCGAGCAGCATCACCATCGTCGACAGCGTCGAGGTGATGGTGTCGTGCGCCGCCATCATCAGGAAGTTCATATGATCGATGATCTCGCCGTCCGACAGCATCGTGCCGTCCTCATGCGTGCTCCGGCAGATCTGGCTGAACATGTCCTCGCCGGCGCCGGCGCGGCGCCCGGGCACCTCACGCCCGAAATAATCGAGCAGGAACTTGCGCCCGGCCACGCCGCGCGCCAGCGCCGTGCCCGGCAGCGGCTTGCGGATCACGCCCACCGTGCCCTGCACCATGTCGACGAAGGCCTTGTTGATCTTTGCCGATTCCGGCCCCCAGGGCAGCCCCAGGAAGCTGGTCGCGGCGAGGTCGAGCGTCAGCTGCTTGATCGCATCGTAGAATGCGAAGCGCGTGCCGCGCCATGCGGCGATCCGCGCGGCGATGCCCTCGTTCAACGCCTCGGCATAGCGTTTCATCGGCTCGGGCTTGAACGCCACCGAGAGCGTGCGGCGATGGACGCGATGCTTCTCGAAATCCATCAGCATCAGCCCGCGCGGGAAGAACAGGTTGAGCATCGGCCCCCAGCCCTGTTCGGACGAGAAGATCTTGTCGCGATCGAACAGCATCAGTTCGTTCGCCTCGGGCCCCAGGAAGGTGACGGTGCGGCCGCCGAAGCTGTTCGACCGATAGACCGGACCGTAAGTCCGGTACATGTGATTGGCATAGCCCGGCGGGTCGGCCAGCAGGCGCATCGTCGTGCCGATCAACGGCCAGCCATTCTCACCCGGCACATGATCGAGCGCCCCGCGCGGACTGCGCGGCAACCAGTGGGGATTGCCCTCGAAAGTATGCGCGAGCGCCATGCCTGTGTCTCCAGCCCTTATTGACATAAGTATAAGTAAGCCGTGCCGCGGTGCAACCCGCTTACCCTCTCCCGCTTGCGGGAGAGGGACAGACCCGCGCAGCGGGTCAGGGTGAGGGCCTGAAGGGCGAGACCTGCACAGGCCCTCACCCTCGCCGCCTTCGGCGTCTTTCCCTCTCCCGCAAGCGGTCTAAGCGATGCACACATCTCCATTTTCGATGATATGTCAGCTGCTTAAGCCCCTCCCCTTTAGGGGAGGGGTTGGGGTGGGGGAGTCGGGAGAGCCATTCGATGACGATCCGATCGCGCGAAAAATGGCTGAAAGGCTCGCTTCGCTCGCCCCCACCCCAACCCCTCCCCTGAAGGGGAGGGGCTAAGTGCAGTGCGATCCGAAGATGTGTGCATACCTTAGCGCAAGCGGTAGAGGGCATATCGCGCCCATCAGGCTGGCCATTCGCGCCAAACCCTATCAATATCGCCGCAGGAAGGACCCGCCATGCCGACCCTCGATCCGCGCATCGACGCCTACATCGCCAAGAAGCCGGACTTCGCCCGGCCGATCCTCGCCCATGTCCGCGCCGCCATCCACCGCGCCTGCCCCGACGCCGTCGAAACCCTGAAATGGTCGATGCCCTTCTTCCTCTATCGCGGCGAAATCCTGTGCAGCATGTCGGCGTTCAAGCAACATGCCGCGTTCGGTTTCTGGAAGGGCGAACTCGTCACCGGCCAATCGGGGCAGGGGGCGATGGGCAGTTTCGGCCGGCTGACGACGATCGCCGATCTGCCGCCGGATGCCGAACTCGAGGCGCTGATCGCGAAGGCGATGGCGCTGACCGAGGCCGGCGTGAAGGAGAAGCGCCCGGTCAAGCATCCCAAGCCACCGCTCGAAACCCCCGGCGACCTCGCCGACGCGCTCGCCGGCAACGACGCCGCGAGGGCGACTTTCGAAGGCTTCTCGCCGAGCGGCAGGCGCGAATATGTCGAATGGCTGGTCGAGGCCAAGCGGCCGGAGACGCGCGCCAAGCGGCTGGCGCAGGCGGTCGAATGGATGGCCGAGGGCAAGCAACGCAACTGGAAATATATGGAATGCTGAACGGCGCCTTCACGTCGCGCCTCGCCGGCACCGAGGATCTACCCGCGCTGCGCGCCGTGATGGATCTCTCGATCGCCCAGCTCCAGCGCGATTTCCTCAGCCCCGCCGAAGTGGCGGCGAGCCGTTCAGTGATGGGCCTCGATACGCAACTGGTCGCCGACCGGACCTATTTCATCATCGCGCAGGGCGACCGCATCGCCGGCTGCGGGGGCTGGAGCCGGCGCGCGACGCTCTATGGCGGCGACCACAGCCTGGCACTGCGCGACGCCGCCTTGCTCGACCCGGCGCGCGACGCTGCCCGCATCCGCGCGATGTACACGCATCCCGATTTCGTGCGGCAGGGCGTGGGGCGGCTGATCCTGTCGCTGTGCGAGGCTGCGGCGCGGGATGCCGGATTCGCGCGGGCCGAGATGATGGCGACGCTGGCAGGGGAGCCGCTGTACCGGGCGTGCGGTTATGTCGAGATCGAACGGACGGCGTCGGCGCCGGTCGATGGGGTTGTGGTGCCATTGGTGCGGATGGGGAAGGGGTTATAGACAGCTCCAAGGATGGTGTGGCGTTGCGGAGCGATCTTAGAATTGCTACGCTTTAGGTCCAGCAGTTCGAAGCCTTGTTTATGAAATTCACCCCGTACGACGGCAAGATATACGCTCACCTGTTCGAGAACCCACGAACAGGGCTCACGCGCAATCTCTTCTGGAACATCAATCTCGACTTGGCTCCAGTCGAAATGAATGGGGAAGAGTGGGAAAGCTCCTTCGCCTGTGAGTGGTTGGTTTGGCCAATCAGGAAAATTAACGATCTGGATGGGATGAGCCTCAAACAGGTCGTTCAACCGAAGCTGATTGAGAGCTCAATTTACTTGGCTGGCAGACATCATCCTGTCACTGTTACCGTTCTTCAGATTCGGCGGCAAGCTGCTTGTGAATACAGGCTTGACGTTGTCGGCGCAGCAGATTTAATGATCGACGGCAAGACGATAAATAGCTCATTCTCTTTTGAATGCGATCTAAGGTTCGAGGGTATCGTTGTCGTCCCCGACAATCTCTATCCAAAGCCAGTGGGGCCAAGCGAGGTCACGGCGGTGCTGGCTCCCTTCATATCAATCGAGGGGCTGCGGGAGCCGAGCTGGGAACGTTTTAGATACATATTGGACCCTGCCGCATAGTTGAAGCGAGGGACGTTTTCATTCCTTGCCTCCACAGCTTGGCCAAGTCGCAACTACTTCCCCGGACTCTGCCAGACCGCGTTCCACCCCTCACCCGGCGGGCTCGACCGCAGCACGCGCGCCCGATCGAGAAAAATCCCTGACGGCCGATCCTCCGGCGCGATCCGCTGCGCCTCGGCGAACAGGCTCTCGGCGCGGTCCCAGTCCTGCGCGCGATAGCGCGCCAGCCCCGCCTCGAACGCATCGCGCATCGCGATGCGGGCGGCGTCGAGTTCGCCGCGCAGCCCCAGCAGTTCGAAGATCCGGACCGGTTCATCCTTGCCGGTGACCGCGAGCAGATCGATCTCGCGCGTCTCGATGACGTTGCGGACACGCGCTTGCGTCGTGGCATCGACCAGGATCGACGTGCCGTAAAATTTGTTCGCCCCCTCCAGCCGCGAGGCGATGTTGACGGTGTCGCCCATCACGGTGAAGGATTTCGACAATTTGGAGCCGATGCTGCCGACCACGACGTCGCCGGTCGCAAGGCCGATGCGCACGTCGATCTTCGGCGCGCCCTTCCTCAGCCCAAGCAATTCGGGCAGCATCACCCGTAACGCTTCGAGTTGCGCACCCTGCGCCAGCGCGGCGCGGCAGGCGTGCAGCGCGAAATCGCCCTCGGTGAACGGCGGTCCCCAGAACGCCATCACCGCGTCGCCGATATATTTGTCGATCACGCCCTGATGCGCCGCGATCGGTTCGGAGACGAGCGACAAATAAGTGTTGATCAGCCGGACCAGCGCGGTCGGCGTCAAGGTCTCGGAGATCGTGCTGAAGCCGGCCATGTCGGCGAAGAGCACCGTCATCTCGCGCTTCTCGCCGGCCTCGATCGCCTCGCGGCCGTCGCTGAGCAGGCGGTCGACGACGCGGCGGTCGACATAGCTGCCGAAGGTCTCGCGGATCGCCGCCTTCGATCGCAACTCGCCGACCATGTGCTGGAAGGCCGAGGTCAGCTTGCCGATCTCGTCACGACCGGTCGCGGGGAAGGTCACGTCGAGCTCGCCGCGGCCGACCGCCTCGGTGCCGGCGATCAGAGTGCGCACCGGCCGCAGCATCCGCCGCGTGATCAGCGACGCGAGCAGGGTGCCGGCGAGGAAAGCGAAGATCGCGACCGCGAGATTCTCCGCCGAGACCAGGAAGGCGCGGTTTTCGAGCGAGCCGAGCATCTGCTCTTCGCGGCGCGCGAGCCTGTCGATCCGGATTGCCAGACGGTCGAGCGCCTCGGCGAGGCGAAGTTCCTCGTCGCTGAAATTGCGCTCGAGCGCGCGCGTGCCGGCCGTGGCGCCATCGGCGGCCGCGAACAGTTCGGCGGCGGCGGCATCGTAGCGCAGATGTTCGCGGCGGACGGTATCGAGATCGGTCTCGAGTCGCGCCAGTTCGACGGCGATCTCGGCCCGATTGGTCTTTGCCGCGCTGTCGTGAACGCGGGCCATGGCCTTGTCGAGCCGGGCGGACACCATCCTGCTCAGCACCTGGAACCGGGCGAATTCCTGGTTGCCCACCGCTTCGTCCTGCACGATCGGGCCGGCATGGCGCAGCGATCGCTCGACCAGTAGGGCTTCCTTGAGCGTGCCGCCCTCGATCGTCGCGATGTCGTGCGCGAGCGGCTCGAGCGTGTCGACCAGTTCGGCGCTGAAGGTGTGAACGCGCGAAGTCTGGATGAAGGCATAAATGGCGGCCGCCAACATCAGCGACAGCGTGATCACGCTGAGGCCGACGATCTTGCGCCCGATCGACATGTTCACGAGCAACCCGATCACGTCGCCTTACCCCCCGGTTCGCGCCCAGCACAGCCGGCGCGGGACGCATAGCATAGTGCGTGTTGTGAAGTGACTATTTCCCCGGACTCTGCCAGACCGCGTTCCACCCCTCACCCGGCGGGCTCGACCGCAGCAGCCGCACCCGATCGAGAAACGTTCCCGACGGCCGGTCGTCCGGCGAGATCCGCTGCGCTTCGGCAAACAGGCTCTCGGCGCGGTCCCAGTCCTGCGCGCGATAGCGCGCCAGCCCCGCCTCGAACGCATCGCGCATCGCGATGCGGGCGGCGTCGAGTTCGCCGCGCAGGCCCAGCAGTTCGAAGATCCGGACCGGTTCGTCCTTGCCGGTGACCGCGAGCAGGTCGATCTCGCGCGTCTCGATGATGTTGCGGACGCGTGCCCGGGTGCCGGCGTCGACCAGGATCGACGTGCCGTAAAATTTGTTCGCCCCCTCCAGCCGCGAGGCGATGTTGACGGTGTCGCCCATCACGGTGAAGGATTTCGACAATTTGGAGCCGATGCTGCCGACGACGACGTCGCCGGTCGCGAGGCCGATGCGCACATGGATCTTCGGCGCGCCTTTCCGGAGACCGAGCAGTTCGGGCAGCATCGCGCGCAACGCTTCGAGTTGCGCACCCTGCGCCAGCGCGGCGCGGCAGGCGTGCAGTGCGAAATCGCCTTCGGTGAACGGGGGACCCCAGAACGCCATCACCGCGTCGCCGATATATTTGTCGATCACGCCCTGGTGCGCGGCGATCGGTTCGGACACGAGCGACAAATAGGTGTTGATCAGCCGGACCAGCGCGGTCGGCGTCAAGGTTTCAGAGATCGCGCTGAACCCGGCCAGGTCGGCGAAGAACACCGTCATCTCGCGCTTCTCGCCGGCCTCGATCGCCTCGCGGCCATCGCTGAGCAGGCGATCGACGACGCGGCGGTCGACATAGCTGCCGAACGTCTCGCGGATCGCCGCCTTCGATCTTAACTCGCCGACCATGTGCTGGAACGCCGAGGTCAGCTTGCCGATCTCGTCACGACCGGTCGCGGGGAAGGCCACGTCGAGCTCGCCGCGGCCGACCGCCTCGGTGCCGGCGATCAGAGTGCGCACCGGCCGCAGCATCCGCCGCGTGATCAGCGAGGCGAGCAAAGTGCCGGCGAGGAAAGCGAACACCGCGACCGCGAGATTCTCCGCCGAAACCAGGAAGGCCCGGTTCTCGAGCGAGCCGAGCTGTTCCTCTTCGTGGCGGGTGAGCCCGTCGATCCGCACCGCGAGCCGGTCGAGCGCTTCGGCGAGGCGCAGTTCCTCGTTGCTGAAATTGCGTTCGAGCGTACGTGTGCCGGACGTGGTGCCATCGGCGGCCGCGAACAGCTCGGCGGCGGCGGCATCGTAGCGCAGATGTTCGCGGCGGACGGTGTCGAGATCGGTTTCCAGCCGCGCCAGCGTGGCCGCGACGTCGGCGCGCTCGGTCCGCGCCGCGCTGTCCTGGATCAGCGCCGTCGCCTTGTCGAGCCGGCCGGACACCATCTTGCTCAGTACCTGGAAGCGGGCGAATTCCTGGTTGCCCACCGCTTCGTCCTGCACGATCGGGCCGGCGTGGCGCAGCGATCGCTCGACCACCAGCGCTTCCTTGAGCGTGCCGCCCTCGATCGTCGCGATATCGTGCGCGAGCGGCTCGAGCGTGTCGACCAGTTCGGCGCTGAAAATGTGGACGCGCGACGTCTGGACGAACGCATAGACCGCCGCCGCGAGCATCAGCGACAGCGTGATGACGCTGAGGCCGACGATCTTGCGCCCGATCGACATGTTCACGAGCAATCCGATCACGTCGCCTTACCCCCCGGTTCGCGCCCGGCGCAGCCGGCGCGGGACGCATAGCATAGCGGCTGCCGCGAAGTGTTAAATGTTGTGCGATGCCGATGCACCCGAGGCTGATATTCCTGCTTTGGCAGCTTCTCTCAGCCCGAACGGTGACCCCCGACCGGAGCGGGAAAGTGTCGTGCCCACGCGTTTCGACATTGCCTGCGCATCCCGCTAGGCTCCGCCAATCCAATGATCGGGACGCCTTGCATGATCCGCACATTCGCCCTCGCCGCCGCGCTGTCGCTCGGCCTTGCCGCCTGCTCGGAGGGCGGCGCGCCGCCGAAGTCGGACGGGCAGACGCCGATGGTCGCGCCGGTGCTCGATACGCCCGACGCGGTCGACATTCACAGCTTCGCCAAGCCCTTGGTCGCGCGCGTCACCCATGTCGCGCTCGATCTTGTCGCCGATTTCGACCGGAAGCAGATGCGCGGCACCGCGACGCTCGATCTGCAGGCGGCCGACGGCGCCGGCGAGATCATCCTCGACAGCAAGGGACTTGAGATCGCCGGCGTCACCGACGAGGCCGGCAAGGCGCTGCCCTGGGCGCTGGGCAGCGTCGATCCGATCCTCGGCGCGCCGCTGATGGTGAAGATGGGCGCCGCGCGCAGGATCAGGATCCGCTATGCATCGGGGCCGGGCGCCGAGGCGCTGCAATGGCTGACGCCGGCGCAGACCGCGGGCAAGCAGCAGCCCTATCTGTTCAGCCAGGGCGAGGCGATCCTCAACCGGACATGGATTCCGACGCAGGACAGCCCCGGCATCCGCCAGACCTGGGAGGCGCGGATCGTCACGCCGCCGCAATTGCGCGCGGTGATGAGCGCCGAGCAGCTGACGCCCGATGGCGAAGTCGTCGAGGGTGGCGCCGCCGGTTCTCGGGTCTGGCGCTTCCGCATGGACAAGCCGGTCGCGCCTTATCTGATCGCGATCGCGGTCGGCGATCTCGTCTTCCAGTCCTTGGGGCCGCGCACCGGCGTCTATACCGAGCCGTCGATGCTCAAGGCCGCCGCCGCCGAACTGGTCGATGTCGAGAAGATGGTCGACGCGGCCGAGAAGCTCTACGGCCCCTATCGCTGGGGCCGCTACGATTTGCTGGTGCTGCCGCCCAGCTTCCCGTTCGGCGGCATGGAGAATCCGCGGCTGACCTTCGCGACGCCGACGATCATCGCCGGCGATCGCTCGCTGGTCGGCCTCGTCGCGCATGAGCTGGCGCACAGCTGGTCGGGCAATCTCGTCACCAATGCGACCTGGGCGGATTTCTGGCTCAACGAGGGCTTCACCAGCTACTTCGAGAACCGGATCATGGAATCGGTGTTCGGCAAGGAGCAAGCCGACATGGAGGCCGATCTCGCCTGGTCCGACATGGAGAAGTCGTTCGTCGAGGCCGGCGGGCCGACCGGTGCCGACACCAGACTCCATCTCGACCTCAAGGGCCGCAACCCCGACGACGGCATGACGCAGGTCGCCTATGACAAGGGCGCGACCTTCCTCCGGACGATCGAGGCTGCGGTCGGCCGCCCCGCCTGGGATGCGTATCTGCGTGGCTATTTCGACCGCTTCGCGTTCCAGCCGCAGACCAGCGCCGGCTTCATCGCCGATCTGCGCGCGAACCTGATCAAGGGCGACAAGGCGCTGGACGACCGCATCGGCATCGATCGCTGGGTCTATCAGGTCGGCTTGCCCGACAATGCGGTGCATGTGACGAGCGCGCGCTTCGCCGCCGTCGATGCTGCGGCGAAGGCGTTTGCGGGCGGTGGTGGCGCGGCGACCGTGCCGTGGCAGGGCTGGGCGACGCAGGAGCGCCAGCGCTTCCTCAATGCGCTGCCGCGGACATTGGCCGCGGCCAGGCTCGCCGAACTCGACCGCGCCTTCCGCCTGTCGCAGGCCGGCAACAGCGAGATCCGCTTCTGTTGGCTGATGCTGGCGGTCGCCAACCGCTATGAGCCCGCGCTGCCCTCGCTCGAGCAATTCCTGACCAGCCAGGGCCGGCGCAAGTTCGTCGCGCCCTTGTTCACCGCGCTGATGGCGCAGAAGGGCTGGGGCGAACCGATCGCCCGGCGCATCTATGCGAAGGCGCGGCCGGGCTATCATCCGGTGACGAGCGGGACGGTCGACAAGATCGTGGGGTGAGCGGGAGTCGCGTTGCCGGTTCAGTCCGCTGCGCCGGAAAAATATTGATTCGCAGCGCCTTCACACCCGCGGGAATCAGCCGCTTGCCCGCGCGGCCGCCCATCGGGCGCGGGCGGATCGGTGGCGAGCGCGACATAATTCCCACACTGTCGCGAATTCGCAATCTGCGCTGCTGCAGCGCGGCGAAATCCCGAGTCCGCCCCTTGCATTCAATTCGGCGCTCGGGCTCTTTGTCGTCACACGCTTCGAGGGGGACGTCTCGAAGGCATCAGACAGGGAGACATGTATATGCTGGAGATCAGCAGGGTTTTGCGTGCCGGCGTCGCCACCATGGCGCTGGTCGCCGGGTGTTCGGCCGTGCCGGCGTTCGCACAGGACGCCACACCCGAAGCGTCGACGACTGCCGACGACATCATCGTCACGGGGTCGCGCATCCGCCGCGACCCGCTGGAACAGGATTCGCCAGTCGTCACGCTCGACCAGCAGTCGATTGCACGCACCGGCCTGTCGGCGATCGCCGACGTGCTGCAGCGCCTGCCCAGTTCGAGCGGCGGCCTCAACAGCAAGGTCAACAACAGCGGCAATATCGGCAACCCGCCCGACGGCGGTGGCGTCGGCGCCGGATCGGCCGAAATCGACCTGCGCTATCTCGGCGCCAAGCGCACGCTCGTGCTGGTCGACGGCATCCGCTTCGTCAACGGCGCCTCGGGCAGCGGCATTCCATCAACCGTCGATCTCAACACGATCCCGGCGAATTCGATCGAGCGTATCGAAGTTCTCCAGTCCGGCCAGTCCCCGCTCTACGGTTCGGACGCGCTCGCCGGCGTCGTCAACATCATCACCCGGAGCACGCAGGAGGGCCTGAAGGCCTCGGCCCAGTTCGGCACCTTCCGCCAGGGCGACGGCCACACCCAGGATTATCAGCTCAGCTATGGCGTCAACGGGCCGACCACGCACCTCGTCGTCGGCGGCACCTATGTGAAGCAGGAGGCCGTCCGCACGCGCGACCGCGCAAGTTCACGATTCCCGAACCCCGGCCAGACCAGTTGCACCGATCCCGTCGGCGGCTGCAGCAGCGCGACGCTGAACGGCTTCTTTGCCGTCGGTGGGCCGACCCTGACCTTGAAGGCGCCGGTGACGGGCCGTCCGCGCTTCGATCCGCTCGACCCGACCGGGCCCAACAGCGACTTCAAGCTGCTGACCACTGCCGATCGCTTCAATTTCGCGCCGTTCAACTATTTCCTGACGCCGTCGGAGCGCTTCGGCGGCTTCCTCAGCTTCAAGCAGGAGCTCGGTTCGGACATCAATCTGCGCGTCAAGGCGGCCTATAACCGCCGCAATTCGCAGAACCAGGCGGCGTTCCTGCCCTTGTTCATCGGTCCCGACGCCGGCAACGGCAATCTGCTCGATACGATCTCGATCGATGCGACCAACCCGTTCAACCCGTTCGGCCGCACTTTGTCGGCGGGCGGCGCGGGCAATCCGCCCGCCAGTTACTCCACCGTCCGGCGCAGATTGATCGAGGCCGGGCAGCGGACCTACACGCAGCACGTCGACACGATGTCGCTCACCGGCACGCTCGATGGCTCGTTCGACGTCGGCGAGAAGAAGTTCTACTGGGACGTCAACGCGATCCTGGGCTTCAACGACGCCCACCAGACCTTCACCGGCAACATCAACGCCGCCAAGCTCGCCCGCGCGCTCGGCCCCGTCGCCAACTGCACCGGCGAGTGCGTGCCGTTCAACATCTTCGGTGGCGCCGGATCGGTGACGCCGGCGATGCTGGCCTATGTCGGCTTCGTCGAGAAGGACAAGAGCAGCCAGCGTCTGCAGGATTACACCGCCAACCTCACCGGCGATCTGTTCGATCTGCCGGCCGGGCCGGTCGGCATCGCGGTCGGCTTCGAGCATCGCTACCAGTTCGGCAGCTTCGATCCCGATCCCGTCATCGTCGCCGGGCTCGGTGCCGACATCCCGGCGCAGCCGGCGCGTGGCAGCTATAATTCCGACGAGGTCTATGGCGAAATCCGCGTGCCGATCCTGGCCGACACGCCCTTCTTCCAGACGCTCGAAGTCGATGGCGCGGTCCGTCACTCGGATTATTCGACCAGCGGCGGCAACACGACCTACACCGGCAGCGGCCTGTGGAAGCCGGTCGAGGATCTGTTGCTGCGCGCATCCTATGCGGAAGGCTTCCGTGCGCCGAGCATCGGCGAATTGTTCGGCGCCAATTCGCGCGCCGACGCCCCGATCGACGATCCCTGCACCAACGTCCCCGGGTCGCCGTGGAACACCAGTGCGACGGTGAAGGCGAACTGCATCGCCAATGGCGTGCCGGCGAACGGGAGCTATCAGGAGCCGAACGGCGGTCAGCTGCCGGTGATCACCGGCGGCAACGATGCGCTGAAGCCGGAGACGTCGCGCACCTTGTTGTTCGGCGCCGTCTACAGCCCGAAATGGGCGCGTGAAGGCGGCTTCGCCAGCCAGCTGAGCTTCGAGGCCAATTATTACGATATCAAGGTCGACAATGCGATCGCCCCGATCGGCGCCGACATCACGCTTGCCCGTTGCGCACAGACTGGCGATGCGCTCAGCTGCGCCTCGGTCCTCCGCACCGCCAGCGGCCAGGTCGCGCGGATCAGCGGCCAGCTGCAGAATATCGGTGGCATCCGCACCAAGGGCATCGATCTGACGTTCACCTACCGCAGCCAGCAGAGCTCGGTCGGCACGTTCGGCCTGTCGCTCAACGGCAATATCCTCAAGAAATATACCGAGACCGTGCCCGCGACGACGGGCTTCACCGTCACCAGCTATCGCGGCAAGACCCGCGGCTTCCCCGATCAGTCCTATCCCAGGTTCAAGGGCATCGGCGTGCTCGACTGGACGCTCGGCGATCTCGGCGCCTCGTTCACCGGCCGCTATATCGACAGCGTCGAAGAGGCCGACGGCAGCAAGCTCGACAGCCGCTTCTACGGCGACGTCCAGCTGACCTATTCGCCAACGCAGTTCGACAGCCGGATCACGATGACGGTCGGCGTCAACAACGTCTTCAACCAGGATCCGCCGCCCTGCACCAGCTGCACCGGCCCGAACTTCGATCCCACCACCTATGATATCCCCGGCCAGTTCGGATATCTGCGGATCAGCTACAGCATGTAATGACCGTGCTCCCCTCCCGGACCCTACCGTCTTCACTCATTTTTCGGCGTAATCTGAGATGTTTAAGCCCCTCCCCTTTAGGGGAGGGGTTGGGGTGGGGCAGTCAGCTGCCGCACGCAATGTCGGATTAAGCGATTGATCTCCAACGCAAAAAGCTCGCTTCG
>Ga0207712_10000143_pt1 | contig 74697 bp, 75 predicted proteins | sample KBSS44metaG_FD_184402 | JGI IMG/M metagenome (GOLD analysis project Ga0207712, IMG submission 184402) | Switchgrass rhizosphere microbial communities from Kellogg Biological Station, Michigan, USA - KBS S4-4 metaG (SPAdes) (version 2) | ecosystem: Host-associated > Plants > Roots > Rhizosphere...
CCACGCGATCATCGTGTTCCCCGGCGGCGTCGGCACCGCCGAGGAGATCCTCTACCTGCTCGGCATCCTGCTGCACCCGGACAACGCGAGCCTGCCGTTCCCGCTGATCTTCACCGGCCCGCGCGAATCGGCCGCGTACTTCGAGCAGATCGACCGCTTCCTGCGTCTTTCGCTCGGCGACGACGTGGCCAGGCACTACAAGATCGTCGTCGACGATCCGAGCGAGGTCGCGCGCCAGGTGCGCAAGGGTATCGAGCGCGTGCGCCACTACCGGCTCGACAACAAGGACGCGTTCTTCTTCAACTGGGCGCTGCACGTCGAGCGCGAATTCCAGCTGCCGTTCCAGCCGACGCACGCCGCGATGGCCGCGCTGAACCTGCATCGCGACCAGCCGCCGCATCGGCTCGCCGCGGACCTGCGCCGCGCGTTTTCCGGCATCGTCGCCGGCAACGTGAAGGAGGAGGGCATGCGCGCGATCGAGAAATACGGTCCGTTCGAGATCAACGGCGACCGCGACATCATGCAGGCGCTGGACCAGCTGCTCGCCAGCTTCGTCGCGCAGCAGCGCATGAAGCTGCCGGGATCGCGCTATGTGCCGTGTTATCGAATCTATGCGTCGTGACGTGCGAAAAGACTGAACCACGAAGGGGCACGAAGAACACGAAGAAGGAGAAAATGTATTCTGGCGCGAAGCTTGCGAGAAGCGAGGTGTTGCTCGGGCGTGCATCGCCACTCGCAAAACCTTTCAAGAACGAGGATCGACTGCGCTCTCTGCCGCGGCATAGTTTTTTTCTTCGTGTTCTTCGTGTTCAATCTTCCGCTCTACATCCTCACCCCGGCGGTTTCGCCGCGACGGCCGTGCGCGCGGCAACCGTTTCGCGCGCGGTGATCTGCACCTTCTGTCCGGCCGCGAGGCGCTCGGCGCCGCGCACGACGACGAGATCGCCTGCTTTCAGTGCGCCATCGACGGCCGTCAGTTCGCCGTCGCTGGCGCCGGCTTTCACCGTGACGCGTTCGCTGGCGCCGTCGCCGCCGACGCGCACCACGTAGCTGCCGTCCGCACGCACGACGAGCGCGTCGCGCGGCACCGCCATCGTCTGTGCGACTTCGCGTTCGGGCAGCGCGACTTCGACGGCGCTGCCGACCAGCAGCGGCGTGTCCTTCAACGCGATGCGCAGCTCGAACTGGCGCGAGCGTTCCTCGCCGACCGGCACGACCGCGCGCACGCGCGCCTTCGCCTGGCGATCGCCGGCACGCACGCCCAGCTCCATCTCGGGCCGTACGGTTGCGGCGAGCGCCAGCGGCGCCTGCACGCGCGCTTCGAGGTTGGCGGTGTCGACCAGGTGAGCGATTGCCGCGCCCGTCGCGACGAACTCGCCGCGCTGCGCCAGGCGCTCGCTGACGACGCCCGGGAACGGCGCGCGCACCTCGGTCTGTTCGAGGTCGTACTGGACCGTGCGCACGCGTGCCTCGGCCTGGCGCAGCTGCGCGGCGTACTGCGTCGCCTGTGCGCGCGCTTCGTCGAGCTGGTTGGCCGCGATGCTGCGGCTGGCGACGAGTTTCTCGAGCCGGTCGGCCTGTCGTTCGGCCAGCTCGCGCTGAGCCTTGATGCGTTCGACTTCGCTGCGCGCGTCTTCAAGGCGCAGCCGGATCGCCTGGTCCTCGAGCTTGGCGACGCGATCGCCGGTCTTCAGGCGCGTGCCGACCTCGGCGACGAATTCGAGCCGGCCGGCCGCGCTGGTCGCGAGTTTGGCATCGTCGCGGCTGACCACGCTGCCAGGAACCCAGCGCAGCGGCGCGATCAGCGCGAGGTCGGCCTTGGCGACTTCGACGATCGGCGCCGGCGGCGTCGCTTGCGCGAACGTGCCACCGGCCGACGCCAGGGCGAGGAAAGCGACCGTGCCCGTCGTGAATCTTTGCAGAAGGCGACAAGGGGACATCGAAGACTCCAGGAAGTGTGGATTTTTCATGCTGCACGCGGCATCGCCACCTGCGCATCCGACGGCGGTTCGGCCGCTTTCGCCGGCTGTCGCGTGGTCAGACGCATCAGGCTCGGCAGCAGCAGCAACGAGAACACCATCGCGACGACGACGCCGCCGACGTTGACCGCAGCGAGGCCGCGATAGATCACGCTGCCGGGGCCGGGGTTGATCGCCATCGGCAGCGCGCCGAGCGCGCCGGTCAGCGTGCTCGCGAGGATCGCGCGCAGGCGTTGGTTCAACGCCTGGCGAATCGATTCTTCCAGGCTGCAGCCGTGGTTCTGCGCATCGCGCGTGCGGTCGACCAGCAAGATCGCGTGGTTGACGATCACGCCGACCATCATGATGAAGCCGATCATCGTCAGCAGATCCAGCGGCTGGAACGCGACGAAACCGAGTACGCGCAAACCGAGCACGCCGCCGACCAGCGCGACCGGCACGGTAAGCACGACCACCAGCGCATCGCGCAGCGAGCGGAACATCGCGGCCATCAGCAGGAACAGCACCAACAGGGCGAGCACGAAGTTCTTCGCCATCGTCGCGACGGTCGCTTCGAGACGATCCGCACTGCCGGCGAGGCGAATGTTCGCATCGGCCGGCAGTTTGGCTTTGAGCGCCGGCACCACCTCGTTCTGGATCGTGGCGAGCGCGTCTTCCAGCGACAGCGTCTGCGGCGGGTCCATCGTCAGCGTGACCGTGCGGCGATGATCGAGTCGGCGAATCTGGCCGGGACCGAGCGTCGTTTCCAGCTTGATGACGTCGCCGAGCGGCACGACCTGGCCGCTCGGCGTCACCAGCGGCGCTTCGGCGAGCGATTCGGCCGTCTCGCGGCGGTCCGCGCGCAGGATGATCGGCAGGCGATTTTGGCCGTCGAAGTATTCACCGAGCCAGGCGCCGTCGCCGAGCGAACGCACGATCGTGCCGACCTGGGCGCGGTCCCAGCCGGCTTCGGCGATGCGGCGATCGTCCGGGATCGCGTGCAGTTCCAGCGAGGTCTGGTCGGTGTTCGGGTTGGCCTGCACGTTCGCGCCGGGGAATTTCGCTTCGAGCAGCTGGCGGCCTTCCTCGGCCACCCGGTTCAGCGCTTCGGAGTCGTCGCTCTGCAGGTGGATCGCGACCGAGCGCGCCGAGCCGCCGACGCCGCCGAACAGCTCGCCTTCGCTGGCGAACGAGCGCGTATCCGGAAAGCCCTTGGTGATCTCCTCGCGCATGATGCGTTCGAGATCGCCGATGCGTTTCTCGTCGACCACGCGTGCACCGATGGTGCCGCCGCCGGGCCACAGCCACAGGTAGTAGTTCTTCAGCTGCGGCTGTTTTTCGCCCTTCATGTACGGCTGCAGGCGTTCGATCAACTTGCTGCCGATCTCGCGATTGACCACCTCCGGACTCATCCCCGGCGGAAAGCTGAAGGACGCGTCGATCGCCGCTCGTTTGACCGGCGGCAGGTAGTCGAGCTTGGGCAGGAAATACCAGCTGGCGGCGAGCGGCAGCACGAGCAGGGCGAGCACCCAGCCGATCTGTTTCGGACGGCTGTCGGTCCATTTCAGAATGCGTTCGGTGACCTGCGGCCAGCCATCGCCGTAGCCGGACTTCAGCTTCTTCGCCTTGAGCCAGCCGCCGGCCGCCGCAGGCAGCACGGTGATCGCGACGAGGATCGACAGCGCGACCGCGATCGAGATCGTCAGCGCGAGGTCGGCGAAGATCTGGCCTTCGACGTCGCGCAGGAACAGCACCGGCAGGAACACCGCGATCGTCGTGATCGTCGAGGCGATCAGCGCCGGCACGACCTGCTGAGTGCCTTCGCGGGCGGCTTCCGTCGGCGTCATGCCCGCCTCTTTCAGCCGGATGATGTTGCCGGAAACCACGATCGCACCCTCCACGACCATGCCGACCGCGAAGGCGAGGCCGGCCAGCGAGATCACGTTGAGGCTGCGTCCGGCAAGGTCCAGGGCGCCGAACGTCGCCAGCAGGCAGACCGGTATGGCGCTCGCGATCAGCAAGGTGGCGCGCCAGTCGCGCATGAACCACCACACGCACAGCAGAGCGAGTAGTGCGCCGACGACGAGGTTTTCGGTGAGCAGGTTCACCGCTCGATGGATGAACAGGGCCGAGTCGAAGCTCTGCTCGATGCCGAGCCCTTTCGATTTCAGCGCGCCGTTGCGCAGGTCGTCGACGACTTTCTTGACCTGTTCCAGCGTACCGAGCACGTTCGCGCCCGGTGCGCGCAGCACATTGAGGCCGATCGCCGGATTGCCGTTCTGGTAGACGAAGAACTGCTGCTCCGGCGGCTTCATCTCGATCGTGGCGACGTCGCCGAGCTTGACCGGGCGGCCGTCGCGCCAGGCGAGCACGAGCGCGCCGAGATCGGCCGGCTTGTAGCGGCCGGTGAAGCGCAGCGTGTACTGCTGGCGGCCGAGTCCGACTTGGCCCGCGGAGACGTCGGTCGCGGCCGCGGCCTTCGTCGCGATATCCGGAATGCCGACGCCGAGCGCGGCGGCCTTGGCCAGGTCTACCGTGATGCGCACGTCGTTCGGCGGTCCCGCGTTGACGTTGACCGCGGCGACGCCCGGCACGGCTTCGATGCGCGGTTTGACGACGTCCTCGATGTAGTGCCGGTAACTCTCGATCGGCCCCGGCGTACTGGGCAGCAGTTGCACGAAGAACCAGGACAGCGATTCGTTCGGGTCGCCGCCGCCACCGAGCTGGATGATCGGTCGATCTGCGTCCTGCGGCTGCGAACGCACGCGGTTCATGCGCCCGATCACGTCGACCAGGGCCGACTTCATGTCGGTGCCGATCGCGAACGTCAGATTGATGAAGCTGCCGCCGGTATTCGCGTTGCCTTCGATCTCCTCGACGCCGGGCAGTCCCTGCAGCACCTGCTCCTGCGGCTCCAGCAGTTCGGCTTCGGTTTCCTCCGGCGAGGCCGCGCGCCAGCCGGTGAAGACCGTGATGTTCGGCCGATCGATGTTCGGGAACAACTGCAAGGGCAGTTTCGACAAGCTGAGCCCGCCGAACAGGCAGATCAGCAGCACGACGACGCCGACGGCGATCGGATTGCGGATCGAAGCTGAGATCAGTCGCATGGCCGCCCTTCCTCCCGTTTGGCGGCATCTTCGGCCGCGCGTCGCCGGAGTGGGATGCGGCAGGAGTCACGAAGGTTGCGTGGCTTGCGACGGAGCGTTTCGGCGCAGCGCCGAAGCGTGCAACGCGGCATGGTCGGCGCGGATCGGGGCGGCCCGAAGGAGAGCCCGCAAGAGCTGCTGAGCGCAAGCGCTCTGTGGCAACGGCAAGAACGATTCCCTCCGCTCTCTTATCGGCGTCGTTCCCGCGAACGGTTCCCTCCGTTCTCCTATTGGCGTCATTCCCGCGAACGCGGGAATCCATTTTTTCAACGCAACATGGATTCCCGCGTTCGCGGGAATGACGTCGGCTCACCGATGTCCTCTCGAGCGACCATGACGCCCTTCAGTGCAGCAACCGCACCTTGTCCTTGTAGCTGCGCGACAGCTTCAGCTGCTGGCCGCCGTCGAGAATCAGGAAATACTCGCCGTTCAGATGCGAGCGCAGCTCCTTGACGCGCGCCACGTTGACGATGGTCGAGCGATGGATGCGCTGGAAGCGGCGCGGGTCCAGGCGCCCCTCGAGTTCGCGCATGGTCGCGCGCAGCACGTGCGTCTCCGCCGGCGTGTGCACGCACATGTAGTCGCCGGCGGCGTCGATCCACAGGATGTCGTTCAGAGGTACGCGCAGAATGCGACCGGAGTCCTTGATCGCGAGGCGGTCGTCGGCCGAAACGCCGCCGTCGGCTTCGTGCAGCGCCTGGTCGAGGGTCAGGTCGGGCCGGCCCGATACGCTGCCGAGCAGGTGCAGCAGGCGCGCGCAGTGGTCGTCGGCGTCGCGCGCGGCCAAGCCGCGGCGCGCGCGTTCGACCGCGGCGTCGAGGCGCTCGTCGTCGATCGGCTTCAACAGGTAGTCGAGCGCGTTGGCCTCGAAGGCCTTCATCGCGTACTGGTCGTAGGCGGTCACGAAGATCGTCAGCGGCAGTTGCGGCGCAGGCACCGCGCGCAGCAGCTCGAAGCCGTCGACGCCCGGCATCTGCACATCGAGGAACATCAGCGCGGGCTGGTGCTCGGAGATCGCGAAGAACGCCTCGCGGCCGTTGCCGGCCTCGCCGACGATCTCGATATCGGCATGTCTTGCCAGGCGCAGAACCAGGCCGCGTCGCGCGAGGGGCTCGTCATCGACGATCAGCGTGCGGATTGGCATCGTCAAAGGCCTCCCCAGGCGGGCATTCGTACGGAAACTGCAGGTGAACCTCGGTGCCATGCGGCGGCACGTTGCGTATCGTGAAGCTCTGGCGCTCGCCATACAACACGCGCAGCCGTTCGCGCGTATTGGCCAGTCCCACGCCATGGCCGCCGCCCTTGTCCGGCAGGTAGTCCAGGCTGCCGGGCCCGTCGTCGCGCAGGGCGATGTCCAGCGCCTCGCCCTTGACCTGGGCGACCAGTTCGATGCGGCCTCCCTCCTCGCGGCGCGACACCGCAAATTTGACCGCGTTTTCGACCAAAGGTTGCAGGATCAGGCTCGGCACCAGCGCCATCGCCGCGTCCGGGGCAACCATGACGCCGACGCGCAGGCGGTCGCCGAAGCGCAGCTGCTCGATCGCCAGATAACGCTGGATGGCGTCGAGCTCCTGCTCCAGCGTCACTTTCTGCTCCGGATCGTTGTCCAGCGAATAGCGCAGGAAGCCCGACAGCGCGCCGACCATGCCGTTGGCCTGCTCGCGTCGTCCATCCAGGATCAGGGTGGAAATGGCATTGAGCGTGTTGAACAGGAAGTGCGGATTGAGCTGGTAACGCAGCATCCGCAACTGCGCCTGGTGCGCCATCGCGGTCGCCTGCAGGGCGTTCTCCTTCTCGTACTGCAGCTGCCGCGAGAGTTTCACGCCCACATAGGCGCCGGTCCAGGCGAGCAGCAGCTCCATCCATCCGAAGAAGTGCGAGAGATAGCCGAGGACGCTGCTCGGCGCCTTGCAGTCCGGGCAGCCGTAGGAGACCGCGACGGCCCACGCAGCGCCGCCGATGATCGACTCGACCACCAGCGTGAAAGCGCCGATAGCGATGCGCACGCGCATCGGCCGGTGCCAGGTCGCCTTCAGTACGGCGCGGATGACGAGCGTCAGCACGAAGCCGCAGAACGCGTCGAACAGCGGCAGCTTGTAGAAGCTCAGCGGCCGGCCGTAGCCGAGATCGGTCAGGAAATTTTCGAAGCCGTAACCGAGCCAGATCGCGGTTTGCAGGAACCAGAACTGGCGCGTCTGTTTCGGCATCGCGGACTTGGGCGGCATCAGGGCCGAGCGGACGGCAATGCGCATGTTAGACGGTTTCGCCGGCGATTCGGCGCGACCGGGCGTGCGGCCACAACGTTTCACCCCGCCGCGCGAGCCGGCTGCGGCGGTTCGTCCCCCGGCCGCCTGTCGCGGAACGCCGCGCAACAGCGTTTCTCCGATCAGGCGCACCCGACCGGGACGAAAACACGATGGGACTCTTCACGCAATTCGACGAGCGCGAATGCCGCGCATGGATCGACGCGGTGCTGGCGATGATCCGCCGGCCGCCGGTGGAGCGGCTTTGGGTGGGCTAGAAGGCCTTGAACGAAAAAGGCCTGCATTGCTGCAGGCCTTGGTGTGACTGGCGCCCGAAGTTGGACTCGAACCAACGACCCCCTGATTAACAGTCAAGTGCTCTAACCAGCTGAGCTATTCGGGCGAGCCGCGTATTTTCTTGGGGAATGGGGGCGGCGTCAAGCCTCGGCCGCCGATCGATTGCCCGCGGCTCGGCGGCCGCCGCTGGGGTGAGCAATCGCTGGGCGCACACGAGCGGCCTCCCGCTTGCTGAACGTGCGCCCGCACGCACCCTTGGGCATTCACGGTCAGGCCTGTCGCGACTTCCTAAGCTGTCCGCCACCTCGCTGCAACCGGCGGGAGGCGTACTCGACTTTTCCAAGCGGAGGATCGCGACATGGGTAAATACTTCATTGCCTGGCTGCTCGGCGTGCCTGCAGGGTTGTTGCTGCTGATCTACGTCTTCACCCACTTGTTCTGACGAGGGCGCGCGATGACCACTCCATGGCTTGCAAGAACGGCGGCATCCGGCGCGGCGGCGAGCGAGCGCCTTGCGCAGGCTTCGGACGCCTTGGCCTCCAAGCTGCACGACGTTCGTCATTCGCTGGCGCACCACGGCGAGCACGGCCTGGATCTGGCACGCGCGAGCGCCGACGAGGTCGCCGCGGGCTTGCGCAGAGCGGGGCATTCCACGCGCAGCCTGCTGGCGGAACGGCCGGTCGAGTCAATCGTGATCGTCGGCCTGCTCGGCGTCGCGATCGGCTGGATCTTGCGGCGCAGCCGCGAGGCGCGCCGTGAGGATGCGCGCGGCGCCGCAAGCAGCCGCCCGGCAAGTGCCGCTGCAAAGCGCAGGCGGGCGCCCTCCGCCTCCGCGTGAGGCTTTCGGCCCGTCGGGAATCCCCCGCATCGACGGGCCGACTTTCCGGCTGGGGAATCGCGGCTGAAGCCGCTCCTACAAAAGCAGTCTCCGAGCGCTGTGGGAGCGACTTCAGTCGCGATGCTTTTGAAGCGCTGTTCCAATGGAAGCGCTCGGTGCCGAGTTCGCGGGCGATCCTCTCGAACGTCGCCGTTGATGTGACGGCAGCACAAAAATTCCGGTAAGCAAATCGCGGCTGAAGCCGCTCCCACACGAGCCATGGCGACGCGCGTGCGATCGCACTACGAAACCATTCAGACACCCGGCAGCACGATGAGTGGACACCGCTCACCGTTTCCCGAAACTCGAGGACCTTCGCCATGCGAACGCGCATCGTACTGCTCTCCGCGGCGCTCCTCGGCAGCGCCTCCACCGCCTTTGCCGACGAGTTCATCCTTCACAGCGAGAACCTCGGCACCAACGCCAGCATCGCGCCGGCGCAGGTCTACAACCAGGGCGACTGCCACGGCGGCAACGTGAGCCCGCAGCTGAACTGGACCGGCGCACCGGAAGGCACGCGCAGCTACGCCGTCACGATGTTCGACCTCGACGCCGGCGGCGGTCGGGGCTGGTGGCACTGGGCCGTGTTCGACATCGACGCGAAGACGACCTCGCTGCCGAGCGGCGCAGGCACCGCCGCGGGGCCGCTCGGCAGCGTCAGCGGCACGAACAGCTTCGGCGACATCGGCTACAGCGGGCCGTGTCCGCCGAAGGACGAGAAAATGCATCGGTACGTATTCACCGTCTATGCGCTCGGCGCCGACCATCTCGGCCTGGCGCAGGCGGCCGATGCCGAAGTCGTGCAGCAGGCGCTCAAGAGCAAGGCGCTTGCGACCGCCACCTTGCAGGCCGAATACGGCCGCTGATCCGCTGCACGCGCCCCCGGGGTCGCGTGCAGCGGGAATGGCGCTACCGCCGCCGCACTCGATTCAGTTCGCGCGTATTCCGTTCGACGGCGCAGAGGACGCGTTGAGCTGCGCCATGTTTTCAGACGGCTGCGTCTTGGTCGTCAGCGGCCACCACGCATTCCACTCGGCGCGCGACACCTTGCCGTCGCGATCGCTGTCGGCGACGTACAGGTCCTGCAGCAAGCCGACGGCGTGCTGCTGCTCGAGTTCGTCGATCGAGAGGTACCCGTCGTTGTTCGTGTCCAGCGCCGCCCAGGCGGCATCGGAGTTGCTGCCGTCGCCGGAGCTGGTCGATCGGCGCGATTCGTAGCTCGTCGTCGCGCATGCGCCCAGAGCGAGCGCCAGGACGGCGAGGAAGGTCGCTCGATTCATCGTCATGGAGTTCTCCTTCGAGGTGAAAAGGGCGGCGAGATCACCTTCAGTTCGCCGAGCTGCCTTTGGCGGCGGCACGTGTGCGCGAACGAGGATCGGCGCGTCCGCTCGCGTAGCCGCCCGGATTCGCGATGGAATCGCGGGATCTCGTCGTGCGGGTATTTTTGCTCGCGCAGGCTCGATGTCCACATGCGCACGTCGCGTCGGTCGAGCCGGCCGGCGCGGAGGCCGCTTCGGCGCAGTACGAACAGCAGAAGGCGTCCGTTCCTTCGATCAGGCATTCGCAGGTCGCATGCCCGCAGGGGTGTTTGCCGGTCGCCATTGCAGGGGCTCCTTCGCTGGCCCATGCGGCCGATCATCGCGCGGTCGTCGCAACCGGAGTTGAAGGCCGCGCGCATGCGTTCGCTCGCCATTCATCGGCCGCGACCGCGCAATCGGCCAGACGCGACGTGAACGCCGCAAGCACGCTTCATCGTTCGTTAAATCGCGCGATGTGACCGTCGGCTCCTGTTCCCGCGGAGCGCGATCATGAAGAACGACGAACACCAGCCGACAGCCGATCTGCGCAGGCTAGGCGAGCTCATCGAAGGCATCGAAGTCGCGATGCTGACGACCCAAGCCGCCGACGGGTCGATCGTCAGCCGGCCGATCCAGACGCTGCAATTCGACCACCGCGGCGACCTGTATTTCTTCACCGCGGCCGACAGCGGCAAGGTCGAGGAGCTCATCGCGCATCCGGACGTGAATCTCAGCTATGCGCATCCCTCGAAGCAGCGCTACGTTTCGATTCGCGGCCAGGCTTCGGTCGAGCGCGATCGCGCCAAGATTCACGAGCTCTGGTCGCCGCTGCAGAAGCCGTTCTTTCCGGGCGGCGAGGACGACCCGCGCATCGTCGTGCTGCGAGTCCAGGTGCGCGACGCGGCGTACTGGGAGTCGGCCGGCAATTTCATCGTGCGCGCGATCGATTTTGCGCGTGCGTATCTCAGCGAAGAACCCGCCGATCTTGGCCGGCACGGCAGGCTGCGCGGCGTCGAACGGACGACGAATACGTTTCCTGTGCCGTGACCGCAGTGCACGGGAGACGGGTGGAAGCGAAGCGTGCGTCGCAGTTCGGCGCCATGTCATCGCCAGGATGCTGATTCCCTACGAGGAGCCATCGATGAGCACGACCAAGCCACGCAAGAAGGCGGCAGCGAAAAAATCAGGTTCGAAGAAAACAGGTGTGAAGACGAAGGCCGCGAAAAAGACGGCCTCGAAGAAGTCGGTGTCGACGAAGGCAGGGGCCGGCAAATCGGCTGCGAGGAAAACCACGGCGAAGAAAGCGGTTGCCAAGAAAGTCATCGCGAAGAAAGCCGCGGGCGCTGCGACCAAGTCGGCGGCCAAACGGAGCGGCCCGTCCAAACCCGTGAAGACGGCGAACGCTGCGCAGGCGACGAATCGCTCGAGCGCAAAACCGAAGGCATCCGGGAAAGCGCCGAAGCGGGCAATTCGCGCGGGCGGCAGCAATACCTCGACGGCGACGCGCGACGGCACGAGCGCCAGCCGGCCGGTGAGCCGCAAGGTGGCGGCGCGCCACTTCCGCGAAGCGCTGCAGGCCAAGCAGGAACGCGTGCGCCAGGGACCGAACTACCCACCGGCAAACGCATTCACCGGCCGCCATGCGCCCGTTGCGCCCGCGTTGTCCGGCGGCCTCGATCCTCATGCGCCGCTGCCTGCGACGGGTACGCCTGCGCCGGAAGCATTGACCGGCGCGAACAGCCTGCACGGGCGAGGCAATCAGGGCATGCGAAAGCAGAAATAGCGTGCGGCGGGGTTGAACTCGGAGCAGCATCGCGGCTGAAGTGCTCCCACGCGGAGCAAGCGCTCCGGTGGGAGCGGCTTCAGCCGCGACAAGGTCGCGAGCCGCGCGAGCGCATCGCCATTGCGAAGCGGCGCCAAGGGCGTTCCGCCCGCAGCGTGCTCGTGTCGCCGACACCGTGCGCCACGAACGCCGCGTGGGTCAGTTGCTCTTCAAATCCTTCGCCGACGACTCCGCGTCGTCGCGCACCTTGGCGGCATGGGCCTTGGCCGCATCCATGTCGGCCTTCGCGGCATCTTTGCAGCTGCCTTGCTGCCCCGAAGGCAGCGCCGTGCATTGCTCGGCGGCAACCTTGTAGTCGGCTTCGGCTTTCGCGACGGCGAGGTCGTAGCGGGCCTTGGCGTCCTTCTGGAACGCATCGGACTGCACGCTGGCCAGATCCTTGCTCGCGGCGCGTTCGGCCTCGGTCGCGTCGGCGGTCGCCGCATTGATCTTCTCGCCGGCAGTCGCATTGGCCTTGGCGACCTCTGCCGCCGCCTCGGCCTGCGCGGCATCGAGTTTCTGTTTCGCTTCGCCGACCTGCTCGGCCGCTTTCTTGCTCGCCTGCGCGACATCCTGCGCGGCTTTCTGCTGCGCCTTGGCGATGTCGCGATCGGCCTCGGCCGGAGTTTTTTCGCAGGCCGAGAGCGTCGCCGCGGTGATGAAGGCGAGCAGCGCGATTCGAGTGTTCATCGTGTTCCCCATCGTCCGTGCCGCAGTGCGGCGGTGGACAGACCATAGATTCCGGCCGTTTATGGCAGATGAACACGAACGCGCGCGAGTTGGCCGCGGTTGTGGTATCGATTCGAACGCGAGTACTGCGTTCGGTTTCAGTGCGACGATCGTTTGTGCGCGTGCTGCGGCGGGCGCTCGACTTCGTCGAGCCGGAGGGCTGCGACCGGCGCGCCGTCACCCGCCTCGCTAATGAGGTACGTGTCGAATACGCGCGCGAGTTCCGGACAGGCGTGCAGCAGCTCGTCGCGGTGGCTGCGGCATGCGGTTTCGCGGAACTGGCGAAACTCGAATTCGTGACTGCAGGTGCCGCAGCGAAGGGAATCGTCGGGTTCGCGCAGACGCGAATAGAACGATCGCGTGCCGCAGCCCGGACATCGCATTTCGATGGCCATGAGCAAACTCTCGCTAGTTGCCGGCGGTACCGTGCCTATATGCCGGCATCGATGTGGAGGTCGCGTGAATGCGTCGCGCAGGGCCGGAATCGTCCAGTTTCCAGCGATCGCGTGGCGAGGGCTTGCCGCGCCTGCCCGGTTTCCGCGCGATCCTGCGTGTAGCACTCCGGAGCGGGGCGCTGTGCCTCGGATGGAGAGCTCGCCATGTGCATCGTTCCACGGTCCCCACGCCGTCGCCCCACCGTGTCCAGCCGGGCGCTGGCGGTCTGCGCGCTGCTGGTCTGCGCCGCATTCTCGTGTCAGTCGCGGGCGGCCGGCGCGCTGCCGGAAGGTTTCGTGCAGACGGTCACCAACACCAACGATTCCGGCGCCGGATCGCTGCGCACGGCCATCCAGGCTTCGGTGTCCCATGGCAGCGGGCTGATCACGTTCGACATCGGCAACAGCTGCGGCCCGCACGTGATCGAACTGAACTCGCCGCTGCCGAACATCACCGTGCCGATCATCTTCAATGGCCACAACCAGCCTGGCTATGTCGCCAACGATCTCGACACGGGCGACGACGCGCAGTTGTGCGTCATTCTCGAAGCCGGCAACGACAGCGTCACGAACGGACTCACGGTGCCGTCGAGCGCAGCGGACAACGTCTCGGTCGTCGTCTGGGGCATCGCCTTCAGCGGCTTCTCGAACGCAGCCCTGAACCTGCTCGGCGGCAGTGCGCACTCGATCATCGCGAACCGCTTCGGCGGCACCGCCAGCGGACGCGATCTGGTGGCCAACGACGAAGACATCCACCTCGGCGCCAACACGCACGACGTGACCATCGGCGGCACCGACGCCGCCGACCGCAACATCATCAGCGGCGCCACGGGCAGCGGCATCGGCCTGGTCGGCGGCATCAACGGAGCGCTGTTCACAGGGACCTACAACAACCACATCATCAAGAACCTGATCGGCGTCGGCTGGAGCGGCGGAGCGGGGGGCCACTTCACCAACCTCGGCAACGGCGCGCGCGGCATCTACATGCAAGCGCACGACAACGAGATCAACGGCAACTGGATCGGCGACAACGGCCAGTCCGGCGTCGCACTCAGCGGCGGCGGCGCTTCGAACAACACGATCGAATACAACGACATCGGATTCGCCGATGCCGTCGCCATTCACGGCAACGGCCAGGCGGGAATCCATCTGGGCGGCGATGCCGGCGACGCGCCGACGGCGAACACGATGCAGTACAACGTGTTTTCCTGGAACGGGACGCAGGGTGTTTGGGTCGAGATCGGCCAGCGCAACGCCATCCACAACAACGGCATCATCGCCAACGGCGGTCTGGGCATCGACCTCGCGAGCACCGGCGTGCTGCCGAACGACAACGACGGCGCGTCGCAGACGCCCGACTATGCGAACCGAGGTCTCAACTATCCGGTGCTGACCGCCGCCGGAGGCGCGGGTGCGACCGCCACGCTGACCGGATCGCTCGAATCCACCCTCGGTGCCTACACGATCAATTTCTACGCGACATACGGAGGCTGTCCCGCGGACGACAATCGGCAAGGGCAGTATTTCCTCGGCAGCACCGACGTGTCGATCGACAAGGGCGTGATCGGCGGCGACGGCACCGTGAGCTTTTCGGTGCAGGAAGGCCCCGGCGATTTCGGCGGCATCGGCTACATCCCCGACGGCCTCGGCATCACGGCGACCGCGACCGACAGCGTCGGCAACACGTCGGAATACTCCGGGTGCATCGTCTATCGCAGCGACACGATCTTCACCAACGGATTCGATGGCCCCTGAGGTGACTGCGGCCGCTCACGCCTTGTTGTGGGCGTTGGCGGACTGAGCATGCGAACGGGATGCGTGCTGGACGTGCGCTTGCGCCGCGTCCAGCTCGCGCTGCGCCTGCTGGAGCGACGCCGACAGCGTCTGCGTGTCCTGCGGGTGCGCGAGCAGCAGCGCATGGGCGGCTGCGAGGTCCGACGTCGCCTCGCCGTACCGCCGCAGCGCCGAGCAGGCGCGGCCGAGTGCGATCAGTGTCTGCACGGCATTGCGCACGTGGGTGGGGCCGGACGGTGTCATCAGCGACTTCGCTTCGTCCAGGACCTCGACGGCACGCTGCGCGTCGCCGCTCGCGAAATACGCCTGGCCGAGCGGCAGCAGCACGCGCATGCGGTCTGGATGGCCTTCCGGATACGCCTTGCGTGCCATCGCCAGTGCAGGCTCGAGCGTTTGGATTGCTGCGGCGGCATCGCCGCGGTCGAGCTGGCTGCGGCCGATCCCGCTCAGCGCTTCGACGACGCGCGGATGGCTCGCCGGCAGGCTGGCACGATAGACCGCGAGCGCCTGCTCGAACGTGTCGACCGCGGCGGCGGGATCGCCGCCGATGCGCAAGGTTTCGGCGAGATTGGCGAGCGCGAAGCCGACGCGTTCGGTATTCGGTCCCAAGGTCGCGCGCCGGATGTCGACGGCCTTGCGCAGCAGCGCGATCGCGTCCGCCGTGTCGCCGCGGTCGCGTTCGATCAAGGCGAGCCGCTGCAGGCCGTTCGCCATCTCCGAATGACCTTCGCCGAGCACGTCCTGCCAGATCGCGAGCGCAGTACGCGCTTCGCGCTCGGCGCGGTCGAGGTCGTTGTTCGCCTGCGCGACTTCCGCGAGCAGGTCGTGAAACGGCGCATCGTGCGCGGTGGCGGAGCCATAGGCTTCGCGATTGATCGCGAGGGCCTCGTTGCTGAAGGCCTCGGCATCGGCATAGCGTCCCTGGTAGCTGCGCAGACCGGCGATCCAATAGAGGCTGTCGGCGACGCTCGGGTGATGGGGGCCGAACAGCGCACGGCGCATGTCCAGCGCAGCTTCGAAGTCGTGCTCGGCACTGGCGAGGTCCCCGCGCGTCCACGCCAGCTTCGCGCGCTCTTCCAGCGTCGCCGCGACCGTCGAATGCCTCTCGCCGTGCAGCGCGCGTTGCTGCTGCAAGCTGTCGGACAGCAGCGCGTTCGCCTCGTCGTAGCCCGAGCCCCCGGCGAGCACGCGCGCGAGCCGCTCCTGATCCGACGCCGTGCGCTCGTCGGGAGACCGATGCAGGCGGCGATCGAGTGCGAGCGCTTCGCGCAACGTGCGTTCGGCTTCGGTGTTGCGCGCGGTCTCGCCGAGGACCATGCCGAGACTGCCGAGCGTTTGTGCGCGTAGTTCGTCGGCTCGTCCCGCCGGTTCCAGCGACAGCGCTTCGGTCAGATGCGATTCCGCCTCCGCGTAGTGCTGCTGTAGGCGTTCGGTTTCGGCGAGTTCGGTGAGGCTTGCGGCGATCGAATCGCGCGGTTCCAGGCCGCGTAGCAGGGCTAGCGCCTGCTCCTGCAAGGTTTCCGCGCGCGGGTAGAGGCCGAGGCGGAAATACAGCGTGCCGATCACGCGCAGCAGATCCGACTGCAGCTCCGGCTGGTCGGCGAGTTCGGTCTGCGCGCGGCGTGCGCCTTCGTCGAGCAGTTCGCGCGCCGTGACCGTCTGTCCTTGTGCGCGATCCGGGTCGGAAACGTCGAATACACTGGTCAGGAACTGCTGAATCGTCTGCGCGCGCCGGCCGGCGAGCGCCGTCTGCCGCGCTTCCCACAGCATGCCGGCCAGGCCCGTGAACGTGACCAGCGCGAGTGCGGCCGCGACGCCGACGCCGAGCGCGTGGCGATGCAGGAACTTGCGCAGGCGAAGGCGAAGATCGCTGTCCGGCTGCGCGCGTCCGTGCAGATAGGCATCGAGCGCGGCGGTGAATGCCGCCACCGAGGGGTAGCGCGCCTCGGGCGCTTTTTCCAACGCGCGCCGTGCAATCGCGTCGAGGTCTCCGCGCAGCGTTCGCTTGAGCGCGCCGACGGAGAGGCTGCGGCGCGCCGCCGTCGATTCGGCATCGAGCGCGTTCGTGCTCGTCGGCTCGTGCACGATCACGTTGTCGTCGGGCACACGCGTGACCGCGCGGCTCAGCGGTTCGGGCGTTTCCTCGACGATCGCCTTCGGCCAGCTGATCTCGCCGCGCGCAGCCTGCGGATACGGTAACCGTCCGCACAGGAGTTCGTACAGCAGCACGCCGAGCGCGTAGACGTCGGTGACCGTCGTGATCGGCTGCGCCAGCACTTGTTCCGGCGCGGCATATTCGCGCGTCATCGGCCGCGCGTGCGCGTCGGTCATCTGAGTGCCGGCAGGTTCGCCGTCGATGAACTTGGCGATGCCGAAATCGAGCAGCTTCGGTTCGCCCTGCGCCGTCACCAGGATGTTCGTCGGCTTGATGTCGCGATGCACGACGAGGTTGCGATGCGCGTACTGCACGGCATCGCAGACCTTCACGAGAATCTGCAGGCGCTCGCGGATCGTTGCCTTGCGCATGTCGCACCAGCGCGTGATCGGCTCGCCTTCGACGCGTTCGAGCGTGAAGTACGGCAGCCCGCCGGCGCTGACGCCGCCTTCGTGCAGCTGAGCGATGTTCGGATGCGACAGGCGCGCGAGGATGTCGCGTTCGCGCAGGAAACGCTCGTGCAATGCGCGCGTCGGCACCTCCTCGCAAATCAGCTTCAGGGCGACGTGCTGCCGAAACTGCCCGTCGACACGTTCGGCCAGATACACGCTGCCCATGCCGCCGCGGCCGAGCAGCTGCAGCAGCCGGTAGGCGCCGATGCGCGCACCGACGCGAGGATCGGCCTGCGCCGGATCGTCCTCCAGTGTCGCGACGAGCCCGTCGACGAGACGGCTGCCGTCGTCGAGCAGGCCCGCCGGTGCGGCATGCGCAGCAAGAAGGCGTTGCAAGTGGCAATGCAGGGCGGCATCGCCGGCGCAGCGTCGGTCGAGCCACGCATCGCGCTCGCGAGGCTCGACGTCCAACGCCTCGGCGAACAGCGTGCGCAGCGTCTGCCAATGTGCGTCGGGCCGGGCGTCGCCGTCGTTCATGGCTGCCGTGCCGCGCGCCTAGGACGCCGTCTCGCCGAGCTCGCCGCGCAGGAACGCGCGTGCGAACTCCCAGTCGCGACGCACCGTGCGTTCGTGCCGGCCGGTGGCCGCGGCGATCTCCTCGAAGGTGAGACCCGCGAAGAAATGCAGCTCCACGAGCCGGGCGAGGGCGTCGTCGCGTTCTTCGAGCGTGCGCAAGGCGGTGTCGATTTCGAGCGCCCGCGTGAAGTCTTCCTCGTGCAGATGGATTGCCGTATCGAGGTCGGTCGCGACGCGGCCGCCGCCGCGCTTGATCGCCGTTCGCCGCCGCGCATGCTCGATGACGATCTGGCGCATCGCGCGCGCGGCGAGCGCGAAGAAATGGCTGCGGTCGCGCAGCGGCTTCGCGGCGCGGTCGTTGAAGCGGACATAGACCTCGTGCACGAGCGCCGTCGCGCTCAATGTCGCGCCGGGTGCACGGCGCAGCGATTGCGCTGCCCATCGCTTCAGTTCGGCGTAGACGATTCGGTACGCGGCGTCGGCGGCATCGGAGTCGCCGGACCCCGCCGCGTTCAGCAAATCGGTGAGCTGTTCCGATGCCAGCATCGGCGTTCCATCCCGAGTTGCCGGAGTGTAACCGCGGCGATCGGATTCGGCGCTCGACGGGGCGGGGTTACGTTTGTGCGGCCAACGATACGGCGCTTCGCCGTTTCGCTGGAGACATTATATAAATTGCAGCGAAATCAATTCGTTGAGATTGAGCGACCCGTGCCGGTGCCCAAGGCGAACGGACGCGTGCGCCGACGGCGGCGAGTCGACTAGCGCGCCGGGCTTTCCGCGCCGACACCGACCGCGCGCACCGCACGGCGTCGACGCATCGCCTTGAACGAGATGAGCCGGCGGCTCTCGTCGTCCCACAGCGTCAACGGCACGCACGCGAAGCTCTGCAGCAGCGTCAAGCGGCCGACATTCCTGAGCGCCGGGAAGTCGCGCAGGACCGAAGGCAGCCGGTAGGACGGAATGCGGCTCGAAAGGTGATGCACGTGATGGATGCCGATGTTCGCCGAGAACCACCGCAGTACCGGCGGGAGGTCGTAGTGCGAACTGCCGCGCATGGCCGCATCGTGCACGTCCCAATCGGCGGCACCGGCCCAGAACGTCCGTTCGAACTGATGCTGCACGTAGAACAGCCACACGCCGACCGTCGCGGCGAGCATCAGCACCGGAATCTCGACCCACAGGAACGCGCGCAAGCCGAACGCGCCGATGAGGCCGGCGGCGAGGGCGGTCATCGCGATGTTGGTCAGCATCGTGCTCAACCAAGGCGTCCAGCCGTCGCGCGTGGCTCCCGCCGGCCAGCGGTTCTGGAACACGAAAAGATACGCAGGACCGATACCGAACAACACGATCGGATGGCGGTATGCCCAGTAGCGCAGCCGGCCGAACGGAGAGCGCGCCTCGTACTCCGACACCGTCAAGGTATCCACGTCGCCGACGCCGCGGCGCCCCAGATTTCCCGCCGTCGCGTGATGAAGCGCATGCCCGCGTCGCCAATGATCGTAAGGCGTGATCGTGAGCACGCCGAGCACGCGCCCGACCGCATCGTTCGTCGCCTTGCGCGAGAAGAACGAACCGTGCCCGCAATCGTGTTGGATCAGAAACAGGCGCACCAGAAACCCGGCAGTCGGCAGCATCAGTAGCGCGTACAGCCAGAACAGCCCTTCATTGACGGCGAGTGCCATCGCCACCCACAGGCAGGCGAACGGGACGGCCGAGACGAGCAGCTCCCATACGGCGCGAAGATCGCTCGGCGTTCGGTACGCCGTCAGCTTCAGCGCCCATGCGCGCCCGCTTTCGCTGCCGGCTGCGGGGTGGTTTGCGGGGTTCATCGAATGGCTGGCCTCGTCGGGGCTGGGGCGGTCTACGCTGCATGCTTGCTTCGTCGCGCGTCGTGGAAACCTCGAGCGGCGAAGCGGCTGTTCCGGACCCGGCGCCGGCGGCGTGCAGTGCGAGGTTGGTGGGGAAAGCATGTGAGGTCGAGCGGATCGGCCTCGCCGAGTGAAACCCGACTGCCGATGGCCGTGTCGCCTCGACGTCGGCTGCGGGCAGTGTAGCGCTTGCGCGCGGTCCGTGCGTGAGGGTCGCGAGCGCGCCGGGATCGGATACGCCGGTCGACGAAAAGCCGCCCAGGCGGATGCCGTCGATCCGTTGTTTCGACGTGAGCCGGCAGTGGCGCGATCGCGACGGGAGCGGCGAATCCGGATCGGTCCCAGTAGGCACTGGGGACGTCGTGCGGTCACTCCGGCGCGTTAAGGTCGAACGATCTGCGCGCATTGCAGTACTGGGGCCGTCGTTCGGTGCCACGTCGTTGGCGCCGTCGCAAGCGTATTCGCCTTGTACTGCGTCGATGACGCCGACGAGCGTCGAGATCACCGTCGATGTGCCTACCCGTCTGCTCGTCACCATCAGCGGCTCCGCCGTGAGCGCCGACCATTCGAACATCTACGCTCTCAGCTGCAACGCCCAGCTGTTCGACATCTCCGGCACGATCCTGCTCGGGCGATCGCAGGGTTCGACAGTCGTGGTTGGGGAGTACTTGACGGCGATGTCCGACAGCGAGGCCCTGTTCGATGCTTCCGTGTCGCAGCCCTATACGCAGGCGGCCGGTTCCTACAAGCTGGCGCTGAATCTCGAGACGCCCGGCTCGTGCTCGGGTGTCGGCGTCTGCGTTGGTTCCCCCGCGCTGACGTACGTGCTCCTCTCGTCGGCATTCGATCGCATCTTCGCGAACGGATTCGCGTTCGAAGGCGCCCCTCGACGCCAGCGGCATGCAGATGCGCTTCGCCTAGTGCGGGGCGGCGCCCATTGCCGACGCTGCCGCAGTGGCCGACGTGACGACGGCCGCAGAATGACGGCGACCGCGGCACGGAGCGGCGCGAGGCACGGCCCGACCGCCTGAAAATCACGCGCGGTTCACCGGGTGGGTCCATAGACTCGCGGCCGCAGGCGTCGCCAGCGAGTCTTCGTCGTGATATCCAGCCGATGCAGCCAGTGCGGATCGAGCGATTTCGTCATCGGACAATGGTGCTCGAGATGCGCAGCCCGAACGGCGCGCGATACGGTCCTTCGCAGCGACGCGCCGGTCGACGTGATGGCAGCACCGAAAAAGCGCTTGCGTACGCATATCCTGCTTGCGGCGTTCCTGTTCTGGAGCGGACTCGTCTGGTTCGTCGTCGAGACGGCGCGCTTGCACACGGCGAGCAGCACCCAGGGCGAGGCGATGCTTCCGGTGTTCTGCTACACGTCCGGAGCGCTCTGGTACGTCGTGACCAAATGGCGCATCTGGTGGCCGCGGGACTGAGGCGGGCTCGAACGGCCACAAGGGCGCCGCATCACGCATCTTTCACCGAGCCCGCCGTAGAACGTCCGTGGCCCTGCCCGGGAGCGCGCATGAACAGACTCGCCGATCGCGTCGGCTTCGCAATCTATTTCGTCGTCGCCGGCCTCGTCATCGCCTTCGTTTTTCTCGAATTCGCGTCTTGGGGCGGAGTCGTCGGATGGCTGCACGCCGTCGTCTCGGCCTTGGTGTGCGGTTGCACATCGATGCTCCTGTGGGCGTTCTGTCGTGCATTGCGAAGCGGCTTTCGCCAGGGAGAGCCTGCGGCGCCAGATGGGCGGATGTTCCGGAACAGCAAGGAGCATTAGGAAGCAGGAGTAGAGTTTTTCTACCGAACTTCCCGTCCGCAGCGGACCCTCGGCGACCTGCGTCGCGCGATGGGGCATTCGGACGTGCGCCATGCCTGGATCCCTCTTTTGAGGTGTACGATCGCGACGGGGTCGCCGAGGTCGCGTGGGGATGGCGACGATGCGCGTGAAGAACCGCTTCATGAATCCTTGCGCACCGCATCGGTGTCGGCGTCGCGCACCATGAAAATGGGGAAAAGCATCTTCTGACCGGACCTCGGCGATCGCTCGTTCATCGTGAACGCGAGACTCGGGCGCCGCTCGCGTCCGAGCGCACGAGTGAGTAGATCGCCGATGGCCTCGGTGTCGGCGAAACCACATGAAGGCGCATCGCGGAAACGTCCCCCGATGCGCAGGAAGCGTTCGCTCGCGAGCCTCGCGGGCATGGCCGCGAGGCTCGGCTCCGCGGCGACTCGAATCGCAAGCTGGACGCGTAGGGAAAGCTCAGGACGAGCCTTTGCAGGGCATCGTTTTCTTCTTTGCGACCGGAGGAATTCATCATGCGTAACGCACCGAAATACATCGTTGCAACGAGCAGCGTCGCCGCACTCGCCGTCTCCATCGCCGTCGTCGCGGGGTCCGTGGAGACTTCGCAGGACAAGTACAGGCTGAAATCGCCGAGCGGGATCGCTTTCGCCGACTTCAAGGGATACGAGGACTGGTCGGTGGTCTCTTCCGCCCGAACCGACGAGGTGCTGAAGGTGATCGTCGCCAATCCGGCGATGATCAAGGCGTACAAGTCCGGCGTTCCGGGCAACGTGCATGCGTTCCCGGACGGTTCCAAGATCGTGAAGCTGCAATGGAAGCCGAAGAAGAGTACGGAAGCGCCTTTCGTCGTCGACGTGCCCGACGTCTTCTCGCAGGCGTTCGTCATGGAGAAGGACGCCAAGCGATTCCCGAACAGCGGCGGATGGGGCTATGCGGTCTTCAACTACGACCCTGCATCCGACAAGTTCACGCCCGATGCCGCCAGCGCGTCCGACTGCGGACACGTCTGCCACAAGGCGGTGAGCGCGAAGGACTACATCTTCCACCCGTACCAGAAGCGTTGATCCGACAAGGGGGCAGGGAACCTTCTCGCCGAGCCTGAAGCGCTCGATCCGACGTCGGCCTCGGTGAAATAGCGACTCTGCCCTCTTCAACGGCGAGGGCTGCGGCGTCCTCCTGGAGCGGCGTTGGAAACTCGCTTTTTCTCCGGCCCGGAATTGAGGCGAAGGAAATCGCCGGTGGCTTTCCCGGCTTGGCGATCGATTTCCGCCGCATCCGGCGCCTCGCGCAGGCGCAGCAGCAAGGTCACCATCAGATCGCCCCAGAGCAGCGCGAGGTAGCGGCCGCTCATTTCGCTCGGGTCGCCCGCACCGATCAGTCCCGCAGACTGCGCGTTCGCCAAAATGTCGTGCACCGTCGCACGGATCGACTGGCGCGCCGTTTCGAGCGTCGCGGCCACCTCCGGTGCGCGTTGCGCCTCCATGATGGCGAGCCGAAAGACAGCCATCACCGCAGGATGGCTCACTTCGCGCAGGATCGTCGCGCCGAGCTGGGAGAGCAGGGCCTCGAGCTCTTCACGAAGGCGCGGTGACGGCAATCGCGTCGGCAATCGCATGCGTCCTGCACGATCGGCGATGCACGCCGCGAGCATGGCTTGTTTGTTGCCGAATTGCGCATACAGCTCCCGCTTCGACACCCGCGCACGCGTCGCGATCTTCGATGTGCTCGCCTCGGCGTAGCCGAACTCCATGAACGCCTCCATCGCGGCGTGCAAGATCCGCTCGCGTACCGGCTGTAGGCTGGATTCGACGTTCGCTCGCTTGTTCACGAAAAACCTCTTGCGCCGGTACCCATCGGTACCGTAGCATGACTCGCGGTGGTACTGTGAAGTACCAAGCAAGTCCGCGCGCCCGCATGAAGCGGCATGCGCGCGCAACCACGATTGCGATGCGGCGATCGACGCCGTGCATCGAACAGCCGATGGAAGTTCCCATGTCGCCGGCAAACATTTTCAGCATGCAACTCGTTCTTGGCTACGTAGCGTGGCTGCTCTGTTTTCGCGCGTACCTATGGCCTCGACTCAAGTCGATGGATCGCGTGGACGCGCAGCGCGCCATCGCGACCCTGCACAGCTTCCGATTCTTCGGACTCGTCTTCGTCGTTCCCGGCGTCGTCGGCCCCCATCTGCCGGTCGGCTTTGCGCCGTTCGCCGCCTACCTCGATCTGGCCACCGGAGTGCTCGCCATGTTCGCGCTCCTCGCCGTCAGGACGCAGCCGCTCTTTTGGCTGTTCGTCGTCGCTTTCAACAGCGTCGGGGCGGCGGATCTGCTGGTCGACTACTACCACGCCGTGCAGGGCGACCTTCCCAGCGTGGCGGGGGAGCTGGGTGCGGCCTACATGATCCCGATCGTCTACGTGCCCCTGCTGATGATCACGCATGTCGCTGCGTTCTACCTGCTGGTGCGTTCCTCCGGGGCGTCGAGCGAGGCCGGAATGCCTCTTCATCAGCGATGAAGGTTCATCGATATTTCGGCCGCACGATCGATGCCCCAGACGGGCGGCAGGTCAGCACGGCGCGCCATCCAACGCTCTCGTAGCCGCCGCGATATTCTGGTCGACGTGTGCGCGCTCGGCCGGCGGCAGCAACGGATCGGCGAGCATGTCGCGGCAGGCCGCAAGGCACTGCGCGTTGTCTGCGAGCGCGAACAGCGCTCCCGCCAAGGCGCGGCGCGCGACCCATCCGTAGGCCGCGCGGTTGACCTGCAGGCCCTGTTCCGGCACCGGTGTCGCGCAGGCGATGCGCGCATAGTCTCGGGCTTGTGCGTAGCGATGCTTTTCGAGCAGATAGCCGGCGAGATAGCACACCGGCTCGGCACGTTGCGGGCGGAAACGCCAGGCAGCGAGATACGCGGCAACCACGTCGTCGAATGGGTGCGCGAGCCGCTGCTGGATGACGGCAATGCAGAATTTCGAGAAGAATATTTCTTCGTCCCATCCGCCCATGTCGATGCGCCGCCGATAGGCCGTCAGCGCATCTTCCAGCTCGCCCGCATCGCGCAAGCTCTGCGCCAGGTAGAACGCGTAGCGCGTGTTGCCGGGTTCGTCGGCCAGTCCGCGGCGAAGCAGCGCGGCGTCGCGCATATATTTTTCGCGAAGCCCGACCTGGCTGCGCGCACCGCCTCCGATGACGCGGATGCGCAAGCCGCCGAGGCGCGGCACTTCATCCATGCGCGAGCAGGTCGGGTATTCGTGCAACACGCCCTTCCACACCCAGTCGACATCGAGACGCAGCAATGCATCTCGCCAGTAGGTCGATGCGGGGCCGGCAATCTCGATTGCATAGCCGGGCCGGTCGAGACCGGCGAACGAGCGGCCAGGATCGACCTCCAACACGTCGTCGGCATCGATGACCAATGCGTAGTTGCCGTACTTGCGGGCCAGGTCGAGGGCCTGGTCGCGATTCGTCGAGAAATCGACCCAGGGCCGTTCGATCAGTTCACCGGGCACGCCACGGAGCAGCCGGCGTATCGTGCCCTGCGTCCCGTCATTCGATCCGGTATCGACGATGGACCAGCATTGGATATGCGGTAGCACGGACTTGATGCAGCGCTCGATCACCGCTGCTTCGTTCTTGACGATCATGTTGAGGCACAGACGCACGGGAAACAGACGCTCCAGAATGGCGTGTGATCCCCAGTGCGTGAAGATTACGGTTCGCGCTGTTACAACAAATGCAACGTTCCCCTTCGCAAACGTAGAGATTCGTGACGAGCGGTCCAGGGACAGCGAAGCGCGACGAAGGTTCGCGCCGATTTCTCGCGCGAACGCTGCTCGCAATCATCGAGGGTCGAACGTTCGCGGGCGCGCGAACGGGAAAAATCAGCGCGGAAAAATCGGGGTCAAAAAATTGGGGTCAGAGTACGTTTTCGCGAAACGCCGGAGCGCCGATTCGGCGCCGGCTTCGGCGGACACGCGCGCCGAGCAAAGCAATGCGCACTCCGACCCCTGATTCCAGGCTGCACTCGCGCTGCAGCTCACTCCATCGTCAACGGAGCCGCAGAAGCCACGGCCAATCTCAGCGCCGCTTCTGCTTCCCGCAACGCATCGGAGGAAGGTCCGCGACCGGTGACCAGCCGGCTCACCTTCTTGTTCGACGTCAACTCGCTGCTGTACAGCAGGCGGCTTGCGGAAGCGACGGAACCATTCCCCGTGGGATTGACGTTGGGCGGCTCCGTCTCTCCTACGCCGAGCATCCTCCGGTCGTCTCCCGCCAGGGTGTAGCTGTGCGAATAGTGCACGTCGTCGATGATGACGACGATGAACTCGCCGAGCGACGGCAAGTACTGGCCCAATGCAACGGAGCTCGAGCTGTTGTCGCCTTGCCCGCTCACATAGAGCGAGCCGTCGGAGCCGACGTAATGGGAATCGAAATTGATCCACTGCGCCGAAATGAGACCGTTGCCCGCGTTTTCCGAGAACGACCACAGGCCGAGCAAATAGTCCTGCTTGGACGCGAAGCCGTAGACGAAATGTTCGAGATTGGAAGAGCCGCCCGGATAGTGCAGGGTGGCGGTTTCCAGATCGGTGAATACGATCTGGAACGTTCCGGCGGGACTGGCCAACGGGCTCGAAGGACCGCACCCGAAACACTGGCCGCCGGAGAACGTATTCATCTGCGCGGTGAACGTGTTCGTCGAGTTGTTGTAGGGCGCCGCACCGAGATACCAGAGGGATTCGCCCGAGCCGTCGTAAGCGTAGGCGCTGACGGTCATCACTCCGTCCTGCACGTCGATCACGTAACCTCGGCCGCTTTCGCTCGGATCCCACCACAGGCCGGAACTCGGCGCAAAGGCCGCGGCCGTTCTTGCCGCAACCAAAAAGGCTGCGACCAGCAGTGATTTCGCTTTCATTTTCAACTCCCCATAGTTCTGCAGACGTTCGATGTCCGACGTCTCTCCAGCCGCCAGGCAAATGCCGGTGACTGGAGGCTCCCCGCCGGTGCAGCTGCCGCATCGGGCAATTGCGCCGCACAGCAAGATGCAGGGGGCGTGAAGACGAGGTGAAGGCGGCCGGGAGGGATGTTTGCCGCTTTGCAACTTGACTTCGCCGGATTTTGGTTGAATCAGCAAGCGATTATCCGGGGTGATTTTTGCCTGCGCGGGGAGGCCGTTGATCGAGCTTCCGCAAACGAGCGATTCCGGCGAGGCTGCGGAGAAGGAAAACTCCGCTCGCTCCTTCCGTCCGATCCACTGGGCACGCCAAGCAGGCGCATCGAACGGACGTGCACGGCGCCGCCGCCGGGCAGTTTCCGTCGATGGCCTGGAAGTCGAAGCCGTCGGTCAGCTGCACGATCAATTCGACACCCGTTGCGGCGTCCGGACCGTTGTTGGTGACCGCGATGTAGTTGCCTTGCAGGCCGGCTGAACTTTGCTTGGGACCGGCGACGGTCACGCCGAGGTCGGCCGAGCCGCTCGCGTGCGCCGAAGGACCGATGCAAAGCTGGGCCAGGGCGGCCATGGTCGCTTTCGCGGCCAATCTGTTCATTGCGTCCTCCGGGAACCGCGGACCGAAGTCCGAATGGTCGATCAATCGATGAAGCGATTTCGGGCGAATGGAAATAGGGCGCGACGTTTTTTCGCTGAAGGCCGAAGCGCCGATAGACGCCGGCCGGCACCCGGGCGATGTAGATGAGCCGCATGATCGCGAAAGACACGGTAACTTCGTTTCGCTACGCTACGGTGCCTTGTCGCCTGGAGAACGCACATGAAACGAGTCACCGGAATCGGAGGCATCTTTTTCCACGCCAAGGACCCCGCGGCCCTGCGCGCCTGGTACAAGACACACCTCGGCATCGATGTGCAGGCTTGGGGCGGAACCGCATTCACCTGGGCCGATGCCGACGGCAACCCGATGAAGGGGACCACGGTCTGGTCGATCGGCACGGCCGGCAGCGATCACTTCGCGCCCGGCACGGCGTCCTTCATGATCAACTATCGCGTCGACGACTTGGCCGCGCTGCTCGAGGCCCTTCGCGCCGAAGGCTGCAACGTCCTCGACAAGATGGACGACTCCGAATACGGCAAGTTCGGGTGGGTCGTCGATCCCGAAGGCAACAAGGTGGAGCTGTGGGAGCCGCCGGCCGGGCAGTAGCCGCCAATCAGGCGGTTGGAATAGCCGCAGGCTTTCGCAGATCAGTCCACGTCGAAGGCCAGGCAGGCTACTTCCGCATCCTTGCCTGGCAGTCCTGCTCGAACTTCGCCGCGATGTCCTCCGGCGAAAGCCTGTCGCGTACGAGAATCACGAACTCGCCGGCCATCTCGACATCCTCGTCGGCGAGCGCGGGGAACCGCCGCTCGGCGATCACGCTGCCGACGACGCGTCGTACATCGACGGCGCGCGGGCTCCTCGCGGCGATGGTGCGCGCAGCTGCACCGGCCTGCGAGCACATGGCCATCGCAGCCGGGCGCGGCCTGTCGGCGCAGCGGCGACGAGGATCGCGGCGATGAGGCAAAGCGCTCGTGCCAGCGACTCGGGCGCAGCTAGCACTGTGCGGCCCCGTTCAAGTCGGCATGCCTTCGAATTGCGGCAGGTCGAGCGGCTTGACCCATTTCAGACGGCGCTTGGTGAACATTTCGATCTTCGGCTCGACCAACTCGGGCCGGTCCAGGCTGCCCAGCATGACGAAGACGAGGCCGGGGAAGCTTTCCAGATTGCTGGTGAACAACCGGACGCCGCACTCCGGGCAGAAGTTGCGGTCCAGCCCCTTGCCGGATTCCGCGACGTAGTGGCGCTTCTTCGGCTCGCCGCTGATCAGCGTGAAGTCGTCTTGCGGTACGGCGAAGAACGTCGCCATCTCGCCGCCCGAAGCCTTCTTGCAGTCCAGGCAATGGCAGTTGGCGATGAAGTCGGGGTCGGTACCGAACTCGAACTTCACCGCGCCGCAGGCGCACTGCGCCGTATATTTCTTGGTCATGACGGGTTCCCCAGAGGTTGGCGATGGATCCCCAGATGAGCCGCACGCTGCAGCGAGAACGTCCCGATTTCCTGTCGATTCCTCGCCCGACGGCTTGCAAGGCGAACGATACACAACGGGTGTAACAACGGATGATCGTATCGGATTTCGGGCGCTTCGAAGGCCCCGCGCGCTGATTGGTGGAAGTCTGCAGCGGCCGACCGCGTGCCGGATTCGGCGATGGAAATGATCGGGGTGATGCGCAGATTCACGACGAACGCCGCGAAGCGAATACCGGTTTGCGATCGACGGCTTTCAAGCCTGGTAATTCTCGCAATTTGAGACGCTCTCCCGCGACGATCCGGCCGCTCGCCGCTTCCCCCTTGCGGCGGGCACCACAACCACTATCCCGCAGCCGCTCGTCGTGACGACGCCGGAACTGCGGGAGCTTTTTGCGAACGAGGGACACAGGCCGCTCCCTGGCGGGATATTCGGCGATATCGCGTAGATGGGCTCCATCCGAGCGCGCGTGGCGCGGCCTCGGCGGGAGTGGAGCGATGAAGTCTTGGCAGCGGATCGCATCCTGGGCGCTGAGCATCGGTCTGATCGTCGTCGCGCTCGTGTTTTCGATACCCGTCCGCTACGGCGATGCGTATTGGCCCCTGGCCTTCGCCGATTGGGTCGCACTCGGTCTGGTCGTTTGGTTCGCCGGAGGGAGGCGGATTTTCGGCGCCGACGATCGCCGTCGACGGCTCGCGACCGCGGGACTGCTGTTCGTCACGCCCTTCGTGCTGTTCGCGCTGCTGCCCGGGTTCGGGCCGCCCGATTCCCTCGGAAGCCTTGTTCTCGAGCAGGTACACGGTTGTCGCCTTCTTCGCACGCGTTCCCGCCATCTCCTGGGTGCCTCTCACTGCATTGGGTGTCGTCGCGCTCTCGCGGCAGTGGAAGGCCGATTCGTCTTCCGCTGAAAATCCGCGGCATCGGTTGACTCGGGCCGCGACATCCGCCAACTGACTGGCCGCTGTCGCGGCCGTGCGAGCTGTCCGCAGCGACTGCCGAGTCGACGAATGGCGCTCGAACGCCGAATCCGACCGCGGCGCGATGTCGATTTCTGCTGTCCCCGTTCGTCGTTCCGATACCAGGTGACGAAGCCGGTTCCATCGAGGAGAAAAGCCATGCGCGTGATGGTGTTCGTGAAAGCGACCGAGGACAGCGAAAAGGGCTTTCAGCCCACGCCCGAGACGAAGGAAGCGATGGCGGCGATGGGCCGATTCAACGACGAACTCCGCCAAGCCGGCATCCTGGTCGCGGCCGACGGCCTCAAACCAACCTCGCACGCCAAGCGTGTCGCATTCGAGGGCGCCAGCCGCGCGGTGACCGACGGACCTTTCGCGGAGGCCCGCGAGCTCGTCGCCGGTTTCTGGATATGGAACGTCAAGGACATGGACGAGGCGGTGGCCTGGGTAAAGCGTTGTCCCAACCCGATGCCGGGACCGAGCGAGATCGAGATCCGGCCGTTTTATGAGATGGCGGATTTGCCGTGAGGGCCTGACGAAAGGACGTCGCGGAATCCACGGTTGGCACGGCACAAGCGCGGTGATGGGTGCGTGCGTTCTTCGCCGCCGTTGCAACAATTGGACAATTGGAAATTTCGCCCTCTGCTAGCATCCCCTCTGCCGTGAAACCAAGGGGAATCCATGCGCCATCGCCTTGCCACGCTGTTCGTTAGCGTACTGCTCGCCGCCGCAAGTCATCGCGTACCGGCCGATGCGCAAACCGATCCCGACACGCCGTTCGTGCGTTCGCTGCTGCAGCGCGAGCTGCCGGCCGATCGGCTCGATCTCGAGACGGTCGCCTATGCCTTCGAAGGCGTGCACGCCGGCGCGCTGGCCGCGTCGCTGCGCGAGTTCGACGAGCGGCGCGCGATCGCCGACGTGCTCGGCGATCCGGCGCCCACTGCGACGAGCATCGGCGACTCCATCGCGGCCGCGCGTGCCGCGACCGTTTCGCTCGACGACCTGCGCGCGCGGCTGATGACGCAGGGCTTCGTGTTCGATTTCCGCGTGCCCGACGTGCGTCCGTTCGTTCCTCCGCCGGCGAATGTCGATACCGCAGCGCAACTCGATGCGGCCCAGCTTTCGGCACAGTCAAAGTATGACCTCGGCAAAGGCACACAGATCGAGGCCGGTATCTGGCGCGCGCCGGCCCATGGCGGCCCGGCCGGCAAGCCGTGGCCGAATCGCTATTTCGTATTGGGTCATGGGACCAATAGCACCCACCACGACGTAACCCTCTCCTTCGTCGGATTCACCGTGACCGCGGCTGCACTACCCATGCCCGCGGAACTGCGCTGCGACAGCCAGAAGATGCCGGCCGCGCAATCCGCTACCGTAGCCTGCGAACTGACATGGCTGAAGAGCAGGCAAGCCGCTGCAACGCCCGATCCCGACGAAGCGACCACCGTGCGCACGCTCGCGGCGGTGCAAAGCGGCCTAGCGAAAATCGAGCCGATCCGGATGCTTCTGCATGTGCCGGGCCGCACCTTGGCACGCGGGTATTCGGGTGGCATCGAAGAAGAGGACGAACGCCGGCAGCGCGAACAGGCGCAACAGCTCGCGCGCGAGATGGTCGCCGGACAAACGTGCCGGGCACTCGGCCAGTGTGGCGAGCGGTTGATCGACGTGCTCAGGCGGCCCGCGAGTCTGGTGCTGCCGATCGGCCTGTTCGTGATGGGCTGGACCGCTCGCCGTCGCCTGGCTGGCGCGCCGCCTTCGCCCGGCGTGCTCACGCTCGCTCGCGCGGCGTTCGGCCTATATGCCGTCCTCGTCGTGATCGCGTTGCTGGCGCTCCTGCTCGATGCGTCTGCGGGCGGAATGTACAAGGGCCTCCTCGGCGTAGTGGCGACGGTGCTCATCGCGCAGCCATGGAGCGGTGTGCTGATCGGGACGCCCGCCGTCGCCGGCATGTCCGACAGCGCCTCGCTCGGTTTGCTCTGGCTGTTCATCGTGATCAACCTCGTCTGGCTCGGCGTGATGGCGTTCGCCAGCGGGCGCCGGCCGACCACGCGCAGGTGGTAGCGCCACGCCGCCTCATGGCCGCCCGCGATTTGCCATCCTGAGCGGCGAGACTCGTCGCTCATCCGCTATCGTCTTCACGTGCACGCAGCGTCCAAGACGCGTTCGAGGGCTTCACGGGCGGCGCGGTCGGGGCGTGCACATGCGTGCCGGTGACCTTTGCGCCGTCACTCAACACGGAGAGTCGACATGAAAATCGCATGGGCGTTGATGCTGGCCTTCGTATCGGCCACGTGTTTCGCCGACGGCTATGGCGGCGCGGAAGGCCTCAACCGGGCCGGCGAAACCCTGCATATCGACCTGGGCGCCGAAGGGTATGTGTTGTACGTGCAAAAAAACGCAGACGACACGACCTGGGCCGAACGCTCGCGGGAGCGCTACAACATCGATCGCGAATGTCCGGATTTCGATTCGCAGCACCGCGCAATAGGCGAGACCTTCACCTGCCCGCCGAACCGGGATTTCCCGCTCTCGGGCGCTACCTACAAAGTCGGCACGTCGTCGAAATGGCGCGCGTGCAACGTCGCTCCGTACTTCGACAAGGCAGGCGACACCGTGTACGTCTGCGTGCACGGCTGCGGCGGAAAGCGCACGCCGAAGATCTTCCGCGAGTTTCCGTGGGAGTGCTGAACGCGAGGCGTGTCGGCGCGGGTGTCGTCGGCGCAGATCTTTTCGTCGGCGAGCTTGGCCCGCACGCGTCAAGTCGAATGGTTTTCGCTGGGCAAAGCATCAGGTTTCCACATATTCGCCATCGATGGGATCGGCAAACGCGCGGCAGAACGCGATCAAGCGCTCGCGAACGGACGGATCCGCGCCGCGCAGCCAAACGCCGGTGAGCAAGCGGCCGAGTCGCGCGTTGGACTTGACTCGTGCAGGATGCGATCGATGTAGGCAGGGCCCGCCTGGCAGATCAGGTCCTCGACCCGACCGGCGGCAACGAATGCAAGGGCGCCGAGATCGACATCGGCGGGATCGCGCGACATTGCAAGGACGATGTCCCAGAGGTCGTCCCATCGATCTTCGTACGTCAAATCCATAACGGAATCGGCGGCCCATTGATTGGCCTCGCCCTGGTCCTTGGCGTAGGCCAGGTAAGCGGCAGCGATTTCCGCGTTGGTCACTTCGCACTCCGGCTGAAAAATCGATCGTTTCCTTGTCGATCGTGAGCATGGCTTTCCCGCAGGTCAAGCCGAGGAATCAAGGCGGAAGCGATTGGCGCTCGTTCGGAGCTGTGAGAGAGTGCACGACTGCCGGAGTTGGTTTTCCGCTCGTCATTGCGCGACGCTTGCTGCGCTGAAACCGGGGGCTTGCCGATGGTTCACGACCCTGTTCGGAATGAAGCGGCTCAGCGCGCCCTGGAGATGGATGCGGCGCGCAGCGGCAGCGGGCCTGCGGCGGATACCGCTACGGGAATCCGCACGCAGATCGTCGCTGCAATCGCTGCACCTGCTTTTGGGCTCATGTTCGTGTCGTCCGCGCAGGTACCGTTGCTTTTGGCGGTGTTGTTGGCGGCGATCCCTTCGATGCTGTGCGTGGGATCGCTCGCCTCCACGAGCGGCGAGCAATGGGCTGCCATCGGCACGGCCGCGCTGTTTGGACAACTTGTCCTGACGGCGCTCGTGATCGTCTTCGCCGGAATGGCGGCTGAGGGGAGCGCCGAGAATTTTTTCGCGCGCGCACTCATGTTCTATGCCCCTGTACCGTTCCTGCCGCTCGCTGCATTCTTCGGCGCGAAACGGGGAGCGCTTGTGCGATCGCGGCACGCCAGCGTGCTGCACCCAACAGACGACGAGGCGAACTTGCGATGAACATCCTGCTGTGGATTCTTCAGATCCTCGCCGCGCTTCTCTACGGATCGTCGGGCGTCATGAAGGTCTTCATGTTCGACAAGATCAGCCGCGACGTTCCATCCTTCGGCGCGTTGCCGCGCGACGTATGGATGGCGCTCGGCATCCTGGAACTCGTCTGCGCCGTCGGGCTCGTCGTTCCTGGGGCCTTGCATTGGCGAACGCAGCTGGCGGTTCTGGCGGCCACGCTCCTGGCGATCGAGAGCCTCGCGTTCGTCTGGGTGCACATCAAGTACCGCGAGCAGGCGACCGTGATCATGTGCGTCGTGCTGGGCCTGGTGATGGCGTTCGTCGCGTATGGGCGGATGGTGCTCAACCCGATCGTTTGAGCCGAGGCGGGCTGGGATCCGCAACTGTCGAAGTCGCACTTGCTGTCGACTGAAATCCACAACAACAACGACAGGCTCTCTCGTCGATTCGGTCGCGGCGGGGTCCTGCAAAAGTAAAGCCGTCCGATTCAAGGAACTTCCAAGGCAACGCTGCGCTCCATCAGATCCGCGAATGCAGGGGATACATCCCTGGCACGTGGGTGGTGGTGCCCTGATGCGTCGCGATATCGCTTTGCGGCTGCCCGCTTTCTCGGGTGAGCGAAGCGCACCTTGACTGGGAGAGACCCATGCGATTGACACCTGTGTGCTGCATTGCTGCGGTAGGCCTCGCTGCGGCCCGAATGGCCAGCGCTACGCCGCTGCAGATCGACGAAAGCGCGTTCCAGAACAACTACTCGAACCTGCATCTGGTGTCGGAAAACTTCGAGGGCTTTTCCGAAGGGCCACAGCCGTCGCCCTTGGTGATCGCCAATGGAACCTACATCGGCACCGGATCGGTCGACGCGGCGCCGTGGTGCACCTTCGCAGGTGCCGACAAGTGCCTGGACACCGTGATGAACGACGGAACCTTTCAGGCGTTTCCTGATGGAACGACGATGTGGACGACGCGGGTGATTTTCGCCAGCGGACCGCAAACGGTGCTCGTGACCGTCATCGGAAACTCGGGCAGGCTACAGACCAATATTGAAAGCGACGGCGGCGCCACCGCGGGCGAATTCCTCGGGTTTTACGATGCCCAAGGCCTGCAATCGGTCAGCTTCCACATCCTTTCCGATGGCATCGATGTGGTCAATTACGGTTTCGACCACGTGACGACGTCAGCGTCGACGTCTCTTGGCGGCGGTGGAACGACCGCGGAGCCGACTCCGATGCTGAGCGAGGGCGTGGCTGCGTTGCTCGCTGCCGCGATGTCGGTGGTGGGGGTGTTTGGTGTGCGGCGGAGAAGGGGTTGCTGAGCCGCGCTCGGCGGCGCGGGAAGAGTGCTTTCGCCTAGTCTTCGCGAAGCCGATCGTCATGCGATATACCGTCGTGCTCGCCGCCAATCGCCGCGTTGGTGGCAGATGGAAGCCACGCGAGGCAGACGCACGACCTTCATCAAGCGGCCGAGGAATGGTCGGCAATGAGTCTGCCAAGAAGAAGGCCCGCATCTGCGGGCCTTTTTCGTGCGTTCCCCGTCGTGCAACTACTGACAGGAGGAGAATTTGAACGACGCGAGCCGCGTGCTCCAATTGAACGCGCCCGTCGTCTTCAAGTACTCGGTCGTATACCAGAAGGTGCAGTCGTCGACGGGGTCGATCGACATCGCACTGTAGTCGCCCCAGCGCTCCAGCTGCTGGCCGCTCTGCGAACCGCCGCCGCTCATCATCGTCGCTTCGGCCTGCATCGCGTTGAGCGTGTCGGTGACCAAGCGTCCCGTGTAGCGGATCGACGGAAACATCGTGCTGCTCGAGATGCTGTAGCCGAGCGCCATGTTGCCTTGCTTGTCTTGCGCGATCGATCCCATCCAGCGGTAGTTGGTGTCCGGAGCGAACGTCGATTGCTGGTAGACCGTCGGCGTTCCAGCGGGATTGCGCAGTTCGTACCAGCGCAGGCCGGTATACGGATTGTTGTGCGCGGTTCCCACCTTCACCGAATGGTTGACGACCAGCGACTGGTAGCTGCCGAAATTGCGATAGGCGAGCCGGAACATCAGGCGATCGGCGAGTGAGTCGAGCTTTTGCTTCGTGCCCGACTGAGGCACGCAATCGCTGCCGCCGCAGGCCGGCGTGAACGACGCGACGGGAATGTTGATCGGCCCTGACAGCGACGTATTGGCCGTATTGCTCCAGTCGGTGTGGAATCGCCACAGGTTCAGCGAGTTCGAGCCGAAGTTGACCAGATAGTTCGGCGCTCCGGCGGGCGGGGACGTCGAGCCGTCGAGGTCGGAAGGCAGCACGCCGCCGTAGCTCGACGACAGCTGGAAGCACTGCTGCGTGGCCGCTGCACCGGTCAGCATCGCGCTGCGGTTGTAGGCGCAGAGCTTGGAGCCCGCAAACGTGTTGCCGTTGAACATGTTGAAGGTTTCGTAATAGGCATCGGGCCAGACGGCCATTTTCGGATAGTCCGGGAAGACGCTGCCGTATGAAAACGAATAGCGGTACCACCCTCCCGTCGCATCCGACGTCTGCGAAACGGCGACGCACTGCAGATACGGCGTCGTACCGACCGCGAATTGCGAGATGATCCAGCGGTTGGCGGCCTTGTCGTAGACGACGATCGCATCGCCGTCGTTGTCGCTCTGGCACTGGCCGCCGAAACCCGCCCACAACGTGCTGGTCGGCACAGGCCCGTAGACGACGTTCTTCGTTCCCTTGTCGAACACGGCAAAGCCGACGTTGACCACCTGAACATATTGCGTGGCACCCACGGCGCCGACCGTGTCGGGCGGCGCGTACTGCACCGTGAAACTACCGTTGGGGCCGCTGAACCCGTTCCCCACGCCATCCACTCCACTGACGAGCGTCGGGGCGAGGAGCCCGATCGGTCCCCGATAGTCTTGCAATGCGCCGTCGGTCTGGCCGGGCGGTGTATAGGGAAGCGGGATTTGATGCTCGTCGTGCTGACGCCAATGGCTGTAACCGGCAGAGTCAGGCAGGACTTTCCGCAGCGATGGCAGCGTGTCCTGATGAACGGCCGAAGTCACCTCGGCGCGGCCTACAGCTGGCGACGCCGCGTTCGCGGTGGCAAAGATGAGTCCGGGAATAGCGGCGAGAGTCCACAGGCATCGATTCACTGGATGTACCTCCTCCTGGGGGAGCCCGAGTGAGTGCGCGGGCGGGATATCGGTCCCAAGGCCTATATACATCAGTCTTAAGACCTAGGCCATAAGACTGATATGGGGCGCCCATGCAAGCAGGAGGCCGAAGCGGCCGCCCATCACCGACGACGCCACGTTCTGATCGCTCCAACCGGGTGCGGGGCATATGTCGGCTCAGGGGCAGGCCGGCAATCAATCAGGCGTGCCGGGGCTCACGCGGCGAGTGGCTGACCGCCAGGGTGGCCGTTGGGGTCGTGACGAGCGGTGCGAGAGGGCCTTCGGGCCAGCCGATGCGGCAGATTAGCGTCCGCAAAGCTGGTCTTCGCACGGGATACCATCGTGGTCGCCGTCGATCTTCACGCCGGGGCAGTTCTGAAGATAGAACGTTGCTTCGGCGCACGAGGTCATCTGCGAACATCGCGTCTTGCCGTTGCAGCTGAATGGCTGCGACGGTGCAGCGGATGATGGCGAGTCCTGATCGACGAGATGATGAGGCTGCTGCGGCTCCGCCTGATCTTCCGCGATCGCGTTCGAGCGCCATCGATCATAGGCGACCATAAGCACGACGAAGGCCGCGAAGACGAAGACGATGGCGCGCATGACTTTCCCCCAAGTCCGCTCACGCGCCGAAGGATAGCGCCGGGCGTGCGCGCCGTCTCGGCGGGAATTGCCGCTGGGTGATCGTGCTATCGACGACGGGCGTCGTAGCGATGACCGTCGTCAGTCAGTAGTGATAGGCTCGCGTCGCGGCGGGGGGCGCCTATTTTTGGGGGATATCATGAAGTCGCTGGCACGGTGGGTCGTCGTCGTGTTCACGGGTGCGCTTGTCGCAACAATGGCTCACGCGTCCGGGCTGCGACTCAATCCGGAGCATCCGGCGGCCGGCCAGCCCTTCACAATCGATGTGGACTACACCAGCACGCATTGCGCCGGCCCGCTCAATCCCGTTTCGGCAAGGTTGGAACCCCCCAATCCCGCTTACGACTTCGTGAGCGTGACGATCGCGGCATCTCTCCAATGCACCGCAGACGCGACCGGACCCGGCGTCTTCCACATGTCGGCCACGATGGCGGGTCTGCCCGAAGGCACCTATCCCGTCTACTCGTCCGTCGGAATCCTCGACGGCTTCGATCCTCCGTTCATTGATTTCATCCCTCAAGGGACGGTCGTCGTGGGCGGTGGCGGTGGCGCCGTCAATTCGGTGCCGGCCGTATCTGCTTGGGGAGCGGTCCTGCTCGTCCTTGTGATCGGACTGCGCGCGCGCGGCAGAACGGGTCGCGAGACACGCTAAGTCGAGTCCTGATCGTAAGACGGTCCTGTCGACGTCATTCCCGCGAAAGCGGGAAGGCATTCAGCGAAACCTTCGCCAGCTTCGATGACTCGCGCGCCAAGACCCGTCAGCGCAACATGCGTTCGGCACGCAAGGCGTTGGCGGCTTTCGTCATGAATCGCGATGCAGATGAACTACTCGACGCACACGAGTTCGCCAGCCGCGTCGTGCAAGATCTGCAGGAAGACATCGAGTATTTCCGCCAATTGATCCAGAACCTTACCCGCGAGGCTTTGGCTCAGAAAGTCGCCTGGAGCGAGTTCAACGAATTCATCGAAAAGCGCTTCGCGCGCGAGTACGCGGTGCGCCTCGTGGCTGATTCCGCCGAACGCCATCGGGGCCAGATCAATGAAGTATTGGAGGACGTGCGGGCGCTGAATAGCGAGCAGCGTATGCGGTGGACGCCCATCTGTTGCAGCGCGCACCGTGGCTGGAACAATCCCTCCTAGGCCGCAGCCCGATGTTGTGGCTGGCCGATCGTGTCGAGAGCATGGTGGAGGCTGCCTGCAGCCTGAAGCTGCCGATGCTGCGATCAGAGATGAACAATTACGTGCGCCGATTCACCAGCCTGTTGCGGCAGGCGTTGTCGCTCGATTATGGCGCCGAATCGCCGCTGGGTCGCACCATGGCCTGGCTTAAAGAGAAACCCGAACCTGCGCGCGAAGAATTGCTGGATGTGTTGGCCCGGCGCCTCGCCCCCAGCGAAATTCGCCTACCCGGCGGTGTGCTCCGCTGGACTATGCGCGACCGCGAAGCAGCGATGCAGGAACAAGCGCCGCTTGTGGTGGATGAGGCGAGTCGTCTAGATGCTTTGTTGCGACGTGCCGAAGCAGAGGCGTTCGCCTTCAGCGATGAGCAGGTTCTCCAAGGATTGCTGCTTCATTTGCGGGACGGCCCGATCACTCTCGCCGCATTGCCGGTGCACACGGCCGAGGACGCCGTGCGCGTGCTACATGCCGTGGGTGCCGCACGTTCCGCTGAAGGCAAGCGTTTGATGCGGGCGTTCAAGACAACAGGGCAAGTACGCACGCCATACTTTCAGGCCGACGACTACGAACTGCGAGTCGAATCTCCAGATGCGATGTCCGACATGTAGCCCTGAATGCCATGCTGCAATCATTGAATCAGTATATCGAACAGCGACTGGCTACCGAAGGCGCGGGGAACATCAAGCTCGCACGCTTTGCCGAACTTGCAGGACGCTTGCTTGCCAGCGGCGTCGTGTGGCGCGAGCACTCACGTCCAGAAGCTGCGTTGTACGACGATGCTGTTCGGTGTGAGCAACTGTTACGCGAATGGTTTGCCTCTATCGGTTTCGTGCTGGCTCATGACAGCGACGCACGCTTGCTCCGACTGTACCCCACCCGGCGAAGGTGGCGGGGAGGACGATGAAGACGGCGTGCGTAGGTTGCGTGCGCGTCTGTTAACGCCTCTTCCGCCGGCTCGACTGTTATGGGGAACGTGCGGTAGCGGCGCATGTGTTGGCCTGACCAAGAACTGCTCTATAGAGCAGATATATCGATAGAATCCATCATAAACGCTTTTTTAAGCAGATTGTAGAATCATTGATTTGCCTTCCCTTCCTTTCTGTTGTAATCTGCCCTTAAGAGCATCTAAACGTCTTCCCGCTGGCCAATCTGCTGAAAACTCATGGTTAAAGGAATCACCACTGCCGCGATCCAAGGCTCGCTGGGAGAGCGCATCCGGGACCTGCGTATCCGGATTGGCCTCTCACAATTGGAGACGGCAGAGAAAGCCAATATCGGCGTGCGCGCGATCCACAACCTCGAAAATGGCACGGGGACCACGCTGGATACACTGGTTCGCGTGCTGCGCGCCCTCGGTGCCGAAGACGACTTGCGCGCCATCGCGCCGATGCCGTCCGTGAGCCCGATGCAGGTTCTTCGCCAGTCCAGACGGCCACGCCGCGTGAGCACTTCACGTCACGCCAAATAGGCATCGCACATGGCGACTGCACCATCCACCGCCATCGAGGTGCGCATCTGGAACAAGCGCGTCGGTGCAGCGGCGTTCGATCTTTCCGCTGGCGCCTATGCGTTCGAGTATGCGCCGGCCTGGCGCAAGCTCGGTATCGAACTGGCGCCGATCATGATGCCCGTCGCCGATGCCAGAGCGCCGTTCGTCTTCCCTTCGCTCAACCGCGACTCGTTCAAAGGATTGCCCGGGCTGCTGGCCGACGCGCTCCCTGACGATTTCGGCAACAACCTCATTGATGCGTGGATGGCTCAAAAGGGCGTGGATAAGCACGACATCACGACGCTCGATCGCCTGGCCTACATGGGCAAGCGCGGCATGGGTGCGCTGGAGTTCCGTCCTGCAAGCCATTCGATGCGCGATACCCAGGTCGCACTGGACCTGGGCCAGCTCGTCGAGGTCGCGCGCAACGTGGTCCACGGAAACCTGCACGGAGACGCGCATGCGCACGAAGCCCTCGCCAACATCATCCGCGTGGGCACTTCCGCCGGCGGTGCACGGGCCAAGGCCGTGGTGGCCTGGAACCCAAACACCCAAGAGCTGCGCAGCGGCCAGTTCGATGTGCCGGAGGGCTTCGAGCACTGGCTGCTCAAATTCGACGGCGTGGGCAAGGACAACGAACTGGGTGCATCGCAGTCGTATGGCCGCATCGAGTACGCCTACCACCTAATGGCGCGCGCGGCCGGCATCGAAATGTCCGAGTGCCGGCTGCTGGAGGAGAACGGCCGTCACCACTTCATGACGCGCCGCTGGGACCGCGACGGCAACATCAAGCACCATGTCCAAAGTCTGTGTGGTATCTACCATCTGGATTACAAGCAACGCGCAACACACGCCTACGAGCAACTTTTTCAGGTAATCGACCTCCTCGGATTGCCGCAATCGACCAAGCGACAGGCCTATCTGCGAACGGCCTTCAATGTCATGGCGGCGAACTGCGACGACCATACGAAGAATCATGCGTTCGTGCTCGAACAGGCCGGCGCATGGAAGCTGGCCCCTGCTTTCGACATCACCCACGCTCACAACCCCAAAGGCGAGTGGACCTACCAGCACCTGATGAGCGTCAACGGCAAGTTCCTGGATATCACTCGCGATGACCTCCTCGTTTTCGCGGACCAGGCGGGCGTGAGCGGCGCACGCGGACTTCTGTCTGACGTGAAGGCCGCAGTCGACGCCTGGGCCGAGCACGCGGCGACGGCCGGGCTGAGCGGACAGGACGTTGCCAACGTCGCCAAAGACCTAAAGGCCCTCTGATCCTGCGGAAGCCGAGCGAGTACGCGACAGCGTCGTCATGGTGCCGAGGAATCCTTTCAGATGAACCCATTTCCTGCAGCGAAGTAAGATTCGACGAAGTCCCGGAAACGGCTGTCGATTTTGCTGCGACGGTCGCCCCATCGTTGCAGCCCCTCTACACGGCCTTCAAGCTGCCGGGGGTCGAGCTGTCGCAGAACGCGGCATGGTGGGCAAAGCTCTTGGCGGACTGACGCTCGAATCCTGTTGCGATGACACCGTCTGACAAGTGGGCAGCAATCTGCATGTCAAACCTCTAGGTTTGGCACACTGCCTTGGCACAGCGACAGAAATTTCGGGTCGTGAACGCGTAGGAGCCCGCGTTTTAAGCCTCGAAACTGGAAAGTGGTGGCCGGGGACGGAATCGAACCGCCGACACGGGGATTTTCAATCCCCTGCTCTACCAACTGAGCTACCCGGCCAGGATGTGCTGCTTGCGTGCGGTCGGGGTGCGGCCGCAGCGGGGCCGCGTATTAGAGCCGCGGTGCGCGCATCCGTCAAGACGGTTCGTCGAGATCGTCGCACGGTGGCGGCTGCGGCTCGCGGGCACGACAGGGCAGGGCATGACTTTCGGCCCTCTTGCGTTCCCTTGTCCATTCTTCTACAACTGTAGTACGACATTTGTAGAAGCGATCCGATGGTCAAGAAAGCGGACATCAGCCTCAGCGAACTGCAGATCGCGCTGATGCGCGTGCTGTGGGCGCGCGGGGAGACGAGCACGGCGGACGTGGCGGCGCAGCTGGCGGAGGAGCGCGGGCTCAAGCACACCACGGTGGCGACCTTGCTGACGCGGCTGGAGAAGCGCGGCGTAGTCGCGCAGCGGCGCGACGGGCGGCAACTTTTCTATCGAGCGCTGGTGGACGAGGCGGACGTGCGGCGTTCGATGGTCGCCGACCTCGTCGGTGCGCTGTTCGCGGGCGATGCGCAGGGGCTGGTCGCGCATCTGGTGCAGGAATCGGAGATCGCCCCGGGCGATCTGGCCAAGGTGCGCCGCCGGCTGGCGCGTGGGGAGAACAACGATGCATGACAAATCGATCGTCGCCTGGCTATTGACCTTTGCACTGCACGCGAGCGTGCTGTTGGCGCTCGCCTGGATCGTCGACCGCGGCGTGCTGCGCCAGCGTCCGGCGTGGCGCGAGCTGTTGTGGCGCACGGCGCTGTTCGGCGGGCTGCTGACGGCCAGTGTGCAGACGGTGTCGGACCTGGGCACGTCGGCGCGGTTCGCAGTGCCGGTGGTGCAGAAGCATCGGCCTGCTGTAGTCGTCGCTACCGGCGACGACAAGGCCAATCGCGAATCGGCGACGGCGATCGCTCCGACGCAGTCTGCAGTCGGTGGGAGCAGCTTCAGCCGCGACGCGTCATCGAACCGAAGCATCGCGACTGAAGTCGCTCCCACAGAACTCGCTCCCGCAGCGGCATTGCGACCCCTAGGCGCCGATGCGACCGCGGCAGCGAATGCTCAACGGGTATCCGAACTCGAAACGCGCTCCAACGTTCATGGCGAGCAGCAGGCGACGCCGCTCTCGAGCGCCAGTCTCTCCTGGCAGTCCCTGCTGCTCGCCGCCTGGCTCGCCGGCAGCCTGCTCGCGTTGTTCCGCTTGGCAGCCACGTGGTGGCGTCTCGAACACGCCGTGCAGGGCGCCGAGCCGCTGCAGAACGCAGCGATCGCGACCGATGCCGCCGCGCTTGCGCTGCAGGCCGGCGTGCGCGCGCCGCGGCTGGCCGTGCTCGACGAACTGGCCAGTCCCTTCGCCGCGCGCGGAGGGCGCATCGTGCTGCCGCGTTGGGCCTGCGAGTTGCTCGACCGCGAGCAGCTGCGCGCAATGCTCGCGCACGAGACCGCGCACCTCGCGCGGCACGACGCCAGCTGGAAACTCGCGATCGCGATCTGCCGCTCGCTGCTGTGGTTCCTGCCGTTGGCGGGCATCGCGCGTCGCCGTCTCGATGAAGCCGCGGAACTGGCCTGTGACGCCTGGGCCGCGCGCCATCTCGGTGACGGCCGCTCGCTCGCGGAGTGCCTGGCCGAATGCGCCGAACGGCGCCTCGAAGGTTTCGAATCCTGGCTCGCGCCGGCCATGGCGCAGCGCGAATCGCCGCTGCTGCAGCGTATCGATCACTTGATTGGGGGAACACCGATGAACACGACCTTGTCGCACCTGCGCGCCGGCTCCGCCGCCGTGCTCGCGCTGGCGCTGGCGATCCTGCTGCTGCCGGGCTTCGGCACGCAGGCGCAGGCGCAACCCGCACCGCCGTCGCCACCGAGTCCTCCGGCGCCGCCTGCACCGCCGGCTGCGCCGAAGGCCGGTTCGGAAAGCCACATCCACATCTCCGACAGCGACAGCAGCGGCAGCAAGAAGCGCCAGACCACCACGATCCGCTCCAGCGACGACCATCACAGCGTCGAAGTGCAGATCAAAGGCGAGATCGCGTTCACCGATAGCGACGACGATGTCGCCAGCCTCAGCGACGGCGGCAGCGCGAGTTTCAGCGAAACCAAGGACGGCGTGGAGCGCCGCGTGCAGTACCGCAGCAAGGGCGGCAAGATCGAACGCCGCTGCTTCGTCAACGACGACGAGCGTCCGGCCGACGCCGCGCAGGAAGCATGGATCAAGGCGTTCCTGCCGGCCGTGATCCGCGATTCGGCGATCGGTGCCGAAGCGCGCGTGAAGCGCATCTACGCCAAGGGCGGCACCGGCGCCGTGCTCGACGAAGTCGGCCGCATCGACGGCGACTACGCGCGCGGCGTGTACCTGAAGCAATTGTTCTCGACGGCCAAGCTGTCGCCGGCCGAGGTCACGCGCGCGATCGGCCTGATCGACGCGATCGACTCGGACTACGAGCGCCGCAACGTGCTCGCCGCGCTCGCGGCCGCCGCGCCGCTCGATGCACAGCAGCAGAAGCTCGTCATCGCCCAGGCCGAGAAGATCGGTTCGGACTACGAGCGCGCGGAGCTGCTGACCAGCATGGTGCCGCAGCTCGCGTCGCAGCCCGACGTGCGCGAAGCCTGGCTGCACGCGGCGGCCAAGCTCGGCTCGGACTACGAACACCGCCGCACGCTGACCGCGCTGCTCGACAACACGCAGCTCGACGACGCGATGCTCGGCGAAGTCATCACGTCGGCCCACTCGATCGGTTCGGACTACGAGCGCCGCGAGCTGCTGGTGTCGGCGCTGCGCCGCGTCGGCGACAGTGAGCGCGTCGCACCGATGTACGCGAAGGCGGTCGGCGGCATCGGCTCGGACTACGAACGCCGCGAGGCGCTGCTCGCGCTGATCCGCGCGCCGAAGTTCGGCGCCGGCGCTTCCAATGCCGTGCTCGACGCGGCCGGCAACATCGGTTCGGACTTCGAGTGTCGCGAGGTGCTGGTCGCGCTCGCGCGCGTGATGCCGAACGATGCCGGTCTGATCACGCGCTACCGCAAGGTCGCCGGCAAGCTGTCCGATTCGGAGCGCGGCGCCGCCGAGCGCGCGCTGGATCGATTCCAGACCTGAACGCACGCGAACGGCGCACGCGCGGGCGTGCGCCGAATCGGGGTAATCTGCCGTCGTGGAGAGCGTCCATCCACGGAGACCCCCCGATGAACCGCCGCCTCGCCGCTTTGCTGTTCGCCGTCCTGTTCGGCGTATCCGCTGGCATGCTCGCGCATGCCGACACGCCCGAAACGCAGCAGAAGAACCTCGACCGCTACACGCCGTACCTGCAGCCGCCGGTCGACCAGTTCTCGTATTGGTCGCTCTACAAATGGCAGCTGGTCGGCGCCGAGAAGATCGTCGTGTGGACGACGGTCAAGGACGCGTATCTGCTGACCGTCGAACAGCCGTGCGCCAAGCTGCAATGGGCCGACGGCATCACGCTGTCGACGCAGCAGACCCACTTCGTCAGCCGGCGCATCGACTACGTCAACGCGGGAGGCGACCGCTGCCGCATCATCCAGATCCAGCCGCTCGACTACGCGCGCCTGCTGAAGGACGACAAGAACGCGCCGAAATGACGCGTCACGCGTCGGGCGCGACGTAGCCTGCCGGTTTCTCCGAGCCGTCGCCGAAGAAGTACTTCTCCATTTCGGCGGCGATGAACGTGCGCGTCTTCGCGTCGAGCGGATTCAAGCGGTTCTCGTTGATCAGCATGGTCTGGTGCGCCAGCCAGCCGGCCCAGGCTTCCTTCGAGACGTGCTCGTAGATGCGCTTGCCGAGCTCGCCCGGCCAGGGCGCGAACGCGAGGCCTTCGGCTTCGCGTTGCAGTTTCACGCAGTGGACGCTACGCGTCATCGAACTTCCTCGTCGAGGGTCTGCAACAGTTTGCGCACCGGCGCGGGCAGACCCAGCGCGGCCAGTTGCGCCGGTGCGTGCCAGCCGTGGTCGGCGTCTTCCGCAACGCGGTCGGCCAGCGGCGATCCGTGCAGCAGCAGCGGCGTGATCTGCAGATGATAGTGGCTGAACGTGTGCACGAAGCGATCGAGTGCCATGTGCAGCTCCGCGCGAACGCCGTAGCGCTCGCGCAGGCGTGCGGCGGCCGATGCGGCATCGTCCACTTCGGGAAGACTCCACAAGCGCGCCCACACGCCGGTCGGCGGGCGGCGTTCGAGCAGTACGCGCCCGTCCGCGTCGCGCACGACGAGCATGGTCGTCGCGCGCGTCGGCACGGCGCGTGACGGCTTGGCCTGCGGCAGCTGCACGGTCAGGCCGTCGCGCAAGGCGACGCAGCCGAACGACACCGGGCAGCGCATGCAATGCGGGCGCGAGCGCACGCACAAGGTCGCGCCGAGATCCATGATCGCCTGCGTGTAGTCGCCCGCGCGCGCCGCAGGCGTGTGCGCATCGGCCAGCGACCAGAGTTCGCGCTGCACCGCCGTCGCGCCGGGCCAGCCGTGTACGCCGTGCCAGCGCGCCAGGACGCGGCGCACGTTGCCGTCGAGGATCGGGTGGCGTTCGTTCCAGGTCTGCGCCAGGATCGCCGCCGCCGTCGAGCGGCCGATGCCGGGCAGGGCGGACAAGGCCTCGATGTCTCGCGGCAGCTCGCCGCCGTGAAGCTCTATGCAGAGCTGCGCGGTTCGGTGCAGGTTGCGCGCGCGGCTGTAGTAGCCCAGACCCGACCACAGCGCGAGCACTTGGTCCTGCGGCGCGGCGGCGAGCGCGGCCAGCGTCGGCAGCGCGGCGACGAAGCGCTCGAAGTAGGGGATGACCGTGCGCACCTGCGTCTGCTGCAGCATGACTTCGCTCAGCCACACGCGATAGGCGTTGCGCGACTGCTGCCACGGCAGGTCCTTGCGGCCGTGGTCGTCGTACCAGGCGAGCAGTGCGTGTGCGAAGGCGTCGGTCGCGCCGTCGGTTGCGACGCAGGCCTGCGATTCGTGATGGCGGGTGGCTTTCGGCACGGCCGGACTACGGCTTGGCCGGCGCCGGCACGTCGTTGCCGAGTTCGACGCGCAAGCCCTCGATACGCGTTCCGCCGATCTCGACCGAACGCGCCGCGGCATTGCCGTCGAGCGGCGGCAGTGCATCGATCTTGTTGCCGGCGGCCTGCCACTTCTGCAACCAGCCGGCGAGATCGCCGGCATTGGCGAGCTGCAGATCGACGCCTTCGGCGAGCTTCTTGCCGCCCGAGAGGATGGTTCCGTTACGCAGGTCGAGCACGAAACGCACATCCGTGGACGAGTTGCTCGGGGGACGCGCCGCGAGCCACGCCTTCAGCGCGTCGAGGTCGAGCACCGGCTGTTCGACGACGATGCGCTCGATGTCGATGCGGTCGCTCCACAGCGTGTGCCACGGCACGGCGACGTCGAGCGACGAGGCCGTCAGCAGCGCGGAGTCCTTCGATTTCAGCGCGGGCTTGGGCAGTACGAGGTGCAGGTTCGGCGAGAAGTCGAAGCCGGCCACGCCGCCGAGCGAAAGTTCGGCGCCGGTGAGGCCGCGCGTCTGCTCGATCAGGAAAGCGGTCAGCCGCTCCGGCCGCGAATAGCGGTGCAGCACGATCGCGCCGAGTACGAACAGCAAGCCCAGCACGGTCAGCCAGCGGCGCCGGCGCCGCCGCGGCCTGGCGTCGGTGTCAGCCATTGCCCTTCAGCGAAGCCGGCAGCAGGCCGTCGACGAACGCGGCAGCCTCGAACACGCGCAAGTCCTCGGCGCTCTCGCCCAGACCCACGTAGCGGATCGGCAGGCCGAATTCCTGCGCGAGCGCGAACACCACGCCGCCCTTCGCGGTACCGTCCAGCTTGGTCACGACGAGGCCCGTGACACCGATCGCCTGGCTGAACTGGCGCACTTGGTTGATCGCGTTCTGGCCGGTGGTGCCGTCGATCACCAGCAAGGCTTCGTGCGGCGCTTCCGGATCGAGCTTGGCGAGCACGCGGCGGATCTTCGAAAGCTCGTCCATCAAGCCAGATTGCGTGTGCAGGCGGCCGGCGGTGTCGGCGATCAGCACGTCGATGCCACGCGAGCGCGCGGTCTGCAGCGCGTCGAAGATGACGCTGGCCGAATCGGCGCCGGAGCCTTGCGCGATCACCGGCACGTCGTTGCGCGCGCCCCAGGTCTGCAACTGCTCGACCGCGGCCGCGCGGAACGTGTCGCCGGCCGCGAGCACGACCGACCGGCGCTCGTTGCGAAAGCGCCAGGCGAGCTTGCCGATCGTCGTGGTCTTGCCGACGCCGTTGACGCCGACCATCAGCAGCACGAAGGGCTTGCGACCGCCGACGTCGAGGGGGCGCTCGACTTTCCTGAGGCGTTCGACCAGGTCCGCGCGCAGCGCCGCGAGCAGGGCATCGACATCGGGGAATTCGCGGCGGCCGACGCGCGCGCGCAGCTTTTCGACCAGTTCGGTCGCCGCGGCGACGCCGACGTCGGCCGTGATCAGGCAGGTTTCCAGTTCGTCGAGGAACGCGTCGTCGAGCACCGGATGGCGCGTGAACAGCGCCGACAGGCCGCGCGCGAAGCCGCTGCCGGACAGCCGCTCGCGCCACGAGCGCTTCGGCGGCGGCGCCGATGCCGCGATTTCAGCGGGCGGTGGTGTGTCTTCCGTGCCGGCGTCCTGCTCAGGCTCGGCGATGCTTTCGCTCGCGGCTTCGGCAACGAGCGGCGCTTCGACCGGCTGCACTTCGATGTCCTCGGGCGGCGCAATGGGCTGCGCGGCCGCGCTGGCCTCGGGCGTTTCCTCGACCGGCTTTTTTTTCTTCCAGAACTTCAGCATCGCGAATGAACGAGCGAGAATGCGAGCCTTCCATGCTAACACCCGCGCCGGACGCGCAAGGCAGCCGATGTCGAAACCCCAGGGCAGGTCCAGCGGCGGCAGCGTACGCATCGTCGCCGGCCGCTTGCGCGGCAGCCGGCTGCCGGTGGCGGATGCCGACGGCCTGCGGCCCACGCCCGACCGCGTGCGCGAGACCTTGTTCAACTGGCTGGCGCCCGTGCTGGAAGGCGCGCGCTGCCTCGATCTGTACGCCGGCACCGGCGCGCTCGGCATCGAGGCGCTGTCGCGCGGCGCGGGGGAATGCGTCTTCGTCGAGCGCGATCGAACCTTGAGCCGGCAATTGCAGGACAACATCGCCCGCCTGCACGTCGAGCATGCGCGCGTGGTCAATGACGAGGCGTTCGGGTTTCTCGAGGACCGCCCGCCGGTGCCGTTCGACCTGGTTTTCCTCGATCCTCCATTCACCGCCGACCTGTGGAGCGAATCGGCGCGGCGGCTGGAGCAGGGCGGCTGGCTCGGCGCGCATGCGCACATCTACGTGGAGGCGGTGCCGGAGGCCGCTTTCGCGCCGCCGGACACCTGGCGGCTGCATCGCGAGGGGCGCGCTGGTGCAGTGCACTACGCCTTGTATCGTCGCTTCGCGCACGATCCGTTAAGCTAGCGCCCTCCGCGTCGAACCAGGCTCTAAGGACGGCAGCAATCCATGGCGATTTCGCAGCAGCGCTCGCGCATCGCGGTCTATCCGGGCACGTTCGATCCGATCACGAACGGCCATATCGACCTTGCCAGCCGCGCCTCGCCGCTGTTCGACCGCGTCATCGTCGCGATCGCCGACAGTTCGACCAAGGGGCCGAGCTTCACGCTCGACGAGCGCATCGACCTCGCACGCACGGCGCTCGTGGGACTGCCCAATGTCGAGGTGCGCGGATTCGCCGCGCTGCTGGCCGACTTCGTCGAGGAAATCGGCGCCGGCGTGATCCTGCGCGGCCTGCGCGCGGTGTCGGATTTCGAATACGAATTCCAGCTGGCCAGCATGAACCGGCACCTGATCCCGGCCGCCGAGACGCTGTTCCTGACGCCGGCCGAACAATACAGCTTCATCTCTTCGTCGCTGGTGCGCGAGATCGCGCGGCTCGGCGGCGACGTGTCCGGGTTCGTCCACCCGGCGGTGCAACAGGCGCTGCGAACGCGCTATCTGAAGTCGATCAACAACCAGAGGTAGAAACGACCATGCGCAAGATTCTCTCGATCGCCGCCCTTGCCTGTGCCGCCACGTTCGCGCTGAGCGCCTGCGACAACGGCGAGAAGGCCAAGCAGGACGCTGCCGCGGCCGCTGCCGCCGCGGCGCCCGCCGTGCTCCCGGCGCCGGCCACCGGCGACAAGGAAGCGTGGAAGAAGTACCTGATCAGCGTCGTCACGGCGAACATGCAGGGCGTCAAGAGCACGCACCCGTACATGTACTTCGTACCGGGCGGCGACGACGACGCGGCCAAGGCCGATCGCGCCAACCAGCTCGAGAACGTCAAGACGACCGTTTCGCGTGGCGTCCTGCCGGGCAACATGCTGGCTTTCGGCGGCCCGGATTCGGCGATGACCGCGCAGGTGATCACCGACGCGTTCAAGGACGCCCAGGCCGGTTCGTTCAAGGACGTCGTCGTGCTGTTCGTCGGCAAGCCGACCGAATCCGACGCGGTCAAGCAGGCGCTGGCCGCTTCGAGCGCCGACGTGCGCTTCGTCGAAGCGAAATAAGCGCGCGCCTGGAGTAGTCGACAGCCTCCCAGCGTCATCCCGGCGAAAGCCGGGACCCAGCGCCTGGGTGTGGATGGCTGAAACGAAGTAGGACCGCTCTGAGCCGTCGTCAGCCAACCCTGCCGTCATCCCGGCGAAAGCCGGGATCCAGCTCCTCCGCTCTCGTCGACTCCGGTTCCTCGCCACATGAAAGATCGCGGCTCGCCGAACACTCGATGTTCGAGCGAGCCGCCCCATGCGCTAAGCTTCGCGCATGTCACTCAAGATCACCGATGTCTGCGTCAACTGCGACGTCTGCGAACCGGTCTGTCCGAACAAGGCGATCTATCTCGGCCCCGAGATCTACGAAATCGCGCCGGACCTGTGCACCGAATGCGTCGGCCACTACGACACGCCGCAATGCGTCGAGGTCTGTCCGGTCGAATGCATCTTCGTCGATGAAGAACATCCCGAATCGCGCGAGCAGCTGCTCGCCAAATATCAAACCCTGACCGGCAAGGATCCCTCATGAAGCGCGCTTCCGGCTTCGTCGTCGCAAGCGCGGCGGTATTGACGTTCGTGTCCGCAACACCGGTGACGGCCGCCGACAAGCCGCAGCATGCGGCGATTGCGAGCGCGCACACGCTGGCGACGCAGGCCGGTTTCGAAGTGCTCGCGCAAGGCGGCAACGCGTTCGATGCCGCGGTCGCGGTTGCCTCCACGCTGTCGGTCGTCGAACCGCAGAGCTCGGGTATCGGCGGCGGTGCGCTGTTCCTGCTCCGCCGCGCGAGCGACGGCAAGGAAGTCATGATCGACGCACGCGAAACCGCGCCGGCGGCGGTCGATCCGAAGAACTATCTCGACGCCAACGGCCAGCCCGACCGCGATCATTCGACCAACGGTCCGTTGTCGGCGGCGATCCCCGGCGAGCCGGCGGGCCTGGTCTGGATTGCCGAACACTACGGCAAGCTGCCGCTGGCCAAGTCGCTGGCGCCGGCGATCCGCATCGCGCGCGAAGGATTCCAGCCGGACGCGCGCATGCTCGGCGAACTGGCCGGGCGCAAGGACGTGATCGCACGCTATCCGGGTTCGAAGGCGCTCTATCTCGTCGACGGCGAGGCCCCCAAGGCCGGCTGGACGTTCAAGACGCCCGACCTCGCGCGCGTCCTCGAACGTATCGCCGCACACGGCAACGACGGCTTCTACCGCGGCGAACTCGCGCAGACGCTGGTCGACGGCGTGCGCAAGGAAGGTGGCAACTGGACGCTGGCGGATTTGTCCGGCTACGTCGCCAAGGAGCGCGCGCCGTTCGCGTTCGACTATCGCGGCTGGCATATCGTGACTGCACCGCCGCCGTCGTCCGGCGGCATCGCGATCGCCGAGATGCTGAACATCCTCGGCGGCTACGACCTCGACAGGCTCGATCGCGTGCATCGCGTGCACCTCACCGTCGAAGCGATGCGGCGTGCGTACCGCGATCGCGCCGAATACCTCGGCGATCCGGACTTCGTGCAGATGCCGATCGCGCAGCTCACCAGCGCCGACTACGCCGCCGGCCTGCGCGCGTCGATCAACCCCGACAAGGCGACGCCGAGCGACCTGCTGCCCGGCTACATGACTTCGCAGCAAGGCACGCACACCTCGCACTTCTCCATCATCGACAAGGACGGCAACCTCGTTTCCGAGACGCAGACGGTCAACCTGATCTTCGGCTCGGCCTTCGTCGTGCCCGGGACCGGTTTCGTGCTGAACGACGAGATGGACGATTTCGCGCTCGTCGCCGGCAAACCGAACGCGTTCGGCCTGCTCGGCAACGACAACAATGCGCCCAAGCCCGGCAGCCGGCCGCTGTCGTCGATGACGCCGAGCTTCGTCGTCGGCAAGGACAAGGTCGGCGTGATCGGTACGCCCGGCGGCAGCCGCATCATCACGATGGTGCTCGAAGGCATCCTCGCTTTCATCGACGGCGAGCTGCCGGAGAAATTCGTCGGCAATCCGCGCTACCACCACCAGTACATGCCCGACGTGATCTCGGCCGAGAAGGGTGCGTTCACCGCGGACGAGGTCAAGCAGCTCGAAGCGATGGGCCACAAGGTCAGCGAATCCGAACGCCGCTGGGGCTTCATGAATGCAGTCAGCTGGGACCGCAAGACCGGCGAGATGCACGCCGGGTCCGATCCGCGCGGGGATTCGGGGAGCGGGGTGGTGAAGTAAGGCGATCAGAGCCGGAAGGAAGCCGAATGCTTTCGCATCCAGGAATTCTCTACGTGCGAATCGACATCGACGATTTGTATGTTCGAAATGTCGACAGCGATCACGTCGTCCAGCAAAAGGCCAGGCCGGGATTCACGACGCGGCGCCTGCTGGTAGGGGAGTTTCTGACAGCGCAGACGTTGCTTCGATCCATGGTTGGCGAGTTCCGAGGGCGTTGGTTCTCGCGCAGTCCAATGATGCTGATGCATCCGCTTGCAATGGTGGACGAGGGGCTTTGTGAAGTGGAACATCGTGTCTTGACCGAGCTTGCCCAGAGCGCGGGAGCTTCGTCCAGTTTGATCTGGATCGGGCACGTCCTGTCGAACGAACAGGCTCGTGAAGTAGCGCTTTCGAAGGTAGCCAAACAGTGATGAAACTCTGGTCCCTCCTCGGCAACTCGCAAAAACTCGACGGCGGCGCGATGTTCGGCAACGTGCCGCGCGGCATGTGGGAGCGCTGGATCGTGCCGGACGGTGAGAATCGCATCCCGCTCGCCTGCCGCTGCCTGCTGGTCGAGGACTTGAACGGCAAGACCGTGCTGTTCGAGACCGGCATCGGCGCGTTCTTCGAGCCGCGCATGCGCGAGCGCTACGGCGTCGTCGAATCGAACCACGTGTTGCTCGATTCGCTGAAGGCGGCCGGCTTCTCTCACGAGGAGGTCGATGCGGTGGTCGTGTCGCACCTGCACTTCGACCATGCCGGAGGCCTGCTCGCGGCGTGGGAAGAGGGCAAGCCGCCGCAGCTCTTGTTTCCGAACGCGACGTATCTGGTCGGCGAGGAATGCTGGCAGCGCGCGATCCATCCGCATCCACGCGACCGCGCCTCGTTCATTCCCGAGCTGCAGCCGCTGCTGGAAGCCTCCGGCCGGCTCGAACGCGTGCAGGGCACGCGTTCGCCGACGCTCGGCATGCACGTGCGTTTCAGCTATTCGAACGGACACACGCCGGGATTGATGCTGGCCGAGATCGCCGGCTCCGCCGAGAACGACGGCGGCATCGTGTTCTGCGCCGACCTGATCCCGGGCAGGCCCTGGGTGCATCTGCCGGTCACGATGGGTTACGACCGCTATCCGGAATTGCTGATCGACGAGAAGCACGCGTTCCTCGACGACAAGCTCGCGCGCAACGTGCGCCTGTTCTTCACGCACGATGTCGGCTGTGCCAGCGCGCGCGTCGCGCGCGATGCGAAAGGGCGCTATTCGACCGTCGACGAACGTGCCGAGCTCGCTGGGGAGATCGCGTGAACAAGCGCGCACGCAAGGGATCGCCGTCGTCGTCGCCGCTGGTCGGTGTGGTGCTGCTGGTCGTGATCGCGGCGGGGCTGTGGTTCTTCTGGCAGCGCTCCGCGACGATGCACAGGTCCGCATCGACGGCGCCGGTCGCCGCGACGCCCGGCGACAGCTCGAAAGCCCCGCTCGCCGCGTCGGCCGAACGCATCGATTTCGCGAACGAGGGGCGCACCCTCAGCATCTCCGGCAATTTGCGTGCAGGCAGACCCGCGCGCGATACGCAGCTCGGCGTCAGCGCCGACGCGGTCGCCCTGCTGCGCAAGGTCGAAATGCTGCAATGGCGCGAGCATTGCGCCGCGTCATCCTGCGACTACGCGCTCGCGTGGTCCGAGCAGCCGGTCGACTCCAGTGCGTTCCGCGAACGCAAGGGCCACGAGAACGCCACGCGATTTCCTTTTGCCAGCGCGCGTTTCCTCGCCGGCGACTTGCGCCTGGGTGCCTTCAAGCTCGATGCGGCGCTGGCGACGGCCGCCGTCGAAGGTTCCGAAGGGGTTGCGTGGCCGGTGCATGCAAACCAACTGCCACCGAACATGGCGGCGACATTCCGCGAGCGCGACGGCGTACTGTATGCGGGCGCCGATCCCGGCAAGCCCGCGGCGGGCGATTTGCGCGTCAGCTATCGTATCGTCGCGTCCGGAGAACGGCAGCTGACGGGCGTGCAGCGCGACGAGCGGCTGCAGGCTGTCTCGAAACAATGAGCGACCGATCGTAAAGGGGAACCGGATGCACATCACCGCCATCTACGCGGCACTCGCGACGCTGCTCGTGCTGGCCCTCGCCGCGCGCGTCTCGCTCGGCCGCAAGTCGACGCGCACCGAATTCGGCGACGGCGGCCATCTCGATCTGTCGCTGCGCATCCGCGCGCACGCGAACGCGCTGGAAAACCTGCCGCTCGCGCTGCTGCTCCTGCTGCTGCTCGAATTGAACCAGACCCAGCCGTTGTGGCTGCACGTCTTCGGCATCGTGCTGATCGTCGGGCGCGTCCTCCACGCCTTCGGACTTTCGAGCAGCTCGGGCAACAGCTTCGGACGCTTCGCCGGCACCGGCCTCACCTGGCTCGCGATGCTGGCGATGGCGCTGCTGCTCTTGTGGCAGTGGTTCGTGATCGCGACCGCCGCGCATTGAAGCGTCAGGCGCCGAACAGCGCCTCGCCGTGGTCGAGCAGGTACAGCCCGGCGAACATCTTCGGGTCGATCGAGTAGCCGGCGCGGATCTTCTCGACCAGCCACGCCGCCGCTTCGCGGCGCGGGATTTCGTGCACCACGATGTCTTCGGTTTCGTCACCGCCGCCCTCGTGCGTGCGTTCGAGGTCGTAGGCGTGCACGAAGGCGAGGATTTCGTTGCTCATGCCGGCCGAGGTGGGGCCGGCCATCAGGAATTCGATGCGTCCGGCGCGATAGCCGGTCTCCTCGACCAGTTCGCGATGCGCCGCGTCGACGGCGTTCTCGTCGGCGCTGCTGGCGACGTCGCCGACCAGGCCCGCGGGCATCTCGATCGTCATGCATTCGATCGCCGGGCGGAACTGCTCGACGAACAGAATGCGATCCTGCGGCGTCACCGCGATGATCATCACGCCGCCGCCGGGGTTCGTCCTCTCGGCATACTCCCAGCGCCCGCGCCGCTTCAGGCGCAGCCATTTGCCGTTGCAAAGCGTTTCGGTTTCGGTCATCGTGCTCGGCTTCCCTGAACTTTCCCGCGCATCATCGGTCTGCGCACGTTCGGTTAGCTTGCGAGGTATTCCCGATGAAGATCAAGCGAATTGTGGGCGCGTTCGCATTCGTATTGATGACATCCGTGCTGACGGCGTCGCCGGCGACGGCTCAGCAGGGTGCGGCCGGCGGCCGGCCGGCGCTGGATCCGGCCACGCTGACGAGCGAGCAGATCGCGCAGACGCAAGTCCCCGAGGCGCTGTTCCGGCTGGCTACGGTGTACAAGCAGAGCGGCGACAGCCAGCGCCTGGAATGGACGCTGCTGCGCCTGATCGCGCTGCGCCCGGACAACGGCGACCTGAAGATCGCCCTGGCGACGACCTACGCGCTGCAGGGCGACAGCAGCAAGGCGTACGACTTGTTGCTGAAGGTGCAGAAGGAAGGTTTCGGCTACGACCTGTCTAACAACCCGAATTTCGCCAAGGTTGCCGACACCAAGGTCTGGAAATACATCGTCGATGGATTGAAGCAGAACCTGGAGCCGTTCGGGAAAGGCAAGGTCGCCTTCTCGCTGCCGCGCGGCGACCATCTGTACGAATCGCTCGCGTTCGACCCGAAACGCAAGCAGTTCCTCGTCGGCAGCGTGCGCGACGGCACCGTCTCGCTGGTCGGCAAGGACGGCAAGCTGCAGGAGTTCATCAAGCCGGATGCAGCCAACGGCTTGTGGTCGGTGTATGCGATGGCGGCCGATCCCGCCAGCGACACGCTGTACGTGGCGAGCAGCGCTTCGGTGTATTTCAAGGGCTTCACGCAAGCCGACTTCGGCAAGGCCGGCGTGTTCAAGTTCAGCCTGTCGACCGGCAAGCCGACCGGGAAGTACCTTCTCGCGCCGGACAGCCAGCCGCGCACCTTGTCGAGCATCGCGGCCGGCAAGGACGGCCTGGTGTTCGCGGCGGATGGCGTGCGCAACCAGATCTACCACCTCGACGGCGGCCAACTGAAGCTGATGATCGAGAATCCCAAGCTGACCAGCGTTCGCGGCCTGGCGCTCAGCGGCGACGGCAAGACGCTGTATTTCGCCGACTACTCGCTCGGCGTGTTCGGGGTAGACCTCGCCGCAGGCGCCGGCTTCGACTTCGGCTACGACACCGGACGGCTCGTGCTGCCCGGCGTCGACGGCTTGTACTGGTACGACAATACCCTCGTCGTGATCGAGAACGGCATGACGCCGCACCGCGTCATGCGCCTCACGCTCAGCGACGACGGCCGCAAGATCGTCAAGGCGATGCCGCTGGACGCGGCCAATCCCGCGTTCACGCTGCCGACCTACGGTGCGATCGACGGCGACGGCCTGTATTTCATCGCCAACAGCCAGAAGAACCAGTACGACAGCTACGGCACGCCGAAAGACGCGGCCAAGCTAGAGGCGGTGCAGGTGTTCCGCAGCGATCTGCGCTTCAGCTGGGACGAGCCGGGCATCGACATGCGCGACAGGAAGCCGGCCAACCAGATCCCGCCGCTGCTCGCCGCGCCGAAACCGAGCGGCCCGTTCGGCAACGTCGAAAGCGGCGTGGCGACGGCGCAGCAGCACTGATCGACGGGTCGCCCTTTTGCAAGCGCACGGCGCGGGCTCGGCGCAATTTTGCTATCGTCGGGGTCCGCACCGGGTCGTTGATTGCCGTGCGCCGCGGGAGCAAGGGCGGGTCCGTCGTCGGCCCGCGCGGCAGCACGGCACGGAATTCGGGCAGTAGAGCAGGAGTCCTTCGTACCGTGGCGAGCGGCCAGGGCACGACGGTCTTCGACACGCCCGATCGCCGGAGCCTGCCTTGTCGATTCATGTCGCGCTGAACCACGTCACCCGTTACCGCTACGACCGTGCGGTCCGGCTCGGCCCGCAGGTCGTGCGCCTGCGTCCGGCACCGCACAGCCGCACACGCATCCTGTCGTATTCGCTGTCGATCGTTCCGGCCGAACACTTCATCAACTGGCAGCAGGACCCGCAGGCGAACTACCTGGCGCGCCTGACGATTCCCGAACCGACGCGCGAATTCCGCGTCGAGGTCGATCTCGTCGCCGAGATGGCGGTGCTCAACCCGTTCGATTTCTTCCTGGAGCCCGGCGCCGAGCAGTTTCCGTTCGCTTACGAGCCGGCGCTTGCGCACGAACTGGCGCCGTACTTGGCGACGTTGCCGCCGACGCCGCGATGGGCGGCCTACCTCGCCGCCATTCCACGCCGATCGCGCCCGACGGCGGATTTCCTGGTCGCGCTGAACCAGCAGCTGAGCCGCGACATCGGCTACTTGATCCGCATGGAACCCGGGGTGCAGACGCCGGAGCAGACGCTGGAGAAAGCGTCCGGCTCGTGTCGCGATTCGGCCTGGCTGCTGGTGCAGTTGCTGCGCGGGCTCGGGCTTGCCGCGCGCTTCGTCTCCGGCTACCTGATCCAGCTCGTCGCCGACGTGAAGGCGCTCGACGGCCCGAGCGGACCGGAACGCGACTTCACCGACCTGCATGCCTGGTGCGAGGTGTACCTGCCCGGCGCCGGCTGGATCGGCCTCGACCCGACCTCGGGACTGCTGGCCGGCGAGGGGCATATCCCGCTCGCGTGTTCGCCCGAGCCCGGCTCGGCGGCGCCGATCAGCGGCGCGGTCGAATCGTGCGAGGTCGACTTCGAGCACACGATGAGCGTGCGGCGCATCCTGGAGACGCCGCGCGTCACGCAGCCCTATCGCGAAGAGGAATGGACGTCGATCGTCGCGCTCGGCCGGCGCGTCGACGCCGATCTCGAACGCCTCGACGTGCGCCTGACGATGGGCGGCGAGCCGACGTTCGTCGCCGCCGACGACCCCGAAGGCGCGGAGTGGAACACCGCAGCGCTCGGTCCGACCAAGCGCCGGCGCGCGATCGAGGTGTTCGGCGCGCTCAAGGCGAAATACGCGCCGCACGGCCTGGTGCATTTCGGCCAGGGCAAGTGGTATCCCGGCGAGCAGCTGCCGCGCTGGTCGCTCAATTGCCATTGGCGCGACGACGGCGGGCCGCTCTGGCACGACGACGCGTTGATCGCCGACGAGCGCCGCGACAACGGCGCCGATGCGCACGTCGCCGCGCGCTTTCTACGCGAGCTAGCGGCGCGGCTCGGCGTCGGCGCCGAGCGCGTCTTCGCCGCCCACGAGGATGCCGGCTACTACCTGTGGCGCGAGCGGCGCCTGCCGTCGAACGTCGACGCGGCCGATTCGCGCCTGCGCGACCCGCTCGAACGCGAGCGCCTGCAGCGCGTCTTCGCGCACGATCTCGGCGACGCGGTCGGTCACGTGCTGCCGCTCGCGCGCGCGGACGGCTGCTGGCGGGGCAGCGCGTGGCCGCTGCGCGACGGCGCCTGCCTGCTGGTGCCCGGCGATTCGCCGATCGGTTATCGGCTGCCGCTGGAATCGTTGCCGTGGGTCGCGCCGCACGAGCAGACCGTTTTGCACGAGCGCGATCCATCGCAGACGCTGCCGCCGCTGCCCGTGCCGAGCGAACCGGAACGTGTCGCCGTCGCTTCGCCGATGCAGGAGCGCGCGCCGCAGCGAGGCGAGTCGGCGCCATGGATCACGCGCACCGCGCTCTGCGCGCAGGCGCGCGGCGGCACGCTGTATCTGTTCATGCCGCCGCTGGAACGCGCCGAGGACTATCTGGAGCTCGTTGCCGCGATCGAAGCGACCGCCGCCGCGCTGGCGATGCCGGTGCTGCTGGAAGGCTACGAGCCGCCGCGCGATTCGCGCTTGTCGGTGTTCCGCGTGACGCCGGACCCCGGCGTGATCGAGGTCAACATTCATCCGGCCGCGCGCTGGGACGACCTCGTCGAGCGCACGACGCACCTGTACGAAACCGCGCATGCAGCGCGCCTGTCCGCCGAGAAGTTCATGATCGACGGCCGCCACGTCGGCACCGGCGGCGGCAACCATTTCGTGCTCGGCGGGCGCACGCCGAACGACTCGCCATTTTTACGCAGGCCGGACTTGCTGCGCAGCCTGCTCTCGTATTGGCTCGTGCATCCGTCGCTGTCGTATTTGTTCTCCGGCTTGTTCATCGGACCGACTTCGCAGGCGCCGCGCGTCGACGAGGCGCGCAACGATTCGCTCTACGAGCTCGAACTTGCGTTCCAGCAGTTCCCGGCGGCCGGCGAAGAGGCGGCGCCATGGTTGATCGATCGCCTGCTGCGCAATCTGTTGATCGACGTCACCGGTAATACGCACCGCACCGAATTCTGCATCGACAAGCTGTTCTCGCCGGACGGTCCGGCCGGACGCCTGGGCCTGGTCGAGCTGCGCGCATTCGAGATGCCGCCGCACGCACGCATGAGCCTGGTGCAGCAGTTGTTGCTGCGCGTACTGGTTGCGCGTTTCTGGCGCGAGCCCTTCGCGCCGGAACGCCTGCCGCGCTGGGGCACCGAACTGCACGATCGCTTCCTGCTGCCGCATTTCGTCGAGCAGGATTTCGCCGAAGTGATCGCGCAAACGCGTGCTGCCGGCTATGCGCTCGAAGGAGCGTGGTTCGCCCCGCATCTGGAGTTCCGCTTCCCCAAGCTCGGCGACCTCGCCGTCGGCGGCATCGAACTCGAACTGCGCCACGCCTTGGAACCCTGGCACGTGATGGGGGAAGAGGGCGGCGCCGGCGGCACGGTACGCTATGTCGATTCCTCGCTGGAGCGGCTGCAAGTGAAACTGTCCGGACTCGCGCCCGATCGCTACGCGCTGGCGTGCAACGGCCGCCGCGTGCCGCTGCGCAGTACGGGCAGCGCCGGCGAATACGTCGCCGGCGTGCGCTACCGCGCGTGGCAGCCGGCCTCGGCCCTGCATCCGACGATCGGCGTGCATGCGCCGCTGACGTTCGATCTCGTCGATATGGGGTCGGGCCGCGCGATCGCCGGTTGCCAATATCACGTCGCGCACCCGGGCGGGCGCAACTACGCGAGCTTTCCGGTCAACGCGTTCGAAGCGGAAAGCCGGCGTCTCGCACGCTTCTTCCGCAGCGGGCACACGCCCGGTCCGCTCGATCCGGCGCCGTGCGAAAGCCATCCGGAATTCGCCGTCACGCTGGATCTGCGCAGGCGATGACGGTACGGCTCGACATGAAGATGCCGGCCGCTTCGCCGCTGTTGTCCGACTACGACGCCGACGCGCGCCGCTATCACGAGGCGTTCGACGGCAGCGCGGCGATCCGGCCGCAGTGGCGCGCGCTGCTCGCCGATCTCGAGCAGGCCGGTGCCGCACAGATGCGCCAGCGCCAGCAGTTCGTAGCGCGCCAGATCCGCGAGAACGGCGTCACCTACAACATCTACGACGACGCCAAGGGCGCCGAGCGGCCGTGGGATCTCGACCTCCTGCCGCATCTGATCGCAGCGGACGAGTGGCAGTCGCTCGCGGCCGGCGTCGCGCAGCGCGCATCGATGCTCGATGCGGTACTCGGCGATCTCTACGGCGCGCAGAACCTGTTGCGCGAAGGATGGCTGCCGAGCGACCTGATCTACGGCCACAGCGACTTCCTGTGGTCGTGCGAAGGCATCGTGCCGCCGGGGGGGCGCTTCCTGCACGTCTACGCGGCCGATCTCGCGCGCGCGCCGGACGGCCGCTGGTGGGTCATCGCCGATCGCGCGCAGGCGCCGTCGGGCGCGGGCTATGCGCTGGAGAACCGCCAGATCGTCTCGCGCGCGTTCGCCGAGACGTTCCGCGAACTCAAGGTGCAGTCGCTCGACGGTTTCTTCCGCAGCCTGCAGGCGAGCCTGCTGCGGCTCGCGCCGAGCGACGGTGCGGCGCCGCTGGCCGTGCTGCTGACGCCGGGACGCTACAACGAAACCTACTTCGAGCACGTGTATCTCGCGCGGGCGCTCGGCGTGCCGCTGGTCGAGGGCCAGGACCTGACCGTGCGCGGCGCCACGCTGTACTTGAAGACGCTCGGCGGCTTGCAGCGCGTCCACGCGATCCTGCGCCGCATCGATGCCGATTTCTGCGATCCGCTGGAGCTGCGCGGCGATTCCGCGCTCGGCGTGCCGGGCCTGCTCGAAGTCGCGCGCGCCGGCCGCGTGCTGATCGCCAACGCGCTCGGCAGTGGCGTGATCGAATCGCCCGGCCTGCTCGGCTTCCTGCCGCGGGTATGCGAGCGCTTGCGCGGCGAGGCGCTGCTGCTGCCGACGGTCGCGACGTGGTGGTGCGGCGAGGCGCCGGCCTGTGCCGAGGTGCTGGCGAACCTCGATCGCCTGGTGATCAAGCCGGCGTTTCCTTCGCAGCGCTTCGATCCGGTCTTCGGCCCGACGTTGAGCCGCAGCCGGCGCGCGGAACTGCGCGCGCGCATCGAGGCGCATCCGCAGGCCTACGTCGCGCAGGAACTCATCGAACTTTCGCACGCGCCGGTGTGGCAGCGCGGCAGCGCGGGCGGCAAGCTCGTGCCGCGCGCGGTCAGCACGCGCGTGTACGCAGTCGCGACCGAGCACGGCTACGCGGTGATGCCCGGCGGCCTCACCCGCGTGGCGGCCAAGCCCGGCGCGCTGCTCGTGTCGATGCAGCGTGGCGGCGGCAGCAAGGACACCTGGGTGCTCGGCGACGCGGCGGTCGACGCCGCCGATGCGCAGCGGCGTGCGCTCGGCGTGCGCGACGTCGTGCGCCGGGATGCGTTCCTGCCTTCGCGCCTGGTCGAGAACCTGTTCTGGCTCGGCCGCTATTCCGAGCGCAGCGACAACATCACGCGCCTCCTGCGCGTGCTGCTGGCACGCTACATCGACGGCGGCAGCAGCGCGCCGGCGCTGGCCAGCGCGCTCGAAGTGTGCCGCGTGCTCGAACTGACGCCGCCCAAGCTCGCGTTGAAGAACGCCTTGCTCGCGGCCGTCACGGGCGGCGCCGGAGGCGGCCTGCGCGATACGCTCGAACGCCTGTTCTGGGCGGCGACGCAGGTCCGCGGCCGCCTGTCGCAGGAGAACTGGCGCGGCATCGTCGAACTGCAGCGCGAAGCGACGGCGCTGTCGCAGCAACTGCCCGACGTCGGCGACGCGATGGAATTCCTCAATCGCCTGCTGATGTCGGTGTCGGCGCTGTCCGGCTTCGCGCTCGACGACATGACGCGCGACGAGGGCTGGCGCTTCCTCGTGATCGGCCGCCGCCTGGAGCGGCTGCAGTTCCTCGCCGATGTCGTCGCCGTCGTGCTGCGCGACCTGGCCGCGCATGCGCGCGAGCGCGACGAGACCGCGACGCTCGACTGGCTGCTCGAACTCGCCGACAGCATCATCACCTACCGCATGCGTTACTTGTCCGCGCCGCAGCTGATCCCGGCGCTCGACCTCGTCCTGCTCGACGCGGCGAACCCGCATGCGGTGCAGTTCCAGGTGCGCGAACTGGTGCAGGAGCTCGCACAGATCTCCTGCGACGAAGGCGAAGCGGCGACGCTGCGGCGCGTCGAGGAGGACCTTGCGGCCTGCGATCTCGGGGCACTGGAAGATTCGCTGCTCGGCGATGCCGGCCGCCGCGACGCGCTGGCCGGCATCGCCGACCTGCTGGCGTCGACGGCCACCGCGGCGCGCGACGTATCCGACCGGCTTGCCGCGAGGTATTTTGCGCACGTCGACGACATCAGCCAGCCGACGATTTCGACGTGATCCCGGCATGCGCCATCGCAGGAGTGGGCTGCACGTGCGGGCGTTCGCATGAATAGCAGCGCCGCGTTCGTTCCCTATCGCGTCACCCACGCGACCGTCTACACCTACGAAGAGGCGGTGTCGCGCTCGCAGCAGCTGCTGCACCTGGCGCCGCGCGCGCATCCGCGGCAGCGCTGTCTCGAGCACGCGATCGAGATCGATCCCCTGCCGGCGCGGCGGTTCGATCGCGTCGACAGCTTCGGCAATCCGGTCAGCGTGCTCGAATTCGATCGTGCGCATCGCACGCTGGCGATCGTCTCGACGATGCGCATCGAAGTCGAACCGCGGCTGCCGTTCGATCCGGCTTCCTCGCCGGCATGGAACCACGTCGTCGCCGGCTTCGCCTATCGCGCCGCGCGAGCGCTCGATGCGCCGACGCTGGAGGCGAGCCGCTACCGCTTCCAATCGCCGTTCGTGCGCAACCAGCGCGCATTCGCCGACTATGCGCGCGACTGCTTCGGGCCGGGCCGGCCGCTGCTCGCCGCTGCGCAGGCGCTGATGGAAAAGATCCATCGCGAGTTCACCTTCGATCCCGACGCGACGCATATCGCGACGCCGCTGCTCGAGGTGCTCGCCGACAAACGCGGCGTGTGCCAGGACTACGCGCACCTGATGCTGGCCTGCCTGCGCTCGCTCGGGCTGCCCGCACGCTACGTCAGCGGCTATCTGTTGACGCGTCCGCCGGCCGGACGGCCGCGCCTGGTCGGCGCCGATGCGTCGCATGCCTGGGTCTCGGTGCACGATCCCGTCCACGGCTGGGTCGATTTCGATCCGACCAACAAGGTGCGCCCGGATACCGAGCACATCACGATCGCGTGGGGACGCGACTTCGGCGACGTCTCGCCGCAGCGCGGCGTGATCCTCGGCAGCGGCGCGCACGCGCTCGACGTGAAGGTGACGGTGGTGCCGGAAGGCACTGCGTGAGGATCGGTGTCGATGCCGGTGCCATGCGTTTCGATGTTGTCGATCGAGATCTTTCCGCAGGTCGCCTTGCGATGTAGCGATCGACGATCGCATGCGCGCGGACTGCGGAAGTTCGTACCGCGCCAGGCATCCGAGCTGGTTTGACAGGTCCGAGGGCGCCGGCGTAGGTTCGCGCTGCCGAGATCGTCGGCACTCGCTGGGGTTCACATGAAGATCAGACTTTCTACGATATCCCTGCTGTTGTCGGTCGCCTGTTTCTCGCCGGCCGCGTTCGCGACCTGCCAGGCCGTTTGTGCGAGTGGATATCAAGCGTGCATCGCTTCCGGTGTCGCGCAAGACGTTTGTCAGACTCGCCAGGATCGCTGCCTGTCGCGATGCTGCGGGGACCACACGTGTTACTTCGCACCGATCGACGGCGACGATCTGCATGCCGCGCTTTCCGATGCTTCCGACTCGTCGTCCGAATGCAGCAGCGAGCCGTCGCAGTCGCAGGCGCCTTCGCCGACCTGGCGTGAATCGATCGCCGCCCGCATGTAGCGTTCAGCACTGGTTCGCGCCAGGTCGTTCGGAAGGTCGGCCTGGCGCGAATGAAGCGGCGCGGTGCGCGCCGACAAGACGCTCGATCCGATTCCTGTTCGGCCCGCTCCACCGCCGAGTCGACAGAGGGCACTTCCCGGAAGCACCGGATTGCCGTTCCAGAACGAAGGCGTGACTTCGCAGCCCTGGACTTCGCTGCCGTCGCCCTTGAAAACCCCGTCGCGCCCGCGCAAGCGCGCCTCCATTGGACGCCGCGCAGATCGACCGTGCATGTCCGTACGGACGTACGCACTGTCCGGTCGGACGCCGATCGCCGGTGCGGTCGATGTCCGCATGGCGCCGGAGCGCGCCGCCCAGCGGGTTCGGCGACGATCGTGCGCTTGGCACGGCCAGTGCAGCAATACGCCGCTCAGGGACAACCCGCACCGAGGTGAACGATGAACCGATTCGAGAATCGCCGCCGCCTGCTCAAGGCGTCGGCGGCATTGACTGCCGTATCGTTGTTGCCGTCGTCGCCGCGCCTGTGGGCTGCGGCCACTGCAAACGAAGCGTCCAGCCTCTACCGCAAGGCCATCGTGATCGACGGCAACCTGGTGCCGCCGATCGATCCGGATGCGGCGCTCGACAAGGCCACCGCGAAAGCGATCCGCACATCCGGCCTCACGGCGATCAAGGCGACGATCGGCGGCAGCGGCAACGACTATGCGACGACCACGCAGGACATCGCCGCCTTCGACAGCGCCATCGCGAAGAATCCCGATCTGCTCATGCAGATCCGCACGGTGGCCGATATTGCGGAAGCGAAACGCAGCGGCAAGCTCGGCATCATCTATTCGTTCGAAGGCGTCGCCATGCTCGACGGCAAGCTCGAGCGCATCGCCGAGTTCAGCGCACGCGGCGTCCGTGTGATGCAGCTCAGCTACAACAAGCCGTCGCCGTTCGCCTCGGGCGTGCTGACGCCGCAGCCGTCGTCCGGCTTGACCGCGCTCGGCCGCGATGCGATCGCGCGCATGAATGCACTCGGCGTCAGCCTCGATCTCAGTCATGCCGACGAGAAATCCACGCTCGATGCGATCGCCGCGTCGAGCAAGCCGGTGCTCGTCACACATGCCGGCTGCGATGCGGTGTATTCGCATCCGCGCAACAAGAGCGATGCGGTGCTGCGCGCCGTCGCGGCGAAGGAGGGTGTCGTCGGCATCTACGAGCTCAGCTTCCTGGTCAAGAGCCCGGCACAGCCCAAGCTCGACGACTACATCGCGCACATGAAGCACGCGCTCGATGTCTGCGGCGAAGACCACGTCGGCATCGGCAGCGACGCGTTGATGATGCCGTTCGACACCTCGCGCGAGAGCATGGCGGCGTGGAACAAGGACATCGCCGAGCGCAAGGCGAGCGGTGTCGGCGCGCCGGGCGAAGGGCCGCCGCCGTTCGTGATCGGACTGAATCGTCCGGACCGCTCCGCGCTGATCGCCGCGGCCTTGTCCAAGCGCGGCTATTCCGATCGCGTCGTCGAGAAAGTGCTCGGCTCGAATTTCCAGCGCGTGTTCGAACAGACCTGGACGGCGTCTGCCTAGCCGTTCGTCAGCGCCAGCAGCGCGTCGGCATACCAGGCGCAGTTGAGGTCGAGGCGTTCGTCCTGCTCGGCGTCGCGGTTGTCGACGTCGAGCCGCGCCGCGTGCACGCCTAGCAGGATCCATGGCAGCTCGCCGCGGCCGCTGCCGCCGTCGGCGACGCGCAGCACGACCGGCGCGCCGCTGGTGCCGCGATGCATGCGCGCGTCGGTGCGGAAATAGCCGTGACCCTGGAAGCGGATGCCGAACGCGGAGGCGATGACCGCTTGCCGCGCGACCGGCAGCCGATGGAACGTGTCGTGGAAGCCGAGCGGAAAGCCGACGATCGTGACGCGCGCGCCGACTTCGACGGCGTCGAGATCGACCAGCAGGTGATCCGGCGTGAACGCGTGCCGCAGCTGGGTGTGCGGCAACGCGGCGCGGACCAGTTCGATCGCGACGACGTCGACGACACCGGCATCGTCGCTGGCCTCGCGCCAGATCGGTGCGTCTTCGGCGTACAGCGGGATCGAGAACTGCACGGTGGCCGCGACGTTGTCCGGATCGGTATGGAGTTCGATCTCCAGGCGATCGGGCCGGTGACCGCTGGCCTCGTCGAGCACCACGTGCCGGTTGGTCACCAGGTACAGGCGCCCGTCGCGTTCGAAGAAGAAGCCGGTGGCGTTGGTCAAGCCTTGCCCGGCGGCAAAGGTCGAGATGCGCGCGACGGCGAGCAGCAGCGATTCGATCACGAGGGCGCCCCTTCGCGCGCGGCGGTTTGCGTCGCCAGCTCGCGCACGCGCGCCCGCGTCAGCGGGCCGAAGCGCAGGCGATCGAGCAGTTCGTCCAGGTCCGCGCCGAACGGACGTCGGCGGTAGTCGGCTTCGGCAGCCGGCACCGGCGCATCCAGCGCGATGCCGGTCAGCGCACGCGACAGGCGTGCGAGCGCGGCATGTTCGCGCAGCTTCATCGAGGCCGCGGCGGCGCCGCGCGTGCGCAGGAAGGCGACCTCGTCGGCGCGTTCGAGCAGCGCATCGAGCGTACCGAAATGATGCAGCAGGATCGCGGCGGTCTTCGCGCCGATGCCGGGCACGCCGGGAATGTTGTCGGTCGCATCGCCCGTCAGCGCCAGGTAGTCGGCCACCTGCGCCGGCAGCACGCCGAGGCGCGCCTTCACGCCGGCGCCGTCCCAGCGCTGGTTGCGCGGCGGATCCCATTGCTCGTCATGTTCGCCGATCAACTGGCCGAAGTCCTTGTCGGCCGAGACGATCACGCTGCGCAAACCGACGCCGCGCAGCGTCGCCAGCGCGCTGCCGATCAGGTCGTCGGCTTCGTAGCGCGTGTCGGTCAGCACCGTCGCGCCGAGCGCCTGCGCGATCTGCCGGCAGCCGCTGAACTGGCGCATCAGGTCTTCCGGTGCCGGCGGGCGGTTCGCCTTGTAGTCGGCGTAGATCTCGTTGCGAAAGCACGTCGTCAGCGATTCGTCGAAGGCGACGGCCAGGTGGGTCGGGCGCGCGCGTTCGAGCAGGTCGAGCAGGAAACGCGTGAAACCGTGCACCGCATGCACCGGCGCGCCATCGGCGTCGTAGACATCGGGAACCTGCGCGAACCACGCACGGCAGACGTAGAGACTGCCGTCGACCAGATGCGCGGTCTGCGTCACTGCCATTCCGAGTACAGGTCCGCGAGCGGCGCGCGCGTGTGCTCCGGCGCCGGGTCCTTCGGCGTGCCGATGTGCACGAACGCGACGATGTGCTCGTTCTCGGCCAGGCCGAGCAGAGCGGCGACGTCGCGATCGTAGGCGGCCCAGCCGGTCAGCCATTGCGCGCCGAAACCGAGCGCCTGCGCGCCGAGCAGCAGGTTGTAGGCGACGCAGCCGGCCGAGAGCAACTGCTCCTGCGCGGGCACCTTGTGATGTGTGTCCAGACGCGCGATCACCGTCACGATCAGCGGCGCTGCGTTGAAGCGCTCGCGATCCTTGGTGAGCACGGCGGGCGGCAGGTCCGCTTCCTTGCGTGCGTGCAGGTCGGCCATCGCGGCGCCGAGCCTGTCGCGCGCATCGCCGCGGATCGCGAGCAGGCGGAACGGTGTCAGGCGGCCGTGGTCAGGGACGCGGATGGCCGCGCCGAGCAGTTCGTCGAGCTGCGCCGCGTCGGGGCCGGGTCCGCCGAGCTGGCGCGACGGTACCGACAGGCGCTGGGTGAGGAAATCGATCGGCATGCGTGAACGAGTCGAGAGAGCGGATTTCGAGTCTAGCAGGCGTCGCGACACCGCTGCGTTCAGTCCGGCGACGGCTCCGCGACGTGCGCGCTGCGCATCGCGGCGAGGACGCGCACGAGGCCGGCGCCGAGCGCGAACAGCCCGCCCACGGCCATCGCCGCATGCCAGCCGCCGCCGGCCCAGGCGTGGCTGGCGCACCACGCGCCGAGCGCGCCGCCGAGGAAGTAGATCGTCATGAAGAACGCGTTGATGCGGCTGCGCGCGTGCGGATCGAGCGCGAAGATGCGTGCCTGGTTGGCGATCAGCGCGGCTTGTATGCCGAGGTCCATGACCAGGGTGCCGACGATGAGACCGGCGAGGCTGTGTGCGGAAACGTAGAACAGGCCGAACGAAAGCACCACGGCGGCGATCGCCGCACCGAGCAGGGCGATCGGCCCCCGCCGGTCCGACCAGCGTCCGGCGAGCGGCGCCATCAGGGCGCCCGCGGCGCCGATCAGGCCGAACACGCCGGCGACACGCGCGTCGAGGTGGAAGGCAGCGCTTTCGAGCAACGGCGTCAACGAAACCCAGAAGGCACTGAACGCGCCGAACAGCAGGCCGCCGCCGAGAGCGGCCTCGCGCAAGGTGCGATGACGCGCCGCCTGCGCGAGCGTCGAACGCAGCAAGCTGACATAGCTGCCCTGCGAATGTCCCTGCAGCGACGGCAGTGCGCGGGCCAGCACGAGGCCCAACAATCCGGCAGCCACGCCGCTGGCCGCGAACATCGCACGCCAGCCGAATTGTGCGCCGACCAGTCCGGCGACGAAACGGCCGCACAGGATGCCGAGCAGCACACCGCTCACGACCGTGCCGACGGTGCTGCCGCGACGCTGCTCGGGCGCGAGATGTGCGACCAGGGGAATCACCTGCTGCACCAGCGTCGTGCTCATTCCGACAGCGAACGAGCAGGCGGCCAGCCATGCGATCGAGGGCGCGGCCGCGGTCGCGAACAAGGTCAGCGCGAGTGCCGCGGCGAGCGCGAGGATCACGCGGCGGCGATCGTAGCGGTCGCCCAGCGGTCCGAGCAGGAACAGGCCCGCCGCATAGCCGAGCTGGGTCGCGGTCGGCACCGAAGCGACGCCGGCCGCGTCGGTGGCGAAGCTGCGTGCGATCAGGCCGAGCATCGGCTGGTTGTAGTAGATGTTGGCGACCGCCGCGCCGCAGGTGAAGGCCATCAGCAGCACGAAGCCGCGGGTCATCTGGAACGCGGGGGCGGATTCGGCCTGGGGATTCATCGGGGCGGCGTACGGATGCGAAGGCGAGCGGGCTACCGAGGTGGGGACGGGCCGCGCGATTGAAACGATGTCTCAATAAGATTTCATTGTTGGGTAATTGCCGGACGGCTTGCTAGGATGGGGGCAATCCAGCCAGGACGGGGAAGCAGATGCCGGTTGCCGTTGCGGTGGTGCGCGAAAATGTCGCGGGCGAACGCCGCGTCGCGTTGACGCCCGAAGTCGCCAAGAAGCTGAAATCGCGCGGCGCGCAGATCGTGCTCGAAGCCGGCGTCGGCGCGAGCGCGTACTTCGCCGATGCCTCCTATGCCGATGCCGAACTGTCCGCCGATGCGCGCAGCGTGCTGTCGCGCGCCGACGTGTTGCTCAAGGTGCAGCCGCCGTCGCTCGACGAGATCGCGGCCCTGAGGGAGGGCGCCGTGGTGATCGGCCATCTGCAGCCGCACCTTGCGCCGGAACGCACGAAAGCGCTGCGCGACCGCAAGATCACCGCGTTCGCGATGGAGCTGCTGCCGCGCACGACGCGCGCGCAGGCGATGGACGTGTTGTCCTCGCAGGCCGCCGTCTCCGGCTACAAGGCCGTGCTGATCGCGGCCGAAGCCGCACCGAAATTCTTTCCGATGCTGACCACGGCCGCCGGAACGATCCGGCCGAGCAAGGTGCTCATCGTCGGCGCCGGCGTCGCCGGCTTGCAGGCCATCGCGACGGCGCGCCGTCTCGGAGCGCAGGTCGAAGGCTTCGACGTGCGTCCGGAAACCAAGGAACAGATCGAATCGCTCGGCGCCAAATTCCTCGACCTCGGCGTCAGCGCCGCCGGCAGCGGCGGCTATGCGCGCGAGCTGACCCAGGAAGAGCGCGACAAGCAGCAGCAGGCGCTCGCCGATCATCTCAAGGGCATCGACGTGGTGGTGACGACGGCGGCCGTGCCGGGACGTCGCGCGCCGCGCATCATCAGCGCCGCGATGGTCGCCGGCATGAAGCCGGGGTCGGTCATCGTCGACATCGCCGCCGAGACCGGCGGCAACGTCGAGATCACCGAAGCGGGCAAGACGGTCGTCAGCGCCAACGGCGTCAGCGTGATCGGCACGACCAACCTGCCGGCCAGCGCGCCGGTGCACGCGAGCGAGATGTACGCGCGCAATTTGTACAACTTCCTCGAGTTGAGCCTGAAGGACGGCGCGCTGACGCTGGATTGGACCGACGAGCTGATCGCCAAGACATGCATCACGCACGCCGGCGAGATCAAGCACGAGGCGACGAAGGCGCTGGTGGAAGGCTCCTGATTCGTCATTCCCGCTTTCGCGGGAATGACGACGACAAAGAAACTGCTCGGAGTAACGAAATGATCGACGGTTTTCTCGCGCTGTACATCTTCATGCTCGCCGCATTCACCGGCAAGGAAATCATCGGCCGCGTGCCGGTGATCCTGCACACGCCGCTGATGTCCGGTTCGAACTTCGTGCACGGCATCGTGCTGGTCGGCGCTATGGTCGCGCTGGCGCATGCGGAGTCGCCGCTGGCGATCGCGATCGGTTTCATCGGCGTCGTGCTCGGCGCCGGCAACGCGGCCGGCGGCTACGTCGTGACCGAACGCATGCTCGAGATGTTCAAGTCGAGCAAGGACAGCAACAAGTGACCCCGTAGGAGCGCCTGAAGCCGCTCCTGCCCGTTCCGATACAGCCGCTCCCACTCATCCAGCTACGTTCGGGAAGTATTGATGGATACGCAGACCCTGCTCGTCTATATCGCGAAGGCGTCCTACTTCCTCGCCGCGGTACTGTTCATCCTCGGCATCAAGCGCATGTCGTCGCCGGTGACCGCGCGCAAGGGCATCATGTGGGCCGGCGTCGGCATGGTGCTGGCGACGCTGGCGACCTTCGCGATCACCGGCGGTCACAACCTCGTATGGATCGTCGCCGGCATCGCGATCGGCGTCATTCCGACATGGCTCTGGGGCAAGAAGGTCGCGATGACCGACATGCCGCAGATGGTGGCGCTGTTCAACGGCATGGGCGGCGGTTCGGCCGCGGCGATCGGCGCCGGCGAGCTGCTGAAGTTCACGCACGCAGGCGCGCTCGCGCCGCCGCTCGCGACGCTCGGGCTGGCGACGATCGGCGCGCTGATCGGGTCGATCTCGATGACCGGCTCGATCATCGCCTGGGCCAAGCTCGACGGCCGCATGGACAAGCGCTTCACGTTCGGTGGCCAGCAAGTCGTCAACTTCGCCGTGTTCGCAGCCGCGGTCCTCGCCGGTCTCGCGCTCGTGTTCTGGAAGCTCGACGCGAGCCTGGTCGTCGTGTTCTTCCTGCTCGCGCTCGCCTTCGGCGTGCTGATGACGCTGCCGATCGGTGGCGCCGACATGCCGGTCGTGATCTCCCTGTACAACGCGTTCACCGGCCTTGCGGTCGCCTTCGAAGGCTACGCGATGGGCATCGAGGCGCTGATCGTCGCCGGCATGGTCGTCGGCGCGGCGGGCACGTTCCTGACCCAGCTGATGGCGAAGGCGATGAACCGGCCGATCAGCGGCGTGCTGTTCTCGAACTTCGGTGGCGGCGGTAGCGGCGAGGCGATCGCCGGTTCGCAGAAACCCATCGAGGCGGCTGATGCGGCGTCGCTGCTCTACATGGCTGAGAAAGTCATCATCGTGCCGGGCTACGGCATGGCCGTGGCGCAGGCGCAGCACAAGATCTGGGAACTGTCGCAGGCGCTGATCAAGGCCGGCAAGGACGTCAAGTTCGCGATCCATCCGGTCGCCGGCCGCATGCCGGGCCACATGAACGTGCTGCTCGCCGAAGCCGGCGTGCCGTACGACCTGATCGCCGACATGGACGACATCAATCCCGAGTTCAAGACCTGCGACGTCGCCATCGTGATCGGCGCGAACGACGTGGTGAATCCGGCCGCGAAGACCGACAAGTCCTCGCCGATCTTCGGCATGCCGATCCTCGACGTCGTCGATGCGCGCCAGGTCATCGTGATCAAGCGCGGCAAGGGCACGGGCTTCGCCGGCATCGAGAATGCGCTGTTCTACCAGGACAACACGCGCATGCTCTACGCCGACGGCAAGGAAGCGGCGAACAGCCTGATCGCCGAACTCAAGGCGATCGAGGGCGGCGGCGGGCATTGAGTCCGACGCGTGCGAGTCCGCGCGCTGCTGGCGTGTCTCTTCGTGTTGCTCGGCGCATGCGCCGAGCAACAGCACAGGTCATCACCGAGCGACGATCTGCAAGGCGCGCCGGCGGCCATCGCCGCATTGGGCTCGTTGCCGGAGAACGACGCTCCCGCCGACGCCGTCGACGAGCGTGGCTGTCTGCCGGAGAAGGACCCGTCTCAAGCGGCGGCGCCGGCACGCGATCTGCTCGCGCTCATCGATCGCTACGCGGCCGAGAATCGTCCCGGCGTCGCGAAGTCCGATACCTGGTTCGAGCTCTACGATCGCTACCGCGCACTCGCACCCGAGGCCGCGCGGTCCGTCGACGATCGTCGAACCGCTCAATCGCTCAGCATCCTCAGCCTGGTAGCCGTCCTCCCCGATCCCGCGCAGTGGGCGGAACTTCGCGCGCAAGCATACCGGCGCGCGCAAGCGCGACGCGGCGATGCGGACGAGGTGGTGAGCACGCTCGCCGTCGTCTTGTTGTTCGATGCGCTCGCGAACGATCTGGCGGCCCAGACGCACACACTGGACCGGCTCGACGCCGCGCTGTCGTATGCCTCCAACGCGCGTCAAGAACAGGCGCGGCCGATCGTGACCGAATGGCGGCGGCATCTTGCTATCGAAGCGGGGCAGTACGATCCTGCCGCCGAACTTTGGCGCAGGATCGACGCGCGCAGTCCATCTGAAGACTGTTGTTTCTATCTCGATGCGCTGGTCCGGGATCTCGGCGACGCGGCGGCCGAGCGCTTTCTGCGAAAGGCGTTGTTCGAGCGAAATATCGAATTCGCGTTTTCGAGCGAGGACGGGACCCTGGCTATGGCACAGCGCATCGTTCTGGCCGAACCGGCGAGGCTCGCGCGCGTGCAGTGGCGTTTGGCCGAAGGTGCTCGCGCACTCGAGGCGTTGCGTGCGATGTCGACGCTGGAGTGCGAGCGGCGTTCCTGCCGAGATGGTGCGAGCGATGTCGAACACATGCTGGCTTTGGCGCCGCGCAACATCCGCGGCGCGCTCGTGCAGCCCCTGATCGAGGCGGGTGCGGACGCGGATGCGGGACGCATTCTGGCCGAGGCGTCGGAGAGCCAGATGGCCGCGTACTCGTTGACCGATGCGCTCCGGAAGATGTTGAACGAAGATCGCGGCGAGCGTGCGCTCGACTTCATGCGCGTGTTTCTGCGGCAGCAATCCTCGACACCGTACTGGTCGGCGTTGGACGCATTCGCTTTCGCGACCGACCAGCGCTTCGCCGTTCGTGCCTATGCTTTGCTCGACCAGGCGCCGTCGACGGCGCCTGACCTCGAAAGCACGCGGGCAGCGTTGCTTCGGTCCATCGCAGGTGCCGATCCCGCGAGCAACGATGCGCCCACCGCCGCCGAGCGGCTGCAGCGACAATTGCAGATGCCGGTCGCCACCACGATTTCCGCCGACCATTTCGATGATCCGCGTGTCGAGAGAGCGGACGCCGCGATGCAGCTGGCCGAACTCGGCTGGCTCGAACGCCGCGAAGACTGGTTGCAGCAGGGACTGGCCGCGACGAGCGAAATCCTCGCTGGCACGCGCGCGGCGGCATACGCTGCGGAAACCTATCAGGGAAGCTACACGCGCGATCGGGCGCTCGACAAGTTCGTCCGCCTTTCGATCGAAAGCGGGCGCAGCGGGCAAGCCGAGCGCATGCTGCTCGACGAGTTCGCGGCGATCGGGGCCGGTTGCCGAACGACCGACCGCGCAGATTGTGCCGCGCAGTTCGCCAGCCGCTATTCCGGCGCCGATCGGGACGAAGCCGCGCGATTGCTGATGCTCGTCTATGCCCATGCGCATCGCGACGCCGATGTGCGCATGCTGGCCGACAGCTACCCGCTGTGGAAGGGCGGTGACTTGGCCGAGCTTTCGTTTTCGACCGGATGCGACTGCGATGACCTCCACCCGGCGGCTGCGCTGGCGCGGGCGCTGATCTCCGCGGGCGACCGGCCTGCGGCGATCGACCTGCTGCGGGGCGTGCTCGGCAAGCCGTTCGCGGCCAAGCCTGACGTCGCGCAGCTCTACGGTCGGACCGTCGGGCCGATGGCGATCGACGATCTGCTGGGCGACTACCGATTGCCGCGCGGCATGCGCCTGGCCGTCGCCGCGATGGCGGCGAATGGAGCGGGCGAGCACGCGCGCGCCGCCGATCTTGCGGCGATGGCCAGGCGAGAGACGCTCTACGAGCCGTGGCGCAGCGCGCTCGTCGACGTTTCAGCGGATGCTGCGCAGTTCGCTGGCGACGCCGCCGCG